>Ga0187869_10004012_pt1 | contig 10463 bp, 6 predicted proteins | sample June2016WEW_13_1_2_FD_132972 | JGI IMG/M metagenome (GOLD analysis project Ga0187869, IMG submission 132972) | Peatland microbial communities from SPRUCE experiment site at the Marcell Experimental Forest, Minnesota, USA - June2016WEW_13_100 | ecosystem: Environmental > Terrestrial > Soil >...
GGCGATCGACGTGGCTCCCGCGACCGTCGCGATTGAGAACACGTGCGGATCATAGACCGGTTTCCAGGTCAGGCCGCCCGCGCCTTGGCCGTGGTAGAGCGCCATCAATCCCAATACGACGAAGAGCGCGAGGGTCGCCAATTCCATGATGAGCATGTACCAATTGACGCGCGCCGTGATTCGAACGCCGATCAGATTGACGATCGCATTGAACGAGATGAAGCCGACGAGCCACACCCAATCGGGTATTGCGGGCACCAGCGGTCGCAAGGCGACGGCCGCGAACAGGTACAACAACGCGGGCACGAGGATGTAGTCGAGCAGGATCAGCCACCCCGAAAAAAACCCGGCAATGTCGTGCAGGCCGCGCTGCGCATAGGTGTAGACGGATCCTGCCAACGGAAAAGCGCGCGACATCGCCGCGTAGCTCATGGCCGTGAAGAACATCCCGACGAGGCCGATCAGGTATGCCAGCGGCACCATGCCCCTGGCGTCGGCCCATACAAAGCCGAATACCGAATAGGGTGCGATCGGCACCATGAAGATCATGCCGTAGACGACCAGATCGCGCGTGCTGAGCGCCCGGCTCAGCTGCTCCTTGTAGCCGAATTGGTCGAGAGATGACATGCGCGGGAAAGACCTGCAGGTGGCCAAGGGGCGGAGCCCAGTTTATCTCGATTCGCCGCAAATGGCGGATTTTCCCATGTTAGGCTTGGGTCCCAGGGAACCCAAGGGGAGAACGAACACCGTGCGAAGCTCAACTGCCGTATGGATCATCGTCGGGGTGATCGGTGTCGGCGCCGTTGCCGGTGCGCGGTCGGCAGTGGCCGAGGATGCAAGCTTCGGCCCCTCGAATCCATTTTTTGCGCCGAGCACATTGCCGTTTCAGGCGCCACCCTTCGATAAAATCAAGGATGAAGACTATTTGCCCGCGATCGAGGCCGGCATGGCGCAGCAACTGATCGAGATGCAGGCCATCGCCAACGATCCGGCCGCTCCCACATTCGGCAACACGCTGATTGCCATGGAAACCAGCGGCAGGTTGCTGGCGCGCGCCTTGAAGGCGTTTCGCGGCGTCAGCGGCGCAAATACAAATCCCGTGCTCCTGCAAACGCAGACCGAGCTGGCGCCGAAGCTCGCGGCCCACGAGGACGCGATCCATCTCAATGAGAAGCTATTTGCGCGCGTCTCGACGATTTATAAGCAGCGGCGCAGCTTGAGGCTCGATCCGGAGTCGCTGCGGCTGCTCGAGATCACGTACGCGCAATTCGTTCATGCCGGCGCGAAACTTGGCGAGAGCGACAAGGCGCAGTTGATGCAGCTCAACGAGGAGGCATCGACGCTGTCGAACACTTTCCACACACGGCTGTTGGCGGCGACCAAAGACGCCGCGTACCGCACCTCGACGGTGGAGACGCTCGCTGGGACGAGCGCCGCGCAGGTGGCCGCCGCCGCGCAGGCCGCCCGCGACCGCCAGGTCGAGGGCTATGTCTTGCCTCTGCAGAACACGACGCAGCAGCCCGCGCTCGCCACTCTGAGCATGCGCACGACGCGCGCCGCGTTGTTCCAGGACTCCTGGACTCGCGCGGAGCGCGGCGACGCGAACGATACGCGCGATACGATTGCCCGACTCGCGCAGGTCCGCGCGCACAGCGCCGCATTGTTGGGGTTTCCCAATCACGCGGCGTGGAAATTGCAGGACCAGATGGCGAAGACACCGGAAACCGCGCTGAAATTCATGGCGGCCCTGGTGCCGCTCGCGACCGGCAAGGCGCGACGCGAGGCGGCCGACATTCAGGCGGCGATCGATGCCGATCACGGCGATTTTCGCCTGGAGCCCTGGGACTGGAGCTATTACGCCGAGAAGGTCCGCGCAGCGAAATATGCGTTGAACGACGCCGAAATCAAACCGTATTTCGAGCTGGGCCGCGTGCTCGAAAACGGCGTGTTCTATGCGGCGCATCGGCTCTATGGGATTCGCTTCAAGGAGCGCAAGGATATTCCGGTCTGGCACCCCGACGTGCGTGTCTACGAATTCTTCGACGTCGACGGCAAGCCGCTCGCGCTGTTCTACTGCGATTACTTCAAGCGCGACAACAAGAATGGCGGCGCGTGGATGTCGACGTTCGTCGAACAGTCGAAGCTCCTCGGCACGCTTCCGGTGGTCTACAACGTTGCCAATTTGCCGAAACCCGCGCCCGGACAGCCCGCGCTGATCAGCTTCACCGACGTCACCACGATGTTCCATGAATTCGGCCACGCGCTGCATGGTATGTTCGCCAACACCGAGTATCCGAGCCTCTCCGGCGCCAATACCGCACGGGATTTCGTCGAATTTCCGTCGCAATTCAATGAACACTGGGCGATCTATCCGGCCGTGTTCACGCATTACGCGAGGCATTACCGCACCGGGGCGTCGATGCCGGCGCAGCTCGTGCGAAAAATCAAGGATTCGGAGAATTTCGATGAGGGCTATCGGCTGACGGAGTTACTCGCCGCGGCCGAGCTCGATATGCAATGGCACACCTTGCCCGCGAGCGCGCCGCTGCAAAATCCCGACGAATTCGAGAAGCAGGCGCTGGCGGCGACGCATCTGGACCTCGCAGCCGTACCGCCGAGATATCGCTCCAGCTACTTCAGCCACATCTGGACCGCCGGCTATTCGGCGGGTTATTACGCCTACCTTTGGACGCAGATGCTCGACGACGACGCATTCCGGTGGTTCGAGCAGCATGGGGGTTTGACGCGTGCCAACGGCGACCGCTTCCGCCGCATGGTGCTGTCTCGCGGCAACACCCGCGACCTCGCGAAGCTCTATGCCGATTGGCGCGGCCGCGCGCCGACCGTGGACGCCATGATGGAGTACCGCGAGCTCAAGGAGAAAGCTCGCGCAACGCCGCGATGAAACGCTCGCCGTAGCGGGTCAGCTTTGCGCTACCCACGCCCGGCAGATCCGCAAACTGGTCCAGTGTCAGGGGCCGGCGCAACGCCATTTCTCGCAAGGTCGCATCGTGAAAAATGACGTAAGGCGGCAGGCCCTGTTCGTTCGCGAGCTGTTTGCGCAATGCGCGCAGCCGTTCGAATAGGGCGCCCGTGGCCGGCGCGCCCTCTTGGGCGTCGGCCGGCACCATTGGCTCGCGCCGGCTCGACTGCGCGGCGTGCTTGCCGTGAGCCGGTTTCGGCGATTGGGCAATCTCGACTCCTCGCTCGGCGCGCAGGATGCGCCAGCTCTCGGCGTTCAGCGACAAGACCGGATATCCGTCCTGAGTCTGCTCGACCAAGACTTGATGCATGAGCGCCCGAGCGAGCGTGCGCCACTCGGCGACCGAACGGTGTTTTCCGATGCCGTAAACGCTCAAGGTCTCATGACCGCGCGAGAGCACCCGTTCGGAGCGTGCACCGCGCAGAATATCGATGACGGTCGCGGCTCCAAAGCGCTGCCCGCGCTGCGCAAGCCGCGCGATGCACGACAGGAACTGTCTCGCCTCGACGCTCCAATCCTGCACCGATCGCGGTTCGCAGCAATTGTCGCAAGCCCCGCAGGGACCTTCGAACACTTCGCCGAAGTAGCGCAGCTGAATCGCGCGCCGGCATTCGCTCGATTCCGCATAATCGAGTACTTGGCGCAATTGCTGGCGCGCGATGCGTTGCTCCTCCTCGAGCGCGGCACCGGTGCTCGGATCGAGCTTCTGTTGAATCAGAAATTCGGCCGTGCGGATATCGGCTGCTCCGAAATATAGAATGCAGCGCGCTGGCTCGCCGTCGCGCCCCGCGCGACCGGATTCCTGGGAATACGCCTCCAAGCTCTTCGGCAAGTCGAAGTGAACGACCCAGCGCACGTCCGGCTTGTTGATGCCCATGCCGAACGCGACCGTCGCGACGACCACTTGGATGTCGTCGCGAATGAATGCTTCCAGCGTATCGCGGCGCACGGCGGCGTCCAGTCCCGCGTGATAGGGCAGGGCACGCACGCCGTCGGCGCGCAGCTTCTCCGCGACTTCGTCGACGCGGCGCCGCGACAGGCAGTAGACGATTCCCGCGCCGCCGTCCTGCGCCTGCGCGCGTAATTCGGCGTAGCTTTGTTTGCTCTTGAGGCGCACCCGATAGCTGAGGTTCGCGCGATTGAAACTCGCCAAATGCACCGCGGGATCGCGCAGCTGCAGTTGGGCCACGATATCGTTGCGCACACGCACGGTGGCGGTCGCCGTGAAGCAGAGCATCGGAATCGCCGGATGTCGCCGCCGCAGCAGCGATAATTGGCGGTATTCGGGCCGAAAGTCGTGCCCCCACTCCGAGACGCAGTGGGCCTCATCGATGACGAAGGCGTTGATTCCCGGACTCGTGGCGAGTCTCGCCAACGGACCGTCGAGAAATTCCGGCAGCAGCAACCGTTCCGGCGCGAGGTAGAACAGCTTATATTCCCCGCGCAGCAATGCGCCGGTGCGCTGCGCGATCTGCCGAGGCTCCAGACTGGAGTTGACGAAGCTCGCTGCGATGCCATTATCCTGGAGCAGGCGGACCTGATCCTGCATCAGCGATATCAGCGGTGAGACGACCAAGGTAACGCCCGGCTGCAAGAGCGCCGGCAGCTGAAAGCACAGCGATTTTCCGCCTCCGGTCGGCATGATCGCGAGCAGATCCCGCCCGCCGAGCGCATCTCTGACGACGGATTCCTGGCCCGGCCGAAAGCGGTCGAAGCCAAAATACCGTTTGAGTGCACCCGTCAGTTCCGTCATGGTCGCGTCAATTCTACCGGTATCGCCGTTTCAGGCACCGATAGTTTACGATGCGAACAGTCGCATTTGGATTGGGGTGGATCTTGCCTTACGCGCACACGATACATCGACACCAGCATCACCTGGGCTGGGACAACTCGATTGCTCCCGTGCTGCACGTTGCGCCGGGCGCGTCGATCGAATTTGAGGTCCACGACGCCTCCGGCGGACAACTCTCGCCGGCGTCGACGGTCGCCGCGATCGGACAATTGGATTTCGGCGGGATCAATCCGGTAACGGGTCCGGTTTTCGTCGAGGGCGCCGAGCCGGGCGATATTTTAAAGGTCACCTTGCTGTCGTTTACGCCCTCTGGGTGGGGATGGACAGCGAACATCCCGGGTTTCGGACTGCTCGCCGATGAGTTTCCGGAGGCGGCGCTGCACATCTGGGACTACGACGCGAGGATGCTCACGCCGGCATTATTCGGACGGTGGGGCAGAGTGCCGCTGAAGCCGTTCACGGGCACGATCGGTGTCGCGCCGGCCGAGCACGGTTTGCATAGCATCGTGCCGCCGCGCCGCGTCGGCGGCAACATGGACGTGCGCGACCTTGCCGTGGGCACCGAACTATTGCTGCCGGTAGAAGTCGTCGGCGCGTTATTTTCGGTGGGCGACACTCACGCCGCACAGGGCGATGGTGAAATCTGCGGTACGGCCATCGAAAGCCCGATGAGCGTCGCGCTCAAGTTCGATCTGCTGAAACAGACGCCCTTGCCTTTCCCGCGATTCACGACGCCGGGTCCCGTGACGCGCCACCTCGACTCGCGCGGCTATGAAGTCACGACGGGCATAGGTCCGGATCTGATGGAGGCCGCACGGGCTGCGGTGCGCGGCATGGTCGCGTTGTTGAGTCGGCGCTTCGGTATGCCGGCGATCGATGCGTACTTGCTGTGCAGTGTCTGCGCCGACTTGCGCATCAGCGAAATCGTCGATAGACCGAACTGGACCGTCTCGTTCTATTTTCCTCGAATCGTCGTCGAGTAATGCTCAGGCTGCCGGTGCGATCAACTGCGCATCGTTGTTCGCCGGTTTGTTGACGCGGGTACTCACGGGCCACGCGACCATGTGCTCGTCGGGGTAGGGTCTGAGCGCCGCCCAAGCCTCCTCGGCGGAACCCGCGAGCCAAATCTGGCGATCTTCGGCCGCCAGGATCGCCGGCATGCGCCGCTTGCTGTTGTGGATCTCGGCGAGCAGCGAATTCGCGGGTTGCGTGATGTGGACGCAGGACTCGACCAATTCGCCGGTGTCCTTCCGGGATGCGTCCCATAGCCCCGCGAACGCGAACACCGATTGATCGTTCAAATGGATGTAATAGGGAATCTTCGTCTTGCCGTCTGCCTGTACTTGCCATTCATAGAAGCCGCAGGCGACGATCAGACAACGCTGGCCCCGTTTCCAAGGGCCGCGATAGCTCGCTGCGGTCTGCACTGTTTCGATGCGCGCGTTGATCGTGGAATAGCTGGGCGCCAATCCGTGAGCGAAGAATGGAATCAAACCCCAACGCAGCAGTTCGACGATTCCGTCCCCGCCGGGTCTGCGAATGATGGGCACCAACTGGGTCGGCGCGACGTTGTAGCTCGGTGGAAAATTCTGCGGCCCGCGCAATAGATTGAACTCGCGCTCAACCGAGGATTCATCAGGGGTAACATAGCGGCCGCACATGTACACTGTGCATGATACACAAGCGCGGCGGTCACGGCAGGCGGCCGCGCTAAAGCTTCCGAATCCCCTGCCGATGCCCCAAGGACGAATAGGATATCGCCTCAAATACCGTGCCAGAAAACATCGATTGGAAGGAAAAATACCGCAACTCCGTGCGCGAAATGGAGGCGGAGGAAAAGCGCTGGCACCATGCGGAAAAGGTTCTGCGCCACCTCGTCAACCGCTTGTGTGCGGCCGGGATGGGCGCACATGCGCAGCTCGACGATCAACTCGCGGCGATTTCGGCCGCGAATCGACGCAAAGCGGACGCCGCCGAACTTGAAACCTTAGCGCGCGCACTGACGAGCGCGGTGACCGCAGTCGAAGCCGTGACTGCGATCGAAGCGGTCGTGCCGCACGAACGGCCCGGTTCGGTAGAGCGCGCCGCGTCCCCGGAGCGGCCCGGCTCTCAAGCGCGCGCCTCCGAGCCCGAGCAAGTGGCCGCGCCCGAACACTGGAAATCGACCTGTGCGGCCGTGCGCACGCTGCTCGAGCGCTTGACGAGCGGGGATTCCGAAAATCCCGTCGCGGCGGCATTGAGCGCGGAGCTGGAGCATGCCGATACCGACATCGCACTCGCCGAGGTGCTGCTGCGCATGGCGGAACTCGTGCATGTGCGCGGCGAGCAGATCGCGCGTGAGCGCCTGCAGGCAGCCGCCGTGTTATCGGAAGTCGGCAAGCGGCTGGAGGAGATGGTCGAATACTTCGCCTCATCGGCCGAAGCCAATCGCTCGGGCTTCGCCGATACGGAAATACTCAACACGCAAGTCATGTCACAAGTGCGTGAATTATCCGCGGAAATGCACTCAGCCAGTGATTTGCCCTCGCTCCAGGCCCTCATCAGCAGCGGTTTGGAATCGGTGGCCAATTGTGTCCGTGACTTTCGCACGCGTGCCGAGGAGCGTCTGGTCGAGCAAACGACCCGTACCGACAGCATGCGCTCGCGGGTTGCCGCACTCGAAAAGGAAACCCGTGATCTACAGGGCAAGCTCGAGCAGGAACGCGATCGCGCACGCATCGATCCCCTGACCGGCGTCGCGAATCGCAAGGCGTTCGACGAACGCATTGCTCAAGAGATCGCGCGCCGCGTCCATACCAACGGTGCGGTTACCTTGTTGGTCTGGGACATCGACAACTTCAAGGCGATCAACGACACCTACGGCCATCGTGCCGGTGATCGCGTGCTGCAAAGCGTGGCGAAGTGCTTTGCCCTCGGTGTTCGATCGACGGACTTCGTCGCGCGCATCGGCGGCGAGGAATTTGCGATGGTGATGATAGGCTTGCCGATGGAGACGGCCATGCGCATGGCCAATGAATTGCGTCTCGCGGTCGAAGCGCTACGCTTTCATTTTCGCGGTATGCCGGTCCGCGTCACGGTCTCCTGCGGATTCACCGAAATCAAGGATCGCGAAGCGCACGAAAGGGCATTCGATCGCGCCGACGCCGCGCTGTATCGTGCCAAGAGCGGCGGCAAGAATCTCTGCGTAGCCGCTTAAACGGGCGCGTCGGCGTCGGCCCGCGCGGGGGCCTCGGCGCTCGCCGTCAGGTGGTGCGAACCGTGCCGGTACGCAAAAACATGCGTGAACTCTGCACCCAGTAAGAAAACCTGCGCGGCATAATAGACCCAGAGCAGCAATACGACGAATGATCCGGCCGCGCCGTACGCCGCCACGAACGCGTTCCTGCCCAAATAGAAGCCGATCAAGGTTTTTCCGATCGTCAATAACGCGGCAGTGACCAGCGCCCCGATCCAAACGTCGCCCCACGTGATCGTCTCTCGCGGAATGAATTTATAAATCATCGCAAACAGCAGTGTCGTGATCGCAAAGCTGAACGTGACATCGAGCGCCCAGAGCACGGCCCGCCACTCCTCGACGAAGCTGCCGAGCCAGCCGCCAAAAACTCCCAGCGCGGCGAAGCCGAGCAGCGAAATCAACAGCAGAAAGCCGACGCCCAAGATCATGCCGAACGACAGGAAACGCTGGCGCAGGAGCTGCCACCAGCGCTGTTTGGCGCCGGTGCGGGCCGGCGTATTCCAAATGACGTTCAGGGCGTCCTGCAGTTCGGCAAACACGCTGGTGGCACCGATCATCAATATCATGATTCCGGCCGCAGCGGTCCAACCGTTCCCTTGGCGATGATGGGCGCTCGCCAACAGCGATTGAATCGCCGCCGCGCCGTTTTCCCCAATCAGGGCGCGCATTTCCGCGAGCACATGGGCCTGCGCATCCCGTTCGCCGAGCACGGCGCCTCCCACGGCGACGACGACGACCAATATCGGGGCAATCGCGAACAAGGTGTAAAACGCCAATGCGGCGCCGCTGCTCGACGCGTTGTGCGAGATCCACGACGACACGCTCTTGCGTATGATCTCCAAGGCATCGACGCGGCGATCATGTATGTTCATGGCAGCCTTTATCGCACAGAAAATGCTGTCGCAGACCGAGCATGCGGCACATTGCAAGTCTTGCCACTAGACTAGCATGATAGCAGCGTGCAAAAGGATGGCCTGGGATGAACCGGATCGACACACTGATCGGCGAGATGACGCTCGCGGAGAAACTGGGCCAGCTCACGATGACGGCCGCGGGCCAGGCCGTGACGGGCCCGGTCATCGCGGGAGACTCGACGGATGCAATCAAGTCCGGTGCGATCGGCAATCTGCTGAATCTGGCGGGCCCCGCTCCTGTCCGAGAGATGCAGCGCCTCGCGGTCGAGGAATCCCGTCTCGGCATCCCGTTGCTGATCGGGCTCGACATCATCCATGGACACCGCAGCTTGTTTCCGATTCCCCTGGCCGAGGCATGTCTCTTTGATCCCCAGGCATGGGAGCTGACGGCATGCGAGGCAGCCAAGGAAGCGGCCTGCGATGGACTGGCGATGACATTCGCACCCAATGTGGACGTCTCACGAGATCCGCGCTGGGGACGCACCGCGGAGGGTCCCGGCGAGGATCCATGGGTGGGATCGCAGTTCGCGCGTGCCAAGGTTCGGGGTTTCCAGGGCGCGAGTCTTGCTTCGAGCGACACTCTGGCGGCGTGCGCGAAGCATTTCTGCGCGTATGGATCGGTGACGGCGGGACGCGAGTACGCCACGGTCGACATCTCGGAGCGAACGCTGCGCGAGGTGCACTTGCCGCCCTTTGTCGCGGCGGTCGCCGCGGGTGTGGCAGCAATCATGCCCGCCTTCACGGATCTTGCCGGCGTTCCCATGACCGCCAACACGGCGCTTTTGCGTCATTATTTGCGCGATCAGCTCGGTTTCGACGGGGTCCTGATCAGCGACTACTACGCGATCGGCGAGCTGATTCGCCACGGCGTCGCAGCTGACCGGACGGCGGCGGCCATTCTGGCGCTCAAGGCGGGCGTGGACATCGACATGATGTCCGACGCCTACCGCTACGGCCTGCCCGTGGCCTTGGAGCGCGGGCTCGTTTCGATGGCGGAGATCGACGTCGCTGTGCGCAGGGTACTTCGTCTCAAAGAACGTCTGGGTCTATTCGACGATCCGTATCGAAGAGGCTCCAAGATCGAGACATCCGAAACGGTGGCCTACCGGCGGCGGCTCGCGCGCTCGGTGGCTACGCGCGCCATGGTGCTGCTGAAAAATGATCATGACACCCTTCCGCTGCCGGGCACGCCGCATCGCTTATGCGTCATTGGCCCACTGGCGGACGCCGCGGGTGAGATGCCGGGGTGTTGGTCCACCTCTGCGGTGCCGGAAGGCCAGGTCAGCGTCGTCGCAGGTCTGCTCGAGGGATTGCCGCACACACAGATTGTGACTGCGCGAGGTGTCGACATCGACGGCGAAGACCGCAGCGGCATCGCGGCGGCCGTGGAACTTTGCGACGGCGCGGACGCGATTCTATTGTGCCTTGGCGAATCTGCGGCGATGAGCGGCGAGGCAGCGAGCCGGGCATTCCCCGAGCTTCCGGGGCAACAGCGTGCGCTTGCGGAAGCGGTTTTTGAACGCGCTCGGGCGCAGGGCA
>Ga0187869_10004027_pt1 | contig 10434 bp, 2 predicted proteins | sample June2016WEW_13_1_2_FD_132972 | JGI IMG/M metagenome (GOLD analysis project Ga0187869, IMG submission 132972) | Peatland microbial communities from SPRUCE experiment site at the Marcell Experimental Forest, Minnesota, USA - June2016WEW_13_100 | ecosystem: Environmental > Terrestrial > Soil >...
GAGATCTGTGCTGATGAGGGAATCGGCGAGACCATAACCCAATCGAGAGGATTGGGCGTGCCGTTCTCGTTCGGAACCATGAATAAACCATACTGACTGCTTCCAATGTAGACATTGCCGGCCCCATCCACGGCCATCCCGTTAATGGTGGAGTTGCCGTTGAGCGTTAGGAGCGGGATAGTTCCCGCGCCGCCGGGGTTGGGAATCATCGGCTCAACGTCCAAAAGCGCCGGATTGAGCTCAACGGTCTTGGCTGGCTCGTTGGGATTCTGGTCGGTGGCCAGGTTGACGGTTCCTGCTGGAATCCTGATCACTCCAGGGAGCCCGCCGTCTTGAAATTCATAGATGTTCCCCGCGTTATCCATGGCGAGGGCTCGCGCCCGGGCTGTAGACTTCACTACAACCGCTTGCAAATTTGACACAGCGCAGGTCGGGGTCACGGTTAAAGTATTGATGCCGACATTGGGGGCTCCGTTCTCTGTGCTGAATGCCAGCGTCCCGCTCGAGTTGATTGCCATGCCGGCAGTCTGAAAATATCCGATGGAGAGATTGTTTGCACAGGTAGCCGCCGCGGCCGTGTTCCAGGTGCGCGTTGCAGCATTGTAAGGAACCCATCCAATACCGCCGTTCCAATTGTTATTCAGCCACAGGTTGTTCCACGGATCGATCGCCAGTCCATTGTTTGCCCAGGCTCCGCCGGGACCGGACGAGCCCGGCGCGTAAACGGTGATCGGAGTTATGCTGCCCGCCTGCCACTGCGTTGTGGCCGCTCCTTCAAAATCTGCAGCGACGAAGTCCCCGTTGGGTGAGGCCGCGGTCTGCCAAATGGCATCCCAGGTCGCCGGCGGCGTCAACCCGCTCGTAACACTGGATGTCACCAGCGACGTGGCGCTCTGGCCTGCGGCGGCTATGCACAAGCAAAGGCTGACGAGCGACAGCGTAAACGCAACGCCTGCGAACCGGCGCACAGCGGTGAACAACGTGGTGGCCATAACATTCCTCCCAAAGAACTCGTATCAACTTTCCACGAGCGGTTTTCCTCTCACTCGAGGTTCGAGGCTCCCGTTCTCTTCTTGGTTTCCGGGAGCTGCCTCGTGCTCCCGGAAAACCGTTGATCTCTCCGCCCTTTTAGGTGCTCCTCTATTGAACCGTTGTCGGGATGACAAACAGCGGAACCGTAACGGAGTTTTGCTGTCCAGTGACGTTGTTGTAAGTAATCACCTGAATGTTGTAGGTGCCACCCGGCGTGACCACCGGTGGTATCTTCGGTGGTGTCGAGTAACCCGCATTCGTGCAGGACGCTAAGCCCATGAAGACGCCGGAGAACATCATCGCAACGCACATCAGGGCCAAGTAACGCTTCATTCTCTTGCGGCCGGTGATCACTCCGATCAACCCTAATCCGAACAGCCCGGCCAGCGACCATGGCGCCCGCTGCGCCAGAATGTTAGTCCGGCTCTTGTCGAGCATGCTCGTGATTCCGCAGTTCCCGGTGCAGACGTTCGTGCTGACCGTGATCGTGATGCTTGTCGGCGCTGTGCCATTGTTGCCCACGGGGATTACGCCAGGAGCTGCTCCGCCGCCTGGATACCCGAAGGTGCATTCGGTGTAACTCGGCAGAGAGCCGGGAACGCAGGCCAGCGAAACGCTCGTCGAGAATCCCACCAATGGTTGCAGCGTGAGGGTTGTCGTCGCCGGCGTCCCCGGCGTAATGGTCAGTGTTGCCGGAGCAGCAGTGACTTCATCGCTGGGTACGATCACCTCAAACGTCGGCAGAGCGTTGGTTTCGCTGGCAAAGTTCGGATCGCCGCTATACACCGCGGTAAGGTTGTACACCCCCAGCCCAAGATTCGACGTCGAGAAGGTGGCTGTCCCATTGCCGCTTAAGGCAATGGCGCCGTTGACGCCTTGGCTTGAATCGGCAGGCGTGCATTTCCCACTCGTGTAACTCGAGCAGAAAGTTACCGTGCCCGTCGGTGTTCCGACCGTCGAGGTCACTGAAGCTGTGATCGTGTCGCTGGCTCCGCTCGCGAGGAAGGTGTTTCCGTTATAAACGGTGAGATTGGCGCTGCTGGCGTTGGCAGGAGCGGCCACCTTAAATGTTGGACTCGCAGGTGCAACCACAAAGGTGGTAAAGTTTCCGGTCGCGGCGAAGTCCGGAGGAGTCCCCGCTACGCCCAACCCGGAGTATCCTCCGGTCGCCCTGTAGGAACCACCGCCCAATCCCTTGTAAGTGAACGTGGCGACGCCATTGGTGAGGGTCGCGGTTTGCTTTGCTTGGCCCGTCAGGTTCAGCGACACGCATTGCACGCCGGTTGCGCATGCCGGGGTCCCGTTGCTGGAAGTTTGGGCGCTCACCGTAACTGTAATCGTTACACTGCCCGGATATACGACGCCGGTTAGGGGCGCGGCCACTACGGTCATCGAAGTCGCGCTGCGTGGATCGACAATTGAGTTCGCCGAAAGCGCGACGTTGAGAGCGGGCGCGTTCACGGCGTTGCTGTCAATTGTCGCGGAGGCAACACTCAGTCCAGCGGCCTGGGCATCAACAACCAACCCGAGGTAGCAGAAACTTCCCGGCAGAGTGCTCGTTCCAGGGCCGCAGGCCGGGGAGTTCTCGGTCGCCGCCCCAACGGTAAAGTCGCCTGCATTTGTGCCGGTAATCGAGTCGCCTGAAAATGCCGATAGCGTCAACGGCGCATTGCCAAGGTTGAAGAGCAGCGCATCATATTCGAAGGGAACGTCGGGATTCAGTTCCGGGGAGTAATTGTCGAAGTTGACCGACCCGCCCGCGCCCACTTGTGAAAGCCCCGCCGATGCTCCCGATCCGTACGAAACATAAGCATTCTCGAACCCATCCAGGCCGACGCCAATCGGAGCGCTCCCCAATACCGGAATGCTACTCACCTGGACTGCTTGAGAGAAGCTCAGTCCGCCCGAGGAGGCCAGATAGGGAATCCACCAGAGGCCTGTTGACTCCGCGACAAAGATGGAACCGGAAGGATCGATGGCCAAGCCGGTCACTGGCGCGGAAAGTCCGCCTGTAATGACTTCGGCCGCCTGGCCATAAGGTAAAGTGATCTCCCACAGGTTTGCTCCATCGGCCACCCACACGTTACCCGAGTTGTCGGTGGCGATGGCCGAGGGGCTCGTGAATTTCGCACTCGCTCCCAAAACCAGATTCGAAAGGCCATCGCGCAAAAGCGCAGTCTGTGGATTGGGGATCTCGATCACCTGCTTATTCGACTTGTCCGCAACAAAAACATCACCGGAGGCGTCGGCCGCCAGATTGAGATCGTTCCCAAGACCCTTTAGAAGCGCGGTCTGCTCCTTGGTGGCGAGAGCGCCACTGACATAGGGAATCTCGTAAACGCTGCCCGAGTCGCCGACGTAAAGGTCACCCACTGGGTCAACCGCGACTCCGGTGGGAGCTGTGAAGCCGGTGATCGCGGTGCCCACGAATGGCCTTGCTGTTGTGCTGACAGGGTAATCCTCTACCGTTCCCAGCGTGGCATCGGCCACAAAGACATCACCAAACGCATCGCCCGCCACTTGCCCCGGCTCCTGCAAGCCTGTGGCCACCGATTGAGCCGCGGTGGTGGAGACGGCCGCTATATTCGACCCTTGCCCAACGCCATACAGATAGGCGTTGCTGCCCGGGACGACCCCGCTGGAATCGACAATTTGCACCTCGCCGGAGACGCTCCCGGCGGTCTTGGTGTCGGGCTGCACAAAATATTGGCACCAGCTATAGGCAGCGTTCGTAGTCTCATTGGCGCTGAATCCCGGGTACGTGGCGCCGGAAGTGCAAGGCGGCACGGCTGGTGTCACGGTGGGATCGGGACTGGGATTTGCCGCGACTGCCGCAAAGTTGCTGCCGGCGCTACCTGCTAGCGTGAACGTGCCGGTAGTGGGCTTGCTGAAGCTGTAATACAGAGTCTGCACCGGTCCAGGCGTGCCAACGGGCGAGGTCCCCACATTCGCGCCGCCCATGGCCCAAAGCACCACGGAGGAACTGGTGCACGTTTGGTCAATCGTCGTATTGGTTTTAGTCGAGCATACTGGCGCAATGGTACCCGCTGGCGCCCAGTTGCTTCCGCCGCCGCCGTCCGCGATCCAGAGATAGCCTCTCGGATCAACCAGGGGGTAAAAACCACTGTAGACGGGCGAAACCCTTACCGTGTCAGCCCAAACCAGGTTGGGCGCCTTGGGAGTCCCTTCGTTCGGGATCATGAACACGCCATTCACTTCTCCACCGTATGCGGAGTTCTGCTGGCTCCCAAAGTAGAGGTTGCCCCATGCATCGAAGGCCAAACCTGAAACGCCCTGGAACCCTTCGTCGATGCGTGGCAGCGAAGCCTCGAGACCGCTGCCGCTGCCTGACGTGCCAACAACCGTTGGGCTGCCTTTCACGATTTCACGAATGCCGTCAACTCTACTGCTTGGCGACCCATAAACGTTCTCAAGGAAAAAGAGATTTCCGGCGTGATCTACCGCCAGGTTCGAAGCATCCGATTCCAGTTCGACGGCCAATGCCGTCGGAGTCGACGCCACACCGTTCGTGACAGTAAAAGACCAGATGCCGCTTCCGTCGGTGTTGCCGGACGAGCCGACATAAATGGTGCCGTCGTCCCCAATTGCCATCGACTGCGGCCAAATCACCTCGGTGCCCGATGTGCATTGCGAACCCGCGCCGGTCGTGCAGCCGACGGGCTCACCCGTGGTCCAGTTGTCGGAGGCCTGGAAGGTCCAGGCGCCGTTCACATACGGGATTACGCAGTAGGCCACCGCGCTTCCGTATCGGTCACCGATGTAGATCGTGTTGTTTTTGTCGACAATCAGGCTCGAGTTCCAGTCGCTGTTGTTGGCTTGTTCCAGCGTCGAGCAGTTTGACGAGCCTCCCGAGGCCACCGGACCAGCAAGAAGCGTGGGCTGAGTGGCGCCCGGCGCTAGTGCATACAGGCTGGCGCCTGGAGCGTCCAGAAACAAGATGGTGCCGTTCGGCGCAACCGCCATCTGATAAATCTGGCCCCATGTGCCGGTACTGCCGTGACTGAAGGGAACCACCGAGCCAACCGTCACCGGGGCCGGCGCGGTAATCGGCAACTGGGCCGTGGCCGCACCGCCAAAGAGCAAGCCGACAAAAAGAACCAGGCACGCAATCCGTGCGACCTTACGAAACATGACAGCAGACGCCATGGCCATACTTCCCCTCCCAAATCGATCTCTATCCGAACTGCATTTCCGAACGGCTGCCTGACCGCCGTCCATCCTTCCTCACGGCATTATCGAAGGCGCCGCACTCTCTTCGCTTTCCTGTCCGGTCGCCAGATATTCGCTTGGCGCCCTGACCATCCCGCGCCGGATGTTTGTAGTGCTTCGCACATCCACCCGGCAAAAAGCTCCCTAGAACGTAAACTTCGCACCTAACTCCACAAGCCGGCTCCCGACCTTGATGTCGGCGACGCCGAAGTTCGGGTATTCAAGCACATTGCTCGTCAGCGGCTTTCCCGCCGTCGCTTCGACGAATCCAAGGCTCAGGTTCTCGGTGTTCTCGTTGTTGAACGACACCAGCGGGTGGTTGAACAGATTAAAGCCGGCCATCCGGACCTGCAGGTTCTTGCCCTCACCCATCGAGAAGTTCTTCAATACCGTGGCATCGTGGTCAATATAGTAGGGCGAGTGGATGTAAGGAACCCGGTACCAGCCGTTGCTTTCCGGAAGTGGCAGCCCGAATCCCAGCGGATTGACGAACTGATGGGTTTTCGGCCCTCCCCGCACATTCCCCACCACCGTCGGCATCAACTGAATATCCGTCGAGCCCAGCCAGACCACCGGGCTCATGCTTTGGATGCAGTAGGTGTTTCCGTTCTGGTCGGGCGGTATGTTGTAGGTGTTCTTGCAGGTTTCCTCAGCAGAAGCGGAGGTTTGCTCGGGGTATTCAACCTGGACCGGCAAAACCGAACCGTAGCCGAAACCAAAGTTCTCGCCCTGCTCCGACGCCAGCGGGAACCCGCTCTCCACTGAGGAAATTCCTGAAATCTGCCAATCGTTGGCTGTTTCCCTCAGTATCCGGCTGCCGCCTTTGTAGCGCTTGCCGAAATTGATCAGGTAGTGAATGTTAAACACCTGCGAACGGTCGTACGGTACGGCGTTATAGTCGTTGCGCAGATTCAACGGGTCCGCGATGATGTTGCTCCACGACGACGCGGTGGCGAGATTCTTGGCGAATGTGTAATTGGCGCCGAACGAGACAATCCCTGCAGCCTTGTTCCATTCGACCTGAACGCTGTTGTAATTCGAGTAGAAGTTGTGCTGAAGCTGATAAACGTGCTGGTAAAAGGGGTATGGACGGTAGAAATCGGTCTCGGCGGTGCTGAATGCACTGATACCGCTGGATACCCCGTTCGCCTGGCAAAGCGCTCCATTATCGTATCCGCAGAGCGACTGCGTGCTGACGCCGAACAGGTTATCGGGCGTAATCGAGCTGAGCATGTTGGGGTTCTGGTTCGGCCGTTCCTGATTACAGAGCGTGCCGGACTCGATTCCGCAGATGATGTTGAGGTCCGACGCGCTGTTATACGTGTTTCCCGTCGAGTAAGAACCGAGGTTGATATTGTGGCTGCCGACGTATCCCGCCTCCAGATGCGAGTGCCAGGGCAGCGACTGGTCAATACCGACGTTATATTCGTTGTAAATGGGCCGCTTCGTGTCCGTCGGAGACAGCGTGTAGGCGGTGAAATCGGCAGGATTGATCGGCGTCTGACTGTCGATATAGTTAAACGAAAGCGTTCCGTTCACATAAGTGTTCTGGTATCCCTGAGCCGTGGCCGCCGCGAGCGCATAGGGTTGGAATTGCTCCTCGTTCCGGTACATGCCCCAACCGCCGCGCAGAACCGTATTGCGCTTGCCGAAGATATCCCACGAGGCGCCAAGGCGGGGCGTGAAATAAACCGACTGCGGTGAATTTACGCCGTCGGCAATGGAGGAATCCCGAGAGTGCCACGTAATGCCCGGCAAGAAGGCGCTGTTGCAGTTGCGCGAAAATCCGCCGCATTGCGTACTGTAAAGGCTTGGGGAGAACGTCGCCAGGCCGTTGTTATGTCGATCCGCCCAGCCGCCGAGGTGCTCGATTCGCGCTCCCAGAATCAGGGAAAGATTGTGAATCTTCCAGGTGTCCTGCGCATATCCGGAGACGGTCTGGTAGCGCATGTCGACCGTTGGAGTGAAGTTGCTTTGCTGATAGGAATCGGCGTAGCCCTCATAGATCAGAGCGTTCGGGTTATAACAACTGCCGACATAGTTGGAGCCTGAATTGCGCAGGGTTCCCAGCGGGTTGGGGTTTGAGCAGGTGACGAACTGGGCGCTTCCAAAGGACGCGCCGTACTCATAGAACGCGCTATTGGCGTTGAACGTATATTCGCCTTGTGGGTAGGCCCCGGAATCGGCGATGCCGTTGTAGGTTCCGGTCTCCCAATAGCCGCCAAACTGGAAGAAATGGTTCCCTTTCTGCCAGCTCAGGTTGTCCTGCAGAATCGGATCGACCTTCTTGGTTCTGATGCGGTTGTTGTAGAAGCCGCCGGGCATCAGCAGATTGGGATAGCCGTTGCCGGCGCCATTCGCAATGGCGGGCACCGAGTAGTCGCCGGTGTTCTTGTACATGCCAAGATAGTCAAAGTTGCCATGGCCGCCGTTGTAGGCGTTCATGTTGAATCGCTGCACGGCCAGCGGTGTACCCATCTTGCCCGGCAGGCTGACGAAAGACATCGCCGCATCGAATTCGTTGGTCACGCTGGAACCGAAGAACCGCATGTAGCGGCCAGAGAGAACGTTCGATACGTCGCCCGTGGTCACGTTGCCCGGATACGGCATGGAACTCGTTGGAAACGAGCCGAGATCGACCGGATCCTGATCGATTTCTTTCTGCAGTCCGTAGACGAAGAACAGCTTGTTGCTGTCGTTGATGTCGTAGGAAAGCGTGGCCTTGAACTGTCCGCCGTTTTGCTGCTGGATGAGCTGCTCGATGTAGTTATAGCCGAACTGATTGGTAAACGGGTCGGCGTTGGGGAGCGGGAACCAGTTGACCAGCGCAACGCCCGCGGAATTGGCATACGGCACGGCGCTGTAGTTCGTGTCCTGGGTGCCGAGCGGCGGCACATAATTATTTGCGTTGCACATCGGCTGAATCGCATTGGGATTCTGGTTTCCGTCGGGGCGAGTACCGCAAAGTTCGGCATCCAGCGAGGTGGGACTGAAATCGCCCTGCCGCTCAGCCATCGTGGGCACCCACGCCGTCAACGCCTCCTGGTTGGCTTCGAAGCTCTGGTTGTAATACTCGAAGCCCGCGAAGAAGAACATTTTATTGCGGTTGTGATTGAAGCTCGTAAACGGCAGCAGCAGAGGGCCGCCGAATTGCCCGCCGGGATAAAGATATTTCCCCGCCGGCCGCGATTGGCGCAGGTAGTTGTCATACCAATCGTTGGAGTTCAGGACAGTGTCCCGGGCAGCCATGTAAGCTTCGCCGTGGAACGTTGACGCGCCCGTCTTGCTGTCGGCACTGATCACTGCAGGCCCCTTGGCAAGAGTCGCGCCATAGGACGAACTGGTGGCCTTGACTTCCTGGACCATCTCAATGTTGATTTGCTGCACCGAACCGGAGTTGGTGGCAATATCGGTAAGCGAGACGCCATCGGTGACCACTGCAATGCCGGTTACGCCCGCGCCGTTGGCTGAGAATGCTCCCGTGGGACCGCTCAAACCGACAACTGCCGTGTTATACCCCGGCCGGTTGAAGAGGCCTTGGTCGCCAGTTGACAGGGCATAGCCCGGCAACATGCGAACCAGCTCGGTAGCGTCGCGGCCCACTACAGTAAGAGTGTTCAGGTCCTCGGCGGTGATCACGTCGCTGCGCTCGCCCGTGTCGAGAGCGGCCAGGCTGGAATCGACCTGCGCCTCCACCGTAACTGCCGCGGCCGCAGTACCCACCTTCATGTGAATGTCGGTGTAGCTCAGTTGATCGCCCGCGCGCACCGCGAAGGTCTGCGACTGCCAGGAATCGAAATTCGGCGCGCTGACATCCAGCCGGTAGCTTGTGTCGGGGGTGACGCCGGCGAACGCAAACGCGCCATCGCCGTTACTGGTCTCGGTGCGCTTAGTTCCGGTGCCCAGGTTGGTCAATACAACCGAAGCCTTCGGAATGACGGCGCCTGTCGTATCCGCAACGATGCCAGTCACGTTGCCCGTTGCTTGACCATAAAGCGCCGATTGCGCCAGCAGGAGCACTGCGGTAAGCATCAACAGCAACGAGGCAGTTGGCCTGATCCCTGAAAAGAACTTCATAGTAGTCCCCCCGTCGGCTACGTTCCGTTTATTCTTGTGCAGCATCTGGTTCTGAGCACCCAAACCGCACTTAAGCCTTTGAGTACACGAACGCAGGTTCTCATTCTTCATTGATGGAAGGGAATTCTGACGCTTGAGGCAAGACTCTGTCAAGCGAAATCTTCGGTTTTTTATCAATGGGATCGATACCGCAGAATCATGCGCATTTTTTGGTCTTCGATGATAGCCAAAACCTCGGTTGCAGAGGCGCGAAATGACACCTCACCTCAGGACAGCACATCCCTTTGCGCTGAGTAAAAAGCATTGGCTGCGGCTATGTGCCTATACATGTATCTTGATAAGGCTCCAGTCTGCGAAATGCCGGTTAAGGAGCCTTGTTTACCGCCCCAGCAATCAGGCCACAAAGAACACTTCTTTGGCAAGGGAAAACTTGCTCTTGCGCAAATCGCGCTAATTCGCTTTAGAGGCATTCCGGAAAGCCGCCGGACTACTGTTTTGCGGTCTGGCACGCCTCCCCGTCAGCTTCATGATTTCGGTATCATGATTTGGCCTGTCCCGACCGCCGAAGAGCCGAAAAACTGGGTTTCGAAGTTCCAATCCATTGGTTCGGCGGTCAAGGCAATTCTCGTAATCCGGTGACGAACTTCCTGCCCTCGCGCCCGTCTTAGCTCCGCGATGAAACAATTGCCCTACGGCGCCCCTGTTTCGCGCTCAATTCTGAACCACGAACAGGGTAATGGATTGCCCTGGGAAGGTGTAATTGATGGTGCTCGCCGTCCCGCTTCCCGAGGGCGGCGTGATATTCACAGCCGCTTGTGGAACGATCGCGTTGAGGTTGGCATTGCTGTACTGATAAACCTGCGCGGTCGCGCCATTTGATGCGGCGAAGTTTTCCAGGCTGATCGTTGAAGTCAGCGATCCATAGGTCTTGTTAATCACCATCAGGGTGATGGCATTGTCTGTGCTGCGCTGGCCACCGTAGACGGCGAGTTTTCCCTCCCCATCCGCGCCGGACGCAGAACTCGACGCATACAAGTAGACGTCGCCGAACGTCGCGCCATCGTTGGCCAGATCGTAGTTTCGGTACATCGCAAA
>Ga0187869_10004032_pt1 | contig 10427 bp, 9 predicted proteins | sample June2016WEW_13_1_2_FD_132972 | JGI IMG/M metagenome (GOLD analysis project Ga0187869, IMG submission 132972) | Peatland microbial communities from SPRUCE experiment site at the Marcell Experimental Forest, Minnesota, USA - June2016WEW_13_100 | ecosystem: Environmental > Terrestrial > Soil >...
GCCAGCTTTTTCGGCGTGGCGAGCACGACGGAGGATTGTCTGTATCTGAATGTGTACACCCCAGCAGACGATAGAGGTTGGCGTCATGACAACCATCGTTGGTTCCATGAGGACCATCATGGTTACCCGGTAATGGTGTGGGTCCACGGCGGAGCGGGCTTCCTTGGCGAGAGTGATGACTATGACCCGACCATGCTCGTGGAGGACGAAGACGTGATCGTTGTGACCCTCAACTATCGCCTGGGCCTTCTTGGATTCCTCGCTCATCCGGCGTTCGCCGCCGAAACCACTTACGGCGGCTCGGGCGACTACGGTTTCATGGACCAGCAGGCGGCGCTCCAGTGGGTGCAGCGGAACATCAAAAATTTTGGCGGGAATCCCAATAACGTGACAATCTTCGGTGAATCCTTCGGCGGCTTGAGCGTGCACACGCAGCTCGCATCGCCGGCAGCGGCGGGATTGTTCGACCGCGCGATCGTGGAAAGCGGAGCCTATTTCTTGAATACAACTTCGCTAGCGGATGCCCAGGCAGCCGGAACGGTAGTGGGCAATGAACTGGGTTGCACCTATAACTCCAGTCAGCCCGCTGCGACCGCTGCGTGCCTGCGCCAAGTGCCGGTTGCAGCACTGCTCGTCGCTGGGGGGTCGGCCGGCTTTACTGGTAACGTCGATAACAAGGTGCTGACGGAACCCATTAGTACAGCGTTGGCGGCTGGCAATTTCAACAAGGTACCGGTCATGGAAGGCTCGAACCATGACGAATGGCGTCTCTTCGTCGCCGCGGACTTCGAGCTTCCGTTCAACACTGCGACGAGCGCCGCAAACTACGCCGCGTGGATCGACGCGTCATTCGGCAATGTCTTGTCAAAGACGCCGTTCGACGGAGGAACCCTTCTTGATTTTGTTGTTGGTGTGCTCTACCCATTGCCTAGTCCCGCAGACCCGCCGATCCCCAGTGAAGAGTTCGGCGCGGTTGGTACCGACGGTATCTTCGCGTGCAACTCGCGCTTGTCGATCCGGGAGATGGCGAATTTCGTGCCGGTGTTTGCCTATGAGTTCAACGATGAGAACGCGCCGGAGTTGTTCTTGCCACCAGATACGGTAAGCGGCATGCCCTATGGCGCGGCCCATGCGTCTGAACTTCAGTATATCTTTAACCTGCCCCAAGGAAACTTACTCAACGCTAACGAGAAAAAGCTGTCGCGCGACATGGTCAGCTATTGGGGGCACTTCGCGCGCTTTAGCAATCCCAACTCATTCTTCACGCCGTTTTGGCCACAGTATAATCTAACAAATGATCAGTTCCAGTCACTGATTCCGCCGCAACCAATGACTGAACCCCAATCCGAATTCACCACCGACCACAAGTGTACCTTGTTCTGGACTCCGGGTATCTGAGCGGCTGGCTGGAAAAATAAAGTCTATGGGTTTCTGAGTAATTCAACGCCCTGCTTCGGCAGGGCGTCTTTTTTTTAACTGGGTGAGAAGACAAAAAAAGAGGATCGATTGATCCTCTTTTCAGGACAGCTTCGCTTGACTCTTACCTGCGGCCTCCACCACCGCCGTGAAAACCACCGCCAAACGAATGACCGCCAGAGAAACCACCGGATGAGTGGCCACCCGAGGAGCCACCAAACGAATGTCCACCGGAGAAGCCACTGAACGAATGGCCGCTGCTAAAACTTCCACGGCTGGAAGGGGCGCTGAAAGACCTGTTAAGGCTATGGAACGAACGACTACCGCCTGTCGCAAAGCCACTCGAATTGCCCAACGACCTACCCCCCATGGCATTGCCGCGGTTGTTAGTGACAGACCCCTGCCTCCCTTGCGTTCTGCCAAAGGAAGAGACATGGTTGCCCGTCATCCCTTGAGTCCCTCGTGCAAACGTTGTTCTCCCCATACTGCGGTTGAAGATTGAAGAGGCGGCGTTTCTTGTCGCCGTAGAATGGAATGCTGTTGAATGTAAACCCCTTGTCCAAGTGTGGTTCACCGGGTCTACCCTGCCGAACGCATGAGTCCTGGGATCGAAGAAGTGATTGGTGATCCGAAAATGATGGTGATGAAAACCTCCAACGAAAATGTCAAAATCGTTCAGGACGAAGAATCCCGGGAAGAAGAACCCGGAACACCAGAACGGATAAGGAACCCAGCCATACAGGTAGTAATAATCCCAGGGCGGAGGATAGTAGGTGACAACCGGAGGCCCTTCGTCATAGTAATAGTTGTTGATTTCCTCAGGCTGAACGTATTCGCTACTCGTGGGGGGCTGACTCTCTGCGTACTGCTCGGACCCGGGCGAGACCGCTAAGCTGAACTGAGTTGTCAGGCCCTGAAACGCTTTCAGTGCCTCATCCTTTCCTATCGGCAGCTTTTTAGCATCTGCCGCAGTCGTGACGGAGCTTTGCAGCTCGCCAATGATATTAGGTGTCACAGGGTAGTCAGCAATCCAGCCGTTCTTTGGTGCGATTCCTGCCGAGGTCAATAGGTCCTCCGCTTGCGCCTCGTTATTAGGCGTTCCTAACTTGAGTGCAGGTGCAAGTTTAAGGGCAAGCTGACCTTCGGGGACGAGTGTCTGTGATACCGGAGGAGCCCCTGCCGACTTCTGACCCGATTGTGGGTAAACGGCCAGCGGCATCATGAGCAGGGCAAGTGACATCATAATAATCAGTAGTTTCTTCATTTGAACTCCCTCCCTTCTAACTTACCATTCTTTCATCTCTGACATTAGTTTAAAACAATTGTTTATATTTTTCAAGGTCTGCAAACCTAAAATTGTATTTCGCTCGAAAGATCCTGTTTCCTTTCCGTATCCATCGACCCAAGCATTATGTTCCTCACCCCATGTCCGTCACCCGGGGCGATCCAAATGGAGAAGATCCCGTTCTCGAATCACTTTACAAATTGAAACAACTGTTTTAAACTGGAATTAGAGATAGGGAGGAGGAATGTAAATGGAACATGATACCAGTTCAAATGCCGATTGCCGGGAGCGAATTTTAGAGGCGGCGGGAGAAATTTTCGCCGATTGTGGGTTTCGAGGTGCTACGGTTAGAAAAATCTGCGAGCGCGCCAAGGTGAACGTGGCGGCTATCAATTATTACTTCGGTGGAAAGGAGAAGCTTTACGCCGAGGTCTTGAGACACTGGCATGATTTCGCCACAAAAAAATACCCCCTTCTTTTCGGGGTGCGTGAAGATGCACCCGTGGACGAGCAGCTGCGAGGCTTCATCCGCTCTTTTCTGTTTCGCCTTCTCGACAAAGGAAAACCTGCATGGTTTGGAAAACTAATGATGAGAGAAATGACAGAGCCAACTCGTTCCTTTGAGCGCCTGGTGAAAGAAATCGTACGTCCACGGGACAGAATTCTAGCCTCCATCGTCCAAAAAATGGTTGGGACTTCTGTGAGCGAGGAGGAAATTCGTCTGTGCTGTGCGAGCATCATCGGCCAATGCCTTTATTACTACAATGCAATGTATGTCGTCACGCGACTCTATCACCAAGATGTGTCCAAGCCTGATGAGATCGAACGGATCGCCGAACACATCATGCAGTTTTCATTGAAGGGATTGGAACATAATTCAAAACACGATGAGGATAGAACGAAGAAAGAAACCGAGAGTCGAACAAGTTTTTAGAGAAAAAAGGTGTGAAAGATGAGAACAACGAAAATTTTCTGGCTATTTGGCTTAACGTTGCCTTTTATCCTGTTTAGCGCCACCCCAGGTTCCACTGGAGCGGAACCGAAACGCGAGACAAGGGCACCTGTCATCACCCATGCCTTTGCCGTAGAAAAGGGCTATTACGGAGACGTCTGGAAAATTTATATCGAAGCGGAGGATCCGGATGGGCAGATGTTGCGGATTGCTTCTGTGGTGGACGAGGTGGGTTACGGTCATTACCCACCGATTGGATCTATCTTAAACCGGAATACCAAAAGCATTTTAAGGGCTATATTCAATGGAATACCTTCAGCGAGAAAGCACGGTACCTGCCGGAGTGGACACGAATTAGCCTGAAGGTTTCCGTGTTCGACAAGGATGGGAATGAAAGCAACGAAGTGGTATTTCCTTTCACTTTCGAGATGACGCCAAAGCAATACGTGGATAAGCCGCCTGCTCCTTTCAATCAAGGGGATCTCCCAAGGTTGGGGTATATCATGACCGATCTTGTTAATCCTGTCAGGGAAGACAGAGATCGCGACCGGGGGATCGTGCCTTAACAAAACACGGACACGTCCCGTTTTTGAATGAGGAGAAACAAAAAGGGATGTGTCCCTATTTTTCTTGATTCATCAGGCTGTCGAACCAGGCCAGATTCTCTTTGATCAGGTCGGGGATGGGTAGCTGGTAAGGGCAGCGCGGCAGGCATTCCCCACATTCCGAACAGTTTCGGGCTTTCTCTATTAAATTCTTCATCCACCCCACTTCCTGAGTATGAGGGCCGAAGCGCTTGATGACGGATTTCAATCCGACGACAAACTGGATATTGATCTTTTCTGTGCAAGGCTGACAGTAATCGCAGCGCCTGCAGAATTGACGGTCAAATTCCTTCCTTAAGACTTCGATTCGTTCTTTATCTTTCTCGGTCAGGGAGTAGCCTTCCGCGAAAATCTTCCAATTCTCGCGAGCCTTTTCCAGGGTCTCCGACCCTGGGATGGGTACGACGTTCGGCGTCGACAGGGAAAACCTCAGGGCAGGACCGGCTTCGTCAATCACCCCGCCCGAATATGGCTTCATTGCCAACACACCGACGTCTTTTTCTTTAGCTAACGGAAACACTTTCTTGGCTGCCTCCGGTTCTAAAAAACTATAACAAGCCATGATGACTTCAAAATGACCTTCCTCGATCGCCCTCTCCAAGACGTTGAGGCTATGGCTGGTGAGGCCAATGTGATCGATCAGCCCATCGTCTCTGGCACGTTTTAACCCCTCGTAGGCTCCTTCAGGGGCCAAGACCCTCTCATAATCTTCAAAGTTGGAAACGTTGTGCAGATGGTAGAGGTTGACTTTTTTTACCTTCATCTGCTTGAGGCTCTCCTGTACATCGTTATAAATCTTGGCCGTCCTGATGGGAGATTTTGAAGAAAGGATGACCGGCCGATCTGTTTTTTGGAGGGCCAGTCCGACCCGGTGCTCGCTATTCGTATAAGCACGCGCCGTATCCAGGAGGTCGACTCCCATTTCGACCGCCGCCTGTATGACGGAAACCGCTTCACGTTCACCTACCCGTTGAATGGGAATGCCGCCCCATCCCAATTTTTCCACGATCAGATTTGTTCTGCCCAGTCTCACTTTTTCCATCGGCATGCTCCTTTGTCTGAAAGTAATTGAAATAAATTCTACTTAAATCCCCCTTTGCCCTTTGGTAAAGAGGGGTTGGGGAAGAATCCTTCTTCGTTCACCCTTATTGCCGTAGTTTTAGCGAAAGCTCTTCTCTCAATTGTTCGGCGGAAATAAAATGAAGGCCTTGCATTCCTAAAGAGACAGTTACGTCGACATGCTTTTTCATATCATCGATAAAAAGAATCTTTCGGGGCTCGACGGAGGCCCACTCGATTGCTTTTTGATAGATCTCCACGGCAGGTTTTTTGAAACCCACCTCGTGGGACAAAATCCATTGATCAAAGGCCCGAATGATGGGAAATTTCGAAAGGATGTAGTCGAAGTGGAGAGGATTGGTGTTGGAAAGAAGCCCGAGCTTCCGTCTCCCCTTCTGGGAGAGAACGGTCCGGGAAACCTCCTGATTCTCCGTAAAGATGTCATTCCAGATAGGGATGAAGTCCTCGAAAGAGAGGGAGAGTTGAAGAAATTCTCTTAGGGATTCGAAGAATTGCGAAGAAGAGACCTTACCCACCTCATAACCGTTGACCGCTCCCTTTTCAAAATCGAAGAGATAGGAAAATACTCTTGAGGGATCTTGGAATTCTTTTCTTCGAGAGAATCGACAGAGCTTTTCCGCGATCTGGAAATGATTGAAAGGAAGAATCACGTTGCCCAAATCGTACAGAATGACTTCGATCGGAGAATGGTCCATTTTTTTGCCTGCGGATTTAGCCAAAAACTGTAGCGCCCCTATTTGCTGAGGGCGAATAAAAACCGTTCCGTTAAACATCGGAACGCTACAGATTTATGAAATGGGTTTGGGAGGGCTAAAATATTCGGCAATCGCTCGGGTTAAGGCAGGAATGGTATACTGCTTTGGCTGAATCCGAACTTTCAAACCCCATTCCTTTACCGTCCTGGCAGTGACCGGTCCAATACAGGCAATGGCGATGCCCTTGACCAAGTTCTTGAGATCTTCCTTTCTAAGGAGGTCTGCAAAATGATTGACTGTGGAGGAGGAGGTGAACGTGATCACGTCAATTTTCCCCTCTGTCAGGAGGTTCTTCATCCTTTTCGATCCTCCCTTTGGCCTCACCGTCCGATAAACCTCCACCACATCCACCGCTGCGCCCATTTTTTTCAAGCCTTTTGGTAGAACATCCCGCGCCTTTTTGGCCCGGGCGAGAAGAATTGTTTTTCCTTCTATCCGCTGCCTTTTAAATCCGTCGAGGATGGACTCCGCGATAAACTCTTCTGGAATATAGGGAACACGTACCCCCTTCCTTTTTAGTCGATCAGCCGTGGCAGGTCCGATGGCGCATACTTTAAGAGACGGCGGAAGGTGGAGAGGCTTTCCTCTTTCTTTAAGCCTTTGCCAGAAGAAGTTCACTCCGTTCGCACTGGTAAAAACGATCCAGTCATAAGACTTCAATCGATCGACGGCTTCGTCAAGTTCCTTCCAGCGCGTTGGAGGAGCAATTTCAATCGTGGGAAATTCGACTACCTCCGCTCCCATTTTCTTGAGCTGGGCTGCAAAATCTCCCGACTGTTCGCGGGTTCGGGTGACCAGAATTGTTTTTCCAGTGAGGGATTTTTTGATCATCGTTTTCAGATAGAAATGGCAGGCTGTCCCCTCCGATAGACCTCATCAAGGATCTCCTTGGCTCCTTCGCCTAAAAGGATCTCAGCCAATTCAACCCCGAGCGACTCCGCTCTCTCGACGGGCCCCTCCACGTGATGTCTGATGAGCCTCTTCCCGTCTATCGTTCCAACCAACCCGTCGACTTGAAGGGTGGTCCCGACGATTCGGGCGAAGGCAGCGATAGGGACCTGACAGCCGCCTTCCAGTTTACCGAGGAAGGCTCTCTCTGCGCTGATGGCGATGGAGGAGTCCCAGTCATTGAGGAATCGGATTTGACGCTCGACCTCCTGGTCAGCTATTCTTGTCTCGATTCCCAACGCCCCCTGGCCGATAGCGGGGAGAGAGACCTCAGGCGGAATGATCTCCGTGATTTTTTCTTCAAAGCCCAGCCTTTTTACACCTGCGAGGGCCAGGACAATCGCATCCAAGTTCATGGTTTTCAGCTTCTTGAGCCGGGTGTCTAAGTTTCCCCTTAGAGGAATGAGTTCAAAGTCACTTCTGAAATGAAGCAACTGGGCCTGCCGCCTCAAGCTGCTCGTGCCAATCCTTGCCCCTTTGGGAAGATCCTTTAAAGACTTCCCGTCCTTTGAGATGAGAACATCCCGAGGGTCCTCTCTTTTTGTGACCACAGAGAGCTGTAGACCCTTTGGAAATTCGGTAGGGACATCCTTGATGCTGTGAACGGCGAGGTCGGTTCTTCTTTGGAGGAGAGCTTCCTCAATCTCCTTGACAAAAAGGCCCTTTCCTCCGATTTTCGCCAATGGGACGTCCTGAATTTTGTCTCCGGTGGTTTTGATTTTGACGAGCGAGACGTTGAGATCGGGATGGGCCTGGACCAATCGATCCTTCACCCAATTCGCCTGAAAAAGAGCGAGCTGACTTCCACGGGTCCCGATTTTGAGTTCAGAGGGCATCTTCGAGATTGGGTTCCTCCTTTTCCTTCCCTTCTTCCAACTTTTCCAAGAATATTTCTAATGATTTCTCCGACAATCCGAAGAGGGCATGGAGGGAGTCGAGATAAAGGTCAGCCATCCCCTCTTCATTGGTTTGCTTGAGGAGGGTGATCGGCGTGTGGAGAATCTTATTAATGATCGCGGAAGTGAGGGCTTCCAGGGATTTCCTTTCCCTGTCCGACAGATCGGGGTGGAGGGAAAGAGTCTTTTCCAACTCTTTCTTCCTGATCTCTTCAAACTTCTTCCTCAAAGCCACGATGGTGGGAGTGACGTCGAGAGATCGGTACCAGCTAACAAATTTGACCATCTCTTCTTGGACGATCGCCTCCGCCTTTTGAGCCTCCTTCTCACGATCTTTAATGTTTTCATTGGCTACTTTTTGGAGATCATCGATGTTGTAAAGGTAAACATTTTCAATATCACCGACTTTGGGCTCGATATCCCTGGGGTCGGCGATATCAATGAAGAAGATCGGTTTCTGCCTCCGATCCTTCATCACCTTGGTGATCTGTTCGTGCTGGATAAGATATCGGGGTGAATCCGTAGCACTGATCACAATGTCCACTCTCTTCAAACCTTGTCCCATGTCTTCAAAGGGAATCGCTTCCCCCTTGAATTCCTGAGCCAGGGATACAGCCCGATCATAAGTGCGGTTGGTCACCAGAATTTTCTCTGCCCCTCCAGAGACGAGGTGTCGGGCGGCCAGTTCGCACATCTCTCCCGCTCCGATGAGCAAAACGGTTTTCTTTTCCAGAGCGCCAAAGATTTTTTCGGCTAACTCGACCGCGACCGAACTGACGGAGATGGCGCCCACGACGATCTTCGTTTCGGTTCTCACCCTTTTTGCCACATGAAAGGCCCGATGAAGAAGCCGATGGAGAATGAGACCTGAGGTTTTGACCTGTTGGGAAAAATCATAGGCCTCCTTGATCTGGCCCAGAATTTGAGGTTCCCCTAAGACCATCGAGTCGAGACTGGAGGCCACGCGAAAGATATGCTTCACCGCTTCTTCTCCCACATGGGCATACAGACTTCTTTCGAATTCCTTTAAGGGAATGCTGTGGTATTGAGAGAGAAATTCTTTCAGATCGCGGACGGCCCTTTCTGTCTCTCGGGTGGCTGCATAAACCTCTACCCGGTTACAGGTGGAGACGATCATGTTTTCCTTGAGAGAAGGGAGGGTATGAACCTTGTCTAAAGCGTCCTCCATCTTATCTTCGGGAAAAGCGAGGCATTCACGAATCTCGATAGGTGCTGTTTTATGATTTAATCCGACAACGAGAAGTTCCATGTCAATTAAACAAAAAATAAGGTTGAGGCTAAGGTTGAACCAAAACATCAAGGTTTAGGTTAAGGTTGAAACAGACACCTCAACCTATTTATTTCCGTTTATCTCCAGTTCGCATAGGTATGAAGTCCTGGGAGAAGGAGGTTCACACCTAAGAATGTGAAGAGGGCAGCCAGAAATCCAACGATCGCCATAATCGCTGCCTTCCGTCCTCTCCATCCCACTGTCAGACGCTGGTGAAGCAGCGCTGCGTACAGAAGCCAGGTGATCAGAGACCAGGTTTCTTTGGGATCCCAATTCCAATAACTCCCCCAGGCGTACTCAGCCCAAACCGCACCCGTGATGATTCCCAAGGTCAATAGGGGAAAACCAAACTTGAGGGACTGGTAGCCCAGATCGTCCAGAAGATTCAATGGCGGAAGTCTTTTCGCAATCGCCCCCAGCCTTTTGGATTTAAGTTGATGCTCTTGAATTAAATACATGACTCCACAGCAGAACGTCAGCGTGAACAGGGCGTTACCCAGAAAAGCAAAGATCACATGGAGAGGATGCCAGAAACTTTTTAAGGCAGGAGCCAAAGGGAAGATTCCCTTTGGGAGAGCAAAGGCAAAAAGGACAAGGATGAGGGCAATGGGAGTGAGAAAGGCGCCTAACACCTTGACCTTGTATTTCAGATTAACGATCAGAAGGATGCCGATGATCATCCAGGCGAAGAAGGAGAGGGATTCATAAAGATCGGTCACGGGAGTATGCCCTGCTTCCACGTACCTCGTGAGAATAGCCAGGGTATGGGAAGCGAAGCCGACGGTGACGATGGTGGCAGCTATTTTAGAAAGGACCTCTTTGAGAAAAATGATATACGCCAGGTAGGCCAAGGTCCCAAATAGATAAAGAAAAGAGGCCAATTTAAAGAAATAAATATTCATCACTACCTATTTTACCATGTTTTTGTCAATTGGTGAAACTGCCAATTCATCGCTAAGTAGAAGAGGGGGTGAACCCAGGGCCTCTTGATAATCCTTTTATAGATCGAAGAGGTCGAAAAAACTCCTTTCCAGATTGCCCTTACCCCTTTTTCCAATTCTTCCACGGACATCCGTAAAGGCTGATACACGGCGTTGAGGGAATCGTATTTTTCCCAATCCCTGCAAATAATCCTTCCTTCTTTCTCCAATCGCAGAAATGAATCGGTTCCAGGATAAGGGGCCATGATGAAGGCAAGA
>Ga0187869_10004036_pt1 | contig 10419 bp, 21 predicted proteins | sample June2016WEW_13_1_2_FD_132972 | JGI IMG/M metagenome (GOLD analysis project Ga0187869, IMG submission 132972) | Peatland microbial communities from SPRUCE experiment site at the Marcell Experimental Forest, Minnesota, USA - June2016WEW_13_100 | ecosystem: Environmental > Terrestrial > Soil >...
GCTCAAGAGGTGGAATATCATCCACCTCTGCGTGTTCCATTGGCTCACCATGCCATTCAGCCGGCGAAAACCAAGGGCCTGATCGAAATTGTTCGGCGTCTGCCCCTGTCCGACGATGCCGGCCATCAGGAACGCGTCGGTAACGATCGACAACCCTGTTTCGGCCGGCGCCGCCATCAGCCCTCAGCCGCGGCCTTTTGCGCCGCCGCAGCCTCCCGGCCAGCCTTGGTCCGCATGTCGAGCTTGCGATCTGCCTCGACTACATCAAGCAAGCGTGAAGTTGCCGCGGCCTCTTCAGGAGACAATCCTCCACGTTTCTTGGCCGCAAGCTGCAGCTTCGCCGTCTCGAGCTGGGCAAGAGCCTCGGCCAGCGCGGTATCCTTGGCCTCGATCTCGGCCTTGGCACCCTTCAGCCGATCGGTGACGGCCTGGAGGGCTTGGTTCGACGCCTCGAGCTTGTCCGTGGCCGGCGCCCGTCCCGCCTCAACCTGCGCGATCTCTTCCGCCTCGTCCGGATGATCGGCCAGCCATTCGGCCTCGTCCCGCGCCGTCGCAAAAACGATCGGCTGTTTGAACGTGTCGAAGATCGGAACCGGAGCCTTCCCCGTCAGCTTGCCGGCCTTGTCCCGCGCCGGAACCAGCGGCATCTTCGGATACTCCGAAAACGGCTTCATGGCCTGCGCCTTCGTGGCGTCCTTCCACTTCTTGAAATACGCAATGTTCTCGCGGATATCGCTGGGGACTTCGAGCTGCATCAATTCGGTTCCTTCTGCAATTCGGCCAGCTTCGCCTGCTCGGCCTTGATCTGTTCGGCCCGGCTCATCTTCGGGTCCGGCTTGAATGTCGGAAGCGCCGATGCCTGTTGGCCCTGAAGCTTGGCTCGCTCCTGAGCGTCGAAAAGCTCCGAATTCTGCGCCGCGTCAACCCGGCGCTGCTTCGTCTCTGCCGAAACCGGATCGTATTCCGCAACGGGCTCGGCCGCGTCGAATTCGGTATGGTCGTATACCGTCGGCTTCGTGCCGGCGTGGAACTCGCCCGTCTGGACATCAACGTGACCATGCTCCGGGTTCGGCTTCCCATCGTCGTCATGCCTGGGCGGCCGAGCCATGAATGCCTTTTCATGGTCCTCATCATTGACCACGGCCCGCTCACCGCGCTCGTTCTGCACCCACTTCGGGAAGTCCGAATATGAATGCCCCTCGATATTGTGCTTGCCCAGCAGCCGCATGACCTTCGCCGTGTTCTCGACGGACTTCTCCGCTCCGAGTTCGGCCAGGACATCCCCGGAGAACCGCACCTGATGAATGAAGCGCGGGTCGACGTGCTCATTCTCGAATTCGTCGCGGATGGCGTCGGCGGCCTCTTTTGGACCGATTTTATCCATGGTCATTTTCCCTTCTGGGCCGAGCGCAAGGCCTTTTCGAATGAAGAAGCCGTGACTTTGCTCTTTTTCTTCTTTGGAGGAGATTGAGCAGAGCGAAATGCGCTCTCAAAAGAATTTGCAGCAGCTTTCATCCCACCTTTGCCGCCGCTACCGTGGCCTTTAGCATCTTTCATATAACCACCTTCAGTTTTGGAGCATGATGGCTCCGAATGTAACGAGCAGCGGCCTCAAGTCGTTCCGGAGAATCACCCATCTTGCCGAGTGATACATTGCAATCAAAACAAAGAAGTCCTCGTATTTCACCCGTATCGTGGCAGTGATCGACTGACAAAGATTTAATCTTTTTGGTGCGTGACTTACCTGTCTCTGGTCTTTTGCATATAGCACACCCGCCGCCTTGATCCTTCAGCATCTGATCAAACTGATCCTGAGTGATGCCGAAAGCTTTCATCAACTGCCGATCTCTCTCAAAATCGGGAAACCTGCTCAATTGCTCTACCCGCAGGCGGAACGCGTAATCCGTCATATTTTCACCGGGAATTCGCTTGACCTGTTCCCTCCAGATGAAATTTGTAGGCCCGTAGACCTCCTTCGGTCGGATCTTACACAAACGATAATTCGCGGCAGGTTTTGGGTGAACATCTTGAGCGAACGCCTCCAAACTCTGCCATTTCTCGCACACGCTCCCGTTCTTTACTCTGACTTGCCAAGCCGTCCGATACGGATTGACCGGAATGGCCTTTCTGTTCTCGGGCTCCCGGTGCAGAGAAACAATAGGGTTATCTCTGCGCCATTGGCGGTAGTGCTTCTTGCATCGACCGCGCTGCCTTGCCTTCGACGTGCATCCTTCAATCTTGCAGATCGTCAAGTTATCCTCCGAATGGGTAGTTTAAGTGTTCGGAGAGTAACCTGAAAAACAAAACAAAATCAAGAGGTCAAGACGATACCCGGCAGTTTTACCACCCATTGCGGTCTTATGCAAAGTGCCCCCCAGAGCGTATCCAGGCGCCGGCCGGACTGATCCGAGCCGATGATGTACTGCTGGACATACCGCATCGATACGTTGTCGTAAACGTGCCGAGCGGTCTTGACATCGTTCGGCATCGGCAGATCGCCGGTCGCCATCGTGATGGCCTCCGGAGCATAGCGGAGGTTGTTCGTATAGGTGATGTTCGGGTTCAGCACGAGCGAGATGGCCGCGCCGTTGGCCGGGCTGTTCACCACGGTCTGATACTGGACAAACGACCCGCCGGCCGAAGGGATGATAGCCGGGAAGATGTTCAGCGTGGTCGCGCCCGAGAGAGCCGCAACCGTGATCACAAACTGCCGCAGCTTGCCAGTCGGGCGCTTCTGGACGTAGTTCACGCCGTTCGCACCCGCGATCGTGACGATATCGCCGACGTTCAGCGTTCCGGTGATGGCGTTGGTCGTCAAAACGGTTCCGGTCTGGCTGGCGCCGTTCACGGTGCCCGCAGTAAACGATCCGGTCGTATGGGCGATGATGCTCTGATCTTCCGCCCACATCGACCCGAGCGCGTCGTACATGGTGCCTTCCATGTACTGCCGGGAGATGGCCTCCTTCGGGTTGAGCAGCCCCACTAGCCCAGACACGGCGTCCGCCATGCTGTCAGGCGAAAGGATAGTGTCGTGCTTCACCTGCGGTGCGGAGTTGTTGTACAGCGCCGCTCGAGCCCGCAGGAAGGTCTGCTGCGTCGGTGCCAAGACGTTATTGTTGGCGTCCACATTCGCGGTCAGATTGCAGGCTGCCTCGCCCACCGCAGTCATCAGCGCTGCCGCGATCTCGCCAGCCAGGTTGTTCATCGCCGGCAGAAGGATGCGGTCCGCGAAATCGTCCAAGCTCAACAGCAAATCGGCAGAAGTGAACGCAACGTCCACATGGTTCTGCGTCGCCATGGTCAGGAGGATTTGGGTTTCCGCCGTATCCTGCGGCTGATAGGCCGGGCCAGTCGAAACCACGTAATCGTTGGGCAACCTCACCCGCAGAACGGAGCCGATCTTCTCGCCCTCGTTCGCATACTGATTATCGTATTGCCGGTTGATGCGCTTGATGAGCCAGTTCGTATTCGTGAATATCATCACGGCTTTCCGTGTGATCATGCTCACAGTTAGTAAATTATTACCGGCCATTTTTGCCTCGTGCAGGATGAATGCTGGAAAATTCCAGCTAATTCAGACTGCCACGGGTCTGGTTTTTCGGTGGCCGAACGAGAATTTATCAGGTCTCTCGAAACCAAACGGCGTTTAGGTGCGCCGACACCTGTGGAACTTATAAATCTAAATCTAGATTACTGCAAGCCTCTTCATTTTCTCCTTTACAAACTGCCAATCTTTAGGATTTAGGCAACTTTTGCAGCGGTTGCATTTAAGACATAAAATCTGAATGTTGCCGATGAAGTTAGTCCCGCCGATCTTCAGCGGAATCTTGTGATCAGCCTCATATTTTCCATCCACCTTTTTATTGCATTCAGCGCATCTGTAATACTGATTGATCAGAAGTGCTTTCAATTCATCACGGGTATAAGAACCTTCAGCCCCCCACTTTTTAGCTCTCATATTGGCTTGATCAGCCCTAGCCCCCTCGGGGTCTTTTGACCGCTTGCCGAACTTCTCCCTGTCCCGCCGCGCATATAATGCGCGCTTCTCTGAGTTTTCCGGTTTTGCGTACCAATTGACTTGCTCTAGTCTTTTCTTGGCTCTGAATTCTTCTCCAGCCGGAGATGCGCGGAGTTTCTTGACGCCAGCGTTAGAAGTGGCGCGATGACACTCATAGCAAGCGCCGCTCGACGTGAGCCGCTTTGTCATGTGGCCATTGTTGCAGAAAAAGTCCGGCTGGTAGAACTTGTCGCCTCTCGCGCGGGCTTCACGCAGGGCATAATTCGGCGTACCATTTCGCTTAGCCATTTGGACATCCTCCGTGTTCGAACGGTCAGAAACCCGGAAGCCGTTGCTGCGGCTCCGGGTTTCGTATTTTTAGCAGAATAATAAGGGATATAAAAGAGCTACCAGCTCTGCTTTCTCTTGGCGTGCTCTGCGGCCCGCTTCTCTTCGGCTCGGAACCACGCTTCGTCGTCCACCTTGTCGCTGTACCGATCGTCCGCCACGCCACCACTGCCGCCCAACGGCTCAACCGGGGGAGGTGTTGCGCTCGCCCTCTTGGCCGGCGCCGCTTGCTTCAATCCCATCTTGGTAAACTCCACTGTCCTTTTTGCGAATGACATATTCGGGTCCATTATTCTCTGAAATTCTTCAGGATTGGCCCCCAATTGATAAAGCACTTTCCCCGGATCATCGGTCGCCAAGACCATGTTCAGGTGGTCAGCGTCCAGGCCGCCTAGCTCGCTGATTCGGCCGATTGCCTCGTCCATCTTGCCGCGGGTGAACTGCTTCGCGCCGGCCTCGTATGCGCTGGCGAAATCTCGCTTGAATGCATCCTCCGCGGCGATCCTGGCGGCCTCGGCGCGGACTTCGGCCTGCGTGAACCGGCGCTCAGGATCGGCAGGGGGGGACTGGCGCTGGGCTGGGGGCGGATCGCCTGCGGCCGGCGGCGCCTGTTCCCGCGTCAGGCTCTCGGCGAGATCGCGCAGCCGCTTATTCTCGGCCTCGGCGGCTTCGGCCCGGGCCCGCTCCTCATCGATCCTGCGGGATCGGCGGGCCATTTCCTTGTCGCGCCAGTCCTTCGCGGGGGGCTTGGCCACGGGCTCAGGTTCGGGGTCTGGCTGGGCAGGATCGGCCTGCGGTTCCGGCTCTCCCGCCTTCGGATCGGGGAATAGCGGGATATCCGCGCCGCTCTCTAGAACATCATCCCCATGCGGGTCGCCTTGTGGGCTCTCAATTACCGGCTCGGTCGGGGTGTCCGGGGCCTGATAGGTGATTCGCGTTCCTTGTAGCCATCGTGTGAACATTTTACCTCCAAAACAGGGATAATGCCCTGACATTTATCGCAAAAGTGGATGGGATTCGAACCCACGGCGCTCAAAGTATCATTCGTGACTTTGCTTCAAGCGTCTTGCTCACGTTCACCCTTAAACCCCGCTCTTCCCGGCCTAGCCCTTCGGTATCCGGGACACTGCTTGCGCTCTCAGGCACCACTTTTGTTCCATCATCGTCAAAATCGCCCGGCCTCCGAAGATAAAACCAGCCGATACCCATTCCGACACAATTTCTACAGGCTTGCCGGATGTGAGGCCCCATAAGGCCCTCTACTAGCCGAAGATCGCCTTCAAACCCGCAGGCATCGCATTTCACGACTTGCACACCTTCTGCATCGTCTTGACCTGCTCGGCCGCATGCGCCTTCACGGTTTTCATCAATGCTGCGTCCTTCTTGATCTCCTCGGCCCGGGTCAGCGTCCGGATCGCGTCCTCGGCCATGTAGCGCTGCTGCTCTTTCTTCTCGGCCGCGCTCGGCTTATAGGCTGCAGGAGCCGCCGTGTCCGTTACCCTCGCCTGCGAGGTCTTGGTGGATGTCTTGCCCTTGGCCATCATGCCCTCAATTCAGTTGGTTGCGCCCAGTCATCCGACGCTGGTTGACCTTCTCAATCGTCCTCGGATCAGGCGCCCCAGCCTGCGCGGACTTCACCGACCGATTGTAGTCCTCAATCAGCGCTTCGGAAATGGTGTTCTTTTCGTGCTCCGACATGGCCGGGTCGCGCAGCCGGGTCGCCAGCACAGTCCGCGCCTTCTCGACGAAATGCTGCCAGCCAGGGCGGTCCTTCTTCCACCAGCGATCCGAATGCTCAACCCGGAAATACCCCAGCGGAGGATTTCCGTCAGCGTCCAATTGCGGCGCGAAGTTGGGAAGACACCGCTGGTTCCCCTGAATGAAGTCCTTCAACGTCGGGTAGGTATCACGGAACGCCTTGGATCGCCGATGCTCCTCCGACGTGTCTGAGAACAGGCGGCCGCCGTCACTTTCTGTGTAGAACATGCCGGCTAGTTCCTTGGCCATCTGACGAACGAGAAGGACAGTCATTGCAGTTGCGCCTCGCGATAGAAAACGGTGAACCGGAACGCATCCACGGTGTAGCCGTCGATTTCCACGCCACGCATTACCATGCCGCGAACAGAAATGCAGTCGTATCGATGCACTGCTGCGCATTCAACGCCAGGAGGGGCCATATCCGCCTCGTAAATGATGCCAGCCCGGTTTTCCTTGAGATCTTCTGCCATCTTATAGGCCGCCGGCATCAGCAGTTCCTGAGAAATATCATCGATGGTTTTGGTCCGCAAATGCTGTGGCAGGATCACCACGTCAGCATTGGCCTCCTGCGTGAACTGTGGACGGTCATCCGAAAACTGCCAATGAAGCGGAATGGCGCGCAAGCACCCATCTAGCAGATGAATGAAGCTCCGCGTGAGAATTGATGTGGTCAGAGAAGTATTCATTCATCGATCCCAACTGCTTCGATCAATTCCTGGATGGCTACGGCTACCTGCTCGGCGTGCTCTTGATCCACGATCCCAAGCTCGTCCAGAAGCTTCGCTATATCCGCTCCTTAGCCATGCGGATCTGGATGTCGCGCCACGTTTCGCTCATCTCGGCCTCGCCGTCTGGTTCGCCTGGAGACGTACAACTGGGTTATCGAATGTCCAGCATTCCCCCGTTTCATCGATGAAAACAACCCATGATAGATGATGCTCAGCACCATAATCGATCAGGAAGTGAGCCATGCCGCGGCCCTTCGGCGTCTCCAGGGGAACGAATGGCGATAGCTGGAGGATCACTTGCGCATCATCCTATCAATTCTAGCCTTGTTCTCGATTTTATCCCGAAGGATATCGCGATTCCGCTTCAACTCAGCATATGGCGCTGACGTGTGGCAATCGCCCAAAACAGGATGCTTAGTGTTTGACAGGATCATGGCCACGGCATCCATCAATGCCAACTCGGCTTCCGGGGTCATTTCTTGCGGAACCCCTTCAACTCGGCAGCGAGCCGCGCCCTCTCCGCTTCCTTCTTGTTCTTGCTGTGCTCGGCCTTCTTCAGCTTCCCCGCCGGGATATCCTCGCCCTTCTTGACGCCGAGTTCCTTGCGCAGCGCGCCCTTGTGCTTTGCCGTCGCTTTGCCGATCCATTTGTCCTTGCTCATTTCTTCTTGCCCTTCTTCTTCGCCGCGCGCTGTTCACTGTAGGCGATCGCCACGGCCTGCTTGACCGGCTTACCAGCGCCGACCTCAGCCTTGATGTTCGACTTAAACGCGGCCTTCGATGCGGATTTCTTCAGCGGCATTACAGCTTCTCCATGATGCAAGTGGCGTCATCGCTCTTGAGGCAGAGTTTAAGCCATCCGTCCTCAACATGGCACTGCACATCATCGACGGGGTTGAAGAATATCGGCCGAGAAGGTGTGGCCGTCACCGCATGGAATGGCATGGGTATCGTCAAGACCCATAGTCATTGGTGTATTCACCAAGCCAGCCAATGTCACCGCCACAATCCATAATTGCATGGCTCTCATTTACACAGCCTCCCCATGCTTGTTAATCCACGATCCGAATAGCCGATTCGGAGCTTCGTCGCCCCATTGCTGGCCAGACCAAACTCGCAGCCATGTCCGTTCGTCAATCTCTTTCTGATCGGCGTATCGCTGCTCGTATTCGGCAAACCGGCGCTGGGCTTCATAAGCAAAGGTGGCATCACGTCGCGCCGCGGCGGTAAATGGGACAAATATCGCATGGCATAGCGGGCAATGCTTCTCATCCGTCTCGGCGTCATGGACGAGCTTGGCCTGATCGCCGCGCCAACCGCATTTGCATTCAACGGTTATCATTCCCGGTTATCATTCCCGCTTCTCCTTCTGCCGCCGCCGCCAGTCGCGCATGTAGGCGCGCTGATACGTGTTCCGGTCGAACGTCACTCTCGGGCGATCGCTCATTTGCCTGCCCTCCGCTGGCGGTGCCATGTGCTCTTGCTCACGCCGGCCAGATCCCACTCGCGCGGGCCTTCGATCTTCGGACGGCCTCGGCCGCGCTTGATGATGGCCTGCGCCTTTGAATTGGTTGGCCCAGATGATTCGGCGCTGGGCCTCTCGCCGTTGGCAGCTTTCCTGCCCAAAACATTGCTTCCAATTTCATCTCTCATGACGGTGTTGGGTAGTGGGGGGTTTGCTTTCTGACTGGCACCTCCTTTTGTCGTGGAAACCGATCGGGCGCCGCGCTTGGCGTCGCCCAATGCCTTGAGTTGGTCAAGCTTGCTCATGGTAGCCTTATCAGTCATTACAGGCATATTCGGCTGGGCAGTAGCCTTTGCCTGCACACTTCGATGGGGTTCGGCAAAATGGATACGGTGCCAGACGTGTCTTGCACGTCGCACAAGTGATGTCGTCACCGTCGCACTTATAGGCAGCGTTCGCTGGAACATCGCGCTCGCACAGCGTCCAAATGAGAGTGATGCCAGGGTGCACTTCGGAGCCTTCGCAGGCATGGACAAAATCTTGCTTGTCGCGCCAGTAGATTAGTTTGTCATCAATGGTGCGGAATGTCATCACGCCACCTTCGCATGACGGGCGGCGTAACGAGCGCGGGCAGCAATAAAACCAGCCATGACGGCTTCGGCCCGCTCCTGCGTCGCACAGCGAGCGCTGCATATTTCGCCGCGATTCGAGTTGAACAGGACAGCGAATGGGCGTGCGGCGTCGTGGATATAGCGGCGTCCACCCAGCCCGATGTGACCATCCTTGGTATTGATGATCCGGAAGTCTGCCATCTGCGTGCTCCGTTGTTGATGGCACTATTATTGACACAGATATTAGGGTGACACAACAATTATTTTCAATGCCAAGTGATTATTTTCGTGCCAACGCAAGCCCCGTGGCGCAATTATTCCGCAAATGGGTCAATCGCCCGCACTCGTCCTGCGTGGCTGGCCTGAGCATTTGAGGCGCCAGCGGCCGAGCCGGTGTAAAGCACTTGCCCAGTGCGGATATCGATAACTTGAACCATCCCGTTACCGATGGGCCTCATTTGGATCGGAGAGGCTTGCGCAACTTGCATCATCGGATCGGCCGGCGCCGCGAAGGGGTCATGATCAACGGGAACGAGGCTGAAATCAGGGTCACCCGGCATGGTCCACCCTTAGATATTTTCCAGCCCGAGCTGGGTCAGGCAGATAATGGTTGCCATCTGGGGCCATTTTAGCACCAATCATGCTCGGATGGAACGCCGTAGCTGGCGGTTCGGCTGTATCCTTGTCCTTCAGGATATCATGCATGGCCTCTTTGATCATCTTCTTGAGGTCAGCGCCCTCTCCGACCCGCTCGAGCTCCGGCTCGGCATTGCTCACCGCAGTAATCCGCTTGCTCTCGGCGTCATATCGCTTGGTATGCTCCCCATAAGCCTTCAGCCCGATATCCGCCTGCTGATCTTGGAGTTTCTTCTCCATGGTGCCCAATTGGTCGAGGAGCTGCGCATTCACCCCGGTGAGCTGCTGATTCGCTTGCGTCAATTGCTGGACGATTGCTGGCGGCTGGCCATCCTCAAGCAACCATGGCTGGTTATGCTCGATATCGCGCTCCAAAACCTCAGCAATCTTGTCTGAAAGCGGGAAATCCGCCGTTCGGAACATCAAGTGCCCTATTTTGCTCATCAATTCGGGGGCCTTCGTGATTACCCCGACGCTCGCATCCCATGCCTGCTCCCGCTGCGTAGCGAACGACGGGCCGACCTGGCTCTGCACCTCGTATTTTCCCACGGACGGGTCAAACAGCACCTTTTCGACCTTATCCACCGTCTCCTTTTGCATCGCAGCCTTCAAATCGGGCTGGATTTTGATATCCGTCTGCTGCCCGTCCCGCCCCATTGCCTTGACCGTCCGCTCGGTATCGTAAATGTGGGGCGCCCAATCGATGAATATCTTGCCAATATATGCCACTGCCATGGCCGCGTTCTCGGCGAAGTCATAGTTGGCGTTCTCCCCGCCCTGCCGGCGCTCCTTGATAGCCAACCCGGACCGCTCGTTGCTTGTCTGCCCGAGCTTGGCGTCTGGGATGCCCGATATGATCCCCATGTGCTGTAGCGCC
>Ga0187869_10004038_pt1 | contig 10416 bp, 7 predicted proteins | sample June2016WEW_13_1_2_FD_132972 | JGI IMG/M metagenome (GOLD analysis project Ga0187869, IMG submission 132972) | Peatland microbial communities from SPRUCE experiment site at the Marcell Experimental Forest, Minnesota, USA - June2016WEW_13_100 | ecosystem: Environmental > Terrestrial > Soil >...
CCGGGCAGGGATGAGCATTAGCGCGGGACTTCAAGCTTCTTACATTGACGGCATTGGTCCGTGCCGGTTATAAACCGATTTGATGAACTCACGATATAAACTCTTCCTCTACCAGATCGCAGTCGCAGTGGCCAGCGGCATTCTTCTGCGATTCGTCGTCGATCTGCGTCCCATCTGGTGGCTGGTCTGGGTCGCTCCTGTGCCGCTGCTCCTCATTGCTTTCGGTTGTAGTCCGCACAAAGCACGCTGGCTCGTCATTCTTGCTGCAATCATAGGAACCAGCTGCAACTTCCGTTACTTCCTCCTGGTCATGCCACTGCCAGCCGTCATCACAGTCATTGCCGCGCAAACCCTGCTTTGGGGATTCCTCATCATCGCCACACGCCGCTTGGTCGTGCGCTACAAGTCTTGGTGGACGGTGTTCGTCTATCCTGTTCTCTGCGTGGCTGCGGACACACTAATGGCTGCCCTGCTCCCAGATGGCAATTGGGCCAGCCTGGCCTATTCGCAAGCGGATCGCCTGCCAATCCTCCAGATCACTTCTCTGCTTGGCACTTCCGGATTGTTGTTCCTGATCGCCCTCGTTCCTGCCGCGCTGGCCCTGGCAATCGCCTATGGGCGCGCTCTTCGCCATGGTTGGACGGCCTATGCGCTAACAGCACTACTGATCGTCATCTCCCTCAGCTACGGTCTCCTCCGCTTGCAGAGCCCTGCCAATGGCGTGGAAACCACTTTCGGACTTGTTTCCATTGATGACGCAATCGGGCTTAAAGCATCCGCGTCTTATGCCTCGGATATCCTTCAGCTTTATGACCAACTCGTCGCCTCGCTAGCTTCCCGAGGAGCTCAAGTCATCGTTCTCCCTGAAAAAGTCGCGCTCGTCACCCCGGCCCTGGCTCCGCATTGGCAACAACATTTCAGCGCCGTGGCCCTGCAAAACCGCGTCTGGCTGGAAGTCGGCGTCGGAATCGATGATGGGAAAAGCCCCGTAAATTGGGCATGGCTCTTCACGCCTCAAGGCACGATCGCCTCCAGCTATCAAAAGCATCACATGGCTCCGCCCGAACGCCGCGACCGATATTCTATCGGAACGGACTACTCCGTATACACAATCGACGGACACGCCTACGGCCTCGCCATCTGTAAAGACATGCATTTCGCCGCGCTCGGCCGCGTTTACGGACAACGACACGCGGCCGTCATGCTCGTACCTGCCTGGGACTTTGATTATTTGGATGCTTGGATAGAGGCTCGCACCACTGTCGTGCGCGGCATTGAAAATGGCTATACCGTCGTCCGCTCCTCCCGCGAAGGTTTGCTCACGGTCAGTGATGCCTATGGCCGGATCTTGGCGGAACGTCCGAGCAGCGCCATGCCCGGCAGTTCGCTCCTCGCAAAAGCAATTGTTGGCAACCCCCTGCCCACCCTCTACACCCGTATCGGCAATCTCTTCGGCTGGCTCTGTGTCGCTGCAGCCGCCCTCTTCCTCTCGTTCAGTCGCACATCCGTTCCTCACCGGAACGGTAACTCCTGATAAACGCGCTTGCCGTAAATGTGAAATCTCCCCTGACTCCGGCGAAGTCCCAGGGTTTTCGAGTTGTTAATTATTGGGTTTCAGCAGAGGAAACGTCGACAATGCAAAAGTCACCAGGAAGACACTAAGATACCCGAACATGAAATACTTGCCATAAAAGGCGGCATGAGGTTTTAGTTTCTGCTTATGAAGTAAATAACGATGATGCTCGTACTTTTTGCTCGGTCCTGTTTTCAGGCTTCCAATCTTATCGGCACCCCATCAGGTTTATGCCAAAATTTGCCTGTCACCCCGCACTACATCTCCCAAATGCGCGACCCTTGCTGAAATTTCACGATCCCTTTACCTGGATATAACAATCGTCTGCAACAATACTCGCCTGGGAAAGGACCTGATGGAGTTTTCTGAGGTCAATCACTGCCACGCATGTGAAAGGATTTAATCTATGGCATTTGAAGTTCAGCAACCGCTCCGCTGCGGGATCGTCTTGGCCGGTGGAGAGGGCAAACGCATCCGACCCTTTATTCGCCGGGTGCTGGGAGCAGATCTTCCCAAGCAGTATGTAAATTTTATTGGTACCCGGTCGATGCTGGAACACACATTCGACCGAGCCGAGCAGTTAATTTCTCCAGAACGTCTTTTTGTCGTCGTGGCTCGCGATCATCTTGACTATATCGAGGTTCAAAGACAGATAAGCGACAGGCCTCCTCACACGGTGATATTACAGCCAATCAATAGGGAAACCGGGCCTGGACTCCTTCTTCCTCTAATGCATCTCCTAAAACACTTTCCAAATTCTACCGTCGGGATTTTTCCTTCCGACCATTTTGTTTTGCAGGAAGACCATTTCACGGCCTGCGTAAGGCAGGCATTTGAGGTGGTGGAAAAATGGCCTACCAAAGTCGTGTTTCTGGGAGTGAGGGCTGCCGATCCGGAGCAGGAGTACGGCTATATCCTTCCGGAGCATCAAGATCCGGACCTAGGGTCACCGGTCCGGGGCGTGAAAGCATTTGTTGAGAAGCCGGAGCCCCGAATTGCCGCGCAGATCATGTCATCGGGTGGATTATGGAACACAATGGTGATGGTGTTCAAACCGGAGATTTTGCTGCATCTGGTTAACCTATTAGCGCCAAAACTCTATCGCTCATTTCAACAGATTTCTCAGTCCCTGGGCACTTGCCATGAGTTATTAACCGTTGAAAAGGTTTACAAAGAAATGACGCCTCTGAATTTTTCAAGGGACCTGCTTGAACGTCTCGATTTGTACTCACGCCAACAATTGTCCGTGGTTCCAATGGAAGGAGTGTTGTGGAGCGATTGGGGTTCTGAAGATCGCATTATCTCTGTTTTGCGAAGCCTTGGATATTTAGATCGCCTTTTCAAAGAACACCCGTTGGATGATGCTTGCTATCAACTCCCAGCGGTGACGGACCTCCCCTATTTCCCGGAAGTCAGAATTCCATGAGGATAAGGCACGGCATTATTCTGCCGATCGCGGTTGTGTGTATTGCTCTCATTCCTGTCAGAGCAGACGCCTGGGGAGAAAAGGGTCACGCTATGTGTGCGCGCACTGCAGCTCGCAGGTTGCCCCAAAATATGCCGGCATTCTTCCTCAATTCCATAGAACGGTTGGCCTATCTCAGCTCGGAGCCCGATCGCTGGCGAACCTCTTCTTCACAAGCGCTATATCAGGTGAGCGCGCCGGATCATTATTTCGATCTGGAAGCCTGGGGCACTGATCCGCTTCCCAACTCGCGCTATGACTTGGTGGTTCTTTCGGTCAAGAAGGGCATTGTTCATTACGACCCGCTGGCTGCCGCAAATCGCCGGGACCTGCCAGGCGGCGAAAAATTCGTCAGCGATGTTGGGACGGCGCCTTACGCTGTTGCGGAAACGGCCGCCAAGCTGATCTCGAACTTCCGCGACTGGCGCGAATCCACGGAAGACACTGATGCGGCACGCCTCGTAAGGGGACAAATTGAAGACAGCATCATTTATCTCTCAGGCGTGTTGGCGCACTACGTGACCGACCTGGGAAACCCTCTGCACTGCACCGTGCACTTCAACGGCTGGGCAGACGGATATCCGAATCCGAACAATTTCGCAATTGGCCAAGCGGCCAATGGAATCCATGCCCGTTTCGAGGTCAATTATGTGAACAGCGTAATTGAGGAGAAAGATATCGAGCCATTCATGTCGCCGCCACGCCGTGTTGGCTCATGGGTTTCCGATATGGAGTCGTTCATACGCCGCAACAACGGATTTGTCGAGGAGTTGTACACATTGGACAAGGCTGGTGCATTTGGTTCCGGAAATGAATCGCCAGGGGCAAAGCCTTTTGTTTCGGCCCGGCTGGCCGACGCCGCTTCCATGCTGCGTGACGTCTGGTCCTCTGCATGGGTGATCTCAAACGAAGAATGGCTAAACGAGCGTGTCATGGTGTTTTCGAAACCTGGCAAGACAGTGCTGCAACTATTGCGGGAGCGTTACCGCGTCGAGACGACGGCCAATGGCGGCACGGCCGAGATCGTCGGAATCGGCAACCGCAGGAATGGGATCGATGGCCGCGCATGGCGGATCTACATCAGCAATACGCCGGGCGATTCCAGCCACGCGGTCGATACATATATACCTGCGGCCGGCGAGCACGTCGATTTTCGATTTGAGAAATCTGCCGGGGCTCAAAAGACTTCTTAATCATTCACGGCAATGATCCAGCAGAATTAGCTATCCGCCCTTCTGGAATCATCCTAAGTACTCTTGTGAGTTCTATTCCCGATGCTTTGAATTAATGAGCAAGACCTGAGACAAAATCTGTCCGCTTTATATACCAACATTTATTCGGACCTTCATAAAAATATAACAAAGGCGCTGTAGATTCGCCTCTTCACTGAGTAGCCGGAGTGCCTCAATAACGGAAGCAAGGGCACTCGCTCATTTAGGCAGGGATTTTCTTACTCCGCTGGCATGAGGGGGCCGTACTACCGTGGTTCAGATGTTCGACGTTGTGAGAATCTTCCACTGTTCTTTTGTTTTTCCCTGCCAATCCCTTCCGGTAAATCGTGGATCACGGGCAATTGCAGTTGCCAATACGAGGAGGCTTTAATGAAAATTGCATCATTCCTAGTGCTCTTGTTTCTGCTTGTTTTCCATACGGTTTCGTCGGCCCAGGAACTTGGAACCGGAGCTATCTCCGGGACTGCCATGGACCCCAGCGGGCGGGTAGTGGCGGGCGCCAAAGTAACCATAACTAACACGGGCACCGGTCTGACCCGCACGGTTTCAACGTCAAGCGCCGGCACGTTCAATGCTCCCGTTCTGCCGACTGGCGAGTATACCGTTCGCGTTGAAGCGGCAGGTTTCTCGAAGTTGGAGCAGAAGGGCGTAGTCGTAAACGTCGGGGCAGATCTTGATTTGAACCTGCAACTGAAGATCGGGGCGGTGCAATCGGTGGTCGAAGTGACCGGTGAGGTGCCGGTAATTGAGACGACCAAAACCGACGTGAGCAGTTTGATCTCGCGAGAGCAAATCAATCAATTGCCGATCAATGGCCGAAGGTACGACCAGTTCGCTCTCCTGGCGCCGGGGGTGACACGCGATGGAAGCTACGGCAACATTACTTACCATGGCGTTTCCGGCGTCTTCAACAACTTCACTGTCGAAGGAAACGACGACAACAGCCTGTACTGGGGCGGGGCGCGCGGCTACAGCCGCATCACTCAGACCATGAGCGAGAACGCCATTCAGGAATTCCAGGTGGGTCAGGCGAACTTCCTGGCCGAGACCGGCAGAGCCGTGGGCGGCAACGTCAACGCCGTAGTGCGTTCCGGTACGAACGAGTTCCACGGCGACGGATTCGAATACTTGAAGGATTCAGCCCTGAGTGCGCGTGACACATTTGCAAGTGTCAAACCCGACGAGTCGCGGCACCAGTTCGGCGGGTCCTTCAGCGGGCCAATAAAGAAGGACAAGCTGTTCTTTTTCGTCAACTACGACCAGCAACTTCGCGACACTCCACTGCTGGTAATGGACTCCAGCGGCTACATGACTAACAACAAGCCGACACTTCCGAACAATCCGACATCGGCCCAACAGAAACAATATAACTCGGATTTGAATGCGTGGCAGACCGGCATCAACTATATGGCTCAACAGTTCCCCGGCGGCAACGGTCCGGGCGTGCAGATGCCGCGGGATTTTAACGAGTGGCTGGGATTGACGAAGGTAGACTGGAACATCAATTCGAAAAACTCCGCCTCCTTTACCTACAATTATCTGCGCCACAGCGCCATGAACGGCATTCAGACGGCGTCGGTGGTGACGACGCTGCAAAACGGGGGCGATGAACTTCGCGATCACAGCGTGAATGCGCGCCTGACTTCCACTATCAGTTCGAATCTTCTGAACGAATTGCGATTTTTATGGTCAAAGGACTTTGATGAACAGGTAGCCAACACAAACGCACAATATCCGTCGGTCAGCGCCAACGGCCTCAGTTGGGGACCGGCGTCTTACCTGCCTCGCTGGGCTTATCCTGATGAGCGCAAAGTGCAATTTGTGGACAACTTCTCCGTGCTGCACGGTGCGCACGCTTTCAAGTTCGGCTTCGACGCACTTCGCTCCCACGAGCTCATCAATTCGGCCGGTGGTTTCCTGGGAAGCTATTCCTATAGCACTGCAACCGGGTTCGGCTATGACCTGCTGCATAATGGCCTTGGCTGCCCCTACAACGGAAGCGGGACGTTGTTTACACAGCCCTGCTACTCGAGCTTTTCGCAGACCTGGGGTTTAAGCGCCATCGAGTTTAACGTTTGGGACTACGCTGTCTACGCACAGGACCAGTGGAAGATCCGGCGCAACCTTACACTAAACTACGGTTTGCGCTGGGAATATCAGAAGTGGCCCGATCCGCAGTTCCCGAACCCGGCTTTCCCGAATACTCAGAGCTTCAATGCAGATCACAAAAACTTCGGCCCGCGTGCCGGCCTTGCCTGGGATTTGTTCGGTAACGGCAAGACTGTCGTGCGAGCCGGCTACGGAATGATGTTCGGGCGAAACGGTAACGCAACCATCGAGGATGCCTTGCGTCAGACCGGTCTGAACGATCCTACCAAAAACACCGTTAGCGCAAGTTTCCAGGCTACTCAGGGCGGACCGCTGTTTCCGAACATACTCAGTTCGGTACCTTCGAAAGCGACCGGGGTTACAACGATCTACCAGATGGATCCCGATATGCGCCGGCCGCGAATTCAGGACATCAGCGTTGCCTTTGAGCGCGAGCTTCCGGGGAAGTTCGTTGCCACGGTCACTTATATTTACACAAAGGGGGATCGCTTCGTGATTCCCTATGACGCGAACATGATTCAGCCGAACTTCACGCTGACCCTTCAGACTCCGGACGGCGCCACCCACCAGATTCCCTTCGCTGCAGGGATGACTAAAACGGCCGCCGGGGCCTCGGTGCAGAAGAATAGTTCACGTCCAAATCCTTCTTACGGCGCGATCACAGTGCAGCGCCCGCTGGGAGACAGCTGGTACAACGGCATGCTTCTTGAGCTGAAGCGCAATTTCGCAAATGGTTTTGCGCTGGACATTTCCTATACGTTATCGAAGGCTGAGAACACATCCGGTTATGCCAGCGGCTATGGATCCGGGCCGGAAACCGGCTACGGCGGCAGTTCAGTCATGAATCAATTCGACATCATGGGTACCAAAGGAACTGCGCCGACTGACCAGCGCCATCGCCTGGTTGGAAACATGGTTTGGGAACCGAAATTCCATAGCGATTCTAAAGCCGTGAACGCACTGGTCCGAAATTATTCCTTTGCCACCATCATGACTGCCGAATCCGGGCGGCCCTATTCGGCCGAGTTTAACATCGGGACGATCAACTTCACGGCGCCGGATGGCTCTCAATGGCAAGGGCTGGCGGGCGGGACTTACGGCATGGGGGGCTTGCCCCTGGTCCCCTGGATTCCGCGCAACAGCAGCTACGGCCCATGGAGGCTGACCTGGGATGCCCGAATCTCGCGCCAGTTCCATGTGAGCGAGCGATTCGCGTTTGAGCTGATCGGCGAGGGTTTCAACCTGCTGAACCACCCGAACTACTTCGGGAACAACTATAATCTGTACAACATTTCCACAACCAATGCGACGATGCCGATTTCGACGCCCATTGTGTTAACGCAATACACCAACTGGGGATTGCCGAACACGACCGCGGTTCCTCCGGACGGAACCAGCGCCCGCCGGTTCCAGGTTTCGGCCCGCTTTCGGTTCTAAGGCATCAAAAATTTACTGAAGGATGGAAGGACGCGGGATTTGCTTTCTCGCGCCCTTCTTTTTTCAGATCGTGTAGGGTCAAAAAATTCGGCCAGCTGCGAGAATCACCTCCCAAGCATCCGCTGCGGAATTGCCTGCAGAATTTAGCTATAACCCGAGCCTTGCAAGTTTGCTGGTTTTTGGAATAGTTGCAGATCGGCTTGGCCTGTCCGATTATGCAGATATTTTAAAGAACTTCCTGAGATCCCCTAAACGGGCCTAAAAATAACTGAGTACCTCGGGATTCGTTCTTAAAAGCTCAGGCATGTATGCCAGTTCGGCTTTAACGATGCCGAGTTGACGTTCTGCCGAGGGGAGGCTGGCTTCCCATGCAAGAGTTCGAAGGATCTCCATTGCTGTTTGGCGGGCTTCCTCGTCCATGCGAGGACTCGTAATAATTGCCCCGCCGATATCTTTTAGGATCTCAGCTATTTGCTCATTCCGGCCATTTTGCATCAGAATGATACTCTGGTTTATGCTGCCCACAATTTCACGGATATTTGCAATCCCAGTGAGATTATAGGAACCAACAGCGATCGGCTCTGCAATAATCATTGGGTGCCTCGCGGCGTTCATTGGGGGGGATACCAGCTAACTTAGGTGAAATTATAAAAGGTGCGTTAATGCGAGTCAATATGTGGTCAATAAGCAGATAATAACCCGGTGTCAAACGGGCATCCTGTCTCCTTGCCCATGAAGGCCACCACCACGGCACACAGATTCTGCGTAACTTACCCCAGTGCGACTTCGCGGGAGTCCGGGAAGATTCCGCCTGCCCCAGTAGCAGGTTAATCAGGTACTCGCTTTGGTTCTGCGAGTGAGCGGACTCAAGCGATTGACAAATCGGGCCTGCGCACTTAACGTAAGCGAGCAAACTGAGGAATAGATTCAAGAAGGTTCAAGCATCGAAATTTTAGGAAAAATGAAAAGGCCAGTTGAGATGAAACGCACTGTGGATATCGCAGATGTGTGCGTCATCAGGTGGTTGATGACCGCTTGCGTGAAATCCTTGCCCATATTCGCGTTGATTTGCGTCAGTGCTCACGCACAAAACCTAACTGAGCGCGTCGACTCGCTACTTGCTAAGTGGAATCAAAAGGATGAGCCGGGGATGGCCGTGCTGCTCATCCGAGATGAACGGATCGAGTACCGGAAGGGCTTCGGCCTGGCCGATCTCGACGCCCACACGCCTATCACGCCAGACACACAGTTTCACCTGGAGTCCGTCACAAAGCAATTTACTGCGATGGCTATCCTGATCCTGGCGGATCAGGGCAAATTGAAACTCGACGATACCCTCGCAAAGTTTTGCCCTTAGTTCCCTGGCTATGCTCGGACTATCACTATCCGCCACCTGTTGAATCACACCTCCGGTCTACCCGATTACTCCGACTCCCTGATGGGCGATTTGCTCGACGATCCAAACTTTTTTCGATCCTCCAAAAGTCCGCCGGCAGCCCACGAATTTACGGCCGCCGAAGCCCTTCAAGCCCTAAGTCACCAGCAGAAACTGGACTTCCCTCCCGGCTTCACGTATGAATACAGCAATTCTGGCTATAGGGTGCTCGGCCAAATCATCGAGCGCGTCAGCGGCAAGCGCTACGCCGACTTTCTGAAGGAGTCGATATTCGACCCGCTAGGAATGCACGACACGCTGGTTATAGATGAGCGACGGCAAAAGGCGCCGCAGCGGCTTGCATTGGGGTACGGCAAACCGAAGGGCCGCTGGCAAGATATGTCTTACAGTCCTGACTTCACCTATGGCTACAGGGGCGTCATCAGCACTGTCAATGATTTGTACAAATGGGACCAAGTCTTGTACACGGAACGTCTCGTTCGCCGATCAATGCTGGAATTGGCGTTTACGCCCGGCCGCAAAAATGATGACAAGGAGATTATTGAGACGTACATGACAGACCTATTGAAGCGGCCCTGCTCATACGGATTTGGTTGGGTCATTAGTACGTTTGACGGGGATAAGGTTGTCGAGCATACGGGCCGTTCGTTAGGCTATTCTGCCTATATCATGCGCGTTCCCAGCCGCCGGGTTACGGCAATCCTCCTCTCGAACTTTGTCAATGTTGATTTGCTCAAAATCGCCCCTCAAATGATCGAAATTGCGAGCAAACCGTAAGCGCGAATTAATCCCCACCTGTTAGCTTCGTTGGCGAATTCCAATGATGCCCTCCGAACACGGCCGGCACTTTGCCGACAATCTTCTCCGTAATAGAGAAACCGGTCTCAGATGTGTAGAAAATGGGCGCCGCTTCTGAGAAAAGTGTCTGGGTCACACCGACTGTGGTCTCGACGAGGGAGACCTTAGCTTTGATCGTCGAGACTAAGGTTTCGGCAGCGGAGAACATAGTCTCCGAGATCTCGACCATAGTCTCCGCCGTTGAGAAGATGGTCTCGAGGCTGGAGAACATCTTCTCGCCGCCAAAGACTCTGGTCGGAGCGATTTCGACTACAGTCAGAACGACGCTGACTGTAGTCAAAATCGGTCGTTGCTGGAAGTTCTTATATTCCAATGGCTTAATTATCGGCTCTGACTGTAGTCAGAG
>Ga0187869_10004044_pt1 | contig 10412 bp, 8 predicted proteins | sample June2016WEW_13_1_2_FD_132972 | JGI IMG/M metagenome (GOLD analysis project Ga0187869, IMG submission 132972) | Peatland microbial communities from SPRUCE experiment site at the Marcell Experimental Forest, Minnesota, USA - June2016WEW_13_100 | ecosystem: Environmental > Terrestrial > Soil >...
CCGCGCGGCGAACAGGGCGGAGGCACCAAGCTCGGCCGTGATCAGCTGCTCGACCTCGTCGGGGTCGAGCAGGGCGATCCCGGCCGGCGGCGGGTCGTCCGCGTCGGGGACCCGGATCACGATGCCGTCGTCGGTGTGCACGGCCTGCACGTCCATGCCGGCGTAGCGCTCCCGCAGCCGGGCCGCGATGGCCAGCGCCCAGGGCGCGTGCACCTGCGCGCCGTACGGGCTGTGCAGCACCAGCCGCCAGTCGCCCAGCTCGTCCCTGAACCGCTCCAGCACCAGCGTGCGGTCATCGGGCAGGTAGCCGGTCGCCTCCCGCTGGCTGGCCAGGTAGGACACCATGTTCGATGCGGCCAGCTCGTCCAGTCCGTCGGCGCGCAGCCGGGCCGTCGCATCCGGCTCGGAAACGGCGCCGAGCTCCCGGCAGTAGGCACCGATCGCCGCACCGAGCTCGAGCGGGCGGCCCGGTGAGTCCCCGTGCCAGAACGGAAGCCTGCCGGGCTGGCCGGGCGCCGGGGTGACGAGTACCTGGTCGGCAGTGATGTCCTCGATCCGCCACGAGCTCGCGCCGAGCACGAAGATGTCCCCGACGCGTGACTCGTAGACCATCTCCTCGTCCAGCTCGCCCACGCGGCGCGAGTGCCGCCCGGACCTGTCCCGCTGGCCGCCGGCCAGGAACACGCCGAACAGGCCCCGGTCGGGGATCGTGCCCGCGTTGCTGACGGCCAGCCGCTGGCCGCCTGGCCGGCCGTGCAGCATGCCGGTGGTGCGGTCCCAGACCAGCCGCGGCCGCAGCCCGCCGAAGTCCTCGCTCGGGTACCGGCCGGCCAGCATGTCCAGCACGGTCTCCAGGATGGGCCGGGTCAGCCCGCTGAACGGCGCGGCGCGGCGCACCGCCTGCTCCAGCTCGCCGACCTCCCAGTCGTCCATCGCGGTCATCGCCACGATCTGCTGGGCCAGCACGTCCAGCGGGTTTCGCGGCATCCGCAGTTGCTCGATCTGGCCGCCGCGCATCCGCTGGGTCACCACCGTGGCCTGCACGAGGTCGCCCTGGTACTTGGGGAAGAACACGCCGCGGGAGACATCGCCGACGTGGTGGCCGGCCCGGCCGGTGCGCTGCAGGCCGCTGGCCACCGACGGCGGCGACTCGACCTGGATGACCAGGTCGACGGCGCCCATGTCGATGCCGAGCTCCAGGCTCGAGGTGGCCACGACGGCGGGCAGGTGGCCCGCCTTCAGCGCATCCTCGATCTGATTGCGCTCCTGCCGTGAGACCGAGCCGTGGTGTGCGCGCGCGACGACCGGCGCCGCTCCGGATCCGCGGCCGGCCCCGCCCATCAGCTCGGCCGGGATCCCGGCGTAGCTGTCCCCGGCGCCGTCGCCGCGGGCCATCTCGGCCAGCTCGTCATCGACGGCCTGCTCCTCAAGCCGCTCGGCCGCGAGCTCATTCAGCCGGGCGCAGAGCCGTTCGGCCAGCCGCCGCGAGTTGGCGAAGACGATCGTGGAGTGGTGGCTCTCGATCAGGTCGAGCACCCGCTCCTCGACGTGCGGCCAGATCGAGTGCTGCCGGGCGGGATCGCCGGAGCCAGGGGAATTCAGGTCCGCGCCGCCCGGCTCGCCGCCCTGGCTCGCCGCCGCGCCGCCGCCCTGGCCCGCCGCCGCGCCGCCGGGGGCCGCGGCCGACAGCTCCAGGTCGGCCATGTCCTCGACCGGTACGACGATGCGCAGGTCCAGCTGCTTCTCGCTAGGCGGCTGCACGATGGTCACGGGCATCGCGCCGCCGAGGAAGGCGGCCACTTCCTGCGGCGGCCGGACCGTGGCGGACAGCCCGATCCGCTGCGCCGGGCGTCCCCTCGCCGCTGCCGAGCCGCCAGCGTCCGCGCCGCCGCCGCGCGCGCTCCCGTCGCCAGCGGCCATCCCGCGCAGCGCGTCCAGGCGCTCCAGGGACAGCGCCAGGTGAGCACCGCGCTTCCCGCCCGCCAGCGCATGCACCTCGTCGACGATGACCGTCTGCACGTTCCGCAGCCCGTCCCGTGCCCGTGAGGTGAGCATCAGGAACAGCGACTCCGGCGTGGTGATCAGGATGTCCGGCGGCTTGCCGGCCAGCTTGCGCCGCTCGTCCGCGGCCGTGTCGCCGGTCCGGATGCCGACCCTGATAGGCGGCACGGCCCGCCCCAGCCGCTGCGCCGCGTGCGACACCCCGACCAGCGGGGAGTGCAGGTTGCGCTCCACGTCCACGGCCAGCGCCTTGAGCGGGGAGATGTAGAGCACCCGGCACCGGCTCAGCGGATCCTCCGGCACCGGCTCGGTGGCGAGCTTGTCGATGGCCCACAGGAACGCCGCCAGCGTCTTGCCCGACCCGGTCGGCGCGATGACCAGGGTGTTCTCGCCCCGGCCGATGGCGCTCCAAGCCTGGGCCTGGGCCGGCGTCGGCTCGGCGAAGGCAGCCGCGAACCAGGCCCTGGTCGCCTCGCTGAAGCCGGCGAGCACCGGGCCGTCGTCCGGCCGACAAGCTGGCATCCTCCCATCCTGCCTCGTCCCGCCGACAGAACCGTCCGCCAGCCTGCTAGCAGGCTTGCGTCGCCATCGCGTCGCGCAGCCGGCCGGGGCGCCGGTGCTGGCCTGTCGGTGGCCGGTGATAGTCCCCCGGGCGACCGCCCTTCCCGGCAGCAGCAGCGGCGTCGGCGGCGCATTTCGCTGAGGGCGATATCTCGTTGGCGAGATCTCCTAAGAGAGATACCTTTGCAGATATGGGCGAGGAGCAGGCCGATCCTGGCGAGCTGCCGCTGCTGCCCGGGTTCCGGGAGATGGCGCTGCGGCGGATGAACCGGCAGCGCCGCAGCCTGGTGGCCGAGCTCGCGGAGCAGCGTCAGGCGGCCGGCCTGTCGCAGACGGAGATCGCGGCCCGGATGGGCACGTCACAGTCGGCGGTGGCCAGGCTGGAGGCGGGCGAGGCGGATGTGCGCGCCTCGACGCTCGAGCGGTATGCCGCTGCAGTCGGCAGCGAGATCACCTGGCGGCTGGAAGACAGGACGCCGGGCAGCCTGCAGCGAGCAGAGCGGCCGGGCAGCCCGCAGCGAGCAGCGCGGCCGGGCAGCCTGCAGCGAGCGGAGCAGCCCGGCAGCCCGTAGCGAGCAGAGCGGCCGGGCAGGCCGCAGTGAGGAGAACCGACGTGACGCCGCGAGTGACCGGCTCGCTCCCGCGCGGGCCGCGGGGCCAGTTCCCGCCAGAGCTGCCAGGGTCGCCCGAGCCATCCGGCCCGGCCGAGCTGCCCGGTCCGCCGGAGGTACCCGGCCGGCCGGGGCGCCCGGCTCCGCCCCCGCCGCCCCCGGTCATGCCGCCGGTGCGGATCTGGGCGGATCCCGGCCAGTGGCCAGGTCGCGTCTACGAGCGGCTGCTCGATCAGCGGATCGTGATCGCGCACGGTCACCTCGACGACGAGGCAGCAACCCGGCTGTGCGCCCAGCTGCTGACGCTGGATGCCGAGGGCAATGGCCCCATCCGGCTGGAGCTGCAGGGCCTGGGCGCCGAGCTGCCTGCGGCGCTGACCGTCATCGGCGTAGTGGAAACCCTGCGCGTCCCGGTGCTCGCCTACGCGGCGGGCCGGATCAGCGGGCCAGCCCTTGGCGTGCTGGCCGCGTGCCGCCACCGCCGGGCTTATCCGAATGCCGTGTTCGAGCTGTCCGAGCCCGCCACGAGCTACGACGGCACCGTCACGGCGATCGCGGCGCAGGAAGAGCAGCTGCGGGCGATGGCTGATGCGCTCTGGGAGCGTATCGCCGAGACCACCGGAGGCGAGGTCGACGACATCCGGGCTGACGCCGGCCGCAAGCGCTTCCTCACCGTCGATGAGGCGATCGCCTACGGTCTCATCGAGGAACGTGCCGCCGTCCGCTGACTCTCTGCCGCCCGAGGCATTCCGTTGACAACAGGTCCGCGGAGTATCACGCTTAGCGGCGACAGCACGCTGGCGGCGGGAGGTCACGATGGCATGGCGGTTGGAGGGAACGTACTTCGAGTCCTGTTCCTGCGATGCGGTGTGCCCCTGCACCTGGTCGGCGTTCAGCGCCAGGGCGACGCTTGACCGCTGCCGGGCCCTGCTGGCCTATCACGTCGCGGCAGGCGAGATCGACGGGGTCGATGTCAGCGGCCTCAGCTTTGCCTTGTTCCTCGATACCCCGCCGGTGATGGCCGACGGCAACTGGCGAGTCGGGATCTTCCTCGATGATTCCGCCTCTGCCAGCCAGGCGGAGAAGCTGGGCACGGTGCTGAGCGGTCAGCTCGGCGGGCCGCCCGCCATGCTCGGCCCGCTGATTGGCGAGCTGCTCGGCGTGGAGCGGGCCAGGATCGAGTACGACGAGGACGGGACCGGTCACCACGTCCGGATCGGCGACGCCATTGACGTCGGAGTCGAGGACTTCGTGGCGCTGCAGGGCGGGGAGCCGGTGCGGCTCGCGAACGTCCTGCACCCATCGAATACGACGCTGACCGTGGCCCCGGCGAGTTCCGCGCACCTGTCCACGTTCGGGATCGAATGGGGCCGAGAGGGGCAAAGCGGGTTCTCCGCGCCCTTCTCCTGGGCCGGATAGGCGATGAGCGGCACGGCGCAGCAGCCGGCGGCCTTGCCGCTCCGGCAGCTGGCCAGGGGTGAGACCGTGGCCCTGCTGGTAGTGGCGGCCGCGGCGTGGGCCGCCACCCTGGCGGTCGCGCGCGGGATGACCGGCATGAGCGGCACGATGGGACTCAGCTTCCTGTTGTTCGTCGCCGTCTGGACCTTGATGATGGCGGCGATGATGCTGCCGTCCGTCGCGCCGACTGCCTCGCTGTACGTCAGGTCGATGGGCGCTCGCCGCCCGATGCGGCTGGGCGGGCTGGTCACTGGCTACCTGGCGGTCTGGGCGGTGGCCGGCCTGCCGGCCTATGGCCTCGCGCGGCTGGCGGGCTGGCTGGACGGCAGCCATCCGGGCGCGGCGCACTGGGCCGCGGTCGCGATCTTCGCTAGCTGCGGCGTCTATCAGCTGACCAGCCTCAAGGACCGCTGTCTCGCGCACTGCCGGTCACCGTTCGGGCTGCTGCTGCGCTATGGCTCATTCCGGGGACGCAGCCGTGACCTGCGCGTCGGCGCGCACCACGGCGCCTACTGCCTCGGCTGCTGCTGGGCCCTGATGGCGCTGCTGATCGCGGTCGGCGTGATGAATGTCCTGGCCATGGTCGGCCTCGCCGCCTTCATCCTGGCCGAGAAGGCCTGGGCGCGCGGGCCCGCGGCGGGGCGCCTGGCCGGCCTCGCGGCCATCGGCCTGGCCGTGGCGACGATCTGGCTGCCGTGGCTGGCCCCTGGCCTGCACGCCATGCGCCCGATGATGATGGGATCGTGACGGCTCCCGGCCGGGCGGCGTAGCCCGGCCCCGTCGGCAGCTCGTGCGGTCACCGGGTAGCCGCGGTGACCCGGGCTGACGCCGCGGCTACCCGGTAGCGGTCAATGACCAGGCCGGCCACGGCGGGGTGGCCGCCCAGGGGCCGGGTGACCCAGGTGGCCGCCGTCTTCCGCAGCCGCTCGTGGAAACGGCCGGGAGCCAGCAGGTACGTGGCGACGGCTACGGGCCCGCCGGTCCGGACATTCAGCTCCGCCACGGCCTCGTCCACCGTGGGCGTGCCCGCGGTCGCGAACGCCGCGACCACCGGCACGTCCAGCAGCTCAGCCAGCAGGTCCGCCTGCCGCCGGACGTCCGCAGCCGCCAGCGGGTCGGCCGAGCCGGCGGCGGCCAGCACGACCGGGGTGCCGGCCGGGACGCCGGTCTCGGCCAGCCGCCCGGCCAGCGCGGTCACCAGCAGCTGGTCGGGTCCGAGCGGCGGTGCCACTGCGACGCCGGCCGCCGAGGCCGCATCGGCGATGTGGGTCGTCAGGTGGTACCCGGTGGACAGCAGCAGCGGGACGATGACCACGCTGGTCCCGGCCGCGGCGAGGCCAGCAGCCAGGGACGGCTCGCTGTCCTGGACGTAGGCGACCTGCACGTCCAGCACCGGCGCGAGCCGGGTGACCTGGCGGGCAAGCTGGCTGACGGTCTCCCGTGCCTCGGGGTGCTTGCTGCCGTGCGCGACGGCCAGCAGGACCGGCTTGCTCATGCGGCGCTCAGCAGGTCACGAAGCCGGACAACCTCGCCGATCACCACGACGGCTGGCGGCCGGATGCCGCGCCGCGCCGCGTCCTGGGCCACCTGGCCCAGGGTGGAGGTCAGCACCTGCTGCCCCGGGGTCGTGCCGTCGCTGATCACCGCCACCGGCGTGGCCCCGGATCTGCCGTGCTTGACCAGTTCGGCGGCGATTTGCTCCAGGTGAGCGACGGCCATCATGAGCACAAGTGTTCCCGGTCCCCGGGCCAGCGACTCCCAGTCCACGGTAGCGCCCGGGTGGGACGGATCCAGGTGCGCCGACACGACCGCGAAGTCCTGGGTGAGGCCCCGGTGAGTGACCGGGATGCCCGCGTAGGCAGGGACTGCCACCGCGCTGGTGACGCCGGGCACGACCTGGAACTGCACCCCGGCCCGGACGCAGGCCAGCGCCTCCTCGCCGCCGCGGCCGAACACGAAGGGATCGCCGCCCTTCAGCCGGACCACCCGCTGGCCCGCCAGGGCCCGGCTGACGATCAGGGCGTTGATCGCGTCCTGGGTGAGGTTGTGCGCGTGCGGGGCCTTGCCCGCGTCCACGATCTCGACATCGGGATCAATCTCGGCCAGCAGGCCTCGCGGCGCCAGCTTGTCGGTCACCACCACGTCGGCCTCCGCCAGCAGCCGGCGGCCGAGCACGGTGATCAGCCCGGGGTCGCCGGGTCCGCCGCCCACCAGCGCCACGCTGCCCATCGGGGCTCCCCCGCCCGATCTCGCACCGCGTCGATGCGCATCTGCTGTCGCTGTATCAGCAGCATCCGCGCATCCACGTCGTTCGCCAGTCCCGCTGGCGCTGCTCTCGCTGGCGCTGCTCTCGCTGGCGCTGCTCTCGCTGGCGCTGCTCTCGCTGGCGCCGCGGCGGGGGCGCAGCGGCAGCGTGGCGTCCGCGAGGGCCAGCGAGATCGCCGCGCGCAGCTGCTGAGACCGGCGCGGGTCGCCGCCGGCGGTCACCGCGACGGTGACATCGCCGTGCCGGGTAACCGCCGGGGTCCAGGCTGCTGAGGCGGACGCGTCATCGGCGCGGACGCACCAGATCCGGCTGCGCTCGGCCTCCGCGGCCACGGCGGCGTTCACCGCGGGGTCGTTGGTGGCCGCGTGCGCGAGCCAGGCCCCGCCGAGGTCTCCGGGCCGGTAGGGCCGCTGGTGCACCACCACGTCCAGTGCCGCCAGCTCCGGCAGCACCGCCGGGGCGACCACGCTGACCAGCGCGCCAGCCTCGAGCAGCGCGGCGGCCCGGCGCATCGCGACCGCGCCGCCGCCGATCACCACCGCCCGCCGCCCGGCCAGGTCGAGCGCGAGCGGGTAGCGGCTCATGACGCCGCCCGGTGGGGCTGCTGCGGTCGCAGCAGCCCGACGAACCGCAGCTGGAAGCCGCGGGCGCAGGACCGGCACTCCCAGGCTCCGGCCTCGGCCCCGGCGGGCATCAGGTCCTCCTCGCCGCAGTACGGGCAGAAGAACGGCACCTGGCGCTCCCCGCTCATGACAGCAGTCCCTGGTCGGCGCGGCGCACCCAGGACGCGAACGCCTCGCCATCGGCGCGGTCGGCGCGATAGTTGCGCAGCAGCCGCTCCACGTAGTCAGGCAGCCCGTCCGCGCTCACCTTCAGGCCGCGCAGCTTGCGCCCGAACGAGGGGTCCGCGCCCAGCGACCCGCCCAGGTGCACCTGGAAGCCCTCCTGGCCGTCGACGATGGAGCCCTTCAGCCCGATGTCGGCCAGCTGGAACCGGGCGCAGGAGTTCGGGCAGCCGTTCACGTTGATCGTGATGGGGGTATCGAAGTCGGGCAGCCGCCGGTCTAGTTCCGCGTACAGGTCACGAGCCCGCTGCTTGGTCTCCACGATGGCGAGCTTGCAGAACTCCAGGCCGGTGCAGGCCATCGTGCCCCGGCGGAATGGGGAGGGCTCTGGCTGCAGGTCAGCTGCGGTGAGGGCGGCGACCAGCTCGGGAAGATTCCGTTCTGGAATATCGAGGATCAGCAGTTTCTGCTCGGTCGTGGTGGTGACCCGGCCTGAGCCGTATTCCTCGGCCAGGTCGGCGACCTGCCAGAGCTGCGTGCCGGAGGTGCGCCCGACGTGCGGCGTCACGCCGACGTAGTACCGGCCGTCCTGCTGGCGGTGCGCGCCGACGTGGTCGCGGGCGCCGGCCGCCGGGGGAGCGGGCGCCGGGCCGTCCGGGAGTGCCGCGCCGAGGTACTCCTTCTCCAGCACCTCGCGGAACCGCTCCGCGCCCCAGTCGGCCACCAGGAACTTGAGCCGGGCCCGGCTGCGCAGCCGCCGGTAGCCGTAGTCGCGGAACAGCCGGGTGACGCCGGTCCAGACCTCGGGCACCTGGTCCGGCTCGACGAACGCGCCGAGCCGCTGGGCCAGCATCGGGTTCGTGGACAGGCCGCCGCCCACCCACAGGTCGAAGCCCGGCTGGCCGTCCGGGCCGATAACGCCGACGAACGAGATGTCATTGACCTCGTGCGGGGTGCAGTGCGAGGAGCAGCCGGAGATGGCCGTCTTGAACTTGCGCGGCAGGTTGGCGAACTCGGGGTTGCCGGCCGCGACCGCCTCGGTGGCCCGCAGCGCCGCGGTGGCATCCAGCACCTCGGTCGCGTCCAGCCCGGCCACCGGGCAGCCGAGGATGTTGCGCGGCACGTCGCCGCAGGCTTCCTGGCTGGACAGGCCGACTTCCTCCAGCCGGGCCCAGATGGCCGGGACGTCCTCGATCCGGATCCAGTGATACTGCACGTTCTGCCGGTCGGTCACGTCGGCCAGGTCGCGGCCGTATTCCTTGGCGATCCCGGCCACCACGCGCAACTGCGGCGCGGACAGCTGCCCGCCGGGGATGCGGACCCGCATCATGAAGCACGAGTCCTCGATCTCGGCGTCCTCCAGGGCACCGGTGCGACCGCCCTCGATGCCGGGCCGGCGCTGGGTGTAGAGGCCCCACCAGCGGAAGCGGCCGCGAAGGTCGGCGGGATCGATCGAGTCGAAGCCCTGGACGGAGTAGCGGCTGATGATGCGGTCGCGGACATTCAGCCCGCTGTCGTCCTTCTTGAATCGCTCGGCGGGATTAAGCGGCTCCAGGTGGCCGAGGGCCCACTGGCCCTGGCCGCGCTGCTGCGATGGCATGAGGAAAATCCTTCTGCTGCGGCGGAGTGCGGGCGTGCGTTAGCTGCTGCCCTGTCGCGGGCGAGCGGTGCGGGCGCGGAACGCTAGATCAGCAGGAAGGAAGACAGATGGCGCTGGACACACGCAGCAGGTCGACGTGGCGACGGCATACCAGCAGGAGCGTGTAGCCGCTGGCCGGGCGAGTCACGACAAAGCCTCCGGGGGCTGGGCTGCGCGAGAACCTCTTCCCAGGACAGTAACACCCGGTAGCCGGGTCGGCCAAGAAAGTTAATTCTGTGACCGAACGCCGGGCCGTTCCCGGCGAGTGTCCCGGGCCATTGCCCGCCGCCGATACGGAAACCGGCTTGCCCGGGCGCTGGACGGCCCTGCTGGACGGCCCTGCTGGACGGCCTGGCTGGACGGCCTGGCTGGACGGCCTGGCTGGACGGCCTGGCTGGACGGCCTGGCTGGACGGCTGGCGGAGGCACGCGGCGGCAGCCTGGAGCTACCGGGCGGGGCCGGACCGGGAGGATGATGCCTGTAGACGTGGTGTCGCCATGACCAGGTGGAGGCAGATATGGGAAACCTGACGACTGTGCTCGACCAGGCTGCCGACCAGCACGGCGAGCGCCCCGTGCTGCGCATGGACGACCTGGTGCTGTCCTATCGCGAGCTGCGGGAGGCCGCGGGCCGGGTCACGTCGCTGCTGAGCTCGCTCCGCATCGAGCCCGGTGACCGGGTTGCGCTGATGATGCCCAACGTGCCCGCCTTCCCGGTGATCTTCTACGGGGCTATCGGGGCGGGAGCCGTGGTGGTGCCGATGAACCCGCTGCTGAAGAGCCGCGAAGTCGCCTTCTACCTCGGCGATTCCGGTGCGAAGGTCATCTTCGCCTGGCACGCGGCCAGCGACGAGGCAGCCAAGGGAGCCGAATCCGCCGGCGCGGAGGTGATTCGCGTCGACGAGCCCGACGCCAGCTCGGTGCTGGCCGGCCTGGAGCCGGCCGGCCGCCGGGCGGAGCGGGCCGAGGACGACGACGCCGTCATCCTCTACACCTCGGGGACGACCGGCCAGCCGAAGGGCGCCGAGCTCACCCACGCCAACCTGACCAGGAACGCCGAGCTCACCGCCGACACGCTGCTGAAGGCAGGCC
>Ga0187869_10004049_pt1 | contig 10403 bp, 6 predicted proteins | sample June2016WEW_13_1_2_FD_132972 | JGI IMG/M metagenome (GOLD analysis project Ga0187869, IMG submission 132972) | Peatland microbial communities from SPRUCE experiment site at the Marcell Experimental Forest, Minnesota, USA - June2016WEW_13_100 | ecosystem: Environmental > Terrestrial > Soil >...
GCAACCATCCACTACACCACCAACGGAACCACGCCGACTACCAGTTCGCCCGTATACAGCGGCCCGATCACCGTCACATCCACAGAAACACTGGAGGCAATTGCGACGGCCAGCGGCTATTCCACGAGTGCCATTGCCAGCGCAGCCTACACCATCAACCTATCCGGTCCGGACTTTTCCGTAACGGCCTCTCCGTCGTCCCTCACGGTGACCGCCGGGCAAAGCGGAACCACCACAATCTCGGTCATGCCGCTGAATGGGTTCAACACCGCTGTTTCGTTCAGTTGCTCGGGGTTGCTTTCCGGGACATCGTGCAGCTTCTCTCCGGCGACCGTGACTCCGTCGGGCACAGCGGTTTCCACAACGCTGACTCTCACTGCCAGTACAAGCGCTAGCAACCAGCCTCCGTCACCACTTCGATACATGCCCGTTGCGGCTCTAGCACTCACTTTGTGCTTCGTTCGTTTCAGAAATTTCCGTCGGCATTCGGTTTGGATTCTGTGTGTGGCCGCGACGCTTAGCCTGCTTTGTCTCAGCGCGTGCAGTGGAGAAAAATCCAGCACCACCAGCGAGACTGGACCGGCACCAACCCCGGAATCAGGAATGGTCACGGTGACGGCGACCTCCGGCTCGCTTTCTCACTCGGCGGGGCTGAGCGTATCCGTGAACTAAACACACCCTGCGGCCGTATCACGCCACTATCGAGCGGACTGCGAAGACCAAATAAGTAAGTAAGAACCGGTGTTTAAGGTACGAACTCGGCTGTCTCTCGCCAAAATGCCGATCTACAGTTGAATCAAAAAAGTGGTAGCGTATCCAGTTTAGCTGCCTAGTTGTAAAACTGGATAATCCTGCCGACTGTAGATGTTTTTGTAGACGGTGTTGCACCCAGTATGCGTCGAGAAGCTCAATATTGACGCACCTTTCGGCACTAGAGCATCTGGGCTAATCCCCGGGGGTCGGGATCGCTGGTTTGCAAGTGACTGATAATATTGGTCGGGGCGAGAGGATTTGAACCTCCGACCCCCTGGTCCCGAACCGGATTCTGCCTCTTATTGAAATTTGTTGAAATCGAGTGAAAATAACTGTTTTAGATTGAATGCGTTGCGAGCACACAGTTGAAAGCTGTGGTTTCGTGCAGTCCCTGGATGCCTTGACCGCTACGATTTCATCTACAGTCGCTTATTTCCTACATAGAAAGTTTGGATGAGCGCATTCCCAGCCCTTGATGTATACACAAGATGATGGCCATTTCACCTCTGAATCGCGGGCACAGGCACGTAGCACCCAGTCACGAACAAGTCCGTGCGTGAAATAAATGTTGAGATGTATCGTCGGCAAAATTGAACACCCACCGAACGGGCCGACGACTACTCGGCATGGAAGTTGATCAGCATCTCCTTCAATTGCGAGCAATACCAAGTGATTCGCTTTGTCCAAATCCGTCAGATCCTCGGCGTGAGCATCTGGAAAATTGCTGCTACAGTTCTTCTCTTCTTAGTCGCATACTCACGTGGACTCGGTCAGGATTATCCAGCTTCTTGCAAACCTAACGATTGGTTTCTGCTGAGAGCTCAGGCAGAAGCAGGTAAGGTTTCATTGCTTTGCAAGGGGGTTGTAGATGCCAGCCTCGAACGGCGCTCCATTGCCGAGCGCGAGTTGAACGGGTTCATTCGCCAGCACCCTGACACTGCCAGCGTAGTCGCCGCGCACGAGGCTCTCGGAAATATGTACTACCGAGAAGGGCGATATCGAAAGGCTCTTCATCAACTTGACATGGAATTGATTGAACACTCTGCTGCAGAAGACGCCAAGGAAGTGCATTCTTTCTTTTCTGTTCTTTCGCAGTATCCAGATCTGGAGATCGCAAGTAACCTTCCTTCGGAGGTGCAAGCTGAGACTGTTGGGGAGAACCTTTATTTACCTGTGCGTGCAAATGGTTTTCTCGGAACCTATATCGTCGACACGGGCGCGAATGTTTCGGCACTTTGCGAATCTGAAGCTCGAAGACTGGGACTAATAACGCATGAAACAGTGTCGAAGGCGCTAGATGTCAGCGGAGCTAGCATCGGCATGCGAGTAACAGAAACGCCGGATTTATGGATAGGGAAGACACATCTAAAACATGTTGCCTTCGCGGTTTATCCCGATTCGAGCGAACCATTCGTCGAACTTCCAAAAGGCCATAAGGGCATCCTTGGAATTTCAGTCTTGATTGCTTTGGGAGCCTTTCGGATCGATAGGGATAATCATTTCGAAATACTCTCCAATCCCAAGTCGACGGCACAGAATCTCCCGATAGTTTTTAATGGTGCATCGGCTGTAGCCCAGATTGGGCTGAACGGGAAGACCTTGAGTTTTATCTTCGATACGGGTGCGGCACGATCATATCTATACCCCCCGATCATCGCGGCCGTGCCTGATTTGGCACGCACAGCAAGGAGGCAATATCAAAGTGTAACCGGCGCTTCCGGCAGCACTGTTCAAGAGGTTTTCATTATGCCCTCAGTAAATCTCTTCCTTGGGAAGAACGTCGTCCTTTCACCAGCAACGGTTCTCCTCAGAGGAGATACCGAAGACAGCAAATGGGCAGCGGGAATCCTCGGGTTTGATCTAATATCGCAGACACTTCCAATCACTGTAGACTTCAGGAGAATGCAGATTTCAACAGAGTAATCCGAAACCCAAGAATCATTCGCTGGCAACTCCAGCACTTCAGGATAAGCATGGATAAGTCGACAACCTATTCGAGGGTTCATCCGGTAGCCTATAGCTCGAAAATGACTGCATCACCGCCTTTGTCGGTGGCACAAAGATGGTGATAGACTCCAAACTGATTGAATCAAGACGAATCCCTGCGCCAGTCTCGGTGTCCAGCATTGTGGATCGATGCCTACAGCGATTTCTCGACAGCTTCATAACCGTTGCGCTCGCGTGCTCAGCCGTTCAGCACTTACTCTCAGGAACATTGCGAAAAATCCATGCAAAGAAACAACACGTTGGGATGTGTCTCAGTCTCGATGCGCAAGCAGGAATCATCGGCCGGCAGATTTAAGGCTCTCTTAAGGCATCGTCGACTGCCATAAGAACGAGACTCCTGGCATGGTTCCCGGCAGCCAGGTCCTGATGTGCCGGATCAGAGGTGAACCGACAGGACTCAAGTGACCGCAAGGAGAAGCGACGTGAGCAAAACCCGAAATTTCCTGCCGCAAATCCTGATGGCTATTGCAGCCAGCATGCTTCCTGCTTCCACCCAGACCAACTGGAAGGTGCTCCACACATTTCATGTTGGTGGGGACGGCAGTTGGGATTACGTCACAACGGATGCGCCGAACCAGCGCCTGTTCGTGACGCGCAGTACGCACACCATGGCGATTGATGAGGTAACTGGCAAAGTGCTGGGCGACATTCCCGGCCAGATTCGCTCGCATGGTATAGCCTTGGTTCCGGCGCTCGGACGAGGCTTCATCACGGATGGAGGCGGACCGGGCGCGATTGTCGTTTTCGATTTAAGAACATACGCCGTGCTCGGCAAGATTCCCGCGGTTCCGGACGCGGATGGCATCATCTACGACAAGAAACTCAATCGCGTTCTGGCTGTTTCAGGGGATGGCAACGAGCTGCTGACTTTCAGCCCTGATATCGATCCAACGACCGGCAAGCTCGACCCGCCGATCCCGCTCGGCGGGGCGCCGGAGTTTCTCGCATCCGACGGCTCGGGCAAGGTGTACATCAACCTTGAAGACAAGAATCTTGTTGCCGTCGTCGATCTGCTCACGCGCAAGGTTGTTGACCGCTGGCCCGTCGCTCCCGGAGGACATCCGGTGGGCATGGCGATGGATCCGGCCACGAATCGACTGCTTATCGGCTGCCGCAATCCACAATTGTTAGTGGTAATGAACGCCGAGACCGGTACGGTCGAGAGCTCGCTGCCGATCGGTGCCGGTGTCGATGCCACGAGCTTTGACGCGGGCCAAGCGTTTGCCAGTGCCGACGATGGCACTCTCACCGTTACCTCAGTGAAAGACGGTAAGTGGGTCGTAGACCAGACGGTCACCACGCCAATGGGCGCACGCACCATGGGGCTGGATCCGGCGACGCACCGGATTTACCTCCCCACAGCCGAACTGGAGCCTGCAGCCACCGGTAGACCGAGACAAAAACCAGATACATTTATGATTGTTGAAGTCGGACATTGATCCACGAGGATAATGATTCCATTGAGAAGGCAAAGCAGTTTCTTCCTGCTTGGCGGCGTTCTGGCGGGTTTGCTCAGCGGCGCGGCCATAACACGGGGTCAGGCGCCGGAGCCTGAAACAGCGGCCTCTGCTCCTGTTGCCCAGCCGGTCGTGGTTACGCTGGAAGAGGCCATTCGCCGCGCACAGTCGAGCGATCCGGCCTTTGCTGGGGCGCAGGCCACCGGCCAGTCGGCGGCGCTGGACCGCTCCATTGCCCGCGCCGATTTGCTCCCCAGCGTGCGCTTATTCAGCCAGGACATCTACACGCGACCCAATGGGATTTACAACGAGGGCGATGCAGGTCAGTCTTCGGCGCCTTTGCCCAGCTTCGTCGCCAACGACTCGAGACCCTGGGAGTACATGGCGCAGGGTGTCGTGGACGAAAAATTCAGCTTGGCAGGGACGGCGGCCGTGCGCCGGGCTGACGCAGCCGCGGCGCAGGCGGCGGCGGAGCAGGAGATTGCACGGCGTGGACTGGTGGCCGGCGTAACAACGCTCTTCTATGCCTCGCTGGCGGCCGATCACAAAGTGGACGTGGCGAAGCAAGCGCGGCAGGATGCGGCCGATTTCACCAAGCTGACCACTGAGCGCGAGCAGGCCCGCGAAGCCGCGCACGCCGACGTGGTGAAGGCGCAGCTTGAAGAGTTGCAAAGCACACGTGAATTGCAAGACGCGCAGGTTGAAGCGGAAAAGGCGCGGCTGGAACTTGGAGTGCTGCTCTTTCCCGATCCGCGTACTCCCTACATGCTGAGCGCGCAGCAGGCCGTGCCGCCGCTTGCTTCGCGCCAGGATATAGACGCGGCGGCGGCGAAGTATAACCCCGAGCTCGCAAGTGCCCTTGCCGCTCTGAGCGCCACCAATGCCGATGTGCTGGCGGCGCGGGCCGCCTATCTGCCCGACTTCCAGTTCAACCTGACCTACGGCATTGACGCCAATCAATTTTCCGTCAATGGCCCCCTCATCACCAACGGGACCAGTAGCGGGATCCAGGCGCGTAACCTCGGCTACTCCACCACCGCTACAGTCAACCTCCCCGTCTGGGATTGGCTTTCCACTGAGCACAAGGTCAAGCAGAGCGAGATTCGCCGCCAGGCGGCGCAGGTGGCGTTGAGCGCGACGCAGAGGCAGGTGATTGCGAAGCTTGATGAAGCCTACTCCGAAGCTGCCGCAGCGCGCGATCAGCTTGACTCGCTGGAGCAAAGTGTTTCCATTGCCGCCGAGAGCCTGCGCCTGACCAAGATGGCCTATCAGGCCGGCGAATCTACGGTGCTGGAGGTGGTAGACGCGCAAAATTCCTACGTGACTGCTGAAAATGCGCGCGAGGACGGACGCGTGCGCTATGAGACCGCCCGAGCCGAGTTGCAAACGATCACCGGAACCATGTGAAGAGACAATGAGCGAAACCATGAATGGCAAAACCATGAGCCAAACCCAAAAACGAATTGCGTGGCGCTCCAGGGTCCACCTCCTTCTTCTGAGCGCAACCATGCTTCCACTAGCCGTGCTGCCCGGCTGCAAGAAGGAAGAAGCGCCAGACGTCCAGGTCACGGTGCAGGCCGAGCATCCTGAACAGGGGCCGATCTCAAGCCGGATTACCGCCGACGCTGTGCTCGCTCCGCTGGCGCAGGCCGCCATAGTGCCCAAAATCGTTGCTCCGGTGGGCAAGTACAGCGTGGAGCGCGGCACGCATGTGAAAGCGGGTCAGCTGCTGGTCACTCTTGAGAACAAGGACCTCACTGCGGTTGCACAGGACAACCAAGGTTCCTATGAAGCTGCGCAGGCCGCCTATGACGCGGCCACCAAAGCCCAGGTCCCTGAAGACGCCATCAAGGCCGACTCCGATCTGGCCCAGGCCAAGGCTAATCTGGACCTGGCGCAAAGCATCGTGAACGCCCGCAAACAGCTCTTTGCCGAGGGCGCCATTCCGGGCCGCGATTTTGACACTGCGCGGGCCTCGCTCATAGAGGCCCAGGAAACGTATGACGTAGCTGCCAAGCAGGCTGAGTTCATGCACAGCGGGGGCCACGAATCCCAGTTGAAAGCTGCCCAGGGCCAGTTGACCTCAGCCGAAGGCAAGTTGAAAGACGCGCAGGCTGACGTGAGCTACTCTCAAATTCGCAGCCCCATCGATGGCGTCGTCACCGATCGGCCGCTCTTCCCCGGCGAAACCGCCGCAGCGGGCGCGCCAGTGATTACAGTGATGGATACCTCCAGCCTCATCGCCAAATCTCATATCGCGCAAAATCTGGCCCAACAGATCAAAGTGGGCGGCGAAGCGCAGGTCCATGTTCCGGGTATCGATGATCCGGTTCCCGCCAAAGTTTCCATGGTCAGCCCCGCGCTCGACCCCGGCAGCACCACTCTTGAAGTCTGGCTGAAGATCGACAACAGGAACGGAAAACTCAAGGCGGGAACGCCGGTGAAGGTTTCCATTACCGGAGAAACGGTTGAGAAGGCATGGAAGGTTCCCCTGACCGCGGTTCTTACTGCTGACGACGGCGGCAAATCCGTCATGATCATCGGCAGCGACGGCGTGGCGCACAAGAAGGCCGTTACGCTGGGCATTACCGATGGCGACGACATCCAGGTGCTGACCGGCGTGGCGCCGGCAGACATGGTCATTACCGGCGGGAGCTACGGACTTGACAATGGCACCAAGGTAAAGATCGGCAAGACAGAGGACGATGACGATGCCAAGCCAGGCGCGGGCAAGGATGATGATAACGCCAAGCACGCCGCAGCGGGCAAGGGCAGGGAGAAAGACTGATGCCGATCGACACTCCAGCCGACGGTCACAAGCCCTTCTGGCTGGCCCGGTACACGCACACCATTTTCTTTTTTGCGGCTGTATTGACGCTGGCTGGCATCTATTTCGCCATGCAGGTGCCGATCGCCGTCTTTCCTGAGACGAACTTTCCCCGCGTGGTCATCGGCGTGGATAACGGCGTGATGCCCGTGGAGCAGATGCAGGTCACGGTCACCAAGCCCATCGAGGATGCGGTCAACTCCGTCCCCGGCCTGTTGACGGTCCGCTCCACCACCAGCCGCGGCTCCGCTGAGGTGAGTCTCTTCTTCAGCTGGGACGTGGACATGGTGCGCTCGCTGCAACTGGTGGACGCGGCGCTGGCCACGGCGCAGCAATCGTTGCCCGCCACGGCCAAGATCACCACCAACCGGCTCACCTTCGCCAGCTTCCCAATCCTCGGCTACAGCTTAACCTCTGACACCATCTCGCAAACACGCCTTTGGGAGATTGCCACTTACGACCTGAAGCCTCCGCTGAATCGCGTCAGCGGGGTGAGCACCGTGGTTGTGCAGGGTGGTAAGGTACCTGAGTTTCATGTGATCCCCAACCTCGCCCAGCTGCAAACCGCGGGCGTCACCATCTCCGACATCGTCAACGGCATCCAGGCTTCAAACATTGTTGACTCGCCTGGACTCTACGAGGCCAATCACCAGTTGATCCTCGGCCTCGTCGGTGCGCAGGTGCATGACATTGATGGACTGCGCCAGCTCGTCATCAAGACCAGCGCTGCCGGATTACCCATCCGCGTGGCTGACGTGGCCACAGTTGAAGATTCAACTGAGCCGGTCTACACCACTGTCACCGCCAACGGCAAACCAGCGGTGCTGCTCAACATCGCCCGCCAACCCACCAGCAATACCGTGGCCGTGGCCAATGCAGTGGCTTCTGAAGTCACCGAGCTGCGCAAGAAGCTGCCCCCGGGCGTGAAGCTGGAGCCATTTTACGATCAGTCGCAACTGGTGCGCGACTCGATCTCAAGCGTGCGCGACGCTATCTTCATTGGCCTGGTGCTGGCTTGCATCATCCTGTTTCTGTTCTTGCACGACTGGACCTCATCGCTCATCGCCGGGCTGGTTATTCCAGTCACCATCTCAGTTACGATCCTCGTGCTGTGGATGGTTGGCGAGAGCTTTAACCTGATGACGCTTGGCGGGCTGGCTGCGGCTATCGGGCTGGTAATCGACAACGCCATTGTGGTGGTTGAGAACATCGTGATGCATCGCGATAACGGCGAGCGTCGCGGCGAGGCGGTGCGCAAGGCACTCAAAGAGATCACGGCTCCACTGGTCGGTTCCACGATTACGCCTGTGGTTGTGTTTTTGCCGTTGGTTTCTGTGAGCGGAGTTACGGGGAGCTTCTTCCGCGCCCTGGCCATAACCATGACAGCAGCTCTTCTCACATCGCTGGCGCTGGCGCTCACATCGACACCCGGGCTGAGCTACGTGCTGCTGAAGGAGCACCGCGAAGACGCGACTCACGATCACGCTGCCGGACGCCTGCTAACGCGCGTGATTGAATTTCATCGCGTGGTTCTCGACTGGGCAATTGCCAAGCCGCTATGGGTCGGCGGCATCTGCCTGCTGCTCGTCATCGGCTCCTGGGTTGGCTATCAGGCTCTCGGCTCAGGCCTGTTGCCCGAAATGGACGAGGGCGGATTCATTCTCGACTACATCATGCCCGCCGGCAGCTCACTTACTGAGACCAACCGCGTTCTCGATCATGTGGAGAAGATTCTTCACGAAGATCCCGAGGTGGAATCCACCTCGCGCCGCACCGGATTGCAGATGGGCTTCGCCGCTGTCACTGAAGCCAACACCGGCGACTTTACCGTGAAGCTCAAAGCCAAGCGTAGCCGCAGCGTTGACGACGTGATGGATGACGTGCGCGACGAGATCAAGTCCACCGAGCCGGAGCTGGACATCGAGCTCCACCAAGTGCTGCAGGACAACATCAACGATCTTTCCAACGCGCCTGAAGCTATCCAGATCAAGATTTTCTCGGAGGATCAGCAATTGCTCAACCTGACCGGTCCGCGTGTGGGAGACGCAATCGGCAAAATTCCCGGCATCGTGGACGTGGAAGACGGCATTGAAGACACCATCAGCGGCCCGGCCACCAACTTCGAGGTCATTCCCAGCATCGCGGCGCGACTCGGGTTTACTCCAACGGAAATCTCTCTCGACGCAACCTCAATCCTCGACGGTATCGAAATCACCGATCCACTGATTTCCAACGGCCGCCCCTATACGATTCGCGTGCGCCTCGGCGATGAAACGCGCGCCTCGCTGGACGCTATCCAAGGCACCGTCTTCAACAGCAGTACAGGCCATACCGCGACCCTCGGCTCGCTGGCCACCGTGACCCAGTTGCCGCCGCAGAATGAAATCCTCCGCGAAAATCTGCAACGCCTCGTCGTGGTCACCGGCGGTCTTGAGGGAACTGACCTGGGGACGGCGATGGGGAAAGTCCGTATGACTGTTGCCGGTCTCCATCTGCCCGCATCCGCGCGCGTCGAGTACGGCGGCACCTATGAGGAGCAGCAGAAGTCATTCCACGATCTGCTCCAGGTCTTGCTGCTGGCACTGGCTCTGGTCTTCGGAGTGCTGCTAGCCGAGTTCCGCAACTTCGAAGCGCCTATTGCCATCCTCACCTCGTCCGTGCTGTCCATCTCCGGCGTGATTGCCGCGCTGCTCATCACCGCAACCTCGTTCAACGTCGCTTCTTTCATGGGCCTCATCATGGTCATTGGCATCGTGGCTAAGAACGGCATCCTGCTGCTCGACGCCGAAGAGCGCTTCCGCGCGGAAGGCGCTCCGGCTCGGGAAGCGATGCTCCACGCCGCCCAGCGCCGCCTCCGCCCCATCGCCATGACGGCCCTCGCCGCCGTTTGCGGTATGTTGCCTCTGGCCTTCGCCCTCGGCGCCGGCTCGCAGATGCTGCAACCGCTCGCCATCGCCGTCATTGGCGGCCTCGTCATCTCCATGGCCCTCAGTCTCGTCGTCACCCCGCTGGTCTACTATCTCCTCACGCGCAATCGCACACAAACGCAGGAAGAGGTGGCATGATCTTATATGAGTGGTGTCGCCCCCTTAGTCACCTTTCCTACGCCAAAATAGCAATCTGCAGTTGAATCAGAAAGATGGGTAGTGCATCAGTTTGACTGTCCGAGTGTATAAATGGATCATCCTGTTGACTGTAGATGCTTTTGTAGATGGTGTTGCAGCCAAGGTTCTGCTAAAACCCAATATTGACGGACCTTTCGGCACTAGAGCATCTGGGCCAATCCCAGAGGGTCGGGATCGCTGGTTTGCAAGTGACTGAAAATATTGGTCGGGGCGAGAGGATTTGAACCTCCGACC
>Ga0187869_10004070_pt1 | contig 10372 bp, 9 predicted proteins | sample June2016WEW_13_1_2_FD_132972 | JGI IMG/M metagenome (GOLD analysis project Ga0187869, IMG submission 132972) | Peatland microbial communities from SPRUCE experiment site at the Marcell Experimental Forest, Minnesota, USA - June2016WEW_13_100 | ecosystem: Environmental > Terrestrial > Soil >...
ATTCCATTAGCCTAGCATAATCACACAACGAAAGAAGAGCTCAAGCGGCCCTTAGAACGATCAGACGTCTGTATGACAAAATAAAACAGTATGGGCTAAAACTAAGACGGCAACTTTTATCTACGCCCTATCATATCTTTTTGTGATGGACGATGACGCGGAATTTATTACTCGTCTGATCGGCTTCGGGCTTAGTGAAAAGGAGGCACAGACCTATCTTCACTTGCTCAAGTACGGTCCCAAGACGCCCTCGCCGCTCGCGAAGTCACTCAAGACATACCGTGAAGACGTGCACCGGACGCTCACCAGTCTCATCGAAAAGGGTATGGTGCGCCCCTCACTCGACGCTCCAACGATCTACGCCGCAGTGAACGTCGACACCGCTCTCGCGGCTGCGCTCAAAAAGCACGAGAGCGAGCTGCACGAGATGGAAGCGCGAAAACGAGAGCTCGAGGAGCTCTCAGAGCGACAGCGTTTTCCGAGCTCAGACGAGCATGCCACTTTCAAGATTATCAAGAGCGTCAAGGAAGTCGTCGCTGCTGCCTCAACTCTCATATCCTCTGCAAAAAACGGATTCTTGTACATCGTTCCCTCTGAAATGCTCGTTATCACCTCTTTGCTAGGGGTAAACGCAGAAGCCGAAAAGCTCATAGAGCGAGGGGGGTATATTAGGGGAATTAGTGAAGTTAAGTATGCGGATATAGCGCCCGCTCAAGAGGTCCTGGACATTGGCGAAGAATTGCGGCACTATGACAGTTATGGGGGGATATATTTCGCGGTAGTAGATAGCAAGCAAAGCGTTAGCGCGATCAACGTCGATATCAACCGGATCTCACTGAATGAACCCGTTTCACTGCTCTGGACCGATGATCCGACTTACGCTAAATATCTCACAGCTACCTTTGACACGTTGTGGGAACAATCCATCCCCGCGAGCGAGCAAATCGAGAAACTTCTGCTACGAGGACCTCCGAAAGCCTAAGCGAGCCTTGCGCCACATCCTTGCTGCCTCCGTTAGTCAGCATCGTCAGAAATGAGGTTGAGCGACGCAACGGCGTCACAGGTTAATAAGCTCCGAGAGCCTCATCAGCACAGGTGTAAACATGAGGGACGAGTATGACGTCATTGTGGTCGGGGCGGGTCCAGGAGGGTCTACTGCAGCACGCACCGCTGCCGAGACGTGCGATGTGCTGCTGATTGAAAAGCGTCAGGAGATCGGTGCGCCGGTGCGCTGCGCAGAGGCAGTTCTTAAGAGCGCGTTAGTAGGATTAGTGTACCCAGATAAGAAGTGGATTTCGAGCTACATCCGTAGGTACCGAATCTTCGCTCCTGATGGCACGATGCTTGACATATCGGCGGAAGCGATGGGCATTGAGGGCGAGCTCGCGTACATCCTTGAACGCAAGATTTTCGATCGCGAGCTCGCGAAAGACGCGGCGCGGGCCGGTGCTGACGTCATGGTGCGCACCCGCGCTACGGGGCTCATCATAGAAGACGGGGTAGTGAACGGCGTGAAAATCAAAAGGCTTGGAGAGAGTCTCGAGGTACGCTCAAAGGTCGTGATAGGTGCAGATGGCGTGGAGTCACAGGTCGGCCGATGGGCTGGGATCAATACTGCGTTTAAGCTCAAAGACGTTGGGATCGGCGTTCAGTACCTAATGACTAATGTCGATGTGGCAGAAGACTCTTGCGACGTCTACGTCGGCTCGCGAGCAGCGGGAGGCTATGCTTGGGTTTTTCCTAAGGGCGAAAAACTAGCAAACGTAGGGCTTGGTATGCCAGCGAGCATGCTAAACGGGAGCAAGCCGATAGATTATTTGAACAAGTTTGTCTCGAAACAGTTTCCGGAGGGACAGCAGCTTGGCCTTATCATGGGAAGTGGTCCCTCCAGCGATGAGCTCAAAACTGTAATATGCAACGGACTGATGCTGGTAGGTGACGCCGCACACCATTGCGATCCTCTGAGCGGTGGCGGTATTACTAACGCAATGGAAGGCGGAAAAATAGCAGGCAACGTTGCGAGCAAAGCAGTGCAGCAACGAGACTCTTCAGTTCGCGTTCTTAAGGAATATGAAGATACGCGGCGTGGATCGCTTTTCGGTAAGCTACAAAAACACAACTACAGAATCAAAGAGTTTGTAGTAACCTTGTCTGATAATGAGCTAAGCAAGCTTATACGGTCATTGAAGGGCATAAGACCGCAAGAGATCAATTTTGCAAGCGTCGTGCGCTTAGTTGCAGCGAATCCGAAGGTCCTGCTTGTTATGCACGATCTGGCGCGTTTGAAAGAGCTTGCAGACGCGCTAACGGAGAAACGTTAAACGCTCTACGACAACGGCCTGTGTACGACTGCCGAAAGCACTTTGCGCCTTATTTTGAAATGTAGGCAATGCTGAGGCCCCTGATAATAAAATTCTCGAGCGTTCTCGAGCAACCCCCTATGACCGAGTGTCTGGTTGATCTGGCATTTATTCTCGTCCCGTTGCTGATAAGGCCCCTTGGCCAAGCATACCCTAAAGAACGAAAGCAGAGCGTAAGACGTGTTTTCCCGGAACGATTAGATATCTAATTGATCTAACAAATCAACAGTATACAATCAAACAAAGCAACTTTTATCTACGGCCTATTATCATGCTTTGTTGCATGGATGACGAAGCAGAGTTTGTAACTCGTCTGATCGGCTTCGGGCTTAGCGAAAAGGAAGCACAGACCTACCTTTATTTGCTCAGGTACGGCCCCAAGACCCCTTCTCCCCTCGCAAAATCCTTGAAGACATACCGTGAGGACGTGCACCGCACACTTACTAGTCTCATCGAGAAGGGCATGGTACGTCCGTCGCTCGACGCGCCAACGATCTATGCGGCGGTGGACCTCGACACTGCCATTGACTCTGCAGTAAAAAAGCACGAAAGTGAACTGCGTGAGATGGAAGTGCGAAAGCAGGAGCTTCACGAGCTTTCAGAGCGGCAGCGGTTCAGACCTTCTGACGAAGTCTCGACGTTCAAAATCGTTAAAAGCATGAAGGAACTCATTAGTATCTCTGTCCCCGTCGCAGCTGCATGCCAAAATGAATTCGTTATAGTAACTCCTGAAGAAATGATCGGTATCGCTTCGCTGTTCGTATTAGACGAAGTCGAGAAGATGATAGGGCGCGGAGTGAGCTTCAGAATGCTGACCGATATATCGTACTCCGGAATTGAGTTAATTAAAGAAGCGTTGCAAGTTGGGGAGGAGGTACGCCACTTACACGAATATCACGGGGTGTATTTGGCTGTACTGGACAGAAAAACTTGTTGGCACGGTATTAACATGGATATCAAGCATATCTCGCTCAATCAACCCGTTGCAGTACTCTTTACCGATGATCCTAACTACGCTCAATACCTGTTAGCCACTTTTGAAATGCTGTGGAAACAGTCAATTCCCGCCGAACAGCGAATTGAAGAACTACAAAAACAAGGCCCACCACCGGTTTGACTGGCTTGCTGCGCAGCATCTACAAAGTAAAGTCACCTGTCGTTTTTCAGCACGTGCAAGTAGTAGCACGCAATCTGCCTTCGCACGCTTGTGGGCATCAGCAATAACTGCGGAAGATGTCTGACGACGTCAAACGGAAGGACCTTGTTGATAGCTCTCGCAAAAGTAGCATGATTGAAGTAGTGGCGCGCATTGGATTCCTGCGCCTCCAAGGACGGAAGAACATACGTCGATAGATCCTGAGCTATAACGATTGAGAACTCCTTTCGCATAGCATCCTCAACGTTGTCAATGCGTTCAAACGTTTCAAGCACAGAGCCTCTGTAAATGAGCTTCCACATGGTTTTTTCCGACTCACTCAGCGGGATTGCGCGATTTCTCGTGTACGGGTCAAAAATAATGAAAAAGCCACCCTTTGTTAATTTCTTCTTCACCTCACGCAGGACTTCTAATTTCTGAGTCGAGTAACACAAGGCCTCAATGACAAAGACGATATCGTACGAATTACCCTTGAACTGGCTTAAATTATGGTAGTCCCCAAAACAAAAGTGCAAATTTGGTATCGTTGTGAAACTTCTCAAAGGTTTGTTGGAAATATCAATCGCGTCAAAGGTCACGTGAGGGTTCCGCCTCGCAAGGTATGCGGAGTTGGTACCTAGCCCGTAGCCAAGTTCGAGCACCTTTTTAGCGTTGTTGTCCTGAATATACGTGTCAACTATTCTTGCTTGTTCCCTGAAATCCCCTTTTTTGCGTTTCCCGTCGTAGCTAATTCCGCAATGGATAAATCCCTCAAAATTCCATGCCAGTCTATAAGAACGTTTGTTCATCAGATAATAGTTGATAATTTGTGACTTGTCGCGCGGTGCGTCAATAATACGTGGTATGTCGAATATCTTACGAATCTGCGCAAGATATAACTCAAGATTATCATCTTGTTCGACAATATGCTCGCGCGCTGTGGAATCAGTTGTGAATTCAGTGGTTTTGCACTCGGTGGTTTCTTCACCCATTTCACTGGAACCCCCAGACAGCTACCGTAAGCGCGTAAACAGCGCTGGCGGCCCCCACAAGATAAGGGAAATACAAAGTAAACATAACCAACTGCTTTCTTACGTTTAAAAGGTCTGGCGCCCTAAGCAGAGATAAGGCAGTAAAGATTCCGATGGCTCCCCAGATTGCTATGGGAATTAAGTACGCGTCGCCCACAACCCTGACAACAAATGGAAAGGGCGATGTTAAAACGGAAAGAAGCAGAAAAAGGGCGCCAACAATCGCCGCTATACGTATACCGCGCTTGATGGCCAAGGTGGGGTATCCCACTTTCAAATCACCGTCCACAGTTAGGACGTCCTTTAGGACGTTCAGGCCGATGGCGGCTGCAGCAATCATCCCAACAAACGAGAGAGCGGCAATATCGATGGTTTTAAACACGACTGCCCCTGCAAAGAGCGCTATAGTTGCCCCCAAGTATCCCATCACAAGGTTGCTTAAAAACCCAGAAATCCGCTTGAACACGCGCGGATACAACAAAAAAAGGACAACGTTAAGCGCGACAATTCCAAAGGCCAGAACGTTGATCGCATACGACGCGAGCAGCCCAGCAAAAAAGGTCAATGCGGAAAACTGCGCTGCTCTTATGGGAGAGATCCGGTTTGACGGAATAACTCTTTCGGGATGGGTAAGCCAATCCGACTCGCAGTCAAAGTAATCATTGATGGCTGCACCCCCAGCAACTACGAGCGACACGGTAAGAATGGCTAAAACCATCGAAACTAGATCGCCGAAACCTTTTTGGAACGTTAATATCAAGAGCACGCAGAGAAGGTCCAGCATAAGAATATAAGGAACCCTGATTAGACTGACATAAGCCTTCAATTTAGCAGCGAATTGCATTATTTTCCGAAAAACTTCTTTGATACGCTGTATAAGTAAATTCTCATATGGACTCGCTGCTTAAGTCGCTGCCAACGTCATCAGAAACTAGGTTAACTAGCCCGCGCGCGCAAATCCGTTCTGCCGGTGAGCACAAAGGAACACCCCAAAAAAGCCAAAATGCCCCGTGATTAGCGATGCACGCGCAAGTGAGGCGTTCAAACACCGAGAAATTTCAGATTGCACGAACGAGACCGTTGAAAAGACCTGTTTAGAGCAAGAGTGGTTCAACCTTCGCAAAACTGCCATGATCCAACGAAGCATTTAAATGCGAAAGCTTATCGTTGGCCTGTTTCTCCTTATGTGCGCCACAACGCGATAGATGCTCAGAGCGTTCTTAAAACGGTGCCCACATTTCTATCAACTGCTCCGAACGACTAACGGATGTGCGTTTTTTATCGCCGATCCGCACGAATGTGCAGCCAGAGACAGGATGATGAGAGACGAGTATGACGTAATAGTGGTGGGGGCGGGCCCAGCAGGTTCCATCGCTGCCCAACACGCGGCCGCCCAGTGCGATGTGCTGCTTGTCGAAAAACGACAGGCTATCGGGGAGCCTATAAGATGTGCGGAAGGTGTCCCTCTTTGGCAATCGCCCATTTTTCCAAAGTCATTTAGCGAATATGTGCAGCCAGATCCAAACTGGATTGCTAGTGAGGTTCGACGAATCCGAGCCACCAGTCCCGATGGCACGACTATTGAAGTGTCTTCAGAAACGTTTGGAGTCGACGGGCCGCTTGCCTTTATCATCGAGCGAAAACTCTTCGATCGACAACTTGCCAAAGACGCAGCACGGGCGGGGGCCGATATAATGGTGCGCACTCGCGCGTCAGGGCTCATTATTGACGAGAACGTGGTTAAAGGCGTCCGGGCAAACAGGCTTGGTGACGAATTTGAGCTGACGGCTAAGGTTGTAATCGCTGCAGATGGCTTGGAATCACAAGTTGGTCGATGGGGCGGCATCAATACTTCCCTCGAAGCCAAAGATATCGCGAGCTGCGCCCAGTATTACGCGGAAAATGTCGACGTATCCCAGGAAACTGTCGACCTCTACTATGGCTCGAATATTGGAGGCGGCTACGCGTGGGTATTTCCCAAAGGTGACAAAACAGCAAATGTAGGGCTCGCTGTTCCTGGAAGCAGATGCGGTGCTAAGCGGCCAATAGACTATCTTGATGAGTTTGCGGCGAAGCGCTTCCCTAGTGCTCAGCCTATCGGACTTATACTGGGTGGCATCGCCATCAGCAACGAGCTTCGCACGATCGTGCGAAACGGACTGATGCTTGTTGGTGACGCCGCGCACCACACTGATCCACTGACGGGTGGGGGCATTGTCCCAGCGCTGGAGAGCGGGACTATTGCAGGCAAAGTTGCGAGCAAAGCCGTCCGTAAGAACGACCCCTCAGAGAGAGTGCTTCGCGAATACCAAACTGAGTATAATCATTCATTTGGCACTATGCGGAGGCTTAGGTACAGTTGCAAGGAGTTGGCCGTAAGCCTTTCCGATGAAGAAATAAACAGGGTGATGCGGGTACTTAATGGTATCCAACCCGGAGAACTGAGTCTGAAGAGCATTACAATGCGTTTTCTAAGAAAGGATCCGCGGCTTCTGTTAAAGGCAAGACAACTAGTCTAGCTATTCTTCGTTTTCCCGTTTTCTGCACATTCATATATGTCGCGGGGGTATCAATTGTCGACTGCGGGCCCTTGATAGGCACAAAAGCGAAAAAAGTTGTTTTCCTGGTTTTGCGGTCGCTTGTGACTGTGACAACAGTTTTCGTGAACTTACGGAAACCAAACGTCGTCAGCTAACGCGTAATAATGCAGCTTAGCGCCTTATAGCAACCAAGTGAATTTTCGCGACGTAGTTACGCTTACGTGGGAGTAAGAAAATATTAGCGCGGCAATTCGAAAGTAAGATCTTGACTACTGCCGCGGATGGGGACATTATCGAAATGAACACTAGAATTAAACGTCCTCTTGTTGGCAATAACGGCTATTTTTCGAGCTGCAGGCAGGACAAATTAAACCGTGGGACGAGCGAGCGGAACGCGTAGCAAACCTCACTCACAAAACCGCCTGCCGCCATGTGGGTGCTAAATTTCCGCCTACACTCGTGAGAAATCCAAGGGGGTGAAAGAAAACCCGCCTGCTAGACTACGGCACCTAGCCTCAGCGGAATCGACGGCACACGACGGGTATGTCTTCCTCTACAGTTGGGCGCGGATGTGACGCGAGCTTGTTGTCACACTTTCGTACACGTAGGATGCCTCACGCGGCCTAAAGAAACATTTTTGCGCAGGTTGAAGTGGAGGTGACCGTGATGGTAAACAAGGAACAGACGAAACTTGAACGCGACATTGCCATTATAGAGCAGACGCTTCGTGCGATGATCGAGATTGATTCTGCAGTAGCTCAAGCGCCCGCAGATGACACTCGGCAGAGCACCGATTACGCCACACTAATGTAATGACCACTGAAAACAGTGTGTGCTTCTATGGGCTTCGCGTCGGCTGCCCTAGTGCATCGAATCCTAACTGTCGAACGTGCGCAGATCGTTTGACACACGCTGTCAATGAGATGCTGCGCTCGACTGGACGTAGTGCTCGAATAAGCAAAAACGCTACCGAACCTCTAATCGATGAAGCCTCAGAACGTCTCACAAAGAAATGGCGTGTCGATCAACTGCGTGACAGAGCCCAACTAAACTTCGCGCTGTTGACTGCCCGGACAAGGCTTGCCACTCTGCGCGAGCGGACTCTGGCCAGCAGTCTTTCCGAACGTGACATTTTGCGGTGGCTTGGAGGCCGCTGAAGCTGTAGTATTGTGTGACTCGTGATTGACAAGGGTGCGTAGCCACCTCAAGTAAAGTCATCCCAGTGCTTCTTGTCCTAATGACCAAGCGGCTATCTGCCGTAGTCACGAGAAACAAGCAATTTATCAACAACTTTTTCCCTAGGACAGCCTCCTTATTGCAAATCGCAAACATGTCCTTTTATAGGTAGACTCTAAGATCTTTTAGTCCATAGTCACATCAAGAGTGGCCTGGAACGCACATGCGTTGTCTGCAACAATGAAGCGTGTTGAACGACGACGTTTGGTGTGGGTGGCCGTGAGCGATCCTCGACGGGCACCTTAAACCTGCGAAAGCCGAATAAGATCTCTAATCGCGGAAAAAACCGCAAAATTGTGAAATAAGGGTGAAAGTATGCCAACCGGAATTGTGCTTGGCGGCGGGGGAACGCTAGGCGATTTTCAAGTCGGAGTTTTGAAGTACCTCTACAAGAAGGGCGTTCTGCCACATATCAAATGTGTCTGCGGCACGTCAATTGGCGCAATCAACGCTGCGATAATCGCAACGGGTGACGGGTGCACCGCAAGACTCGAAAAGTACTGGGAGGAGGACGTAAACTCCCGCGTGGACCTAATTCCGCAGCACGAATGGTCAGACACCTTAGGCCCTCTGCTGGAAGCGATCTTTCGGGGCGTGGTTGGTTCGTGGGTGTACGCGATGGGCTGTCTTGCGCTCGACTCAGAGCACACATTCAGCGACTTTAGGGGCGCAATCAAGGACATGGAAGAAATGTTCGAGCTTGCTCGCAAGCAACGTGCGCTTTACTCAGCGGAGCTTCTCGAAAAAAAGATGTATGATGATACGCAAGATCTCGACAAAGCCCTGAAATCAGATATAGCACTGCGCATTTACGCAACAGACCTTAAAACGGGGGCTTGCACGTGTTTCCACAACAAAGCTTGCAAAATCGATCCTGAGAAGAAAAGGGGAGGTCGTAAAGAATACGTCCTTTGCGACTCGCGCGAGAAGCTCGTCAAGGCCGCCCTAGCCTCTTCAGCGATTCCAGGGATATTTTCTCCCGCCGAGGTGGACTGCAACTGGTATATCGACGGTTCGGCCCGAGAAGTCGTCCCTGTCGCGGGGGCGGTCGAGTGCGAGGCCGATGAGATCTATGCCATTCTCTGTCTGCCTCGTCTCACTCCGGGGGAAGACTCAGTTGTGGATTACGCGACCGAGGACTGGAGCACGAGCAGCGTTTTCGACATCCGCACTGAGGACTTTAGCACGAATTGCATGGATTGGAGCAGCAAGGGGGATCGTGATTTGATCGACATAGCAAACCGCACAGCAGCAATTGTGTTAGATGAGCTCACCACCGGCGATCTTGAAGCTGCGAAGCAAAGCGATAAGCCAATCAAATGTCTGAAAGTCATCGACCCCCTAGTCCCCGTTCACGGATTTGCACAGTTGAATATCGGCCTTTTGAAAATCAACATCGACCAGGGCCACATGCGCGCTTTCGATGAGCTAGACGCCCCAAAAGCTGAGCGCAAGCGATGTAAGCAGCTGACGAAAGAGATAACGTCTCGACGGGTTGCCATCTGGCGAGACGAACACAAACTCATCGAACAATGGGCGCAAGCGACGAAGCAGTGGCCGCTTAAGGGATTATATCCGATGCGGATCCTCTGCTTACCACTTATGCTATGCGGTTGGGACGAAATCGGCGCAGTGGACACAACGATTCTGTCGGAGATCCGCAGGCAAAAGAAAGAACTGAAGCGATTTGCCGAAGAAAGACTGAAACTTGTTGGAATTACGTCGCTACCTGAAAACTATAAGGATATTTACCGAAATTGGGAACCGCACGACTTGCACCACGAGATGGAAGACATACCGCTCCCGCGAACTCCGTGGGATCGCCTCGACCTCGGCCGCTTGGGCACTGAGGTGATTCCCAAAGAAGAGCTGCCGTAGACCCGCACGCGCGAGACGCTCTGAGCTGGGACGCAAGAGTTGATAGTTATGCGACCGAGTCTGCGTCTGCGCGCCGAAACGCGTTCGCACGCGGGCCGAGATGCTCGCAAACGACTCTCGTCGGCACGCCCGTAGCCTATGAGCGCCAGAATTCGCTGCCGTTGTCATAACTCTTGCTTCGCTGAAGGAAAT
>Ga0187869_10004084_pt1 | contig 10343 bp, 8 predicted proteins | sample June2016WEW_13_1_2_FD_132972 | JGI IMG/M metagenome (GOLD analysis project Ga0187869, IMG submission 132972) | Peatland microbial communities from SPRUCE experiment site at the Marcell Experimental Forest, Minnesota, USA - June2016WEW_13_100 | ecosystem: Environmental > Terrestrial > Soil >...
CACCGTGGCTTCCGCGGCGATGAACCCGGCGTGCCGTCCCATCAATTTTACCAGGGCGATGCCGTTCTGGACGCTGTGAACCTCCGTGTGGGCGCAGGTAATGACCCGGGTCGCTTCCTGCACCGCTGTCTGGTAACCAAACGTGCGTGAAACATACGGCACGTCGTTGTCAACGGTCTTCGGAATGCCCACGACCGCCAGCACATGACCGCGCTTTTGTGCCTCCTGAAAAAGCTTATAACCACCGTGTTGCGTGCCGTCGCCGCCGACGACGAACAGGATGTTCACATCGCGTTTGATGAGATTGTCCACCGCTCGGCTGATGTCCACCGGGCCGCGCGATGTGCCGAGGACCGTGCCGCCTTCCTTGTGGATGTCGTCCACGAGGTCGGGGTTGAGCACGATTGGCTCCAATCCGCTCGCCGGATCAAGTCCGTGATAACCATCGCGGAAGCCCAGCACTTGTTTCACGCCGTAGGTATGGTGCAGTTCCAAGAAGGCGGAGCGGATGACGGTATTCATGCCGGGACAAAGTCCACCGCAGGTGACAATGCCGGCACGAGTGTCTTTGGGATCGAAGAAAAGTTTTTCGCGCGGGCCGGCCATCTCGAAAAGGAGTTCCTCCGGTGGCGTGACGCCCGGCGTCCGCACAATTTGCAACGGTATGTGTGCCTCGTCACTGACTGAGTGTCGAATCGGCGACGCGAAGCGGCCCGGGCCGAGCAAGGTGATGTTCGTTGAGCTATTCACGCACCGTTGCCTGTAATTGTGACTTGAACGCCTCCACAATTTTCGTGTGCAGCGTTGCCTGTTGTCCACAACCAAATCTTGACGGCAGAACTTTCATTCGTCCGCAGTATTTGCGGCCTGGTTGCCAAGCAACTCCTGGGCGGCACGAACAAATCCATTTTGGCCGATTGCCTTGCCCGGGGTGATGTTTTCCTCCAGTTCCTGCGACCTAAAACGGTATTCCATATCCCGGTCTTGTTCGCTGGCTTGCGCCGCCTGCTTTTCAACTTGTGCCTTGCTGGCCGGCAACGGATAAAGACTTTCGGGCTTGGCCGGGCGCTTCCCGGCGGCGATGGCAACATTGCTCCAGAGCGCGGCCAGATCGGAGACATTCTCAAACGACGGATGGGTGTGCCGGCCCAGCGGATCCAGTCGAAGCAGATTGAAAACCACGGCGTCGCGTTCCGGCGCGGGTTGGAAAACATGAGAACTGATGCCTTAGATTTTGACCCAGGCATTGAGATAATCCGGATCCAGTCTGACCGCCGCGTGATAATTGGTCAGCGCCTCCGGATAACGCCCTTCATCTTCCCGCAGATAGCCGAGCAGATAATGCACCTGCGGCTTGTTCGGCGTTTTTTGGGCCAGTTCGGTGAACACCTTTTCGGCAATGCCTTGCGCCCGTTCACCATCAAACTCGCGCTCGCACCCGAAACAATAACTCTCCATGCGGCCAAACTGGTCGGGCATCAATTCGTAGGCGCGACGGTAATGTTCCTCCGCCTGCTGGTGCAATCCCATGTCCGACAGTTGCACGGCCAGCCGCGCATGGATGCAATAGGCGTCCGCAAAACGGTTTAATGAATCCTGATACATGGCCACGGCCCGTTTGAGCAGGCCGGCGGCATGAAATTGGTCGGCTAATTCCGCTTGATGCACGGATTGAACAACGCCACGCAAAGTTGCTGCCTCATTGGTGTCGCCCCGGGCGGCGCGGATCTCTGCCAGTTCGACATAGGCGCGGATGCGGTCGCCGGGACCTTCCTCGCCATCCGTGGGATCAATGGTAATGGCCTGGCGGGCGGCTTGTTCGGCTTCCGCCAAATGCTGGTGGGTGCGTAGCCAGTGTGCCTTCCAGATCAACGGTCGTTCCTCGAACTGGTCCCGCGCAAACAAAGCATCCAGTTCGGCCGGGACGTTTTCATCATCCAATGAGAGCAGCAATTCATAAAGTCGGTCGCAGCCGGGGGACTGATCGAACAGTGGGTTGAGCAGTTTGCGCGCCTCTGCTGTGTGTCCGGTTTTGGCCAGCGCTGCGGCGGCGTAATAGCCCACCGGCACGATGACGGGCTGGTGGGAATAATTCGGAACCATATCTTCCAGTTCGGCAAACCGGGAGTTCAAATCAGCCAGGTCTTTTACGCCCCAGTACGGTGCATCATCAAATAATTTCAGTACGTCCGCATCCCGTCCGGCACGGTGATAAAGCCGGGCCAGCGATGTCAGAATTTGAGTGGCGGGAGTGGAGCGTCCTTCGTAACCGTACATTCGCGGGTCGGCCTTCTTCGAGACGGCGTTGGACAAGGCTGTGGCCAGAACCATTTCCGCCTCCGGTCCCCGGTTAAGATCTTCCAAAAGCGTCGCCAGCGACGGCGCTGTGGTGTTTCTCCATGGATAATAATCCTGTTCATCCGGTTTTTGAACAGCCGCCTTGGCGGCAGTGATGCCTTCCTCCAGCCATTCAGGACGATTGAGGAGGTGGCCGATTTGCGCCAACTTCAGTGCCAGATCGCTGCGGCTTTCACGCTCGTAGCGAGCCGAGGCTGAAACCGGTTCATTGGTTTGCATCAAGCGGCGAAGTTCAGTCACACCGGCCTCAACTTCATCGTTGGCGAGCAATGCCTGGTACAACAATTGTTGCAGATGCAGCCGTTGGCCCTTGCTCAGGCCGGGCTTGGAAATGGCCGACTGGACCAGCTTGACCATTTCCGCGGTTTGACCCGCGTGCGCCGCCACCTGCACATACTCCTCCCAAAAAGGCAGACCCGGATTTTGCTGCAACAGTTCATGGAAAAAACCATTGAGCTGGCCGGCGAAACCGGCGCGTTCCATCTGCCGGACGGCTTCATTCGGGAAGTAAGCGTCGTTTTCCTTCTCAAATTGTCTGGCCACCGCCACGGCATCAGTCGTGCGTTCATGGGCAATCAGGCCAAGCAGATAATAAATCTGGGCGCTCTTCTTTTCATAGTCGCCGGAAGCCTCGGTCGGAAGCGGCATTGAAGGCATGTCGGAAGCGGCTGCCGGGGGCTCATTGGTTTCGGGTTTGGCAAAGCGTTTGTCCATCGCTTCATACAAGTCAACCGACTCCAGCGAATTGACCAGCGACCACTGTGGTGTTTTTAATTCCTTGACCAATTCCAGCGCCAGTTTCTGCGCCAGCTTGTCGGTGGCTGTGCCGGCATCAATACTTATTTGGGCTGTGGATTTGACCAGGGCGCGCCGGAGAAATGCCTCGGCTTTTTCCGGTCCGACCAGCGGAACGAGGTCCGGGACTTGAAGACTGGATTGATAACGATAGCCTTCCCCGGATTGTTGGGCTGCCAGTTTCCGGTCCAAGGCCTGTAGCACGGCATCGGGATTGTCCATTGTGGCCATCAGGGAACTGCTTAGTTCCTCAAACAGGGAATTGTAAAAGTAGGCCTGCCGGGTTTTGGCCTTGGCGGCGAGGGCTTCCAAGGCGGCGATGTCTTCCCGCCGCTTGGTCGTGTCACTCAGAAGGGTGTGAGCCAGCAGCCGCAAGCCAAGCTTTTGCAACGACTGAGCGCCTTCGCCCGCCGGACGCGCTTCGATGGCCTTGCCCAGTTCCGGCCAACTGGAAGGCGGAGGCAGCGCCTCGACCAATTCCTCCGGTTGAATGGGATGGGACATCCCGCCCTGTTGGCCATAATTGGCGGGCGTCTCATTCAGTTGCAGCAGGCGATCCACCAGTGCCAGCCATTGTTTCGCCGCTTCGGCCGGCGCCAGGCTGGCGGACTGTTGCTTGAAAGCCTTCAAATCTTCGCGCAGTTGTGACGTCGGCGATGGTTTTTCCTCCTTCGATTTCGGTTGGTTGCTGCCTTCTGCCGCCTGACGAAGAATGGCATCAGCCCCCTCATAATTGGTTGCCGACGCCGCTTCCGCCGTTGTGGTCCAAACCCAGGCGCCCGCCATACACAACACGACACTGGCAACGATATTGCGGCAGGTTTTGATGTTCATAAGTGTTCCATTTGTGGGTTGTAATTGAATGTGTAAAATCCTTATAGCTCTTGGAGAAATGACTTTCAACCAAGATTTTGCAGGATGCCGGCAATCCGCGCGTCATGCCTGCCGGTCGTCGCCACGTTAAAACGGTTGGTTTATTCCCGTACCGTTGCCTGTAATTGTGACTTGAACGCCTCCACGATTGTCGTGTGCGCCGCGTTCGCCTCGGCGTCGGTCAGCGTTTTGTCCTCGGCGCGGTAGGTGAAGGCGTAGGCCAGGCTCTTTTGGCCTTCGGGAACGTTTTTGCCGCGAAACACGTCGAACAATTCCACCGCTTCCAGGTTCGCCGGTTTGGTCTGCTTCACCACCTGCAAAACGGCGTCGTGTGTCGTGGCTTCGGGCACAATCATCGCCACGTCCCGGCGAATGGCGGGAAACGCGGGCAAAGGCTTGAATGACTTGGCCGGATTGCGCCGCGCCAGCAGCAAATCCAGATTCAATTCCGCCAGCAGCACGGTGTCGCGCAAATCATATTTCTTCGCCAGCGCGGGTAGCAATTGACCGAACTCGCCGAGCGTTTGCTTGCCGAGTTGAATCGTGGCCGATTCGAGAAACAACGCGGTGCTTTCCGCCTGACGCGTGAACGCCATACCGCGCAGACCGAATTGCTCAAAAAATTCCTCCAGCACACCTTTCAAATCAGATGCGTCAAATTTCGCGTCACGTTCGTTGCCGCTCCAGAAGGGCAGGGCACGCTGGCCGGTGAGAGCGATGGCCACGCGACGTTCTTCCTTGAACGTGCTGCCAGCATCTTGCTGGCAGGATTGTTTTCTAGTTTGATCTGCCGGCGGGACGCCGGCAGCACGTTGGAACACCCGCCCGACTTCAAACAAAGCCACATCGTAATTTTTGCGGCTGATGTTGTGCCGCAACGAATGAATCAGGCCGGGCAACAGACTCGGACGGAGCACGTCCATGTCCGAACTCAACGGATTCGCCAGCGCCACTGTTTCCGAACTTGATACTCGACACTCGGCACTCGACACGAGCGTCTGCCCCTGCGCTTCATTCAAGCCCAGCCCGCTCAAAATCCGCCGTGCTTCCGCCAGGACGTCGTGCGTCGCGTCGAATGCGTTCGTGCCAATCGCGCCGCGCGGCGGTGTGGCCGGAATTTTGTCCACGCCATGCAGGCGGCCGACTTCTTCGATCAAATCCGCCTCGCGTTTCAAGTCCACGCGGAACGTCGGGATTTGAAACGTCACCGGTTCCGGCGCGGCGTTTGTGCCGGTTGGCCGCGCCTTGCGACCGATGGTTTTCAAGCCAAGCTGGCCGAGGTAAAACTCAATTTCTTCAGGTCGAAGCTCAATGCCGAGCAATTCGTTCACCTTGTGATGCCGCAGCGTGATTTCCTTTGGTTTGACCGGTTTCGGATAGGCGTCCACGACACCTTCGGCCAACTGGCCGCCGGCGGTTTCGAGAATCAATTGCGCACAACGCGCGCCGGCCCAGTCGTTGATGTCAATGTCCGCGCCGCGCTCGAAACGATAGCTGGCATCGGTGCGCAGTCCCAGTATCTTGCTCGTGCGGCGGATGTTCGTGGGCGAGAAATAGGCGCTCTCGATGAGTACGTCCACGGTGTTGTCCTTGATCTCGGAATTCTGCCCGCCCATGACGCCGGCCAGCGCGATGCCTTTTTCTTCGTCGGCAATGAGCAGGTTCTCAGTGGTGAGCTTGTGTTTCTGGCCGTCGAGCGTGATGAACTCCTCGCCGGCCTTGGCGCGGCGGACGACGATGGTGGGTTTGCAACGTGATTCCGGCATCTTGCCGGAATTCCCAGTTTCAGTTTGATCTGCCGGCGGGACGCCGGCAGCACGTTGTTTAGCAATGAGATGGTAATCAAACGCGTGCAACGGCTGGCCGATTTCGAACATCACATAATTCGTCACGTCCACGACGTTGTTGATGCTGCGAATACCAACTTTTTCCAGGGAGGTTCGGAGCCAATCCGGACTGGGACCGATTTTCACGCCCTTGACGACGCGGGCGGTGTAGCGCGGGCAAAGATCCGGATCATCCAAGCGGACGGAGACTAACTCACTTGTGGTAGGGACGCGTTCCACCGCGTCCCCATCCTTCCGCGTTGAATTTAGGGACGCGGTGGAACGCGTCCCTACCAGATTGACATCCGGCATTTTTAACTTGTTGCCCGTCACCGCCGCAATTTCCAGCGCGATGCCGATGACGCTGTTCCAATCCGACCGGTTCGGCGTGATTTCGAGATCGAACACCACATCGCCGCTGGTGCGGCCGAGATATTCGGCGAACGGCTGGCCGACCTTGGCGTCGGGCGGCAGGATGAGCAGGCCTTCCTCGCGTTTAAGTCCGATTTTTTCCGGGTCAAGGCCGAGTTCCTGGTAGGAGCACATCATGCCGTGGCTGGTGATGCCGAAAACCTTTCGTTCCTTGATGACGAACGGCTCCTTGTCGCCCGGCTTTAGCGGCAGCGCGAAATTCGGCAGGATGAGCGGGACTTTGTCGCCCGGCTTGTGGTTCTGCGCGCCACAAATGATGACGCGCTCGCCCTTGCCGTCGTTGACCTTGCAGACGGAGAGCTTGTCCGAGCCGGGCACGGGATCGCGCGTGAGGATTTGGGCGACGACTATGCCATCGAACTCGCCGCCGGTTTTATGGACGCCCTCGACTTCGAGGCCGAGCATGGTGAGCCGCTCCGCCAGTTGCTCGGGCGACCAGTCAAAATCAACGTATTGTTTGAGCCAGTTAAGGGTGAGTTTCATTGTTATTGCGTTGGCATTTGCTTGAACAATTGGACAGCTCTGAAATGGCCATCTACTGCGGTGCGAATTGCTGAAAAGGATTTCTTCACTTCGTCGTTTTCCTTTCCTGAGTGAACAATCTCACTCAAATCATTGTATGCTTTCTTCAACGAAGGGAAATTACTTGGAAAGTTCTTGGGTAAAGTTTTTGCGTAAAGGTCAGCTAATTCATCGCCAGTCGGGTTTCCTTTGATCGCTTTGATTTCCACCTCTGGAATCGTGGAGTGAAAATATTGCTCAATAACAGTCCGCAAATACAGAGCCGCCGCCAAAGTGAAGCTTGTTTGGTCGGCGATGATTGCGTTTCTGTAAAATTTACGTTGCGCATCAGGAATAAAATCTGGAACTGAAACTTCAGGAAATTGGCTTCTGCCAACCAGAGTTAATTTAAGATCATCGCGTTTGACCAGAAACACCAACGGGTCTTCCTTGCAGTTTTGACATTGATATGGAAAAGAAAAAATTTGGATTACCGAACCGTCTTGTTGAAAGTCGAAGGACGCGGTTCCATAACGCAATCCGACAAAACCAGAATTATGAGGTTGAATCGAACCTTTGCACTGCTTGCTGCCGCAGGAGACTCTGACAGAAGGCAACGGTAGTGGCGGCAAATCTACAGAACCTATTGGTGGCACTCCGGGTGGAGGATTTGATTCTGTATAAAAATACCAATCCGAATAAAGGAGGGCATCTCGTTCTTTATTCAGTTTGTCGACGCGATTCTTCAGATACGGTGTTCCATCTAGGTTGATCCCGGGCTCGGCTCGTGAAGCTTCTCGTTTGTGTTCTTCAATGATGCTGTTAATTACCTCATTGAAATCTTTCTCCGAAATTTGAACGCTTTGATAAAGATGCTTTGTTTCCAAAAGCTCTTGCAGAACCGATGAAACTTTTCGGCTGATTACATCGGTTAAATTGGAAGCGTAATTCGTCATTACTTAAAATTGTTTCAAAAACCGCACGTCGTTTTCGTAAAAGAGCCGGATGTTGTTTTTGGGGCCAAAGTTATTAACGAGCCAATGGTCTTAATTTCAAATTTTTGGCCGACTCGCAACCGAAGCGAATCCCTCACCTGTTTGGGAATTGTCACTTCAAATCGTTTTGAAAGAATCATTGGTTTCATACGTGTTCGCATTCATAACGATTTCGCCAGTGGCAGAATGTCGTCAAAGTGCTTGTCGCAATGCTCCAATTCTAACCCGTGAGTCACAGCGCACGCCGTCGTGACAATGTCGCTGATGGGAAGAGTAAGACCTTTTTCCCGGCAACGGAGCGCCAATTTGGAGGCCAGACGCCAGACGGGTGCATCCACCGGGATGCGCTCGACTTCGTTTTCCATCTCCGCCAATTCCCGTTTTTCCTTCGCGCCACGCACCCCATGCCACAATTCCACCAAAGTGATGTCGCACCAAGCCGCCTCGCCGCTCAAAACCAGCACCTCAACCTTGTCGCCCGCCTCGGATTCGCGGTCGCGCAGGTATTCCACCCAACTGGATGTATCAACAAGCTTCATTTGGCTTTTGGCATATCGGCTGCGCGCATCGCCTTCAGGTCGGTCTGCGTCATGAAATCACGGAACTGGCCACGCACACGGGCGTTCAATTTTTCCAGCCGCTTAAGGTGGTTGAAACGGTCAACAGCGGTCACCACAGCCTCCCGCTTGGTCTTCGCGCCGGTAAATTTCATAGCTTCTTCCATCAAATCTTCAGGAATATCAATCGTTGTTTTCATGCTTCTAAAATAGCCTTATTTGGAATCCTGTCAACCGCTGTTTGGATTCCCTAAAATTGCCTCAAGAACCGCACATCATTTTCGTAAAAGAGGCGGATGTCGTTGATGCCGTAACGAATCATGGCGATGCGTTCGATGCCGAAACCGAACGCCCATCCGGTCCAGACTTCAGGGTCGTAACCGACATTTTCGAACACCTGCGGATGCACCATGCCGCAGCCGGCGATCTCCAGCCAGTCCTTGCCGAGCTTTTTCACGAGCGCATTGCTGAAATCAATCTCGAAGCTCGGCTCGGTGTAGCTGAAGTAGTGCGGACGGAAACGAATCTTCACGTCGCGGCCCAGCAGTTCCTTGAAAACGAATTCGACCGTGCCTTTGAGGTCGCCGACGGTGACGCCCTTGTCCACGTAAAGCCCTTCGATCTGCTGGAAAGTTGGGTTGTGGGTGGCATCGGCGTTGTCGCGGCGATACACGCGGCCCGGCACGATGATGCGCACGGGCGGCGGCTGCGATTTCATGACGCGGATTTGGACCGAGGAAGTGTGCGTCCGGAGAAGCAGTGAACGTGCTGCCGGCGTCTCGCCGGCAGAATGGCTCTCGGAGCGGGACGCTCCGAGCGCGTTAAGATAAAACGTGTCCTGGGTATCGCGTGCCGGATGGTCGGCGGGGGTGTTGAGCGCGTCGAAGCAATGATACTCGTCCTCGATTTCCGGGCCGTCCGCGACGACAAAGCCGATTTTGCGGAAGCTGCGGACGATGTCTTCGGTCACTTGCGTAAGCGGATGGAGTTTGCCGAGCGCGCGGCGGCGTCCGGGCAGGGTGAAATCGGTTGGTTCCTTGGGCAACGCGGCCTTGAGTTCGAGTTCCGTGCGGCGTTCGGCGAGCGCGGCTTCAAGGGCGATTTTGGTGATGTTGATAAGTTTGCCGGCGGCGGGCTTTTCCTCCTTGGGCAGCGTGCCGAGCTGTTTCATCAGCGCGGTGAATTTGCCGTTGGCGCCGAGCCATGCGCCCTTGGTCTGTTCGAGTGCAGCAAGGTCGGCGGTGCTTTTGAGTTCGGCAAGCGCGGTTTGCTTCAATGGTTCAATTTGGTCAATCAGTCCGGCCATAATTTTTCAAAAAGATTAGCCACAAAAGGGCGCAAAAGACACAAAGAAAAATTTCAAGAAAACATCCAACATCGAACATCCAGTGACGCGCCAACACATTGGATGTTGAGTGTTCGATGTTCCCATTCCAAAGCAAAACGGGCGGACCATTGCTGGCGCCCGTCGGAAAACTTGAAACTGAAAACTTCCTATGCTTTCACGCCTTTGGCCTTGAGCGCGTCCTGGGCGATCTTCACCAGGTGAGTAAACGCGGCGGCATCGGTCGCGGCGAGGTCGGCGAGCACCTTGCGGTCGAGCGCGCACTTGGCGGCCTTGAGGCCTTCAATAAACCGGCTGTAAGTGATGCCGGCGGCGCGGGCGGCGGCATTGATGCGCACCTGCCAGAGATAACGGAAGGTGCGTTTCTTGACGCGGCGATCACGATAGGCATATTGCCGGCCATGATCAACCGCGTCGGACGCGTAGCGGTAAAGTTTGGAACGGCGCATCCGGTAGCCTTTGGCGGCTGTGACCATCCGTTTGCGGCGTTTGCGGGAGGCGGCGGCGTTGGTAACTCGCATAAAAAAATTGGGGTCTGGCGTCTAGGGTCTGGGGTCCGGGGTCTGGAAAATTAATGGCTGAACGGCAGATTTTGCGTGATGCGATACGCGTCGGTGGGGTCCACCGTGGCTGCGCCACGGAGATGGCGGCGGCGCTTGGG
>Ga0187869_10004101_pt1 | contig 10305 bp, 14 predicted proteins | sample June2016WEW_13_1_2_FD_132972 | JGI IMG/M metagenome (GOLD analysis project Ga0187869, IMG submission 132972) | Peatland microbial communities from SPRUCE experiment site at the Marcell Experimental Forest, Minnesota, USA - June2016WEW_13_100 | ecosystem: Environmental > Terrestrial > Soil >...
ATCACGGCCTTCACGGCCCAGTGGAACGAGGGCTCAACGCCCTTCCACTGGGTCAAGACCGCCGACCAGATCCTCGCCAAAGCAGTTCGCAAGCCGCCAGCGACTTCCGAATCGGGACACTAGTTCCCGGCGGCCGGTCGGCTTGCGCTTGACGTAGCCTGGTTCCGCGGCGTCGGAATTCGTGCGCCGGATGTTGGCAGACGCCGCGAGCACAGGCGGGCGAGGGCCATATTGGGGGGCTCGGTCGGTGACCACGCGACGCTGGGCATCGAGCCGCAACGGGGGTGCAGACGAGCACATACGTTTGACACCGAGCGCCAACCAGTTGTATGGTGTTCAGCGGGTTGTGTAGCCACCCGTAGGGGTGACCAGAAAGCAGGCCTATGCCTCATATCGTTCCCTGTTGCGCCTTCTTGTGGCACCCTTCTGTCGAGGGTCGGATCGGAGTGTGGAAGTGAAGCAGGAGATCCGCACTGACGCCGCTCCGAAGTCGGGCGGCGTCTATTCGCAGGGGATAGTTGCCGGGAATCTGGTATTCACGGCAGGTCAGGTGCCGCGCGATCCAGTTACGGGACAGATTCCTCACGGGATCGACGCGCAGACCCGCCTCGTCCTTCGGAACGTGTCGGCGATCCTTGAGGCGGCAGGGTGCTCGATGAAGGACGTGGTCAAGACCACAGTCCACCTCGCCAATCTAGCTGATTGGGACGGATTCAATGTCGCTTACTGCGACATGTTCCCCGAGCCCCGGCCCGCCCGAACCACCGTCCGCACGCCATTGGAGTCCATTCTCGTCGAGATCGACGTAGTCGCCATCCGGCCAAGTTGAGCCCGTCCGATTGGCACCGGGGCCTTGAGACGCGTTGGGCCACCCAGCCGCGGGCGACATTCTGACTGAGGGTGAATGGAGCCGGCCATGCACGACGATCCACATCCGGTGGAGGCTTCACCCGCCACACCGATATATCCCGATTTCTCAAGGGTTCGCGCTGACTTCCCCCGGTCGCGCACAGGAGTCTACTTCGATAACGCCTCTTCCCACCCACTAAGCGTCCATTCGGCCGCAGCCGTCCACCGCCTCATCGACTGGGAGACGCATGAAGTCGGTCAACCGTGGTGGCCGTCTTGGGCCAACGCACGTGACGATTCTAAACGCCTATTCGCGCAACTGATCGGCGCCGATCCGTCCGAGATCTCATTCGCGCGCTCCACGTTGGAGGCAGAAAACAACCTCCTGAACGGCTTGGACATCCATACTTCCGGCGGTAATGTTGTCACGAACGACCTCCACTACACCCCTGCCATCTACAACTACATGATGCGCCAGCGAGAAGGCCTCGACGTGCGCATCGTTCGGCATCGCGATTGGCGGATCGATATTCGCGACATGGAGCAAGCGGTGGACCGCAACACCAGGCTCATAGTGATCTCTCTCGTGTCTAACGTGAACGGGTACGTGCATGACGTGAAAGCCCTCAGTGAACTGGCTCACGCCCACGGAGCCTACCTGTTCGCGGATATCAACCAAGCCGCAGGCGCGATTCCCATCGACGTTAGAGCCATGGGCATCGACGCAGCCGCTTGCTCCACCTTCAAGTGGCTGATGGGACTGAAGGGCTTCGGCTTCCTCTTTCTTCGTAAGGAACTCCAAGGCAACGAGGGCGTTCGACCAACGCAGCTCTCGGGTCGCGTGACCTTCAACTATCTGCCCTGGACAGGTCACCCGGACGGCGCGCTGGCGGAGATCGTCTACGAGCCTGTGACTGGCTCGGCACAGTATGAGGTGAGCTACCCGTCCTACGAGGGCGTTATGTGCGCGTTGGAGTCGCTCCGATACATCCGCGATCTTGGCGTCTCGAACATTCGGTCTCACGTTCGCGGCCTCACCGATCGTCTCATGAGGGAATTGCCAGGCATTGGATATCAGACGATAACGCCCATAGGAAATGACAGCCCTATCGTCTCCTTCGAATGCAGCTATCCCGAAGAGACCCTACGTAAGCTGCACGGGGTGGATGTGCAGGTTGCCATGCGTTTTGGGAGTAAGATGCGGATCTCGCCATCAGTCTACAACAACCAAGATGATGTGAGCCGCCTGCTTGATGCTCTGTCGTGATCGTTCGGATTTACGTGGACTGGTCAACAAGAGACAGAACCTCAAACGGCGACGGTTCGCTCAGTACGTGAACGGCAAGAGTTCACAACGGGGTCGACCACTTGGAGGCGATTGAAGTGCACGGTCCAGACTTCTCGCGGCCCACGAGAGACATCATCGAGACACTCGCACGCGGAAGCACGGCTTCCATCACGAGCGTGATGCGAGAGAACGGCATTGAGAATTGCTGGATGGACATCAAGCCCCTCATTCCGGGGAGTAAGATCGTCGGGCCGGCCGTTACGATCCGGACGGTTCCTGGACGCGGCGATATCGAACCGAACGCGCACACCCCTGGTACGCTCTACCCTCGCCACCCAGAAGAAGCCATCGACGCCGTACAGCCAGGCGATGTCGTGGTCCAGGATGGCGGGCCAAACGTTCGTGGCGGGATATTCGGCGATCTTCTTACCCTGCGACTAGAGGTGCGAAGAGCTGCGGGTTTGGTCACGGACATGCCAATCCGAGACTCTCCGCGTGTCCGTAAGCAGCCCGTTCCAATCTTCGCGCGCGCTACCCAGGCCCCCGGATCGCACGTGTTCAACCCGGATTTCAATGTTCCCATCGGTTGCGCCGGGGTGCTGGTGTTCCCGGGCGACATAATTGTCGGCGATGACGATGGGGTTGTTGTTATCCCCGCCCATCTCGTCGGCGCAGTCATCGAGAACATCGAGATGTTCGAAGATCGCGAGGACTGGATACGTTTGATGCTTCGACAAGGGGCTCCCCTGCAGGGACTGTATCCTCCGAACGACGAGATGGAGCGACGCTTTCAAACCTGGCGTGCGGGTGAGGAGGCACAGGCGACAACCAAGCGTCACTAGCCTATCCCGCGTGCTCCTCCCGACCAATCATTGAGGACTCTGAACCGCCCTGGCTTTGATGGAGGCTCTGGGCTGCCCTTGGTTTCGTGGAGTCGCGTTTCTGGAAATCAGGCCGCTGTCTCGGTCTGATGTCGAGTCTCGAACTCAACTGGTGTAAGCATGCCAAGAGCGGAGTGACGGCGCTGGCGGTTATGGAAGATCTCGAGGTACTCGAAGAGAGCGTATTCGCGAGTTCAACTCTGGTCCTCCAGCTCTGCCGGTCGAGGAGCTCGACCTGCATTCGGCTCCAGAACGACTCGATCATGGCGTCTCACAGTCGTAGCAAGTCCCGACCGAGCCCATCGAGGGCAGCAGACCCGAGTCGAGCGCTCGCCTCGTGAACGCCCAGGAGGTGAACTGGGTGGCCTCAAGCCGGTCGTGCAGTTTCCTCTCTCGCCACCATGCACCAGCGCTCTTGCTGCCGAAGATGAGGAGGTAGATGAAGGCAAGTGTGGCTGCCACGCCAGCGGCGGCGCTAATGATCGTCGCAACGTCCATCGCTTCTCAATCCCCGACCCAGCACGGCCGCGGAGGGAGGCCCTCGCCGTCAGCTTAGCGGACGCGGCACCCGGGCGGGTAGGCAAAAGGACGCGGTTTGAATGGCCGCACAGGGCCAGGCCGAGAAGACAGCCAAGGCAGGTAGCGGACTCTCACGGTCGGCAGCCTACCAGTGCGCCCGAGCGAATCATGACCAGTCGACGACAGTGGGGTAATCGACGGCGTGATAGCCCCGGCACGATGGAGTCATCGTGACGACCTTCGCACCTCTCGACGCGACCGAGTCGCCCCACGTACGGGCCCCCGACCGCTTCACGCTAGGGCATCGGGGGCCACGGCTCACTCCCGACTTGAGATAGCCCGGAGACGCGGCGGGAGACCGATGTCGTCCTCGATGGAGCCGAACTCGCGCTCGGGCTCGACATGGAGGCCAACCCTCGCCGAGGGCGAGAGGCCGAGTTCGCGGGCAAACAGCCGGATCTGCTCGCCGTCGTCGCGGACGACCTGGTGGAGCGGGTTCTTGACCAGGCCCCCGGCGTGCCTCACGAGCGGACCGCTCCGCGCATAGAGCCGGGCCGCCCGGGCATAGCGACTGACCGCCTCGCAATAGCAGCGCAGGATGTCCGAATCGGGGACGCGGATGACGCGCGTGCGACCCATGCTGCTGGTCACCCGCCGCCACACGACCTTCGCCTCGGCGTCCATGTCCGCCGGCATCCTGGGCAGGTCCGAGGACGGGAGCGGCTCGCGGTAGTTGACGCGGCTCGGGCGCGTCTCGCCGCGAAGGATCTTCACCTTCGTCGGCGTCGGCATGACTGCAGCTCGTTGGCGCGAGTTTCCATGTTTGCAGCCGTGGTGCGCCGGCGAGTTCGAGCTCCGAACGGCCAGCGACAGGCAGGGGCTTAGCGGCGACGCCTTTCCGCGTCAACGGCCGAGCAGTGGCGATGGTCATGGCGCTAGAAACCTCCTGTTCCCTTCCGGGGGCGGCCGACGCCGTAGGGCGAGGACCCTGACGGGTTGAGCCAGAGCGCGAGCGCGGCGAAGATCTCGGCTCGGCCGGCGGCGACGCGCAAGTTGCGCACCTCGAGCGCGGCCAGTTCGGCTGTTACGGAGCGGCCAGCGTCCACTTGATCCAAGAACGTCAACGCCTCGGCGTCGATCGCGGTCAGGCGAGCGCGCGAAGTCGCGAGCGACGCACTCAGCCGGCGGGCTCGGGCCCGACGATCCCGGAACGACCGGCTGCAGGCGGCGTCGCAGTACAGCGGCCTCCGACCGCGCTTCGGCGCCGGCGATATCGGGAGCGTGGCGCCGCAGTTCTGGCAGGTCCTGGCGACCGGGATGACCCGCCGGCGTGCTCGGGATCGTCGCTGCGCCTCCTGCCAGGCCTCGCGTTGCGGCGCCGGCGCGACGAAGACCCGAGCGGATCTCGGGCGGGCCGCGGCGCGGCGCGCTTGGTCCGAGACGCGGCAACCGTCCGTGCAGAAGACCCGCGGGCGGCCGCCAAGGGCCGAATTGGCCGGCAGGGATCCGCCACAGAATCGACAGGGGCACTTCAGGGGCACTTCAGGGGCCCCACAGAACGCAGGAATCGGGCCAGAATATCCAGTAGTGGGATAGGGACGGGCATGATCGGCGACGCGCCGTGGGCCACGCTGTGAGGCGTCTTCGGGGCCAATTCCCTCGTGGAAGGTGTGCGGTGGCACACCGCCGCCACGGCTTCGAGAACCGCCCGACACGGGCCGCTGGGGCGCCTCGACGAAAACAGCGAAACTTGGCCGCGCGGCAGAAGGGGCGCGCGGGACGTAGAGAAGGCGATTCGCGCCCCGTCGCGACCCCCGCCCCTACCCCTATGCAGGGTCGCCTTCGATCTATCCACTCGTACTGAAGTCAGAAGATAGACGTCGGGGGGGTCAGACCTGCCGGCCCACCCTGCCACCACGGTCGTCGCCAGCACTGTCCCCCGCGGGGTCGGTGAGCGGAGGGGCGTCGCGACCGCGAGTCTCCGCCGTCGCCCCCCGGCGCGACCACCACCCGCGGTCTCCCGCGCCGCTTTCACCTCGGGTTCCGGGACCCCCTTTATCTCGGGTCCCCGCCACTCAGAAGACTGGAGCCCCGGCCCGGTCATGGTCGGCCCCCGCCGATCCACTCGTCGTCCTCAGCCGGCGGGGGTGTCGCTGGTGGCCCGAGTGGGTTGCAGACGAGGCAGCGCCAGGCGGCGCCGTCCCGGACGTGGCTCAGGCCGTGTGCTCGGTAGTCGGAGCAGGCGATCCTGTCGGACTTGGCGGGGGTCGTCTCGGGTGGGGTCTCATCCGCGAGGGTTTCGGCGTTTGCACCGTTCGCACCGTTCGAGGGGCTATTCCATAACTCCTGCATTTCCCCTACGCGTGGGAAAAGTTTCGGATAGGGCTCTTGAGTGGTGCGAACGGTGCAGCCATGAGTGAATTGGCCGTGTCCACGGCCCGTGCTCTTGCGGAATGAGACTCGCTGATCGCGATCTTCGAACGCCGTCTTGAACGCCCGAGACCCGAGGCGATCGCCGTCCGAGACGTCCGCCGCGACGCACCAGGCCAAGTAGGCGGCGTACAGATCCTTGAGTGTCACCGTTTCCTTGGTATCGAAGACGACCTGGTCGTCGACGAAGGCGCTTAGTGGGTCCTGCTCGGCCCGGTAGGCTTCGGTCCTGACCTTGACGGCCTCGGGGAACCGCCTGACGGCCTGCGAGTCGGCAGCGGCTGCGATGGCTCCGCGAATCGCCCATGCCAGGATGCCCGGGGCTTCGGCGGCCAGCTTCGTCTCAAGGTCCCCATCTTCGGGCGGGCCACTCTCGCCGATCTTCGCGAAGTGAACCGGGAACGGGACGAGGGCGATGCGGCGCCAGAAGCTGTCTGTCGTGTCGTCTGTGGCCGGCAAGTGGTTCGTGGCGAGGAAGAGACTGTGCGTCGGGTCCCATGAAACCTGATCGCCGTAGAGAGGGCGTCCGGTCATCCGGTCAACATTGACCAGGCGCTTTAGTGTCCCGCCTTGCAACCGCGCGGCCTTGTCGGGCTCGGTGGTGAACGCGATTCGGGCACCCCAGAGCTTGACCAGATCAGGCGTAGCCTGTCCGGCCTCGCGCTTGGAGTTAGTGAGGGTTTCAATAGGGATTGTGACGGCGTACTCGCCAAAGGCGGCCCGTAGCGACTTGATACAGACGGACTTGCCGTTGTTGCCGCGGCCATGTAGGACGGGCAGAACTTCCCTGGATTCGCCGACGAGCGAGTCGCCGATCAGGAGCCCGAACCATTCGACGAGCTGCTCGTCGCCGTCGAAGACTTCGCGGAGGAATTGCTGCCAGCGTGGGCAGGCAGCTTCGGGTTCGAAGTTGATCAGGGTCGACCGGGAGATCATGTCTTCGGGACGACCGCCCCGAAGCTCGCCGGTTCGGAGATCCACGACGCCGTTGTTGCAGCAGAGAAGGTACGGATCCGGGTCCCAGGCGTTGGCCCGAGTAGCGACCGGCTCCATGCTCGCGGCGAGCTCGAGGCCGCCGGCCAGCGCGGAGTTCGTGGCCCCGGCCGTCTGGACTTCGTTCAGCAGGGCTTGTCGCTCGCGGTCGCCGGCCGCCAGAGCGGACAGGTATCGCTCGGCCAGGATGCCGAGCCAGAATCGCTCGATGCTGCCGTCTTCGTCGGGCTGCCAGCGATGCCCGGACCAGACGAGCCAACGGCGCCGGCCGTGGTCGTAGCGGACGCGATCGCCGGCCATCGCGCTGAAGTACCAGGCGGCACGGGATTGCTTGATAAGGTGGCTGGGCGCGTTGGTCGAGCGCTCATCATCGGGCTCGGGCGGCGGCCCAGGATCGGAGAGAGCGAGGTCTTCGTCGTCAATCACTCTCACAACGCGCCTCGAATCTGGTCGAAAGTGCACCCCGCAAAGCACCGGAGAAGCACCCGATCGCCCGTGAAGCGCCAGGAGAGTGACGCTGCCCGATCCTCGTGGGCCGGGCACCGGAGCATCCCGTGATCTCGGTCCGCCGGCGCTCCTAGACGGTCCAGGAGCTCGCGGCCGAAGTCGCGCCGTGCGTCGCGGACGATTGTCAGGTGGGCCGGCTGCTCGGCGAAGTGGAGCGCGATCTGACGAGCTCGAACGCCGTCCAGCGGGGCGACGGCGCCGGCCAGCCATCCGACACGCTCGGGCTCAAAGGCTTGTGCGGTCCAGTCGAACCGACGCGGCGCGGCTTTGAGAGCATCGTGCTCGCCTTCGGGGTCGAGCATCGCCAGCCTGGCGCGTTCCGCGATCACGCGGGCAGCGAAGTTGGGCAGGTTCCGGCGCGGCGGGAGGTTGATCGCACAGTGCGGGCAGGCGCTCACGGTCGGGGCCCCCGCGACCAGCGAAGGAAGAAGATGTTGCTCGAGTCGAGCAACGCGACGATGTGTTCGGCGGCGATGCCTTCGGCCGGGCGGCCGGTCGAAGTGAGCAGGCGGGCGAGTCGGCGCAGCCGTCGGGCGGCTATGTCTTGCGGCCCGCTAGCCGCCCCGCTACGCTGGTCCGGGATCGGTGTCATGGCGCCGGTCTCGTGCCGCGGCGGCTGAGACAGAGCCCGCCGCGGCCTTCTTTCTTTTCGCCTGGCTCGCCTTGAGGCTCAGGGCGGCCATGTAGCTGCGGAGGGCCGCTCTGGCCCGCCGGGCCCGCTCATCCGGCGCCAGCTTCCCCTCCGGATCGACCAGCCGATCGAATCGGCCGAGCTGGGCGGCCGTGGCGGCAGCCGTCGTCTCTCTCGCGTCGCGCTGCGCGTGCAACGCGTAGGCGCCGACCCTAGCCCGGGTGCTTCGTTCCGCCGCGGTGAGTGCCATGCCCCCAGCATCGCGGGGCGCACGTCGGTGGTCCTCTGGCTAACCTCCAAAAAGCTCTGAAAAGCTCTACTTGGTCGGTGAGCCAGGGTCGGCGGCGATCATCGCATGTACCGCTCTCCACGATGCGATCCCGAGCTGTCGTAGTCGGATCCGCACGGATGCCTCCGAGAGTCCCATCTTCTCGGCAACGTTCAGCTGGCTGGGGCGAGAGATACTCAACGCCCGATAGGCTCTGACGATCTCGAGCCATTCGGCGTTCCCCCACGGGTCAACTGCGGAGTTAGCCGGGACCGGTCCGACGATCTCAGCGGGTCCCGGCAGTTCGCTCGCATCGAGGAACTCCCACGGGCTGTCCAGCACGATCGGATGATCGGACCAGAGCCTCGTTCCGGCCTGGACCACGCCCGTGCTCCCGTCGACAGCAAGGCTCTTTCCGCGCAGCGATTCGGTGAGGTCGCTCGCGAATCCCTGGCGGGCCTCCATGATCCTCCGCGGCCCGCTCATGGCTTGCTTCCCAGCCGGTCGGCCGGGCTCGTGTAGGCCGCGTGAGCGCGCTGGTCAGCGACGGAGGCTCCGTAGCGGCGCAGCATCAGCGGCGAGCGCCAACCGGCCAGGCGCTGAAGGTCGCCCTCTTGACCGCCGGCCGCGAGGTACTCGTGGGCAAATGTATGTCTGAGTTGGTGGGCGTGGAGCCGCGGCAGGCCGGCGGCGGCCGACCGTTTCGCGAGCATGACCGCGAGCGTGCTGTAGTCGATCGCCCCTCGCTGGCCCAGCCAGAAGGCCTCGGACTCCGCGTAGCGATGCCCGCGCCGGAGCCGCAGGTAGCGGTCGAGGGCGACGGCCGTATGCGTGCCGAACCGGACAGCCCGGACGTGTCCGCCCTTGCCGGTCACGAAGGCCAGCCGACCGCGGAGGTCGACGTCCTCGAGTCGGAGGCCGAGGAGCTCGCCGGCGCGGACGCCGGTGTCGTACAGGACCAACAACAGGGCCGCGTCCCGCCGGTTGGTGAAGTCCTTTCCCTCGGTCGTCCGGAGGAGCTTCCTAAAGTCGTCGGCGACGACGATGGGCACCGGCGAGTCGGGCACTCTCGGGGCGTGCATCTTCAGCATCGGCGAGACGTCGATCTCGTCTTCGTCCAGTGCCCATCGGAAGAACTGCTGCAGCGCCCGGTACTCGAGGGAGAGCGTTGACGGCGCGACGTGGTCCCGGCGGGCGGCGAGGTAGGACTCGACGTGTTCGCGTCGGACCCCGCGGGCCCCGGTGGGCATGCCAGTCGCCTCGAGATGGGCGATGAGGTGGTCGGCGGCGTCGAGGTAGATCCTCCGCGTCTTCGGCGCCCGGGTGGCGTCGAGGTGGAGCGCGAACGAATCCCGGAGGCTCCGCAGAGCGTCCGGCGCGTACGTGGAAGTCTCCATGGCCAGTCCCTTGTTAGCTGCTCAGTCGTCCGACGTGCTAACTGTAGCCGCCAGGTCAAGCGCAGTCCACCAGGCAGTTTCGTGCGGGAACTGGCCAACCTAGAGAGTCGTGGCTCCGGCGGTAGGATTCGAACCTACGACCAAGCGGTTAACAGCCGCCCGCCTTCGTTCGTGGTATTGCGCGGATTCAGTCACCGATCCAGTCACGACGCGCACCCAGACGCTGCCCTTTTCCAGCCCACGCGGCACTCGGGCGTCCGAATGTCAGGCAGCCCGTAGACGCCGTCCCGTTGACCCAGGCCGTAGCAGTGTCTCAACTGTCTCGCAGTCGCGCCAGGGTTGGGTGGCGACGCCAGAAGGCGCGCAGGCATCCGATCTCCGGTGGCTTCAAACCGGCGCGGGTTCATGGCTTAACTACACAACCGTTCGCCGCGTGGTCGAGTTGCCCGTCGGCCGCCAGAAGGTGGCGGTGGGATGAACGCACAGGAGTGGGCCCTTCGCTATGCCGCCGCCGGATGGCGCGTGTATCCGATCGAACCGGC
>Ga0187869_10004110_pt1 | contig 10286 bp, 9 predicted proteins | sample June2016WEW_13_1_2_FD_132972 | JGI IMG/M metagenome (GOLD analysis project Ga0187869, IMG submission 132972) | Peatland microbial communities from SPRUCE experiment site at the Marcell Experimental Forest, Minnesota, USA - June2016WEW_13_100 | ecosystem: Environmental > Terrestrial > Soil >...
ATGCCGTTCACCAACTACAACCGGCTGCACGTGGTGCCACCGTGCACGGTGTCGGAGTCCGAGGCCAAGGAGGGCCTGGCCATCCTGGACGAGGCACTCGCGGTCGCCGACCGCTACTACGAGGGCTGACTTCGGCCGGCCCCGATGATCTCGTCCCGTACAGCCGCCCACTGAAGAGAGTGAGCGATGCCCTCCGCGATGCTGTACGCAGGCGCCCATTTCAGCAGCCGCCTTGCCTTGTCGCTGCGGGTATAGACGCCCGCCACATCGCCCGGCCGCCGGGCCTTCTCAACAGCAGCCACCGGCTCGTCAGCCACCGTATTGAACGCAGCCAGCAGCTCCCTGACGGTTGTGCCGCGGCCCGTGCCCAGGTTGATGACGGCAGATCCGGGGCCGGCGGCGGTCAGGCGGTCAAAGGACTCGACGGCAGACACGTGAGCGCTGGCCAGGTCCCAGACATGAACGTAGTCACGGATGCCCGAGCCATCACGAGTCGGATAGTCCGTGCCCGTGATCTCGAAGGGCCGCTTCTGCTCATACGCCTCGATCATCCGGCCCAGAGCGTGGCTCGGTCGGCGCTGCTGCAGCCCGGTGCGCAGCTTGGGGTCAGCGCCGATGGGGTTGAAGTAGCGGAGCGAGAGGGTCCTGATCTGCTGGCTAGCAGCAATATCGGAGAACATGGCCTCGCATACCGCCTTGGTTCGCGCATATGGGCTCTGCGGGTCGATCGGCGAATCCTCCGCGACGCGCAGATCGGTGCCGGGGGCGTAAATGGAAGCCGACGAACTGAAAATCATCCGGCGGCACCCATTTCGCAGCAGGCTCTCCACGAACTCCAGGCTCTTCGTAACGTTAGCCCGGTAATAGCTCACGGGATCGGCCACGGAGGCCGGCACGACAATCAGGGCCGCGCAATGCACCACGGCGTGAATATCGGGATGGTCGGCATAGATCTGGTCGACAAGACCGCCGTCAGCAATGTCACCGTGGTAGAAAATACGGTCGGCGGCGAATTCACGGCGACCGGTGATGAGGCTGTCGACGATCACCGGAGTGATACCGCTGTCCAGGCACGCTGAAGCGATAGTACTCCCGATGAATCCGGCGCCCCCGGAAATAAGAACCTTCAATGTGCTACCGCTTCTCTTTCGTGGCTGACCGTATCGCGGAGCCCGCTTGATCGACTGTGCTTAGCTGATTGACCCGGGCGACGCTGCCGGCGGCCGCGCGATCAAGCGCACGAAGGAGAAGCGGCCGCGCGCGCTCGGGAGGCCGCTGCGGCGGAACTAGTGGTGGCGTTACCGTCAGGCTGTCCTCAAGCTGAGTGTAGATGCCGCGGTAAGCTGTCATTGCCTTATCCAGAGCAAAGAACTGAGCGACGCGGCTCCGGGAATTCTCGGCGAAGAAGCTGTAGAGCGGCGCATCGTTCATGAGCTTCCGCATGGCCGCTGCCAGGCCGCTGACGTCGCCCGGCCGCACCAGCAGGCCGCACGGGCCCACGGCTGGCTCCGTGCCGTCGTCCAGTGAGCTGAGAATCAGCTGCTCCATGCCGCCTACGGGCGTGCCGATGATGGGAAGCCCCACGGCCATCGCCTCCATGACGACGAGCGGCTGGCCCTCGTTGTAACTCGGCAGGATGAGCATGTCGTAATCCCCGAGCACTTCTGCCATATTGAGATTGCCGCGGAAGCAGATGTAGTCATCAAGACCCAGATCGCTGGCCCGCCGATAGCACTCGGCCGCGTAGTGGGGTATTTCCTCCGCATGGCCCATGACATCCAGGGTGAAGTTGCCGACGCCAGCCTGAACCAGCTCGGATACGCTGGCGACAAGATCGATGAGTTCTTTAATGGGTACCAGCCTGGCACAATAGGCAAGACGCCACGCTGGCTGCTCGCCGGAGCCAGCTGCCTGAGCGCGCCTTTCTTGCAGGCGCAGGCGGGCGGGCCCGAATTTCTCGAGCGTCATGCCATTCGGTATGATGTTCGACTTGGCCGCGTGTAGGCCCAATGCCGCTAAGTTAAGCCGCTGCCGGGATGCCTTCGAGCTTGATCGTTGGCGGGCTGGTGTAGGTGACGCCGACGTCGCCAGGGCGTTTGACCCGGTAGGAATTGTGGCGGGCGCGTTTGATGACGCGAGGGCAGGTTCGCAGGCGGCGGGGTGGGTTGAGCCGTTCCAGGATCTCGGTGAAGGCCGCCGCGGTGATCGCGGCTGGGTGATCAGGGGGGAAAGGCCGCCGGATCATCGATCTGGCGGCGGACGAGGCGGACGGTGCGGATGAAGCTGACCCGGTCGGGGTCGTGCCCGGCTTGGTCTGCGGCCCGGCACATCAGCTCCCGGATCGCGTAGTGGGCCAGCAAGATTCCCCACATCTCCTGTTCGATGAGTTCAGGGGATTGGGAGCGGAGGATTCCGCCGGCTGCGCGCAGGTGGGTCTTGATCTCGTCCAGCCCGGATTCGTGTTCCCATCTCTGGTGATAGGCGAGCGCCATCTTGGCTGCGGTCAGCTCGGCCGGGTCCAGCAGGGTGGTGATCACGCAGATCAGCTCGCTATCCTCGCCGCTGCGGTCGGGGACGGTGTATTCCGCCGCGCGCACGATGCGGGCCTGGTCCGCATCGATCTGCTCCCCGCCGCGCGCGGCGGCCAGCAGGGTGGCCTTGTGCCTGACCGTGGCGCCCGGCGCGAAGATCAGCGCAAGATAGGGGCCATCAGGCAGGCGGCGGGCCAGCGGCAGGGTCACGGCCGCGCCTACCCGCCAGCACAGCGCCGCCCCGGTCGCGGCGTACAGGTCCCACAGCTGCCAGGAGTAGAACCCTGAGTCCGCGGTGATCAGCATGTCCTCATCCACCGGGCCGGTGAGCCGGGCGGCCAGCTCGCGCTCACCAGCGCGGCACGGCCCCATCGCGGCGGCGACCTGAGCGTGCGTGCCGCACTCCGACAAGGACACGACCTGGAGCTCGCGCTCTTCTACATGGCATTGCGGCCGGCCCTGCATACGAGTAGCTGATTCAGCATCCCCACTGCCCTACCTCGTGACTTCCTGTCGCCACGGCCGCCTCAATCCTAGGCCAATTATCGTACCGCCGGGCGTGAAGCCTGAGCGACGCGCCCTCATGTCCGGACTCGGCGCCTTTGCGCATATCACATCTTCTGCGAACGCATGCCTTTTAGGCGGCCCGCTGGCTCTTGCGTTCGAGTTCCTTTGAGCGCTATCCACTATTCGCCTCGCATATACCTACAAATAATGACACAGGGGCTTCACTTCGGCCTCTCTCCGGGACCGCAAGTTCTTCGGCCTGCGTTGTAAGCCGTGCGGAAAATATTACTAGATCGCTATCAAATCGGTTGATCGGAGCGCCACATCATTTGAACTTGGCAGATGTCTTCGACACGGCCCTGCTAGGCCGGCTAATCTCGCTGCTGCCGCCGGGTCGTGACGGCCAAGTGATGAGACGGAGTGCTATACATGACGGGGTACTCGGCAAATCAATGCGGGTGCCGCACGCGCCTGATCACGTCAGCTTATCGGCTCGCGGGAAGTACGTTTTTACTTCTGCGACGTAATCCGGCAAGTAATGCCGAGACTGTCGGCGGTCTTACCCGATGAGGATCCCCGAAGCAAATTCCAGGGAGCTCGCCCTGCGGATCCTCTGAGCTGCAAAGGTCGCATGCGACAGCGTCGGGCTATCGGCCCGCTGCTGCGGCGAACTAGCTATTGCGCGCCTGCCGCTCGTGACATCCTGCGTCCATTCCAACACTGCTAGTGAGGGGTTAGTGTAGTTATAAATTCCCGGCGGCCATCGCGGGTAATGTCGATCTCCACATGGGCGACGGCGCTCTTGCTTCTCGGCACAATTGTTCTCACTTTCGCCGTGCGCTACAGAGATGACCACCTTCTCGTGTCTGCGCGTCCTGCTCTGCATTATCGTCGCAGCCGCCCCTCGTCCAGGATCAGGCATCCGGCGTCGTCTAATTGGCGTGGCGGCTGCCTTGACCAAGGCTGACATCGATAGTGGGGACCTTTGAACAGGCACGTCAACCCGTTACAGGTAATAGGCTCGTCCGACACTCACGATCCAGGCTTGCCAGGGAGTGCGAGCCAGGCCGAGGCCGAATATGTTGCGCGGGCTGGCGAACCTCCTGGCAACCATCCAGTAGCGGATGCCACTGAGACGGCCCCCATCGTTTGCGCCTTCACTGAGGATCGGAGTGCCACCGGGCACACAGGCCTTCCTCCCGCAGCTGAGACCACCCGATCTGGCCAGGCTGATACCCGCCACGACCTGAGCCATGCTGTCGTCAGCCAGGTGAATTCTCGTCGGTCACACGTTGCCGACGTCCGCTCTGCAGATTCACCCGAGACGATCGCCCGCGCTTCCGATGAGTTACAGCAATGCGGGCTGACTGCGGCGATCAGTCTCGCAAAGGCCACTGATGCAACCGCGCAGTTTCCCGCAGTCACGGCGCCGCACCAGCATCGCCGCGAGGCCCGCGCCGTCGGCACTGTACCGGGCCCGCCGGCCATGCCAGCCCAGCCGGCCACGTCAGCCCGGCCGGCCACGTCAGCGCTGCGGGCCGCCGATACGCCGGCGCTGCCAAGAGCCCGCTGGAGGCACGGGCTGCTCGTGGCCTGCAGCGTCATCCTCGGCCTGGTGGTCATAGACGTGGCCCTTGGCATCCATGCCGTGCACGGCAGGGCCGGAGGCGTCCGCATCGTCGCTGGCTGGCCTGGGATGAGATACCTCATCTACGCGGTGTGGCTCGTGCCCCTCGGCGAGCTGGCGCTCCTGGCTGCCGGGCAGCTTTTCTATCGGTACCGCTTCCGCACCGCCGCGCCGGGAAAGTTCCGCCATCTGGTCATCCAGATAACCACGACGGGCAAAGAGGAACGGCGGGTCAACGAGATCATCGGGCAGCTCCGCGGCTACCAGCTGCAGATGAGCCACGAGATCTGGGTCGTCACCGAGCCCGGCCAAGGCGATCGTTACCCGCGAGCGGACCGGGTGATCATCGTCCCCGCCGGATTCACCGTAAGCTCCGAACGCAAGGCTCGCGCCCTGGAGTTCTCCCGCCGGGCCCGGGTGGACCGGGGGCTGGACAGCCCGGAAGTCAAGATCCTCTTCAATGATGACGACGTGGCACCGACCAGCGGCTACATCGAGAAGGCCTTCGCCGCGGACTACGACATCTGCGAGGGCGTCACGGCGCCCCGGGCCGAGTACGCTATTAGGCCGCTGGGTCATTTCCTCGCCAGCCACGCCGACGACATGCGTACCCATGCGTGCCTGGTCTACTGCTCGGTATTCCAGGGCATCCTCGGCCGCCCCCTGCACGTGCACGGGGAGGGGCTCACGGTGACCGGCGAGGCTGAGGGCCGTGTCACCTGGGACTGGCCGGCCTTTGCCTCCGAGGATCTCGTCTTCGGGCAGAAGGCGGTCAGGGAGGGACTGCGGTGGGGCTGGTTCCACGAGTACGTGGAGCTGACGTCCCCGTGGACCTTGCGGGATTTCGTCACCCAGCGCCGGAGGTGGCTCTGGGGGGACATCCACGGCGTCATGCACCGGGAGGTGCTCTCGCTCCCGGGTGCGATCGTGGTCGTGGCCAAGTACCTGGTGGGCCTGGTCACCGTGGTGTTTTCGCTGACCGGCCTGTACATGAAGCTGACCGGCGAGCTGCCGGTGGCCTCGCCCGTGTACGACGTGTCGAAACTGGCGATCCTCTCCTGGCTTGCGGTGTTCTTCGCCTGCGGGTGGATCGGCGCCAGCTCACGGGTCTCCGCGAGGAATGATGATTCCAGGCTGCTCAACGCCGCGGCCGCCTCGGTCATGGTGCCGGTGAGCTCGCTCCTGACGCTGGCGGGGATCTTCGTGGCCCTGGCCCAGGGCAACCCACGCACTTTCCAGGTGATCAGGAAGACCCGCAGCGGGGCATCATGACGAGGCGCCGTCTCCTGTTGCTGGGAAGCCTGCTTGCCGCCGGGACCGTAGGCGGCTGCTCAGGTGTCTCGCACCTGGGATTCTTCCAGCCACCCTCACCGCCGGCCGCGGCAGCCGCGGCGATCGGCCGCGCGCCGCACCGGCAGCTCGGGATCGATGTCGACTTCTACCTTTCCCCTGGCATGAACGTCCCCTCCGTGGCCAGGACGGATGTGGCATATGTGAGGAGCCTGCACGCTAACTCGCTGTCGATCTCGTTCCCGTTCTTCATGGACGGTCCAAGCTCCTCCGGGGTGCGGGCAGGGAGCCAGACACCGTCTCCGGCTACGCTCGCGGTCCTCGTCAGGACCGCCGAATCAGCCGGCCTGTACGTCTCCGTGCGTCCCCTGCTGGACGAGCACAACCTGGGAATCTCCCGCGTCTACTGGAAGCCCGCAGACCCGGCCACCTGGTTTGCTAGCTACCGGCGGTTTCTGCTGCCCTACGCGGAAATGGCGCAACAGGCCCATGTCCCGGTTCTGGTCACCGGCGTCGAGTTCAGCCAGTTCAGCAGGTCGCCGAGGTGGACGCAGCTGGGTTCCGCGCTGCGCCGGGTATTCAGGGGAACACTGTCCTACTCGAATTACTGGGGCTATGCGGGCCGCCGGAATGTCAGCAGCAGCGGGGTCGTACAGACCGTGGATGCCTACAAGCCGGTGCTGCAGCCCGATGGCACCGCCAGCGTCGCCCAGCTGACTGCAGCCTGGGACGCATACGCCGCGAGCCTGCCGAGCGGCATCGTGCTGTCCGAGGTCGGCATTGCAGCGCAGCCTGGGGCATACGCGCAGCCCTACCAAATTGTCTGGCCAGGGGAACCAGTGGTCCCGTCCGTCCAGGGCCACTGGTTCACCGCGGCCTGCCACGCCGTCACCGCTGAGCACCTGGGCGGCATCTACTTCTGGTCACTGAACTTCGGGCAGCAGCTCACCGTTCCCCCAGGGCGGGCCGATCCCGCGTCGTTCACCGATAGCCGCGGCGCGGCCGCGATCTCCGCCTGCTTCAAGCGGCTGGGCAGCGAGCACTGATATGGCGACCTTGACCACCGTCACCTCCCGACGGGCCCGCCACAGTGCGGCCCTGGGCGCACAGCACGAGTTCCCGCGAGCACTCCTCTGGGCGCCACTCGCCGCGGTCCTCATCACCCAGGCGATCCTGTCGGCACGGCTGATCCACGTCAGCGTCGCCTCAGGGGACGAGAGCCTCTACATTTACAGCGGCCACCAGCTCATCCACGAGCTGTGGCACGGCGGCGGCACCCCCTATTACGAGACCTACTTCTCCGGCGCCCCCGACCTTTACCCGGTCCTGGCCGGCATTGCCGACCACCTCGGCGGCCTGGCAGCCGTGCGCCTGATGAGCCTCGCCTGCATGCTGACCGCCACCGGGCTGCTATATGCGACCGCGGACCGCATCTTCGGCTACTGGCCAGCCGTCACCGCCGCCGCCCTGTTTGCCTCACTCGGCGTCACCCAGTTCCTCGGCGCGTACGCCACCTTCGACGCGATGGCCCTCATGCTGATGGCCGCCGCCACCTACTGCGCGCTTCGAGCTGCAGAGGACCGCGAAGGTGCCGCACGGTGGCTGCTGGTCATCCCGGCCGTGCTTCTCACAGCCAACGCCATAAAGTACGCCTCGGCCCTGTTCGACCCTGTCGTTATCGGCCTGGGCGCTCTGATGATCCGCGATAACGGCTGGAAGCGCGCAGCCCAGCGGGCGGTTGCGCTATCCGGCACCACGCTGCTGCTGCTGGTCGTCGCGGTTTTCCTGGCCGGGAGCGGCTATCTCAAGGGCATCCTGGAGACAACCCTGACCCGGCAGAGCGGGAGCGTCGGCCCACTGGTCGGGCTGACCTCCTCAACCCCAGGCCAGATCATCTCCCACTCCTGGAACTGGATCGGCCTCGTCATCTGCCTGGGCGTGCTGGCCCTGCTGACGGCCGTACCGCTGCGTCGCGAGCGGCGGCACCTCGTTGTGCTCCTGCTGCTTGACGTGGCCGGGATCCTGGTGACGCTGGAGTACCTGCGCCTGGACACGCTCATCTCGGCGGAGAAACATGACGATTTCGGCGCCTGGTTCACGTGCATAGCCGGCGGTTACGCCCTGGCCCGGGGCGCGGAACTCGTCCGCCGCTGGTATGCCAGGATCCCGTTCATCATCGTGGCCGCGTCAGCGACCGGGGCCGCAGTGTTCCTCTACCTGCCGCAGGCCGCTGGCTTCTTCAGCGGCAACGCTATTGTCCCGCAGGCTCTCGTCCTGCGGCCGTACCTTGCATCGTCTTCACGGCATTACCTGCTGCTGGGCGGCCAGGAGCCCATGGCCATCCCCTACTACCTGCACCTGAACATCCCATGGCAGAACCTCACCGATGACAACTACATCAAGTACCCGGTGCCCGGGCGGCGTGGCACCTACATGGAAGGCGTACCGGGCTTCGAGGCCGCGATCCACCATCGTTACTTTGCGGTGGTGAGCTTCCCCGCGGCCGCGCTGAACACCTCCTGGGATCAGATGGAACTCCGGACTGTGCGGTCAACTCCCGGCTACAAACTTGTCTCGACCGTCGGCGGCCCGACCTATATCTACCCTCCTGACTTCTCCGCGTCGGCCAGCCGCCGGCGGATGTCGACGGCCTCCCGGGCCGGGTCGAGGGCCGCGCGCTTGTCGCCGACCTCGCCCAGCGACACGCCTAGGGCTCCTTGGGGTCGAGGACTTTGACACTTGAACTGAGTTCTCAAACGGACGTAGCGTTGATATGGCCCGCTCCACTCATTGCAGGCAGAGCCCTGACCAGCCACTTTGGGGTGGCACAACCGACGCGAGGACCGGTCGGACTAGGCGCAGCGGGCTGGCGGCGGTCAGCCGCCGGCGGATGTCGACGGCCTCCCGGGCCGGGTCGAGGGCCGCGCGATTGTCCCCGACCTCGGACAGCCGGACACCGAGGATGTTCAGGCGGCTGGCGCGTTGTGCGGCAGGTGCGTCAGGGGGGGAGCGTGTCGAGGAGGTGCTGGGCGAGGTCACGAGCCGGGCGCAGAAGCTCGGTGCTGTAGCGGGGCAGTGCGCCCTCCACGACGGCGGCCAGCGCCGGGCTGGCATGGTCTATGACCACGCGCAGGACCGGCGGGGTGGCGTGGGTGGCGAGCTGAGCCCGGGCACCCAGCAGATCGAACAGTACCGAGCGCACGGCTGGATACCGGGCGGCGGCAGCGAGCATGATCAGGCACTGACGGGCCGCCGCAGGCCCGGTCTCACCATCGGACAGCAGCTCACCGAGGAGTTCCGCGGTCCGGGGCTGGGCGAGGTGGGCGGCGATGAAGTCCTCGGCGAATCGGTCGGGCGTCAGCGGAGGCAGCACGCGCTCGGCGTGCGGCTCGGTGCGGGCCGGGTAGAGCCGGTCGTGAGCGGCCAGCAATCGGTCGGCTGCTGCGTCCCCATCAGCAAGGTGTGCGCGACACAGCCAGGACCGAGCCTCGGAAGAGCAGGACACGGGTCCGAACAGGCTCGCCACGAACACCACCCGCTCCAGCACACCCGGACCCAGTTCTGCGGACCGCCAGAGCGCCGCTCATGTTCCAGCAGGAACGCTGACAGCTCGTCACGGCCTGGTACAGGCATGTCGTCATGCCCGGCGCACACTGCGGCTAACGCGGTCATATGCACCGTGAGCGGCGAACACCTGGCCGAGCTGCTCCTGGTATGCAGTTCATGCGTCTGCACGTGCTCAAAGGCGCCCGGTCGCAGGCAAGTTCCTCCGCTGCATTCATGAGCAGCGTCGCGACGCCGAGTCGGCGGAATGGCCCGGCAACGGCGATCTGGTGGACCAGCGGGATGCCGCGGTCCCTGAATCCGGCGTAGTTCGATCGCCACCGGATCGTGACGACGCCGATGACAGTGTGATCCCGCACGGCGATGAGGCTGGCTCCGCCGCCAGCCGCGTGGTCGGCCAGGTGCTCGCGGGCAGCGGGCTCACCGTCACTGACCCATTCGATAAGGAACTGAACCGTGCGCTCAAGATTGCCCTCGCCGACCGGCTCGATGATCACATCCGGAACGCTCATGGCACAAGACTGACACGACCCACCGCGCACTCTCGTAGCCGCTGTGAATCGATCCGGCGTTTCCGGAGGCTCTGACACGCCGGAGCGATTTGCTGGTCGGCTGTTGATGCGAGGAGGCGGGACATCCGCACCGCGTTCTCCATAGCATCCCTGCGGGCGCCTGGACGGACTGCCTATCTCGTTTGTCGGTGCTCCTGCGTGTGCTCTGGGCAGGCGGGTGATGCTCCGGGTGAAAGTACGAGCTCGGGAAAGGAG
>Ga0187869_10004116_pt1 | contig 10274 bp, 9 predicted proteins | sample June2016WEW_13_1_2_FD_132972 | JGI IMG/M metagenome (GOLD analysis project Ga0187869, IMG submission 132972) | Peatland microbial communities from SPRUCE experiment site at the Marcell Experimental Forest, Minnesota, USA - June2016WEW_13_100 | ecosystem: Environmental > Terrestrial > Soil >...
AAGTTGACCCAGGATTTTGGCCAGAAACGCAATCTCAGCCTGAAAGCTAAGGAGTTAATTCTGGCGGTAGAACTTGAGCGCACCTACACCAAAGACCAAATTTTAACTGGTTATCTTAATGCCGCTCCCTACGGTAGCGTGGACTACGGCGTGCAATCCGCCGCCGCGGATTACTTCCACAAGAGCGCCAAAGACCTGACTCTGCCAGAAGCGGCTATGCTGGCTGCCATCCCACAGTCACCGGCTTACTACTCGCCGTACGATGCTTCGACATTTGATAAGGCCGCGTTTGCAGTGCGCTACGATTACGTGCTGGACTCCATGCGAGCGACCGGCAAAATCACCAAAGCCCAAGCTACCGCCGCCAAGAAATACGACATCTTGGCTGAGGTACAGACGCAGCAGAGCCTATATGCGGGCATACAGGCACCGTATTTTGTACTGGCCGCTAAAGACCAGCTAACCACTGAGTTCGCACCCAGCGGTAGCAGCGCCTCCAGCAAAAAAGTTGGCGGCTGGAAAGTTATAACCACCCTGGACACTAATTTGCAGGCCGAATCGGAAAAACTAGTAGCTTCTAATTTATCCTACGTTGAGCGTTACAATGCCGACGAAGAGGCCCAAGTAGGTGAAGATGTCCAAACCGGCCAGATAGTGTCGTTGGTGGGCGGCGTAGACTTTACCAATCCGCAGTATGGTCAGAACAATTACGCAGCCGGTATTCTTATTCCTCCCGGCTCGAGCTTTAAGCCTTATGATTACTCAACACTGATCAACGACAACAATAATGTTGGCGCAGGTTCGGTATTATACGATACCCAGGGGCCGCTACCGGGCTACCCGTGTACTAACAATTCTTCGCAGTCCCACGGTGGTAACTGCCTACAGGATTACGACTTTTTGCAACCCGGGCCTGAAACCCTGCGCTACGCCTTGGGCGGCTCACGTAATATCCCCGCCGTTAAAACCATGCTGGAGTCCCAACCAGGTGATACCAGCACTAACCGTATCCCCTCAATCAACAACGTCATCAAGACAGCTACCGCTATGATGGACAACACCTATGACAATGAGCATAACCTGAACAGCTACAACTGTTATTCCGACATAGCTCTCACTCAACCAACTCAGTGCTATGGGGCCTCGGCTATCGGCGATGGCGCTTACCTGACCCTCGACGACCACGTTAACGGCCTTTCTACACTTGCCCGCCTGGGCCAGGCCATACCCCGGACTTTCATTCTCAAAATTACTGATTCAGGTAACAAGACTATCTACCAATGGAAGCAGCCTAAGCCAACTCAACCGATCAAGCCCGACACCGCCTACATACTGGATAATATGCTCTCCGACCCCAACGCCAGCTACTTACCGGGCAGCTGTAGTGCTACCACTTGCACTCCTCTAAGCCGCAGCGGCTATAAGTTCCAGCGCTACAACGGCTGGGATTTCGCTGTTAAAACCGGTACCACCAATAATGGCCTCGACGGCCTGATGACCAGCTGGTCAACCAAATATGCCGTGGTTTCCTGGGTCGGCAACCACACCCGCAACATCGCGCTCGGTATAGATATGGAGTATTTAACGGAACCGCTTACCCGCGGTTGGATGGAATATGCCCACCAAAACCTTAAACCGGTCAACTGGACACAGCCGTCCGATATTAAAACTCTGCCGGCTTTCGTGGTGCGCAACCACATCCATTATGGCGACATAGAGCCAAGCCCTAGCACCGACTTATTCCCATCCTGGTATATAGGTAATACCTCTGGCAGTACTACCTCAGCGACAATAGATAAAGTTTCCGGCAAGCTGGCGACCAACTGCACGCCGGCGCTTGCCAAACAGACCCAGAACAATGCCAACGTGGCCAGCTGGAATGTGGATATATTCCACGGCGGAATGCCTAACGTGGGGGGCAGTAGCAGCAGTTCCGGTAGCGGTGGTTATGATGACGTCCATAGTTGCAGCGACAGCCCGCCCACTGTGGATTCGTTCTTTGTGCAAGATAACAGCGGTGGTAATCCAGAGGATGTGACCAACGGCGGTACGGCTAGCTGCACCGGCAGCTGTACTATAACTACAACCGTCTCGGCTGGCACGCATCCATTCAACGATACCAACTACCCGCAGTATCCGGGCACAGTTAACCTACTGGTCAACGGCCAGGTCGCCCAATCGGCCCAGGTATCTGATTCACCAAGCACGGTTTCGTTCCAGTATACATCTGCCGGTACTGCCACTCTGGCTATCCAAGTTATAGACAGCGTGCTTTATAGCGGCCAGTCCGGCAACGCTACGGTAACAATCGTCGCGCAAGCGGCAGGGCCAACGAATTTTACTGCCAATGTAAGTGGCACCAGCACCGTCTTTACATGGTCAGGCGGCACAGCTCCTTATACAGTTTCCAAGGGTGGTACTCCGTTATGTACTACTAGCGGTCCTACCTGTTCAGTCTTGTCGGCACAGGCTCCTTCCGGAACCAATGTCACGGTCCAAGACAACAACGGCTATACCGCAATCGCCACAGTAAATTAATCTTTTTCTAGAAATGTATTAAGGGCAGATCGAACATCCGGGATTGACAATAGGAGCGGCGGCCTTTTGCCACTACGTACTTTGGGGCCGATGGCCGCTTCAAAACCCAGTTTTTTAGCCTCGGCCAGGCGTTTTTCCAGGAAAGGCACGTGGCGCACTTCGCCGCTTAGGCCGACTTCACCAAAAACCACGGCGTTCTTCTTTAGCTGCATACCCTTGGCGGCACTGGCGATAGCCATACAAATCGCCAAATCGGCCGCTGGCTCGGTTAAGCGGATGCCGCCGACTATATTTACATAAATATCACGGTCGGCCAGTTTTAGTTTGGTGCGGCGCTCCAGCATGGCAATAAGTAAATTAACCCGGTTCAAATCAATGCCGCTGGCGGTGCGTTTGGGGTAGCCGTAGCTCGTGGGATTTACCAAAGCCTGCACTTCCACCAGCAGCGGCCGGCTGCCTTCCATGGTGGCGTGCACAATTGAGCCGTCGCTAATCTGGCGCTCGGCCAGCAGCGCCGCTGAGGGGTTGTCTACAGCTTTTAAGCCATTGTCTTCCATCTCAAAGATTCCGGCCTCGTTGGTAGAGCCATAGCGGTTTTTTACCGCCCTAAGAATCTTGAAACCGCCGTATCTGTCGCCTTCCAGCTGCAGTACTACGTCCACGATGTGCTCCAGTACTTTTGGCCCGGCAATTGAGCCCTCTTTGGTCACGTGTCCAACCAGCAGCAGCGCGGTGTTGGTGGTTTTGGCCGCGGCGCTCAGCAGTTGGGTACTGTTGGTAATCTGGCTGACGCTACCAGCTGCCGAGGCTATCTCGTTAACCGCCACCGCTTGGATAGAGTCCACTACCACTACTTCAAAATCACCGCCGGCGATAGTCGCCGCGATGTCGTTGGCCACATTGGACACCGCCAACTGCAAACTCTTGGCGTTAGCGCCCAGGCGCTCGGCGCGCAGGCCCACTTGGCGGGCGGATTCCTCGCCGCTAACATATAGAACCTTGTGCTTTTTGGATAAATTATCGGCGACTTGCAGCAGCAGCGTGCTTTTGCCAATACCCGGTTCGCCGGCTAGCAAGCTGACGCTGCCGGCCACAATGCCGCCGCCCAAAACTTCGTCCACTTCGGGCATGCCGGTATACAGCCTGGGGGTGCGGTCATTAACCGCCTTGGTTAGCGATTCAATAGATAATTTTTTGCCGCTGGCGCCGGCTGTCGCGGTGCTGACTTCTACCTGTTGTTGCAGCGTGTTCCACTCGCCACAGTTGCTGCAGCGCCCGGTCCAACTGCCAAAACCTTGTCCGCAGTTAGAGCAGACATATTTGACTCCCAAAGATTTGGCCATATTTTATATTTTACTCTATAGCCTTCTTTTCCAAAGAAGCAAATAATTTTGCTACCTTGAGTGGCAAGGTAGCACCCACCACCGGGCGGCAGACAAACTTGATAAGCCTGCCTGTCAAAAGCAAAACAACAGGCTGCGGAACGACCCCTTCGGGGATCGGTCTCGCTCTTTACTGTATCTTAGATGAGTCGCTCGACTAAGTCCTCGCCTGTCTAGTTGTTTTGTTGACGCAGCCTTTCAGGTTTGGCTGCCATGCCCGGACCCAAAAAGCAGCGGCACGCCAGGCGCCCGAAAACTTGAGGTTGGTTCCTTGCTATATCTCTATTTCGGCCAAAATCGGCAGATGATCAGAAAAATCGGTCTTGATGATCTCGCTTGAAAGCACTTTTATGTCTGGTGTTGCAAAAATATAGTCAAGCCTCCACTCAAGCTTATTCACCGAAAAATCGTTATGGACAAAAGGCTTGGTACTAAAAGTCGGTTGCTTATTATCAGGGCCTACTGCCTTTAACCTGGTTTCCATTTTTTTAATAGTCGATGAGTTCGGTGCTGAATTAAAATCGCCCATTATTACATATTTTCTATCGTTGCCTTTGATAAAGTCTAGTAGCTTATCGGCTTCTTTAGTTCTTGCCTCCGTTTCAACAAACCAGTCTACATATGAAAGATGAGTTGTACCGATGGTAAGAATATCATTCCCAACTTTAATACCCGCTTCTAGATAGCCGCGGTTTTGGGCGCTATAGTTTATATCCGCTCCGCCCTTTTGCAGCAATACTGAACGGCCTTGGACTATAGGGAATTTGCTAATTATAGCGTTGCCCATACTGGCGGGGTGGTTATCAAGCAAGGCTAAAACTTCGAAATACTTATATTCCCCATTCATGGCCTGGCTGATCTCCGCCGGTACGTCTCGACCGGGATTGATGTATGAGTCGGTCGTTATTTCTTGGCAGCATAAAATATCCGGGTTGAGTTCTTTAACGAGCGCAAGTACATTATCGGCTTTCTCTTTGTAAAGAACGTTCCAAGTCATTATTTTTAATCTAGGCATGGCCACATCATAGCAAAATCTGTCTAAGCCCAAGTATGACTATCGTTGCGTATTCGAACAAAAGATATTATAATATCTAATGGTTCATGGGGGAGTCCTAACCCTATGGAAGGGGCGTTGAACGCGCCCAAAAAACCTCGAAGGAGGCTTGAGAAATGAGCCGTAGGCTCAACCACCTGGCCGAGCGCATCGACAACGAGGAGAGGGCGCCTTGGCTGCTGATCCCCAGTGGTCTCTTCATCCTCATCGGCGGGTTCTACCAGAGCGGCCATACTCTGGTCGCCTGGCACGTCTTCGGCTGGCTCCCGCTCATCGGCCTCGCGGGCGTCATCACGGCACTCGTCTTCATGGCCACCCAGCTCGAGTCCTGGTCGCTCTTGCTCACCGCGGCCGGCGTGTGGTTCCTGGCACTGTTTGGCCCTGGGTCAAACCGGTTCCCGGGAATGCAGCTGGAGTGGCTGTGGCTGGTTGTTGCTTTCGTGGCCACTCTGCTCTTCTTGGTCACGTTGGGCGACGGACTCGAGATCGACGAGTACGTCCCCGAGCATCCAGCCAGCCGGCTGGCGGTCGTCGTCTTGCTCGGCGGAGCGGTGATGACCATCGGCCTAGTCGCCCTCTACCACACCTGGGCGATGGTCGAGAACGTCGTCATCACCGATGCCGTCCTCGCGGTCTTCTACATGCTCCTCGAACGTGGAGCGCCCAGTTCCCTCGAGTACCAGATGGCCAGCCTGCGCTGACGCGCAGGGCCCCCACCGGGAGGGCTAAATCCCGGTTAAATTTTATCCGTTTTCTCAGATGCCCAAACTCATCTGCTTACCGTGTAGTGAACTCTGTTCTACGACTGCGGTCCAAATCCATCTGGTGTTTATTCGTCAGGGTTCCAGACGACCTTGGCCTGCTCAGCGATCTTTCTTAGGTTCTCGGGTATTGTCAGCTCGGGTTCATACCACACGGCGCGTTGATCAACCTTGGGCCCATCATAACTTTCACTAATTCGAAAACCGGAGCCTAATTCGTGAGCGACCGTCGGGTGAGTATCTCGCACCAAGCGGCAATCCGCTAGCAAATATATACTCCAGAAATGCCCGGGGCTATCTTCATTGCCAGCGTACCCAGACCTACCAACACGCCACCCGGCAACTTCCTCGGAGTGATGTTCTACCCGCGAGCCAAAAAGGCCTTTTTTGACCTCCTCGGTAGCGATGGTGATTGGCTGAACACAGGGGTAGTCAGCTGCAGCCATAGCCTCCCACCAACTGGATATCATTCTCCTAAGCCCTTCGACTCGCTGTCTTTCTTCTTCGAGAAGTAGTTCTATTTCTCGCTGGTGTTTTTCTTCTTTCGCTCGATCTCGCTCAGCCTTAGACTGGGCGTTTTCGGCCTTAGCCCTAGCCACCAAGCGGTCCATATCAAACTTTTCCATAAATATATAATTCCTGTAGTTATTATGCCATAAGTTTCATATCATTACAACAACCGCCGCAAAATCTGCTTGCCGTGTAGTGAACTCTGTTCTACTACCTCGACCCAACCCCGTCTGGTTCTTGAACCCGAATGGTGGAGCACCTTGAAAAAAGTCCACCCTTCAACTTTGAAGAAATAAGAAGGTGGAGGTATTTACTCTGGGATGACTTATATATTACAAACCCTAGCGCGAACGACTTAAAGAAACTGTGCTCCCCCTAGCAACATATGCCCTCAATCACTCATTACAGGCGCTGAGACCTTAGACGCCAATAAACTTTTGGGGTAAAATGAGATTATGGCCGTAAGGAAAATTTCAGAATCCAAGAGAAGTAAACAAGCTCGTAATTTCCATAAAGAGATTAAGTACCGTGAGAGTAAGGATAGCTTGTTAAGATTAAGTCAAAAACGAATACAACAATACGAGAGAATCGTAGGATATCAAGATGGGGGATCATATATAACTACTGGTGGCTACACCACCGTAGATAAAACATACTGGATGTCATGATGACATCCTGGATTGAGCTAACAAAAGAAGTCCAGTCCGTTAAGCCAGAGGATATACCAGAAGGTGGAAGTCAGTACGATGTAGTCAGAAAGAAATACTATAAGGAATTAGTGGCGCTCACCAAGAGACCCTTAGTCGTTTATGCAACTGCATTTCATTTTCAACCTAAAGCAGTACTGTTTGGCAACCTAATGAGCATTGACCTGAGTGATAAGGATGGTTTTGAAGAGGTTATAGATAAATTAAAAGGTGATAAACTGGATATCCTAATCCATAGTCCTGGTGGGTCAGCGGAGGCTGCTGAATCAATCGTAAAAATAATTCGAAAAAAGTTTCCTAAGGATGTTAGATTCATAATTACGGGGACTGCTAAAAGCGCAGCAACCATGCTGGCGATGTCAGGCAACTCGATACTAATAAGTGCAGCTGGTGAACTAGGTCCGATTGACCCGCAGGTAAGAATAGATAATAGATTTTCGCCTGCAGGTTCGATAATAGACCAGTTTGATAAGGCGGTTAAAGATATAAGGACTAACCCGACTCATTTTAACGCCTGGCTGCCTATGCTTAAACAATATGGCCCATCTCTTTTGGTTGAATGCGAAAACTTTATTAAGCTCGCTAGAGACTTAGTAAAGAATTGGCTGGCTGAATATATGTTTAGTGGAGAACCTCAACCAAAAAGAAGGGCAGGTAGAATTAGTAAATTCTTAGCTAACGAGAAAAATACCCTGTCGCATGCTAGACGAATAGACTATGCAAAATTAAAAGAACTTGGTCTGCGCATAAGTCTTCTTGAAGATGAACCTCAGAATATCCAAGACGCGCTCAGGACGGTTCACCTCATTATTATGCAAACGCTCGAAGGGACAAATGCAATCAAAATCCACGAAAATTCTCAGGGCGACGCTTTTATTCGGTCTGCGCAACCAATTGCTTTAACTCCAAACGCCGCGCAATGACGATTCTACCCTGCGGCTCTAAAAACTGTTATTTTTGGGATTCGGCGAAGATGGATGTTCGTATGTCTATGCGACTTGCACAGCGCTACTCAGGAGTGCCGCATATTCAGGATTCAGGCTTAGGTTGCTAGCAGCACAAAGTAGCATTTGAATTGTTTCCGGTGCGGTTGCTTCCATCGTTGTAACTGAATGCTCCATATCTTCAACAGATTCAAAGTTTACTACATCGTATTTATGAGGTTCGCCTTCTGCCCGAGCGGCATCTTTGGCTTTTCCAAAAAACTCTCTAGCCAATTCCCCCCAGTTCCAGCTTGCTTGACCGTTTTCGGTTTCTAGCCTATAGCGAATTAAGTATCCGAAGTCAGGGGTTATTATAGAATGGACTCCTCGAAGTTCGTCAGTCGCTCTACCAAGATGATCCTTGGTGAGATTTATTACCTGAGCAACTACGCGGCCTTTACCAAGTTGGTTATCGTCAACATTATCGCAAACAATATTGAGGCTAGTGAGATATCTTTCGCCCGGCGGAATTATTTTTTTGAAAAAATCTGCTAAGTCGCCCTGGACAGCCTCGATCCGTTCTGTGAGCACTATTCTTCTGGCTTCATCATGTTCCTGCTTTAAGTCAGCGGTTGATAACTCTTGAACCTTAAGTTTAAGTGACTCAGGCCTCATATATGCGCTCCTTTTTATATCGTTATTGTCCACTCAAACTATTAACCGTGCAAGCATAAGCAATTTTGTTTTTGGTCTGCCCGTATGTTCTGGCTCGAAGAAGTGTCCGGGCATCGGCTTTCTCCTGAAGCTAAAGGGTTCGGGCATCTGATGAGGCCTGAGCTAACAGGTCTGGGCATAAGGAGCTGGCCCGAGATTGGATGGTTCAATTCGGGCATCTGATGAGGCCTGAGTGAATGATGTGAAAAAGGGGCGTACTCGGTTGCTAAAGCATGTTCGACGAAGTAAAACAGCCGGGGGCTGTTTTGCGAGGAGTTCTTTAGCAAGCCCGTTTTTGACATCAGGCACATCAAGCCGAGACAGTCTGCCCGAGAGCTTTTGCATACTTTTGGCGGCGCAAAAGTATGGATAATTTGCTTCTTTGGAAAAGAAGTTAGCTATTGTGTCGCCTGAGGCGTCAATCTCGTATCAATCGCCTGGTCCAAACTGGCCAGCGCACTGGCAATGCCGTTGCGGGCACTCACCAAATTATTGTAAGCAGTGATATCGCTCCTCAGTTGGTCAACCCCGGAATTGTAAGCGTCCACTTCGCCATTAAAACTATCCACCCCGGCGTTATAAGCGTCAGTTTGCCCGGAGCTGCTTAGCTGGTTAAGCCGCGCGCGGTCAGAGTTAATTTGGTTAAGCTGGGTTTGCAGTAATTGCTCCTGCGTACTAATATTCTGTTTCATTGACGCCAGCTGGGCGTCATCGGCGCTTACCTGGTTGCTGCGGTTAGTGAATGCAGCCTGGTAGCTGTTGGCAAAATTGGCTACCGCCAAACGGTTAGTAAAATACTGCTGGTAGTAAGCCTCTAGCGCCGGCGGCAGGCTGGTCACCTCGGTACCGAGCGTGGAGTGCATCTCGTCCATCACAGAATTGGGCTCAGTCTTTTTATAAAGGTTAATTTCGGTGATGATGCGCTGGTCGTGCTCATCGTTGGTATAAAAATTATTAAGCAAGCCGTCTACGTAGGCGCGCTCTTTAGCACTTAAGCGCGCATAGGCACCGTGCAGCATTTCGTGCGCCGCGGTTACCTGCTGGATACCATATAGCTGGCTATCAGTGACGTTATAGACGTATATGCCATCCATATTAGGGTGGTAGCAGCCCAGCACGATGGTTTGTTCGCTTTCCGGGCAATCCTGCCGGAAAGCCGCCACGCCGCTGACGAGTTGCGGGTGGTTAACGTAAAAGAGATGTTGGCCATAAGCCGTCATGGTGTCCTGGCTGACCAACGCGCTGATAGCTTGCGGCGGCGTATAGTCGCGCAGGCGGGCCCAGTCATAAATCGCGTGCCACTGCCACCAAACCACAAACGGCGCAGCCACGACGGCCAGTGGAATTAGTGTGCCAAAAAATACTTTAAACGACTTCATGAGCTCCCATATTATAACAACTCCACGGATTCACGCTTGAGCGCAGTACAAGGAAGAGCTGAGCAACGGACTGAGGTGTATTGATAGTACTCCGAAGGAGTAGCACAGGCTCTGACGCCATAATGCGCCAAGAGCGCCGACAGAGCTGCTGGCTCCGCTAGCAGGCAGGTCGGCGCGGTGTGGATTCGTGGTTATTCAGGGGTGGCGGCGTAGGTTAGTTCGGGCTCTTTAGCCTTGGTAGCTTTTTTGGTTTTAACCTTGACCACGTCCCCCTTGTGGTAACTTTCGTCCAGCAGGCCGGCGGCA
>Ga0187869_10004120_pt1 | contig 10274 bp, 5 predicted proteins | sample June2016WEW_13_1_2_FD_132972 | JGI IMG/M metagenome (GOLD analysis project Ga0187869, IMG submission 132972) | Peatland microbial communities from SPRUCE experiment site at the Marcell Experimental Forest, Minnesota, USA - June2016WEW_13_100 | ecosystem: Environmental > Terrestrial > Soil >...
CGCCGCGAGGTTGCGCGCAAAAACCTCAAAGAAACTGCCGCGCCGGCGAAACCGCCGAAAAGCGGCCATTGAATTAAACTGAAATTTTCTGTGGCAGCGGCCGCCCGGGTGAATTATTCTATAGCCTGAAAATTGGAGTCGAACAAAAGTTTTCAACGTCATGGCCAAAAAGCTCATCGCGGCATTGACCGACACGACCTTGTTTTTGCAGGAATGGTTCGCCAATCCGCAGCGGACCGGCTCCGTCACACCCAGTTCGCCCAAACTCGCCGCCGCGATGGCGCGCTGGCTGCCGTCCGACCCGGAAAGTTACGTGCTCGAACTCGGCCCCGGCACCGGGGCGGTCACCCAGGCGCTCATCGAACACGGCCTGCGCGAGGAGCGGTTGGTGGCCATTGAAAATAATCCCAAGCTGGCGCGCTTGCTCCGCCTGCGCTTTCCCCGTGCCCATATCATCACTGGCGACGCGTGGCATCTGGACGTTCTGCTGCGGCAACACGACGAACCGATTGAAAGCGTCGGCGCGGTTATTTCCAGCCTGCCGCTGCTGAATTTCCCGGCGGCTGAAGCCGACGCGCTCGCCGAAAAAATCCGCGCGATTTTGGAGCACGGCGGCAAATGGGTTCAATACAGCTATCATCTCGGCAACGGGCACCACAAAAGCGCCACGCACTTCCAGCGGCTGGCCTCCAAGATCATCTGGCTGAATCTCCCGCCCGCCCGCGTGAACGTTTATCAAAAATAGGACAGCGCGTGCCGCCTGTCCCCGGATGGCAGTTTTCAACAGAAGCAAACCAAGGAAACAAAGATCGTCCCGTTTCGTTTTCTTTGTTTACTTCTGTCAATGAACGCCGGAGAACCTCCGTTACTTTTCCGGCACTTCAATCACATCGCCATCCCGGAGCCAGAGATTGGGCGGCGCCTGCGGATTTGAACAATCCACTATCCACTCATGCATCTTGCCCGTAGTGGTGTCGCGGCGTTTAACCTTGATGTGGGAAAGATCCGATGAAGCGAGTAACAATTTTGAATCTTTCAGCACAGGCCATAACATGAACGGCTCAAATTTCAGCAAACTGACCGCCGGTTCCATTTTTGCGCCGTATGACGACAACGGATATTCACGGCTTCCCGGCACCAATTCCTTGACTTGTGGCGTAATGACGATGTTGGTGATTTGCCCCTTGACGGAAATTTGCAAGTGGCGAGTCAAACAGTTTTTCAACGTGAACAATTCATTGGTGGAGAGGCCGGGCCACCGTTCATTGAGCACATGGTCCTTCTCGGGAATTTCCACAACGTCTCCCCATCGCAGTTGAAAATCAGCGGCACAATTTCCCGAATTCAAGGCGCTGGTTAGATCAATTGTCCGATTCTCCCAACCTTTGCCGTCTGCGGTGGCCCGGCGGATAATTATGTTTGCAAGGTCTGGAAAGGACAGCGAATTGTTGCCGGCGTAGTAGCTGTAAGGAGCGGACTGCATGCGTGCCGGCTCCGATTGCGAATTGCTGATCAGCTCGTATTGAACTCCCAACACATCGAACAAACTGATTTGGTTCCAGTCATTGGTTCCTTTTCGGAAAACCGTTTCCGAATAATTGGCCGAGGGACGGCTGACGGTGATGCGGTCCCAATGCGGCAAGTTGTCCAACGCGCCGTGCTGACGCAGCAGGTCGGCGATTTCGCTGGCGTTGGTTTTGTCACTCGGAGCCGCATTTGGCAACAACTTGTTTTTGACCAAATCCAACGGTGTCAGGCCATCATTGTTCCGCGCATTTACGTCCGCCTTGTTTGCGAGAAGCAGCTCGACGATCTCACGATTACCCGACTGGACGGCCAGATGCAAAACGGTTGCGCCATCCAAAGGCCGCCGCGCATTGACGTCGGCCCCGTTTGCGAGAAGCAATTTCATTAACTCGTGATCTCCGCGAAAAACCGCCACGACCAATGGCGTGTTACCTTGTTTGTCTTGCATATTGACTTTGGCGCCATGAGCGACCAGCAGTCTGGCGAGCGCCACGTTTCTTTCCGATGATTCGGAAAAACTGTAAAGCTTCATCAACGGCGGTTCGCCGTCCGCACCGGCTTGATTTGGGTCCGCGCCCGCGTCCAGCATGACTTCCAGTATTTCGGCATTGGGAAGCGCGTCGAAAATCAGCGGCTTCCCCAAAAAGTTGTTGCCATTGGGATCGGCTTTGAATCGAAGCAACAACTTTACGATCTCGGCGTGATCTTGTGCGATGGCGAGTTCCAAAGGAGCGAGCGTGCTGGTTTGGCCAGGGCGATAACCTGTAATCTGATAATCAAGTCTTCCCGGCAGATTCGGATTGGCACCGGCACGGAGCAGCAGTTCAACCAGGTTGGTATTGCCTCCTTTAATGGCGCAAAAGAGCGGCGCGTCCAGCTTGCCGCCGTTGGGATCGGCTTTGGCGCCCAAAAGTGTTTTCACGACTTCCAAATTGTTTCCTTCGGCGGCGTGACTCATGGGCGCGTGGCCGTAATTGTCAGCAGTGTCCGGGTCCGCTTTTGCAGCGAGCAGCGCCTTGATCGAATCCAGTTGACCAGCGCTGGCAGCATCGCCAAGAGGAGTCGAACCGTCTGTGCTTTTCGCGTTGATGTCGGCTCCGCGAGCGATCAGCCATTTCAACATTTCGACATTGCCGCGCTCCGCCGCGAGATGAAGCGGTGTGCGTTCACCACTACTCTGACTATCGCGAGCATTTAAGTCTGCGTGATGAGCCAGCAATACTTCCGCCACGGCCAGAAATCCCTTTTCAGCGGCGATATGCAGTGCAGTTTCGCCAAAGCCACCCGTGGCATTCACATCCGCGCCGCGACTTAGCAGCAATTCGACCATTGCCTTGTTTCGATTTTCCGTCGCGCCATGCAACGGCACCCCCTGGCCGCCGGATTTCAAATTGATGTTCGCCCCGTGATCGAGCAGAAAATTGACTACGCGGAACCAGCCGGCACCCGCCGCCTGAAATAGCGGTGTGGCACCGCTGGTCGCCGAATTGATCAAATCCGGGCTGTCCTGAATCAATTGCTGGATGCGGCGGATTTCCTGGTCTTCGTCGTCGGTCACCGTCGAAGCTTCCGTGTGGACTGCCTGAACTGGTCCGGATCGCTCGTGAAGGGCTTTGGCGGCGTCCAGATCAGCTTCCATTTTGGACTGCAATCCCTTGATCACGCCATCCACCTGGGCGTCAATCTGACCGTTGATGGCGTTTACCAGTGCGGTCACCCTGGCGACGTGGAGATCTGTCGGCGCGTAGTCGTTTGTGAGACTCGCAAGGTTCTGTTCCGCTTCATTCAATTGCTGCATCAATGTCGTCAGCACCGGGTTGGGAAAATTTTGCTGGATGGCGGTCCGCCGGTCTTCCCGGTTCAAACCCGAAAGGTGCGCTATTTGCGCTTTCAGAGCAGTCGCTTCCGCTTCCAACTCTGCTGTCTTGGCCGTTGATTCAGAGGTTGTTGCTGAAGCTGACGATGCTTGCGGCGTTGTCCCCAGCCCCGTCAGATTCTGTTGGCTTAAGGTGGCGAGCGTTTGCTGGTCGGAAAATTCGCGGATGATGCGCTGATATTGGATGACCGCGTCGTTCGTCTGGCCGAGTTTGCGGTAACATTCACCCAGCCGGAAAATCGCCGTGGCCGCAATCTGCCGGTCCCGGTCAAATTGTGTGGCGAGCGCCTGGTAATTGGAAATGGCCGCGTCGAGGTTGCGATTGGCCTCCTCCTCGAACAAGCCCTGGCGCAGCGCCGCGCTCAAATCGTTTGTTTGCGCCCGCAGAACCATCGCCCCGGCCAGAAAAACCGAACCAACGAGCCAATTTGTTTTCATAGGTTTGCCTTGCTCAAATGCTGCCAAATCCACCCGCCTCAATTGTCACGCTTTTGCAAAATCGGGCCTGGGATCCAGCCTCAACCAAAAATTTGGACTGCGGCGGGAAGTGAAACGCCACGCCGCTTTGGAAGCTCTGTCCGCCGGCGAAAAGCGGTGTTGCCGCTGTCCACCCTCCGCAGTGCTGCTACGGAGGACGGGCGCTCTGCCACCGCAGTCCAAAATCCAACATCGAACGTCCAATGACGTCCCAAGCCACATTGGATGTTGGGCGTTGGATGTTGGATGTTCGATGTTCATTTTCTTTCCGTTTCAAGTTTGTATCCCACCCCATGCACCGTCTTGAGCCAGCACGGTTCATCCGGGACCGGCTCCAGCTTGGCGCGCAGGCTGGCGATGTGATTGTCCACGGTGCGCGTCGTCGGAAACGCGGCGTAACCCCAGACCACGTCGAGAAACCGTTCGCGCGTGACCGGTTCGCCCTCGGCTTCAGCCATCAGCCGCAGCATGGAAAATTCCTTGGCCGTCAGGTGAACCTGTTTTTTGCCGCGCACGGCGGTCTGCCGGGCCAGGTCAATTTCAATTTCGCCCAGCTTCAATTTTCCCACCGCCTTGTGGTGCCGTTGAAACCTCCGCAGCAGCGCCCGCACCCGGGCGAGCAATTCCTCGGTGCTGAATGGCTTGACGAGATAATCGTCCGCGCCGGCGTCCAGGCCGGCGACGCGATCCTCGATCTGGCCCTTGGCGGTGAGCATGAGCACGGGCACGGCATTGGAGAGGCGGCGTAACTCGGCGCACAGCGCAAAGCCGTCGAGCTTCGGCATCATGACATCGAGCAGGATGAGGTCGGGCTTTTCGTCGAGGGCGCGCTGGAGGCCGCTCTCGCCATCGGCGGCGGTGAGCACGCGATAGCCCTCGGTCGTGAGCAGGTCGGCCAGCGCCGTGCGCATGGGCGCTTCGTCTTCAATGATCAGGATGCGGGACATTTGTGGAAGGGAATAAACATCCAACATCGAACATCCAAAGCCCAACATCCAATCGAGCTTCCGCGCCCGCAGGTAACATTGGATGTTCGATGTTCGATGTTCGATGTTGGTTGTTGAGCTTTCATTGTTGTATTGGCAATTCAATGATAAACCGGCTGCCTTTGCCAACCTCGCTTTGTACCAGCACTCGGCCGCCGTGCGCCTCGACGATGTGTTTCACGATGCTTAAACCGATTCCAACACCTTGCGTCTCGCGCCGCAACTCGGAACCGCGCCGGTAAAACCGCTCGAAGATTTTCTCGTGTTCCTCCGGCGGAATGCCCGGACCGTGGTCGCTGACAAACAGGTTGAGGGTTGAGCCGCCTTCGCTACGCTTCGTCGCGCCGAGGGGTTGAGGGTTGAAGGACTTTTCAGATCGTTCTCGTCCTCGTCCCTCGTCCTCGACTGGGACATTTTCACTCCGCACTTCGCACTTTGCACTTCGCACTTCCAATCCCACCGTTACCACCTCGTCCTTCGGCGAATGTTTGATGGCATTATCCATCAGGTTCACCAGTGCCTGCTGGATCGCCCGGCCGTCCATTTCGATTGGTTGAGAGTTGAGGATTGAGAGTTGAGAGTCATCCAGCTTCAACAAAAGTTGCACCTGCTTTTCAGCGGCGTTGGGCTGCATCAAGGTCACGGTTTGCCGAAGCAGCGCCACCACGGCGGTCGGTTCGAACTCGTATTGTTTGCGGCCCTGTTCGATGCGGGAGAAGTCGAGCACGTTTTCGATGAGCGCCGACAGCCGCCGGCATTCCTGGACGATGAAGCCGAAATATTCCTTCTGTTTCCGGGGTTCCTGGATTTTGTCACTCTCCAAATTTTCGGCCATCAATCGCACCGACGCGATGGGCGCGCGCAATTCGTGCGAGACGCTGGAGACGAAATTGGATTTCATTTCGCTGAGTTCCCGTTGCTGCCGGAACGCCCGCCAGGCGGCCAGCAACCCGATCAGGGCGGCCACGGCCGAGACGGCCACGAGCGAGCCAAACCAGAACGTGCGGGCGCCCTGCCGCTGGTAGAGCTTGTCCGGACTGGTGAGATAAACATTCACTTTCAGGAGCTGTTCCGGCTGAACTGCGGATGCCAGAACGTTGGTGGCCAGTGCATCCAATTGCCATCTGACTTCCCTGGCGCTGGACTTGCCGCCGCCAGCGTAAGAAAAGGTCCACAGGTGGAGATCCGGCGCGAACGCCCTGATTTTCCTTCCAGCCACTTCGACGCCGATGCCAAAATATTCGGGCATGTGTTTTTCGCCAGCCGCCAATTCCTTGATGCGGAGGCCCAGATCGGATTCGCTGTGGCAAACAAACCGTTGAGCGGTTGCTGATTCATCGAAACGGACGGCGAGCCAGGATTGTTCCGTGCCCGCCAACAGCGGGACAGTATTGGAGGCTCGGCGAACAACCAGCATCGGCGTTTCGAACCAAAACAGATTTGAAGCTTTGCGCACGACGGGAATTTTTTCCAACTCGCTTTCTGCCGTTGCGCGGAAGAAAAGCTGCCCGAACGCGGAATTCGCATTGGTCGGAATGAATTTGCCGGCGGCTGAAAACAATTTGCGCCCGGTCTGATGCTCATCCCAGACGCGCTGCCATTTTGAAACCGTTCCCGACTCCGGCCCGCAGCCCAGGAAATACGGCGTCAGCGGCCCTGGATGCCAGACAATGTTTGAGTAAAAGAAATCGAGCGAGACCAGGCGCCCACGCTGATTTTTCAAATCCCGCTCCAGTTCGAGCAATCGGAATTGCGCCAACGGCTGAAAGGAAAGCCCGCTTTCGCCGACGGCCTCTGGAAATTTTTCAAGCAGCAAATCAAACGCCCGTATCGCCTCTTCGACTTTTTTCTGCCGCGCCAACTGCAAGCCCAAATCGTAACACGCCGCCGCTGCGAAATTTTTTGGCGGCCCGGAAGCGATGAAGTCGTTGACGGCTTCAGTCGCGGCGTCCCCGTTGGTTCCGTCAGAAATGGTTTCCTGGACTTTTTGCCAGAGCAGTTTTTGCCGGCTGTCGAGTTGCGACCAATTGAGCGGCTGTGGCGTTGGCAGCGGATTCCACGCGGGCGGGAAAATCAGACTGCCGGCCGGATCAACCACAAAAGAAAAGGCGGCGTTTGTCCGCGACTCCGTTGCCGTCAGATCGGCGGAGAATTCTTGAAGAAAGGCATCCGCGATGGTTTGCGCCCGCTCCCGCGCGTCGTGTTCAGCCAGAATTTTGTCCTGGCGCAGCGACGCCCAGCCGAGGGCCGCCAGCACGGCAACCGGCAGCAGGATCAGCATCCCCTGCCAGAAAAAAGTCGGTTTGCGGGATGTGCGTGGGCCGGCCATGGGCGTTCTTTATGTGACCAGCTTACGCGCCCGGCAAGCCGTAGTTGTCACGGTTTTGCAAAATTGTCCGGCTTAATTCGCCCGGTTTTTGGCAGCCAAAAGCAAAGTGCCGCCGCCATGAGCAGCGCGCCACCCAAGACCCCAAACGGAACAGTGATGCCATGCGTCCGGCCCTTCAATTCACCAACGATGGCCGGGCCAAGATAACCGCCGACGTTGCCGAGCGCATTCACCAGGCCAATGACCGCGCCGGCGGTCGCGCGCGGCATCGTTTCCGTGGGAATCGCAAAGAACGGAGCCAGTCCCGCAAACGGCCCAGGAACGGCCAGACATAAAAATACGTACGAAAGCCAGAAGGAGTGTTCCTTGAGCAAAACACTCGCGATGAGCGATGTGCCGCTCACAGCATAAATAAAGGCCGCGTGACCGCGGCGCTCGCCAGCCTTGTCCGAGTGCCGCGAGATGAGCACCATGACGACGGCGGTGACCACGTAAGGAACGGCGAAAAGCAGCCCGGTTTCCAGGCCGGTGAAATTGTGGCCGCCGCCCTTGATGCCTTCCGTGAGGAACGTGTTGCAGCCGTAGGAAGCGAAGTTGTAAAGGAAACAAACCGCCAGCATGACGAAAACCGCCGGTTGCAGGAAGGCGCGCCCGAGGGAAATCTTTTTTGCCGGCTCCAGTTCCTCCGCCTCGTGTTGCAACGTCGTTTCGAGAAAATCCCTTTCCTCGCGCGAAATCCACTTCGCGTCGCGCGGATGGTCGCTGATGAAATAAAGCCAGACCGGCAGCCAGAAAAAGGGCAGGGCACCTTCAGCCATCAGCATCGTCTGCCAGCCCCAGCCGCCCAGCAGCCAGCCGGTGACCGGCGCCGACGCGGCGACCGCCAGCGGCTGGCAAAGGTTCCAGTAGGCATTCGCGCGGGCGCGCTCCGAACGCGGAAACCAGTTCGCCAGCAGCACCAGCATCGTCGGATACACACCGCTTTCCGCCATCCCAAGCAGAAAGCGCATCGCGGCGAATTCCCGGAAATTGGAAACCAGGCCGCAGCCGACCGCGCAAACGCCCCAGAACACCAGGAAAAGGGAGATCAATTTCTTCGGGCTCCAGCGGCCGGCCAGGTAACCGCCGGGAATCTGCAACAGCACATAGCCGAGAAAGAAGATGCCGGCGGCCTGGCCTTTCAACCGGTCGTCCATGAGCAGGTCCTTCATCATGGACGAAATTTTCGGGTCCAGCGCCAGCGCGACGTTCGTGCGGTCCACGTACGAAATTGTGTACATGATCAGCGCGACGGGGATGAGGCGCAGCCAGCGTTGGGATTTCGCGGAATTCAAGCTGGCGCGTTGTTAACAGAAGAACCCGGCGTTGTTCAATGGTTAACTTTTACGTCAGGCCGGCAGGGAGGCGAAGCCGCACCAAATCTTTTTGGACTGCGGCGGGAATCCCGCAGAGCGGGAGCCACGCCGCTTTGGAAGCCCTGTCCGCAGTCGAAAAGCGGTGTCGCCGCTGCGCTCTGCCACCGCAGTCCAAAATCCTCGCGGCGCACGATGATTCTGACCTATTGCAGAGAGGCCATCACGCGTCCGGTGGGCTTCCAGAATTGTCCGGCGGAACCAGCCGCCCGTGTGAACGTTTGTCGGAAGCAACCGCTGTTACTTCCCGTCGGATGACGGTTGCTTCGCCTTCTGGAGTTTTTTCAGTTGTTCAACCAGAGCGCGTATTTGCTCGCCATCCTGGCCTTGCATTGACGGCATTTGCGCCGCGGTCTCCGCCACGACAAGCGCGTCGGAAAACCGCTCCTGTTTCAGAAGGAAATTCACGTACCGGAACACGGCCTCCGGTGAATACGGGCACAAGGCCCAGGCCTGGCGAAAGGCAAAATCCGCCGCGCGGGCCATGCGGTCCTTTTCCTCCTCGCCGGCGGCCTGGTCCAGCCGCCACATGTAAAGCCCGGCGATGGAGCTCCGCAGCTTGGAAAATATTTTGTGGGAATAGGCATTCTGGATGAACCGCGGGTCACCGGTGAAGCCGGTGAAATCCTGTTTCCCAAAAGTCTTTTTGGCAAAGGCGGCTACTTTCTCAACCGATGTGTCATCATTCAACCAATCACCAATCATTGGCTGAACATATTTTACCCAGTAATCGTGGTCTTGTTTTACGATTTCGTCGGACAATTCCGACAGCGGCTGCCGGTTGATTTTCATGATCAAGCCATGTGGTTCCAGATAGGGATACATCCAGTCGAATGGGAAACTTTCCTCGATGTAAAATTCGTGATTGGTGTTTCTGTCGAAGATGGTTTTGACCAGCAGCCCGTTGATTTCCATTACGGCCACCTGGCCGCTGACCTGAATCTTGCCATCCGCGCCGACGGCGACGTTTTCCCCTGGTTTGAGTTGATGCTTTTGAACGCGCTCCTGGGCGTCTGCCATATAGTCCTGGAAGCATTTTTTCGAATCTTCATCCGTTGGCGTGTAAATCTTCGCGCCATACATGCCGCGCAGGTATTCCAGATACGTGGCGTCCGCCAGCGCATTCTGCGTGAGCACGAAAAAAGGATCGGCGTTCACCTGCGATTTGCACATCGCCGTGACAAGGAAGCGGCCTGGATCTGTGCCGCCAAAATAAATGCTGCCAGGAGGAATGGATTGAATGATGTCGTTGCCAAACATTGTGGAGTATTTTTCATCGCCCTCGCCGAAGGCGTCAAAGGCACCCCAGATTTCCAATACTGCCTGCCACGCCGTGCCACGCAAACGCTCATCTATCTTTGTCTTGTCGGAATGCTCGTATTGTCCCGCGTGCTTTCGGAATTCTACGAACGCGTTGCTGACCGCCAGCCAGTCGCCTTTTTCCGCCGCGTCAAAAAACGATTTGAATTCCGATGGCATTTGGTTCGTCGCCGCGTTCGCCTGCGCCTCCTTTTCCGCAACGAATGATTTTAATTGCGTGACGGTTTCCGGATTTTTGAATGAGTCCCACATCGCCGATTGCTTTTTGGCGCAGCCGCCCGCGCATAATCCAATGCCAAGGATCGCAACCAACAGGGATTGAGTCATTGTTTTCATAGGTCGTTTTA
>Ga0187869_10004123_pt1 | contig 10269 bp, 7 predicted proteins | sample June2016WEW_13_1_2_FD_132972 | JGI IMG/M metagenome (GOLD analysis project Ga0187869, IMG submission 132972) | Peatland microbial communities from SPRUCE experiment site at the Marcell Experimental Forest, Minnesota, USA - June2016WEW_13_100 | ecosystem: Environmental > Terrestrial > Soil >...
CGCTGTTTGCCGGCGTCGACGAGTCGCCCGGCGAGACCATCCTCTACCAGGGCCGCAGCTTCAAGGCATACCGCGGCATGGGCAGCTTGAGCGCCATGGCGCAGGGCTCCGGCGAGCGCTACTTCCAAAGCGCGGAAGACATGAGCGAAGCCGCCAGTACGGAACGCGAAAACCTCACCGCACGCGAGACCAGCGGCCAGAACCGCCTCGCCAAGTTTGTCCCCGAGGGCATCGAAGGCCGCGTGCCCCATCGCGGGCCGCTGGAGGCGATGGTCTACCAGCTGGTTGGCGGCCTGCGCTCCGGCATGGGATACCTCGGCTGCGCCACCATCCCGGAGCTTCAGGCCAACGCAAAGTTCATGCGCATCTCCAACGCAGGCCTGCGCGAGAGCCACGTCCACGACGTCATCATCACCCGCGAGGCCCCCAACTACCACGCAGAGTAGATCGCAAAGAATCCGCGATTCTGTATCGCTGAAAGTTCAGGTTGATGCGTCCAGTCTTTTTCTATAAATCATCGCAACCGACGCTAGCGCCCTCCGCGGCAGGCTGGCGCTGGGCTCTCAGCGTGTGGACTCCCGTCGTGATCGCCGTTGCAATCATCTGCGTCGAGTCCACGGACCTCTTTTCCGCGAAGAACACCAGCAGTTTTCTGCGGCCCATCGTCGAGCGCTGGTTTGGCCATATCAACGACAGCTCCTGGGACCTCTACCACCATTACCTGCGCAAGACCGGCCACTTCGTCGGCTACGGCCTGGTGGCCTTCACCTTTCTCCGCGCGTGGCTGCACACGCTCGACCTGCGCGCGCCGGGCCCGCTGTTCGCATGGCGTCTCAAATCCACGCTGCTCGCCATCCTCTCGACCGCCATCGTTGCCAGTTGCGACGAGTACCACCAGAGCTTCATCCCCAGCCGCACCAGCTCGCCCTACGATGTCCTGCTCGATACCGCGGGCGCCTGCGCTCTCTGCCTCCTGGTCTGGCTCCTCTGCTGGAGCAAACGGCAATCCCGCTCGGAACTCAGGGCCGCTTAAATCGCGTGTCCAGCACCATCGCGTCGAAGCGGTGCAGCTGCGTAAAGCCAAACCGCTCATACAGCCTTACGGCCGGGTCATTGCCTTCGGTTACCGTAAGCGTGATGGCGTCGAAGCCCGCATCGAGCAGACTCTGCGCGCTGCGGACCAGCAACTCGCGGCCAAGCCCGCGGCCGCGATACGCCTGGGCAACGCACAACTGCGTGATGTGCGCGACCTTCTCGCCCACCCGCGAGCACAGCACCATGCCCACCAGCGCGCCGCTTTGCCTTTCGCGCAGCATCCAGGAGAAACGCGCCTCAAAGACGCCGCATCCGGGAAAGCGCACAATGTTGTGCAGAAAGCGCAGCGATCCGTGCAGCGAGCGGTACTGGTCGTTGATCTGCGCGTCGGTGTGGCCCACATAGCATAAATAGATCAGTTCGCCCGCGGCCTGGTAGTCTTCGGCCCTCCACAGCGACAACTCCAGCTCCGCCGGAACGCCTGTCAGATCGGCCTGCATCTCGACCGCCCGCGCCGCCAGCGTCTCCCTCTGCGCGCCAAAATCGCACTCCAGAAACAGGCGCGGGTACAGGGTGTACTCCGGCCCGGCAAAGAGCTCCGCAAAATCACCCGCATCGAACAGCAGAAGCTGCGACTCCACGCGCTCGATCCCGGGCGTGTGCCGCAACAACTCCAGCATGGGCACCAGCAGCGCCCGCGTCGCGGCGGCGTCGCTCATCGTCCTGTGGCCCATGGCGAAGGCGTCGCCGATCACCGCCTTGGTTCCCTCATACACGCAGAACGTGTAGCCGCACACGCGGCCCTGGTCGAGAGCCACAAACCCTTGCAGGATGCGCGATTCCAGATACTGCAGAAGCAGCTCGGTGGAGTTGCTGTAGTCCCAGCGCAGACGCTCCCGCCATACCCCGGCCTCGCGCTCCAGCAGAGGCCGAAGCTGGCGCGCGGAGAAGTGCCGCAGGTCGAGCACTTCGATCTCGGACGCAACCGGCACGCTAGCCATACACCACGACCTGCTCTTCAACTTCGATTGGATGAGCAAACAATACCGCTGCAAGGAAGCACGCTCTAAATTACCTGTCGCGGCAGCCCCGCGTCGAGCTTTATTGCGCGCCTCGCGCGAATCCATGCTTCCGGCCTACCGCCGGGCATAGACTTCGTACACTTCCAGCCCCTGCGATTCGTACAGAAACAGCGGCGCATAGACGCGGCCTCCCAGCCATTGTTCCAGTTGCGCCGTCTTGTTGGTCGGAATCACCAGCAGATGCTCTTCCGCGGGAACGCCGTCACTGTCGTATTCAATCGGCTGTTCGTTGCGATAGAAGGCGAGCCCGTAGACCATGTCCCGGCGCACACCCTGGACCGCGACCAGCCGTACCTGCGGGGCCTGCAGCTGCATCTGGCGCGCCAGCGGCCGGGCCGAATAGTTCAGGTCCAGGTCATGGCCGTGGAAACCGAGCAGAAACACCAGCGCCCCCAGCACCGGAAGCAGCGTCGCGTTGCGCACCTGCGCAATGCCTCCCAGGCGGATCGTCTGCACCACGCTGAACAGCACAAGCAGCGCCGCCCCGCCGGCGATTACGAGCCATCTGGCCGGCGGCACCAGCGTGTCGTACACCATGTGCTGCGGCGCCAGCACAATCACAAACGCCACCAGCGCGCAGGCTGCCGCATGCGACCACAGCAGCCATTGCGGAAGCCCCACGCGGCGGATGCGGTTCAGATAGTCGCCGGTCAGAATGGTGAGCGGGGGAATCGACGGCAGAATGTAGCCCGGCAGCTTCGACTTGGAGCAGGTGAAGAAGACAATGGGAAACAGCGCCCATAGCACGAGAAACTCGGGAAAGGCGTCGCCCGTGCGCGGCAGCCCAAGGTAGCACTTCGGATTGAGCTTCACCTTCCACTCGGCAATCGATGCGCTCATCGCCGCCACCAGCGCGCGGATGGCGAGCACCGTCCACGGCATCAGCCCCACCAGCATCACCGCCAGGTAATACCAGAATGGCTGGCGGTGCTCGTACAGGTTGGTGGCAAAGCGTTCCAGATTGTGCTGGACGAAGAACTTCTCGACAAAGGTCGGGTTCTCCCGCTGCACCGCGATGTACCACGGTAGCACCATCGCCAGGTACAGCAGCACGCCGGGAACCCAGACGGTGCGGTGCAGCGCGGACCACTCCCGCCGCAGCCCCACAAACAGCAGAATGATGCACAGCGCGAGGAAAGGCGCAATCGGCCCCTTGGCCAGCGTCGCCGCCGCAACGAAGAAGTACAGATCGAAGAGCCAGAACTTCAACCCTGTCTCGTACCACGCGTACCAGCCCAGCATTCCAATGCAGAACGGCGCAGCCATCTGCATGTCGGTCGACGCCCCGCGCGCAAAGCCGATGATCGCCACCGACGACGCCGTAATCAGCGCCGCATCCAGTTGGCCTCCCGGCCGAAAGCGGCGCATGTGCACAAAGATCATCAGGATCAGCAAAAACGCGCCGGAGGCCGAGGGGACCCGCGCCGCCCAGTCCGAGACGCCGAACTCCTTGAACGCACTCATCGCGCGCCAGTAGTACAGCGCCGGCTTCTCCAGCCACGGATGCCCGTACAGAATCGGCGTCACCGTTCCCCCATCCACGCAGTGCAGGGAGTTCTCGATGTCCTTCAAGCGCAGGCTGCGCGGCAGCATCCTGGCGTGGAGTTCCTGGCAGGTCTCCGTGTGCGCCTCCAGCATCTCGCGCGCAATCTGCGCGTAGCGCGGCTCATCGGCGCCCACCAGCCCGATCTGGTCGCCGCCCAGAATCGGCACCAATCCATAAAACAGCAGGAAGGTCGTCGCCAGCAACAGGACAACCACCTCACACCACGATTCGCCGCACACGCGCTGCCACCAGGCGCGCAACCACGCGGCTGCCGCGCTGCGCGTTCCTGCTCCGTTGGGGGCGGGTTGTGTAGTTTCAGTCAAAGAAGGTCCATCGGAAATGAAGACTGAATAAGCCGGACAAGCATGGGCCAGACAAGGCTACCAGAGTCATCCCTCGCTCGGCACGCCCTCCTTGGCGGCCTTCTCCTCGCGCTTCAGGTCGCGCTTGCGCATCCGGCCCAGCAGCTCGTCCATGCGCCCGGTCAGCTGCTCCGAGCGGTCGATGGCGAAGGTCAGGTCCGGCACATGGCTCACTCCCATCCGCTCTCTCAGTTGCGAGCGGATGTAGCCCCGCGCGGCCGTCAACCCGGCCAGCGTGGACTCCTCCTCCGCCTCGCTGCCATGCACCGCGACAAAGACGCGCGCACTCTTGCCGCCCGGCGCCAGCACCACCTCCGTCACATAGCTCGGCGCAATCCGCGGGTCGGAGAGCTCGCCCTCCAGCATCACCCCAATCTCGTCGGCAAAAGTGCTGGCCACGCGATTGCGGTGGTACGTTCTGGCTCGTTGTTCAGGCATCAGTCTTCTGCATCCATCTCATCCAACAGCCAAGCATAACAAAAGGCAGCGCAGTTTATTCCGCCAGCATCTCCACCCACGAGTCCACAATCTCCGCTCCCAGCCCGTTGCACAGACGATGCAGCGCGTCGTCCACCTCGCGCATCTGCCCCGTCAGGTAATCCGTCGAGCCGGAGATCGCCACCACACCCAGCGTCGCCCGGTTCCACAGACTCGCATCGTCCAGCTCAGCCACCGACACATTGAAGCCATGGCGCAGCTTGTCCTTCAGCGAGCGCACCACCTGCCGCCGGTCCTTGATCGACTGCGCGTGCGGAATCGCAACCTCAACCGTCAGCTTCGCAATCGGCATCGTGTCCCACCCCCGGCCCGTTCCGCCGGCTCAAGCCGCACACTGCAAACACTCGCCGGACAATTACTGCTTCGCAACAGTCGTAGCCGCCGCCGCAATCTCCATCGTACGCACCTTCTGGTCTGCGGTAAGCAGAATCAGCCGGGCTGCATGAACCGATCCATTGTCCTTGAATGCAGCAAAGCGGATCGGGCTGCCCATGTTGAAGTGTGCCAGTTCCTTGCCCGCTGCATCATAGACGATGGCCTCGTCGCTCCGGTTGACAGTGCAGACACGTCCGCTCGCGGCATCCACCGCAACCACATAGCCGAAGACCTGCCTGTTCTGTACGCCCGTCGCCATCGAGTAGACCATCGTGCGATTGTCCGCGCTGGTCAGGTACAGTGAGTCGCCGACAATGTTGATCCCATCGAGCCCGTCGTAGTTGACCGGAACCTCCAGAACCAGCTCATGCAAAATATTCCCAGTAGTGTTATCGATCTCTTGGATGACGCCAGCCGAGTCCTTGCTCTTGACTGCATCGGCCTGGGCCGCAAGCGTTGGGTTGGCCTTGAGCCGCGCCTTTGCGTAGCTGGATTTCAGCCGGAAGGCGAGGATCGTCTCACCCAGAACCAGATTGTAGGTGTGCGCCGGCTCGCCCTCGTCGAAGGTGCGTCGCCACAGCACGGAGTTGTCGCTCACGCTATGCACGATCAGCTCGACTCCATCCCTGTCCTTGCCGACGGACTTCCACTCCTGCAACATCCCGTTGCTGAGTCGCATGGTGTCTTCCATCTTGTAGCTAAGCGGTTTGGCAGTGAGGGGTGCAAACTCGAATTGCACCATGGCGCGCTCCTGCTTGCCCAGCTTCGGGAAGTCAATGTAAAGCGTATTGTCCGGCGCAAAGGCGGCGGAGTTGAAGTGGTTGGCAAGCAGTACCCGCTCGCCGGTATTGAGGTACCACACGCAGCCGCGCGTGCGTGTGTTGAGGGCCAGGAATCGTCCATCCGACGACGTATAGGCATGCACCGACGGGCCCAGCGGACTGAGCGGTAGCATCGTCGATTGGTCGGCCGCGCTCTTGTCGCCAATCTTGTGCAACCCCACGCTTCCATCGACGTTCTCGCTCAACAGCAGGCCGTTGTAGACATCCATCGCAGGGGTTTTGGACGCAATGATGAACTTGGACGCAGCAACATCGATCAACCCCACTGCATAGTCTGTGATGTTATGGCTCAGCACGTAGTTGCCATCGGTAACACTATCCAGATCGTCGAGCAGAAAGGGAGCTGGTTGCTGCCGCTTGCCATCGGGAAAGCCGAAGACTCCTGAATTGCTGGCTCCATCGCCAACGCCGACGACCTTGTCGTTGCCCAGAAACGCGTACGCCCCCACAATATTGAGCTTCAACCCCAGGCTCGTCGAGATCGGCTTGCGCGTGCGCAGGTCGAAGGCCAGCTTGTCTGAGGCAGGCCCGAAGAGCAGAACGTTGCCATCCGCTGAAAAGCTCGACGGAACAATATCTGCACTGATGCCGTAGTCCCGAATAAGGTACAACGTCCTGATAAAGCCATATGTCGGCTCAAAGTAATCTTTCTTCTGATAGAGAACCTCGCCGCTGGCTGCGTCCAACATGGTCAGCGTCGTGTAGAGTCCATCGCCCGCAGAGAGACAAAAGAGCGTTCTGCCGTCGGGCGAAAACTTCGACTGCAAACACTCCTGTCGCGTCACCGGCTCATGCGATGCAATCAGCTTCCGGTCCTTCACGCTCCACTCCTCGGTGTGCAGTCCGGGCGTGTGGAAGACGATGCGTTCGGAGTCCGGGCTGAACTCCGCCGGCAGAGCCTTCTCCGCGTCGAAGCGGAAGAGCTGTTGGAACGGCTCCCGCGAAAGCACCGAGATCGAGCTCTCGTCCTGCGCCAGTATGTACTTGCCGTCGCGGCTGAAGCGCAGGCGATCCAGATCCATGCGCAACGGCGGCGTCAATGCAACCTCCGCCGCCGCCTTCACCTCCGACTGAACGGCGACCGCCTGATTGGCCACCACCAGTGAGCGCCAGTGTTCGAACTCGGCGCTGTCGCTCGTCGTTGCCGCGCCGCATCCCGGCGGCAGAGCGTTGACCAGCGCACGAATCTCGCGCAGGCGTTTTTGTTCTGGCTTGGTAACGCCGAAGAAGTCCGAGAGCGGCCCACCCACCTTGCCATCGACGTAGAACATGCGATCCCAGAACTCCGCAAATGCCTGCGGATGATAGCCAGCCGCAGCAATGGCGTACATCGAGACGGTGTCCGCCTCGTCCTGCTTTTCGTCGCTGTTGCCGCTTTGGCTGGGATGCTTGTCCAGCAGGCGCGCGTCCACTAGCCGCTGAAACTTCGCATACACATCGGCCTTGTCGCCGACGCTGGTCACTCCTAGCAGCCGCTGCATATCCGCCGTCGTCTCGATGGCAAACTGATGCGACAGTATATGCCCCATCTCGTGCCCGATCACCGACGCAACCTCGTCCTCGTTCTTCGCGTTGGCCACCAGCTTGCGAAAGACGTAGATGTGTCCACCGGCAATCGAGAAGGCGTTGATCTCCGGCGAGTCGATCAGGACGACGTGAAATTGAATCTTCGTCGGCGGCAGTGCGGCCAGCAGCCGCTTCACAATGTGGTCGAGATACTCGTTCTCCACTGGGTCCTTCACCGGCTTGAAGTAGCGCTCGATCTGGTCGGCCATGGCGTCGCCCAGCCACTGCTCCTGCTGCTCGCTGAAGATGTTGGGCTGGGTCAGCTTGAGCACAGCCGGAGGCGCTGGACATCCGCCGACAGATGCAGGAACAGCCTGAGCCGCTGCACGGGCGTTCTGCGCCACGGCGGCATCAAATGTTGTGGACGAAAGGAATGCAGCGGACGAGAGAAATACAGCAACGGCCAGGCAAGATACTCTGCGAGACATAGGGGCCCCTAATTTCCGAATGGCGAAAGCATATCACCGAGTGCTGCGTCACCTGACAAAAATATCCGAATCAATGGTGTCATAAAGATTGGGTGCGATGATGAATGTGTTGGCGACGGAGACCGCATGATCTCGCAGGCGAACTGCACCGCAACAACGCCGATGGGCGCGACGCTCGTCTCGGACCAGGGACTGCCGGGCGGCGGCGCGACCTTCCGCGTCTGGGCCCCGCGCGCGCGCGCTGTGTATGTGAACGGTGTCTTCGGCGGAGTGGGCCGTAAGGGACAGCAGCCCGATCTGCTGCTGGCCAAAGACGCCAACGGCTACTGGTCGGGCTTTCTGCCTGAGGCCGCGGAGGGCGACACTTACTTCTTCTATGTCGCCGGCGCGGGATCGCAGGGTCCCAAGCGCGATCCCTACGCACGCGAGCTGGTCAACGATCCGGCCCAGCCATTCCCGATGTGCCCGGGAGTGGTCCGCACGGCCAAGACCTATCCGTGGCATGACGCCGGCTTCCGCACGCCGGACTTCGCCGACATGGTGGTCTATCAGCTCCACATCGGGACCTACGCTCCTTCCGGGCCGGGCCGTGCTTCCACCTTTCTGGATGTGGTGGAGAAGCTGGAGTATCTGGTTGCGCTGGGCGTCAACGTCGTCCAGCCGTTGCCCATGCACGAGATGGAGGACTCGCCCTCGCAGGGCTATCCGGGGCTGGGCTACCAGGGCGCGGACCTGTACTCTCCGGAGTTCGATTATGTGGTCTACGATGCGGACGACCTGGCGCGCCATCTGGCTACGATCAACCGTCTTCTCGCGGCCAAAGGCTTCGCGCCCATGACGCTGGCTGAGCTTACACCGGCAGTGGCACAACTGAAGGCGATGGTGGACCTGCTGCATGTCTACGGCATCGCCGTCGTCTTCGACGTGGTGTACAACCACGCTGGCGGATGGCAGCAAAACTACACGGTGCCCAAGGGCATTGTGCCTGAAGGCGTTCTGCATGGCGACGACTACAGCCTCTACTTCTGGGACCGCGCCGTGCCCACCGACGCCAGCGGCCATTGGGACAACAACCAGAGCCTCTACTTCACCGACCAGGGCTTTGTGGGTGGACTGTCGTTCGCGCTGTGGAATGCGGATGTACGCGGATTTCTGCGCAACAACGCACTGGGCCATCTGAAGGACCTGCACGCCGACGGGTTCCGCTACGACGAGATCAGCATGTTGCTGGCGATGAACCGGGCCAGCGGCTGGGAGTTCTGCAAGGAGCTGACGCAGGCTGTGCGCGCGCACAATCCGCGCGCCCTGCAGAACGCGGAGTATTGGCCGGGCGAGTACGGCGCGCCCGCAGAGCTGATGGTTGCGCCGGAGGAACAGGACGGCCTCGGCTTCGACGCGGTGCAGCACGACGGCCTGCGCGAGGCCATCCGCTCCGCCATCGGCCAGGCCGCGCAGGGCGCGGGCGCGGCGGTCGAGATGAGCGGGATCGCGCGCTCGCTTTGGCCCACCGGCTTCGCCCATGCCTGGCAGACCATCCCCTGCGTGGAGAACCACGACATCGTGAAGCTGGGCGAGAAGCCGCGCGTGCCGCGGCTGGCCGACGGCTCCAACCCGCGCAGTTGGTACGCGCGCAGCCGCACCCGCGTGGCCACAGCGCTGCTGCTCACCGCGCCGGGAATTCCCCAGCTCTTCATGGGCCAAGAGTTCCTGGAAGACAAGCCCTGGTGCCCCAACCCGAACCGCCCGGACCACCTGATCTGGTGGGGCGGGCTCGCGCCAGCTACAAATGGCAAGGCTGCGGGCGCTGGCACCAGCGTCGTCGGCCTCGCCACCGATCCCGCGATGGCCGACCATCTGCGCTTCACCCAGGATGCAATCGCACTGCGCAACTCGCAGCCCGCGCTGCGCGGCGAGGGACTCAACGTCTTCCACACCTCCAACGCCGACCGCGTTATCGCATTCCACCGCTGGGTCCAGGGCGTGGGTCGCGATGTGGTCGTCGTCGCCACCCTGAGCGAGACGACGTGGGGCCGCTATCAGATCGGATTTCCCTCCGCCGGCCGCTGGATCGAAGTCTTCAACAGCGACGCCTACGACAGTTGCAACGCCAACGGCGTGCTGGTGAACCCACAGGTCGCAGGCAATGACGGCGGCATCAACGCCGACGGCCCTCCGCTGCATGGCCTGCCCGCGTCAGCCAGCATCGTCATCCCGGCGAACGGCGTGGTGGTCTTCGCAAGACGGGGGTGAGTTGTCCGTTCTCCATCGTCGGATCGCGCGGCGAAACAAATTAGAAGTATCCAGCGTGGTTCATTTGGGCAGAAGCGGGTTTCAACCGCTGGCGCGCAGTGTCAGACTAGTTTCCACGGGGCCGGGTCGAGGCACGAGAGTTCGATCCCACGGACCGCGCCGGCGAGCGCGATGCATGGGGCGTCCGAGCTTATTCCGTCCCACCCTTCGCACAAGACGCGAAGGATGGGGCACCCGGGCTGTTTCATCCCACCCTTCGCTGAAGACGCGAAGGATGGGGCACCC
>Ga0187869_10004136_pt1 | contig 10252 bp, 10 predicted proteins | sample June2016WEW_13_1_2_FD_132972 | JGI IMG/M metagenome (GOLD analysis project Ga0187869, IMG submission 132972) | Peatland microbial communities from SPRUCE experiment site at the Marcell Experimental Forest, Minnesota, USA - June2016WEW_13_100 | ecosystem: Environmental > Terrestrial > Soil >...
CACGATTTCACTCTCGATGTCACTCATACCCACAGGCAAGGCTGGCGTTTTCGACGTTCTCGTAGGCTTGGGCGCGGCGTCCGGTTGCTTCCTGGGGCCTTTTCTGGCTCAAACGCTGGGCTTTCTTCCTCAGTTCCTAATTGCTGGCGCAATCTTCTTTTTGGCGTTTGCAATTCTGAGAATTTTTACTTAGCAGAAAGCGTTAGAGAAAAAAGAAGGAGCTTTCGCTCAAGTTTTTTCTACGCGGACTCCGAAAAGGTAACCATCTTCGCGCATTATAGGCGTTCTCAGTTGAACAAACAGTGATTTTTTTTTGCCAATTTGTCTTGGCACTTTTTGCAAATTTGACCCTGAAAGATCGTATAGGGATTCGCAATTTTGCGAATTATAATTCGCAAGAAGCCTTAATTGCAGTATTCCATTATCTAAGAAGTTAAACAGGGAGAGCTGGAAGAGATTGAACAAGCGCATAGGCGTCTTGATGTATCAAACAAGCACCAGCAAAGGTCAAGAACTGGTTGCCCAACGAATGGTTAGAGACTTCATTGCGCTCGGGCATAAAGCTTACCTAATTACCAGCATTTATCACGATGGTGTGGAAGTTATTCCTCCTGAGAGTCTGGCAGAGAATAAAGGCTACGTTCTTGTTGACGACCCAGAGCTCGGGATTCCCGTGATTCGCGTCGACAGCTTCATCGTCAAGTGGCCTCGTCGTCGCATCAACTTTCGAGACAGCGTTCACATTATAGAAAAGGTGGTTGACGAGTTCAACCTAAACGTGCTAATAACGCACAGCACACTCTGGAACGGACCCGAAGAAGTCGCCAAATTCGTCGCCTGGAGACGATACATGCGAGACCTAGGAGGTTACAAAGACCCTATAGTGTTTTGCCACATGTCACACTTTCAAGAGCCTTCTGAGAAGCGCTATTCTCTGGGCGAGAGGACCTTCCGAATGGCTTGGAACAAGTTTTCCCTTTCCCAAATCCTCAAAACAGCAAACCTAGTGCTTGTAGTCACTCCGTTGGAAAAAGATGCACAGGTCAAAATGGGATGTTCTCCCAAAAAATGTTTCTTATTCCCTGGGGGCGTTCACGAAGAACAATTTCTACAATTTGCCGCAGCCGACACAAGCGATTTCTTGAAACGATACAATATTCCGGAGAAAGCGAAACTGGTATCGTATCTCGGAACCTTGGAACCTAGAAAGAATCCTCTGGGCGTCTTGAAGGTCGCCGAATTACTCAAAGATAGACCTGACATCCATTTCGTGATCGCTGGAAAGGGGGATCCCAATTATGCAGACAAAGTCAGAGAAGAAGCGAGCCGGCTGCCAAACGTTACTTACCTTGGTGAAGTGGATAACAAAGATAAGATCAATCTCATAAAATCTTCATACATTAACATCCTCTTGAGCCAATTAGAAGCACTTGGTTTGGCCCAATTGGAATTCATGTATTTCGGCGTGCCAGTCGTGACCTCAGGCGTCGGCGGTCAAGCTTGGCTGGTTCAGAACGGTCGAGAAGGAATTCACACGGAAGGTCCGGAAGACGCAGCTGGAGCGGCGAAAGCTATACTGAGTCTCGTTAATGACCCAGTCCTTCGGGAAAAGTTGTCTCAAAATGCTCGAATAAAAGCAAGGGGCATGACTTCTTGGCAAATCATGAGAGACTTAGATGAAGCGATAAGCCGAGAAATGATGAAGGAGAGTGGTTGGAGGCATATACCTTCTGAAGCCCGGGAAACGTTGGTTGAGCCGGAGCATGTTTTGAAAACGTGGTCGGTTAGCAGTTGGGGTGTGATTGCTACTAATCGAAGGCTCTTCGCGAAGGAAGGGCGCTTTTCTAGGAGGGTCGCCGAGATTCCCTATGGGAGTATTGCTTACATAGAACATTCGAGACGTTACCCGTGGAGGTTCTTGCTGGCTGGTTTCTTGCCTGCTTTGGTTATTTTGTTGGGGCCTTTGTGGCTACTTATTCTTAAGGAGACGTTTATTTCGGCTGCACAAAACTTGTGGACCTTTGCTACTCAATCGATCTCCGCGTTTGTCTCACCTCAGATATTTCTCTTGCTAGTGGTCCTGGTTCCTTCCATCATTGGTGCGGGAGCCTTCGTATATGAAGCGAGGACAGGTTTCAATTTGTACGTGTTAGGGGCAAAGCCCCTGTACCTTCCTCGCAGACTGGGCGAAGTCATCACGTTCGTTAGGAAGCTACAAGACGAACAGCAAAGAACCGGAATGAAACTGGAAGACATTGAAAGGTAACCCCATCTCAAAAATACTTTGCGCGTCCTGAAGAAAACGGAAAGACACGACATTGCCATCAGAAACACAACTCAGGGCGAAGGCGTTATTTTTGGACTATGATGGAACCATAAGTCCTCTAAGCATGAGCAGGTCCAAATCTGCAGTGCTGCCCGATAACATGGCGGTTCTTCAACAAATCGGTAAACTAATACTTATAGCTGTGATAACAACCAAAGATCAGTAATGACGAGGATCAAATTTGCAGTCGAGAAAATCTGAGGAAGAGTCACCTTGTTTCACGCCACTCTAAGGGTTTGTTCCAGCAGGGAATATCTCTTTGATGAAGGTTCCTGAAAATGGGATATGTGGCAAAATACCAAGGGATCACTATAACCTCCAATACTGCGCATGCTTCGTCGCCACTCTATAAATTTCGCCACTTCTTCTGGGCCTTTCCACAAAGTACTATGAGTAATGAGAACGTCAAGCTGAAACCGATCCACAATATTTGATAGCGTCGACATGAAATCTTTAAAAACTACGCGTCTAGGGGCCATTTCGCAACATAATTATCTACTCTAATTACTGGTATGCGGAGTTCCCTGTCTTCTATAAACGCGTAACCTTCAGTTCGGGGTAATCTCTTAGAGGAGATAACTTCTATTCCATCATGATAGATGCTTGTTATGAGATAGGCTTCGTGTCCCATTTTAATAAACTCACGAACCATCCGTTGGGCAACCAGTTCTTGCCCTTTGCTCTTACTGGTCTGGTACATTATGACGCCAATCCGCTTTCTCAGCATGGCAACTAGCTCGCTCTTCAATAACTGCGAATGTTTCAGCGGTAAGCTTAAAAAAAGTATCCCTATTTCAGCTCAAGGCCACGCAGCGGAAAACATTTTTTGCAAGACATTACTTTTTCACCAAACTGTGGACAAAGCATAGTGAAAAAAGTGTGGCTATTTTGCGTGGATAATCATAGGAAGCTCGGGATTAAATCGCATGTCATTTTCCCAAAGATTGTTAAGAAAAATAGGTACATCTTCAAATTTCATAAAATAGGCACAGGAAATGTCTTTAGGCGTCTCAGCATGTATTACACCGATCGACAAATCCGCCATTTCAAAGGCTGAATTGTCAACTTTTGAATCACCCATGTACAGAATGCCATCGTGCAACCCTAGTTTCGCTTTCAATTCCATCAAGGCTTTTCCCTTGCTTATGGCACATGGGAAAACATCGAAAAAAGGTTGCCTTTCGTACCTAATCACAACTATTGGAAGTGTTTCACAGTAGGATAATATCGTCGATGCCGTAGCTTTTGATTGGTGGCAGTCTCTGCACTGACGCCAATCCACTGAAAAGGCAACAACTGTCCCTTCAGAATCACGCTTTTCTTCTATCGTTAGGTCGTTGCCTGACAGACTTTTTGAATATTCGAGCGCTTCAATGAGGTGGGGCGACACTTTTTGTAGACATGACGCCTTACTCGTAACATTGCCGATTCGAGTCTCCAGACCACCTAGTGCAGACCAAGCACGGGCAAAAGGCGTTCTTCCAACCACATACTGAAGAGATTTAGTGGTGATGATAGCTACTGGAATTTGCTTACCGATTTTATGAAGAATCATGTAGGTTTCTAAAGGCACAAAAGACTCAGATTTCGGAACGTTAATTGGGCTTATGGTTCCATCATAATCTAAAAACAACGCTTTAATTCGATTGCCCGAATCGGCCTTCTTATCGCCTGCTTGTTCCAAGGTAAGCTCAGCTTCGAATATTTTGTTCCTAACGCTCTCTCTTTAATCAACTAAAGAACCTTTCGTCGTTAATAATTCCTGAGGTGCATGATTTAAGCCTTTTATGCGGCTTCTGGAGGACTGCGATGCGAATTATGCCTTTGCCGACGGAGGCTACGATTTTCAAAAGAAAACATCAAGGTATATTCTTGTAACCTGAAGAAGCGTGCCTACTTTTATTCGCTAACTTTCACATTATAGTTTTTCTTCCTTAAGTTGCCTATGAAGCCTTATGAAGCGAGAAAGTATCTCGGACTTGAGAGCGGCGTGGTCTTTTTCTTTGGCATTAAGCACAACCTTAACAATGTAAAACTCCTTGTCGCTCTGCTCATTAATGTAAACGTGCACCACTGGAAAATCTTTCAATTCCTTACGCACACGTCCGAGGACGAGTTCTGGGTCAAATTTGTTCGGAAACTCATACCTGACGTTGAATATGTAATCTTTGTTAGTGTAGGTAATGACAGCAGCATCCGTCGCAATAATGGTGTTTGGAATTTTCATGGTCTGCCCCTCTTCAGTGAGGATTGTCGTGAAGAACAAGCCAATCTCGATAACCTCAGCCATGTACCCTGCATAGATTTGGTCTGGTGAGAAGTATTTGTAACCTGGATTGAAGGCCCACTGAAATGGAATATGCCAGGTCAGAATCCTCACTTGGTTTCCAGGTCGAATTGTGCCTGAGACGAGGATTAGTATCCCTGCGAAAAAGCTGCCGAGAGTTGGCTGAAGCGCCAGACCGAGCACGAGTCCGCTGAATGCTGCTCCCGCTAGTAAGGCAGTGGGTGAAAAGGACAGGTATGACGCTGCAGCCACAGCAGACACGATGTATCCAACAACTGTAACTATGTTGCTGACCAACAGCGCATTCTTATCTAGTTTTGGTGTCAGTTCTTTAATCACCAGATTAGCTAGCTCTCTCGAGATGAACACGCCTCCGATCAGAATCATCCCCGCGTAAGTATACCTGAAGATGTACCCGTAAGAAGGGAATTCAAGGTTCAAGTATACTACTACAATCACTATGGCAAGGACTAAGATCAAGATGGCAAGAATATTTTTCAGATGGGGTGACATAATAGCGCACCAGATGATAGGTGTTAATGTTATCTTGGATTCAAATCTTTCTCAACGCGACATCACAAGTTTATATCAAGGAATCAAGACCTAATCTATCAACACTAAGGGATATGCATTAATTTCTTAGGTTGCCATGAAGACGAAACCAAAAAATCCAACATTTCTATATCTGGAGGACCGGCAGTTTCCAACCCCGAAAACGCGAAATCTATGACCGGCCCGCTGGATTTGAACCCAACCTTTAAGCGCCTTTGTTACCGGTAAACTGGGGTTCGAATCCCTTCCCCGGCGCCATTTTTATAATCCAGTTTTGAGCTTATTTCAGCAAAAGGGGTTTGATTGCGCTCTTCTGGAGTTGCTTCTACAATTGACTTCAACCTGAGATCAGATTTTTACCGGTAAAAGCAACAATTACTTTTCGAAAAAACAGAGTGCGAAGTCTATTTCCCCCTGGACCGCCCATTTTGTGAACATACGGAGAATGGTCTTAGTCTAGATATGTATTGCCTAGCGCGCGAAGCACTCTGTCGATTTTGCTAATGGCGGCACTCTGAATTTTTCTAATATTACTTGTTTTCAACTTTCGATGCCGAATTCCAAATCAGCTCAAAATGATTTTGAATTATACCGACGAAATAGGCATTGTCTGACCACAAATACATGGCTCTTTGAAAATCGATAGCTGTTCCAAAGAATATTTCTTTCTGGTCAATTAGAACCGCCGCGGCTGGAATGGGTGGCGTAGCGTAGCGTATCTCAAAACACGGATTCTCAAGAAGAGCCTGAGGGATCTCCAGTCGTAACTCTTTGTCTTTAGGGTTTTCCATAAGGAATCGAAACTTGACACCTCTACTCACTGCTTTCTTCAGAACTTCTTCACTTGAAACAATCACTTGCCTGAAAATCTCGGGCGTTGTGAATGAATCTACAATGGTTGCCGCATTATCGACGGCCTCTTCTATCCTAAGAACACGCGCTTGCCTTTCGGATAACAAAAGGAATTGAGCCTTCTCTTCTTGGTACGCGGTTTCTCTGCAGTAATGGTTAAGATCCTGAAGTAGACTTCTTTTTCTTATCTGCATTTCGTCGTATTCTCTAGTTTTACGTTGCATCAATATGTCTAGACCTTCTTGTATAGGGGTGGCTCTGAACATAACTGGCCTGGTTATGGCTTTCTCGCATAAACCCATTTTTTCCAGAATGGCCACAACTGTGTAAACATCTTGGCGTGGAACCTTTGACACTCACGAGATCGTTTTGGCAGTTGACATTCCGGAAATTAAAAGAGCAAGGTAAACTTTTGCTTGCCTATGCTATAGTCCCAGTTGCGTTAGGGGCTGTATGTGTTCATGTAGAAGCTTTATGTTGTACAGCCCTTTAGCTTGGATTAACATCCTAAGCTCGGGCGTTACCCCAAAATACGAGACCCAACTTAAAATTAAACATTAATCTTTTTAGGGGCAAGACAGCACGCGTTTAACAATGATATGGCTACTCAGCATCTACCAATGCTTCTTCTTTTGTTCTGAACGCTTCAGTCTCTCTTCAAGTTTCCTTTCTAGTTCTTTCTTTTCAAGCCAATAAAATGGAGCAAATGCAAGAACAAGAAAATCGCGTCGAATTCTTTGTAAGATATTCGTAAAGAGCCTTCTCCCTTCCCATCCAAAAATTAACGGTTCACGTTTTTAAAGCAAGTTTCCAAATTGGAATATTTCGGATAAAGAAACACCACGCTGATTCTCACGATACGAGCAAGTTTTTGAGGGAACAAATCATATCCGCAAAATAACCTTTGATGGAAAGAAACATAACAATAACAAGATGGAAAGAATGAACGGAGAAATCAGAGACAGAGAAAAAACCATGAGAGGACTAAAACGCAAAAGAACACCAATCTTTCAAGGCTACCAAATATATCACAACTACATCCGACTCACGAAAGCCTAAACGGAAAAACACCTTCAGAAGCATGCGGAATAACCATCGAAGGAAAAAACAAATGGATAACTCTAATTCAGAACGCGAGCCAACAGACGAAGACTTGACAGCACCAAAATTCCTTATTCGCTCAAGGCTATTAGTGTTTATGGCACACGATGAAGCCGTCTGAACTATAGCGACTGCAAGATATCAGTAGTTTTTGGAACAATTACTGTTTTAAGGAACTAAATTGCATTTGTATCAATTCTAATAAGCCGTTTCCAACAATATTCTTTTCAGGATAGTGACGCCGTGACTTACCTTCAGCTTCTTCTCGCCTAACCGCGCTCTGTAGCGAATCGGTATTTCTCGAATCGTGAAGCCTAGCCGTTCTACCAGATGGTTCAGCTCGACTTCGATGTCAAAGCTTTTGGATTTCAGAAGCCTCCCTCGCAAGATTTCGGCGCGTATTACTCGCAGTCCAGTCAGCGGGTCTTGAAGCGACACTCCGTTAAGCATGTTATGTGCTAAAGCCAGCAGCATGTTGCCAATGTGGAAAACATTATGCAAAGCTTCCTTGTCAACTTGCCCGTTGAGCCTGTTGCCGCAAACCATGCCTACAAGCGGGTTTTCTTCGAGTACTTTTATCATAGCCGGAACGTATTCAGCGGGGTAAGTGTAGTCTGCGTCAGTAAGAATGATATAATCCGCGTTTAGGTCGGCATGTTCGAGAGCCTTAGTTAAGGCGTCGCCTTTGCCAATGCCATCTTGGCAAACAACCTTTGCACCCAGGTTCTTAGCTATCTCGACTGTTCGGTCGCTGCTTTTGCCATCTACGACTAGGACTGGAATTTCACCTAGAGTGTCTTTCATCTCGGCTATTGTGAGCCCGATTCCTGGGGCTTCGTTTAGTGCTGCAATTATTAGCTGCGCTGAGTAACGCGTTTCCATTTGTTGAACTAGAATCGTCAAATCCTTCATACATCCTTTCGTGTTGTTAGTTAATCGCAAATATTGCTACACACTATATAAGCCATATCACTAAGAGGACAACATATCAAAAGTCGGAATACATGAAGACTTTTTGATAACTTCGTTGACTCCTTCAACTTTTTCCATGTTTTTTGCCACTTCAAGGGCTGAATCGGTGTTTATTAGCACAAGAGCTTTTGCCATTTTGCTAAACATTCCTTTTGTTGATCGATTATTCAGAAGACGTTTTTTCTTTGCGCCGTCTTTGGGAAGAACCATACCACTTGAAGATCTCATGGCTAGCTTTCTGAGAATATCCTTGCTTTTTTAGCAAAATGTTTATTGTAGAATTGTCTTTTTCTTCAAAATTCAAATACGGATCCACCTTTACCTTAGTTGAGAGCGACCTAATACTTAAGCGACTGTGATTGTAAGGCTACAGTAACAAGTATGTTGGACGATTATTGCATTTCATTGCATTGACTCTTCAAGATATTTCGTAGGCGCAACTGCAATTAGAGTTAGCTCACTTGATTTTGAGGGTTTTTTGTTTTGGCGTGTTGCCTTTTTTTCGGTGTCCAGCACATGCACCATCGCGCGCGCATTTTCCATAGCCCGTCTAAAAGCGGCGATCCTGCTCGCGTATGCTTCAATCACATACGCACCGGGTCTATTATTCAATCCTGTTCACCTCGATGGGGCTCAATTTTCACTCGCCGACAAAGGGCACTCATTTCCTCTTAAGGGCAGGCTCCATTAACGCTTTGTTAAGAGCAGCTTAACTCTGAGTAAGCGGTAGGTATAGGGCGGTAGGTACTTTTTTTTACGGCGAGCTTCCCGAGAACCGGCGATACATAGCCCGTCTGACAAATTTGACAAAGTTCCCAAAATTCCGCCTACTGCAGCATAAAAACCGATCCAATACCCAAAAACAGCCATAGCTGCAATTCCTTTGAATACTGCAGGTAAACCGCTTGCAGCGTAAAATGATCGACCAAAAAATAAGCCTACGAAGATGCCAGTTAAGATGGTACTAAGAACGCCTCCAAATAAACTGTGGCGAACCGCGCGCGCTTATGCAACAGGCTGGCGTGCTCAGCGTTAGATATCACTAAACACACTGTCAACATGCTTTAATGTTTTTTTCTGACAACAAGGGCGATTATGGCTTTCCGTTTCGATATTTCGCGACATTAGCATTGTGGCGGAGTTGGCTTTAATAGGTTCCTTTCGTATCTGCGATGTAATCAAGAGGTCTCTTGAACGTTTGCGATTGGCCACTTTGCCTTGGGATACATAACGGGAAAAGGCTCTTCAAAGCTTGCCAAAGTCAAAGTGACCTTGCCGTGTTTTCCTATCTCTCAAAAAACTGTTATAATCCATGTCTTTAACAAAATTGGCGGCATCATCCATTGCCTCAATTATGTCTTCGATATAATCCAAGAACTCTTCTTTCATATTTGTACAACTTCTTCCAAGACATGCTTTCCAATTCTTGGTTTAAGAGTATGTTTTTCCACTAAATCTACCTTGATTCCCAAAACATCACTCAGGTAATTTTCCACTCTGATGAAATCAAGCAGGCTTAAGTTTGCTGTTTCTTCAAACTCCACCAAGATGTCAAGGTCACTTTGTTTTTTCTGTTCGCCTCTAACGTAGGAACCAAAAACGCCTATTTCTTTAACTTTGTATTTTTTACTCAACTCATCCCTGTGCTTGGCTATAGCGTTTTTTTATCTCATCTAAAGTTTTCATGTTGCTCACTTCTAAATTGACAGTTTAAAAGTTAAGCTTTGTTATTTAAGTTCTGAAAGATTGTGGTGCGGTCGCCGAGATTTGAACCCGGGTCGTCAGCGTGGCAGGCTGATGTCCTAGACCAAACTAGACTACGACCGCATTTTACTAGACTGGAGTACAATGGCGATTTAAATTTACATCGAGCCTTATTTCCTTTTCCGAAAAACTTTACAAACTCAACAGCCTTCGCAAATTCAAAGCTGATATTTTCCGCTTTCTTGCTGTTGCTGTAAGATGACAATCACATATGGTTATTTTTTCAATTGCAAAGAACTAGTTATGGAAAGCTTATGTCAGACATTATTACGGTGAAGAATCTTGTTGAAATTTATTCTGATGGCACAAAAGCCGTTGACGATATATCCTTTAGCGTGAAAGAGCAGGAATTTTTCGGTTTTTTGGGACCAAACGGCGCTGGAAAAAGCACAACCATC
>Ga0187869_10004157_pt1 | contig 10219 bp, 8 predicted proteins | sample June2016WEW_13_1_2_FD_132972 | JGI IMG/M metagenome (GOLD analysis project Ga0187869, IMG submission 132972) | Peatland microbial communities from SPRUCE experiment site at the Marcell Experimental Forest, Minnesota, USA - June2016WEW_13_100 | ecosystem: Environmental > Terrestrial > Soil >...
CGGTGGGCCGCGAGCGCCGCATCCACGGTCGATTCGTAGGACGAGCGGACCTGCTCGGTCGCCTCGGCGTAGGCAGCTTGTGCGGCTGCAATCGCCTGCTCGTAATTGCCCCGGAGGGCCGCAGCCGCCTCGTTGTAGGTCGTCCGCGCCTCCGAGATCACCTGGCGGCGGTTCTCCGACGGCGCGTTGCTCACCGCGTGCTTGTAGCTCGCCCAGGCCTTGTCGAGCTCGGAACTGTGCTCGGACCCGGCCGCTCCGTACTGCTCTTCGAAGATCACGCGGCCGAGCTCGAGCTCTTCCTCGTACGAGCTCCGGGCTCCCTCGACCGCCTCGCGGCACGCCTCCCAGGTCTCGTCAATGTCGATCAGGTACTCGTTGCGCGCCGCCCGATCTACCGCACCGCGGTCAGAATCCGTCAACATTTCCATCTCCTTCCACGCGCCCTTCACGGCGGTGGTCCACAGCGTCAGTCCAGGTGCTGACCGAGCATTCATCGACATTCACGGAGGTCAACTTGAGAATTACCGCCCTTGACGCCGGTTGCAGTTTGGGTGCGAAGCCTCGTGCTCAAAGAATTTACACCCAGACTGTCGTTTTGCCTCCCCGTTATTGCGATGTGACGCTCGTGGCGTAGGCCTCCTCCAAGCTGCAGCCACAGGTGATGGCCCGGTGGATATGCAAGATCGTGGCGGATCGCCCCTCGAGGACTTCGGTGGCGGTCTCCGCCAGCGCGGCCGCGAAGTGGACACGGCGGCGCTCCCTGCAGCAGATTCTCTGCATCAAGGGTATGCCGGGCCGGCCCGGCCTGCCGGGCCTGCCGGGCGTGCTCGGCAGGCGACGTGGCAGCGACTCGCCGGTGATGCCCAGCCATCGACGCCGCTGCCATCAAGATCAACATCCCAGCCATCAAAGAGGAGACGCACGTGCAAGTCGAGAACGGCGCGAGCCCGCCGCCTGCCATCTTCTCCGGCATCGGGGTCGCCCTCGTAACGGTCTTTGACGCCGGCGGTGATGTCGACGCCGCCGCCACGGCCGGTCTCGCCCGCCAGCTCGTCGAGCTCGGTGTGCGATCGGTTCTCGTCGCCGGCACGACGGGAGAGGCGGCCGCCCTCGAGCCGGCGGAGCGGGCGCGCTTGGTGGCTGCCGTCAAGGAGGCGTTGCCGGCGGACGTCGCCGTTCTCGCCGGCGCCGGGGCGGCCTCGGCCCGCCAGGCCTGCGAGTTGACGAGGACGGTCCTCGGCGCCGGAGCCGACGGCGTCCTTGCGCTGTCGCCTCCTCAGAGCTCCGACCCGCGGCCGTACTACGAGATGGTGGCCAAGGCAGCCAGCGGGTCGCCCCTCCTCGCCTACCACTATCCCGCCGCCTCGAGCCCCGGGCTGCAGGTCTCCGCTCTGGCGGCGCTGCCGGTCGTCGGGCTGAAGGACTCGAGCGGCGACCTCGCCCGCCTCTACGAGGAGCTCGAGGTCTTCGGCGGTTGGCTGTTCACCGGCTCGGCCAACCTCGTGCTCGTGGCGGGCGTCCTCGGATGCGCCGGCGCTATCCTCGCCATCGCCAACTCGCACCCCGAGCTGGCGGTCAAGGCCTTCTCGGGCGAGGCGGAGGCGCAGCGGCAGCTCGTGGTGGCAGCGACTCGGACGACCCGGCGGTGGCCGCAGGGGCTCAAGGACGAGGTGGCGGCGCGATTCGGGATCTCACCGACCTGCCGGATGGGTTGAGCGGTCCCGCGGGCGAGCAGCCCTCGTGACTGTCTTGGGCGCAGCGGCCAACACAGCCGACGCCGGCACCGCCGCTTAGCTCTGAAGGCGAGCGGTCGCAGCTCGCCCGGGACTGCTCCCGGTACGCTCGCTCGAGATGTCTGCGTTGACAACCAGCTCCTCCGAGCGCGGGCGTCGGTCGGTCGGGATGGGCGGGTCTGCTCTCGCCGCCGTCGGTTGGGGTTTCGGGGGGGTCTTCGCGACGCTGACGTCCGCGCCCGGCCTCGTGCTGACCTTCTACCGGCTCTGGATCGGCACCTCCCTCCTCTGCCTGGTCGTGTACGCCTCGGGCCGCCGGTTGAGCTGGGAGACGCTGAAGGCGTCGTGGCTCGGCGGGGTCTTCTTGGGCGCAGACATGTCGATGTTCTTCAGCGCCATCAAGCTCACGAGCGTCGTCGACGCCACTGTGATCAGCGCCGTCCAGCCCGTGCTCGTGCTGCTGGCGGCACGTCCCCTCTTCGGTGAGCGCATGGGGCGCTGGGACGTGTTCTGGATCCTGCTGGCGATGGCGGGCGTCGCGGCCGCCGTCATCGGCCCCGGCGTGACGAGCCATCACGAACTGGTGGGGGATCTTTTGGCTGTGGGCGCCCTCTTGGCGTTTTCCGTCTATTGGCTCGTGTCGAAGCACGCCAGGGCGTTGCACAACGCCTTGGAATACACCGCCAGCGTCACGATCGTGGCGGCGTTCACCTTGACGCCGATCGTCCTGCTGTCGGGGCAGTCGCTCGCCCGGGTGAAAGCAGGCGACTGGCTGTGGATCTGTCTGCTGGCGGTCGTGCCCGGGAGCGCACACCTCATCATGAACTGGGCGCACCGTTACGTCGATGCGTCCGTCTCCTCCGTCATCGGGTCGAGCAACCCGATCGTGGCCGCCGTGGCCGCCATGGCCATCCTCGGCCAGCCGCTGACCGCCGTGCAGGTCGGCGCCGGCCTCGTGGGCATCGGGGCGATCGCCGTCGTGGCCGCCCGCCACCGCCAGCCGGTGGAGTCTCCCCTCGAGTAGGGCGCAACGGTCGACATGCCGCTCCTCTCCCGGGAACCGCAGCCGCGTTGCAGTTGCGTGACGTCGACGGTAGACCGCAGCCAGAGGGCTGCGTCGGGTGTGATACCTAGTAGGGCTACAACTGGTCGACATGGGTGACCCGCCGAGGGCCCTTGAGGAGTGTCAACATGGCTCGAACCGTCGGCGGACATGAGGGTTGCAATCGCGTCCGACTCCGCGCCCGGCGCTTTCTCCGTTGGGGGGCGAAACTCCCGAGGTCGATGCGCGCCGAATGGCGTGACGTCATGATGTCGGCACGGCGGCCCAAACTGGTGCCGCTACCCGTGCGCAACCTTGACAGAAGGGCCCGGAGATAGCCAAGAGCCGGAGAGGGGGCGCGCCAGCTTGCAGCTCCTTGGCTCGCCGGGCCGCATTCGTCGGCGTCGGCGATAATCGGGTCTTGAGACCACGACGCGACGAAAGGCGGAATGATGGCATCTGATCGCAAATCCGAGCCGGAGCTGGCACGCGCGGTGGCGTTTCGCCCGGCGGACAGTCCGATCCAGGATGGAGTGCTGGCGGAACATCGCGCCGGTGTCCTCGAGGAGACGGCCGGCGAGGACTCGGCTCGTCCGGGCGCGGTGCCGCCGCCGGCGCCGACCCGGCCAGCCCCGCACGAGTCGATCTCGGCTCGTTTACGCGCTCGATTCGAAGAGGGGTGACGGTCGAATGTGGCTGCAATACAGCAACCAGTACACATCGGGCCTCTACCTCGCCGTCGGCTACTACGAACCCGGGTGCGACGAGGGGAGCGACTGGGCCTCGTCGGGCTGGTACCGCCTCGAGCCGGGGCAGTCGGGCACGGTGTTGTGGACGACCAACGAGTATTCGACGTTCTACGCCGAAGCCGATGACGGCGCCTATTGGGCCGGCCCGTACACGGTGAACCTCCCGTACCACGCCTTCGACGACTGGTGCTGGGACCTCGGCGTCGATCCGGGCCTCGACGTCGGGATGCGCCTCGTGACGGCCACGAACGCCTGGTTCCCGTGGGTGGGCACGATCAACTTGACCTGAGCAGCCTTCGCTGTCGGTACGAAGCCGGAGCTCACCGGTCGCTGCTGGCTACGCTTTTCGCGTCAGGCGGGGCCGCCCGGTTGGTGAGGGCGCTGTCGAGGGAGGTGCGACGTCGTGACCTGCTCGAGATGCGGCGCGCCTGTGCCAGCCGACGCCGGTTTCTGCCGGAACTGCGGAGCGATCCTTCGCGGCCTCTCCGCCAAGGCCACCCTGGTTCCCTCGTCGCCCCCTCCGGACGCGTCGTCCCCGACGGGCGTCCGGGAGCCTCCGGCCGCCCCTCCCGGCGGCGGTCGCCAACGGGCACAGCCCGTGATGCCGGCGAGCACGGGCCCCGCGGCGCCGCTGACAGGCCCGCCGACGAACTGGGCTGCCGGCTCAGCCCAAACGGGCAGGTACCCGGCCGGTGTCGACGATCGCATGCGTCGCCACATGCTGGCCTTCGATTACGGGATCATCGCCGCCGGCGGCATCGTGCTCTTTTCCATCACCGCCAGCTGGTACGAGAAGCGCACTTTCGTTAATGGAGTGCCGCTCACCGTCACCCGCCATCTCCTTGCGGGCAACGCCGGGATTCAGCGCCCGCTCGTGCCGATCGTGGCGGGCCTCATGATCATCGAGGTCGTGCTGAACATGGTCCGGATGCGCGGCAGGCGGGAGGCGTGGAGGCGGCATCGCGCAGTCGTCTTGCTCCTGTGCGTCGTGGAGCTCGTGCTCGTCGTCAGCTGCATGCTGTCGTCACCACTGAGCGCTGACAGCCTCGCCAACATCGGCATCTCGATCAACACCGGGCCCGGCGGATGGATAGCGCTGTGCGGAGCCGCCATCGGCCTTCTCGCGGCTCTCGGCAGAGCCTTCACGGGTAGCACCGCTCTGGGCGGTCAGCCGCGACGCTGAGGTGGAGAGATCCCGTACACGCGAGAATCAGAGATGAGCGAGATCGACGAGGTGCAGGCCGGCGAAGTCCTCGAAGGTCAAGAAACCCTTCCCCTTCCTGACGGCAACACGGGCCTCGTTGACGTCTCCGGCCGAGAGCTTGGCGACGTCAGCCGCCGCTGACCACTTCCTGCCGCCGTCGCTCGAGATCCACAGGTGCATGACATCGCCCTTGGGGGTGTAGGCCTCCCATGCGACGTAGAGGGCTCCCGTGACGGCGTCCTCGCCGAGCCCGCCGATGTAGGGAGACTCCGTGCTCGACGATTCCTTCACGACGGTCATCGGCGGCCCGAACCTGTCGGTTGCCGGGTCCCACCTGCGCACGTCCAGGCGCGTCGGATGGGACTCGTGGCCGGCGAAGTCCTGTGAGAGGAGGAAGAGTCCCTTCGGCCCGCCTGCGAGCCGGGCGTTGTCGCCTGTGGTGATCTTGAACGGCCCCCTCCAGGCGTCGGCGTACGGCTGGTCGTCGTACTTCGACCAGTAGAAGTCGACCGTGGGTGTGTCGGCGTCGGTCCAGTAAGCCTCGACCGCCCCCTTGTCGCTGAGCCCCAGCGTCGCCCCCAGCACGCCGCTCGCCTGCGCGAAGTTGAGGCTGCAGGTGATGCACAGGGTGATGGGGTTACCGGTGAACGAGAAGTCGAGCCCTGGGTTGACGGAGGCCACGCCGAAGTAATCGAGCTTGGGCTTGCCAGGCAGCAACAGCACATCTTGTGTGTTTCCGCCGAAATAGTTGGGGCCTGGCACGGCGTATCCGGCCGAGAACTTGGCGCCGCCGTCTGTCGAGGTCCAGATGACCGAGTTGGACAGGTCGTAGCTCGGAGCCACCACGTAGACGACGCCCGGCTCGCTGCCCAGCACCGGGAACGGCTGGTCGGTTCCGTACTGGGCCTCGCTCGGCGGGAACGGCAAGGTGATCGGCTTCTTGCACTTGCCCCCCGCCGCGATGACACAGAACAGGACGGCGTCGGGGCGGCCGCCCGTGGCCGGGTGTTGCCAGGCGACATAACCCTCGCCGTTCGTTCCGATGACGATGGGTCCGGTCGTGTCGGCGTTCCGATCCAAGGTGGAGAGACTGCTCGTGATGCTGTGCGACCGCGTATCGGCGTGAGAGCTCGTGCCGGGGGGCGAGGAGAGTTGACCGGAAGACGGCAGCTGCGGGGCGAGCCCGAGCCCCAAGAGTGCTGCCACGGCGACAGAGGCAACGAGCCACCCCGTGCGGTGGCGGCGGGAAGGGTGGCGCCTTCGGCTCTTGCCCGCGGCGGGCTCGGTAGGGCGGCCGGCTCTTGATGACGTCACTCGATGGCTCCTTCGGTTCTGGCTCAGTAGCCGGGAAAGACCTGTCGCAGCTCGTCGAGATCGACGTCTCGGGTCTCGGCCGACGGGGTGTGGGCGGGGTCGAGGCGCCCGTAGACGAGACGCACGAAGGCCTCCGCCGGCAGTCGCAGGTCCGGAGTGGTCTCGTCAGCCTCGGAGGCCACGAGCTCGACCTTGTCGCCGATCTCGAGGGTGAAGTGCCGTTCGGGGCTGCTCTCGCCACCGACAGGCGTCGCGCCTTTCCCTGCGGTTTGCCGCTCCGCGCGGCCGGCAAGTCGAGGGCGTCGACGAGCAGGGCGACGGCATCGGCCGCCACCGTGGCGTCCGGGTCGAGGGCGACAGCGACGTCCCAGGTGTGAACGGCATGTTCGCTGAGGCGCATCCGTGCCAGCGCGGTGGTGTCGAGCTCCATCCCGAACATCGCCAGATGCAGCCGCGCCCGCTCGTCGGCGTCGAGGGACTCGAAGCGCTCGATGACCGCTTCGTCGGCCTGCAGGGCGTCGGCCGCCTGCGCCTGCGGGCTCCTCGTATTCCACGCCTCCCAGATGGGGGCGAACGCCTCCCCGCCAGGCGGGTCCTCTCCGCTCAGGCCGGCATCGAGGAAGAGGCCGAAGATCTCCGCTTGGGAGCCGAGATGCGACAGCACCTGGGCGATCGTCCACTCCGAGTCGTAGGACATCTGCTGCAGCGCCTCGACGTCGAGCGGTTGGGCGAGGGCGCGGAGGGAATCGTGCGAGCTACGCAGAGCTTCGATCCACGGGCCGGGGGCGGTTTCCATGTTCGTTCTCCGTTCTGGCTGGGGGGTGATCCGGCGGGGGAGGTAGCCGGTGGCCGCATGCTCATCGCTCTGCCCGCCGCGGTCGGTCACGCTGGGTCAAGCAAAGACACTAGACGGCAAGCCACGGGAGGAGCTCGCCGGCGAGGATCTCGTCTCCTGTCGATCGCCAACGCCGCCGTCGTGCCCGTCACCGCCGAGCAAGCCCGGCGTTCGTTCAGCGACTTGACCGTGCGGTAGCAAACAACGCCGTCAGCCGATTGCCGGTAGGCCGATTCGTGAAATCCTCGACGTCCACTTCGAGTCTCAACGCCGGCGTGCCGGGTGCGGGTGACAGCAAAAAGCCTGCCAGCAGCAAGCCGGTTGCTTCCTGGATTTCGGACCGGCAACCGGCCGTCTCATAGGCGAACTCGGGCGGCCGGGAGAGAGGCGAAACCCTTGTCGTCCCTGACCTTCTCGCACCTGCTGGTTCTTCTCGGAAGGCCCTACGGTTGCGAAGCGGTAGCGATATCGTTGCAGCAGGTGTCATCTGCTCGGAAATCCACGGCAGTGAGACTGCCATGACGTACGATCTGTCATCAGAACTCCGACGGGGCCTGGGCGAGGAACAACGAGGACATGACGGCAAATTCGACACGGCAACGGCGCCGTTCGAAGCACATGGCTCCGCGAGCAAACGTGCCGGCCCATCCGCGCGCCCTTCGTGCTGTCCTGGCGCTCTTCCTCGTGATCGCCGGCACGGGCATCGGGGCGGTCGTCGGGGTGCTGTCGAGCGTGCTCGGGCCGGCGAGCCCGTCGGCGGCGGCCGCACCCGGCACGGTGCTCTTCTCGGAGAACTTCCGGGGCAATCAGGTCTCGGCCGGGACGCAGAACCTGCTCATCACGAACGGCACGTTCACGCCCTGCCTGACGGCATCGACGAATCTGAGCGAGCTGCCCATCCCCGGCTGTCCGACCTCGCAGCCGGGTGGCGCCACGGGCACGCTGCCGGACGCCTCCGGTGACGGCGCCCTCCGCCTTACGAGCAACGGCGGCAACTCGAACGGCTACATCCTCTACAACTACCAGATCCCGACGGCGGACGGCTTCGACGTCAAGTACAACGCCTACCAGTACGACGGCGACGGCGCCGACATGATCACGTTCTTCTTGACGAACGGTGCCGACTCCCTGACCAAGATCGGCCCGTTCGGCGGCGCCGGCGGCTACGACTTCGGCACCGGGGGCGACTGCCCCGCAAGCGACCCGGCCGTCGGGCCGAACAACGAGTGCAGCGGCCTGCCCGACGGCGTCATCGGCATCGGTCTCGACGCCTACGGCAACTTCTCGGCGCAGTTCAACGACACCGACACGGGCTCGAGCACGTCGTGCGACCAGGCCTACAACCCGGGCGGCACCGATGCCGAGGAAGTCGCCATCCGCGGCCCCGGCTACCTCAACCCCGCAGCCACGATCGGTGGCACCCCCTACCCGGCCGGGTACTACCCAGAGACGGGCGAGGCCAACGGCGAGTACTGCCTCCTCGGTCCTCTCGTGAACGCAACGATGGACAACCCGAGCGCCACCGCCCGCCCGCTTGCGGGCGCCACCGGCGGCGTGGAGGTCCACCTCCACCTCGACCCGCCCGATTGCGCCAGCCTGTACTCGACCTACCCGTGCTCGAACGCCGTCTCGGCCGCCCAGCCGGGCTCACCGGAGGCGCTCGTCTACCTCGACAACGCCCTCGTGGAGACGGTGCCCGAGCCGGCCATCATGAAGTCGCTCCCGACCGTCAAGTTCGGTTGGGCGGCCAGCACGGGCGGCTCCGACGAGATCCACGAGATCAACGACGTGCAGGTCACGACGGTCGTTCCCGTCGAGCCCAACCTGTGCATGCTCGCCAACCCGAATCAGGTCCTGCAGGGCGTCGCCATCACGAGCGGCTCCGCGACGATCACGACGCCGTCGGCCCTCCCCTCCGATGACGTCGGCAGCAACCTCTACGGAGCGGGCATCCCGGCCGGCACGACGATCACGGCCATCAGCGGCACGACGGTCACGATCTCGAACGCCGCCACGGCAACTTCGGCCAGCAGCGTCGTCACGATCAGCCCCCTCCTGCCCATCACCCGCACGATCGCCGACGCCTCCATCACGAGCGGGTCCACGACCCTGACGGACCCGGCCGCCAGCATGAGCCCGGGCGACGTCGGAGACGTCGTCATCGGCAGCGGCATCCCCGCCGGCACGACGATCACGGCGGACACGAGCAGCACGACCGAGACGATGTCGGCTGCAGCCACCGCCACGGTCGCCAGTGAGTCCGTCGTGCTCGACGAAGGCTCCACGCTCTGCGGCAACACCGCCGCCGCCCTGCCGGCGGACCTCGACACGACGGCGTACACGACCTTCACCGGTTCCGTCCTCGCCACCGGCTCCGACGAGACCCAGACGATGTCGGCCACCATCAACCTGCCGGCCGGCGTGCAGTTCGACGCCACGGAGCCGCCCTCCGGGAGCGGATGGGCCTGTCCGACGCCCGGTCCCGGGCTGTCGACGGACACCTGCACCTACGCACCGCCCGGGGGGGACGCCTCTGCGGGGGTACCCCTCCCACCCATCAGCATCCCGGTGCAGCAGACCATCGCCACGGCGGGCACCTACGACATCACCGTCACGATCTCGAGCCCGGACAACGACTCGCCCAGCTCGTATCTCACCGCCACGCAACCGGTCACCTGGGGCGGCATCGCCACCAACGTGGCCAACGTCTCGATCACGAAGACGGCGTCCGTCCTCTCACCGGCCGACGGCTCGACGGACACCTACACGATCACGGCGAGCAACGCCGGTCCACAGGCCGCCGCCAATGTCGTAGTGACCGACCCGCTCCCGCAAGGCGTCTCCTACGCCTCCAGCGCCACGAGCACCGGAACGGCGACAGAGGCGGTCGTCGACGGGGAGCCGACCGTCACCTGGGCCGTCGGGTCGCTGGCGGACCTCGCGAGCGCCACCTTGACGATCACCGTGCAGGTCGCCACCGGCGAGGGCTCCATCATCAACACAGCGACGGAGTCGCAGTCGTCGACGACGCCGGACCTGACCGGCAACCAGCAGGCCTCCGTGACGATCACCCCGGGGGCGGTCGCCGACGTCGTGCTGACGAAGGCGGTCTCGAACGCCACGCCCCTCGACGGCTCCACGGTCGCCTACACGATCACGGCCGAGAACGGCGGGCCCGACGCTGCCCTCAGCACGCAGGTGGTCGACACACTGCCGAGCGGTCTCGGACTCGTGCAGTACGGAGCGCCCACCTCGGTGAGCGCAGTCGGCGTGACGAACGCCTCCAGCACGATCACGGCGGCGGCCGGAACCTTCAGCGCCGGCGAAGTCGGCGACTACGTC
>Ga0187869_10004166_pt1 | contig 10211 bp, 10 predicted proteins | sample June2016WEW_13_1_2_FD_132972 | JGI IMG/M metagenome (GOLD analysis project Ga0187869, IMG submission 132972) | Peatland microbial communities from SPRUCE experiment site at the Marcell Experimental Forest, Minnesota, USA - June2016WEW_13_100 | ecosystem: Environmental > Terrestrial > Soil >...
CGAGGATGAGGTGCCCGTGCCACACACCCCAGACATGCCTGAAATGATTGACCGCCATGAGCGTCCCGGAAAGCTGCAGCCCGCCCTGGTCGAGGTTGGAGGTGTAGCTGCTGGCGGCATCGTTCCCGGAGGGAATCCTGAAGGAGTACTCCCCGTCTTTGAACACCGTCCCGTCCGCCCCGAGGCCGAGGACACGGAAATGTACCTCCTGGCCAGGCTGGGGATACGCCGACGACTGCCACGTCCCCCCGCCCGGCGCCGGTCCGCCATGCGCGTACAGTACGCCGCTGGCGGTGTCGATAGCCGCGAGCAGGCGGGTTCGCAGCACGGGCGCGGCAAGGGGCGCAGCCTTGGTGGCAGGTCCATAGGCCACCGCCGCGAGCACCGCGACTGCGGTCACCGCCCCGGCGGCGCCCAGGGTCAGGTCTGCGCGCAGGACGTGCCGCCGCGGCGTGCGCGGCGACAGGCGCCACGAGCGCGCCGGTCGCCGAGGGTGATCATAGACGGCGCGCAGGATGTCAGCGGCGTCTGGCGTGTGCCGCTCCATGGCGCGGAACGCGATCCGCAGGTCGTCCTCGGTAGGCATCAGATCTTCTCCTCGCCGACGGCGTGATCCGGAGCGCTGCGGTGATCCACGTCCGAACCGGCTCCCGATGGGATCAGCCGCCATTCCCGGCGACGCCAGGTCAGGAACTCATTGAGGATCATCTTCCGGACGTAGTACTCCGGCCGGTGTTATTGGGCCTGCTGGCACCGGTGGAACCGGCCAGCACGGATTGCTCTGTGCGACCTGAAATGATCAGCCATATGCGTGTGCCACCCGGCCGCCCGGGCCGGATCATTCTCCTCAACGGGACCTCCAGCTCAGGCAAGACGAGCATCGCCGAGGAACTACTGCCGACCCTGATTAAGGATTTCCTCGCGCGGGACGAACGGCCCACAGCATTCGGCCGGCTGCGGGTTACGCTGAAAAGCCAGGTCCGCTAGGCGCCGACTGCATGCGCCGGGGATGCGAGGCTGGCGCCCAGATCACTGTCCCCATGCCGACGCGCCTGCCGCGCGCCTGGCTAGACGCGCGTATCGCATCGGCGGGCGGGCGGGCTGCTGCCCAGGGCGCCCAAGAGAGCCCGGAATCACGGACGTACCATGACGTTCCCCCTGATAGGCACATCGGCGACTAGGAGTCCCCGGCGCTGCGCCGGCCGGCCCGGCACCCGGATCACTCAGCGCGGGTGACGACTGCGCGCTGATGGGTGCCGCAGCCTGTGAGAGGAGTCCGGCAAGCCGGCCTCACGTCAGCGCCTGCCGAGGGAGAGGGGACAGACCGTGAGCCTGGTGGAAGCCGTGGCCGTGGCGCACCGCCCTGTCGCGAAGCTGGAGTCAGTGATCGGCCGCGACCGGTATGTCCGGCTGATCGAGACGGCTGACACGTTCCGGCAGCAGCTCGCCGGGCGCACCATCTGGAACGTCAGCTCGACCGCTGTCGGCGGCGGCGTCGCGGAAATGCTGCATGTGCTCACCGGATACGCGCAGGATCTCGGGATCCCGGTTCCCTGGAGACTGATCACCGGTGATGCCGAGTTCTTCGTGATCACCAAGCGGTTGCACAACCAGATCCACGGCGAGGACGCCGGCGGCCCGCTCACCAAGGCAGACGCCGACCACTATGCCCGGATGCTGGCCGCGAACGCCGTCGAGCTGCTGGACCAGGTACGGCCAGGAGACCTGGTGCTGCTGCACGATCCGCAGACCGCCGGCCTCACCCCGGCCCTGGCCGGCGCGGGCGCGCGAGTGGCGTGGCGCAGCCACATCGGCGTTGACTGGGAGAACGACGCCACCCGGTCGGCGTGGAACTTCCTGCGGCCGCACCTGGAGGCCGCGCACGGGTACGTCTTCTCCCGCCGCGAGTACGTGCCCCCGTGGGTTCCCGAGGAGAAGGTGGCGATCATTCCGCCGTCGATCGACCCCTTCTCCCCGAAGAATCAGCACCTCGACCACGCCACGGTGCGGGCCATCCTGGCCAGGATCGGCGTGCTGGACGGTGCCGCGCCGCAGCGGCCCGCGTCCTTCGTGCGCCGGGACGGCAGCACGGGCGCCGTCACCCGGTCCGCGGAGGTGACCAGCGAGAGCCTGCCGGGCCCGGACGAGCCGCTCGCCATCCAGGTATCCCGGTGGGACCAGCTGAAGGACATGCCCGGGGTGATGCGCGGCTTTGCCGACTATGTGGCGCCCGGCGGCAGCGGATACCTGATGCTCGTCGGGCCCGCGGTCGCCGGGGTGACCGACGACCCGGAGGGCGCTGCGGTGTTCGGGGAATGCCTGCTGCAATGGCGCGACCTGCCGACCGCGGCCCGGGCCCGGGTCCTGCTGGTCACGTTGCCGCTGGACGACGCCGACGAGAACGCCGCCATGGTCAACGCGCTGCAGCGGCATGCCACCGTGATCGCGCAGAAGAGCCTGGCCGAGGGCTTTGGCCTGACGGTGGCCGAGGGCATGTGGAAGGGACGGCCCGTGGTCGGCTCCGCAGTCGGCGGGATCATCGACCAGATCCCCGAGGGCACCGGCATCCTGCTGCCCGACCCGCGCGATCTGGAGGCCTTCGGGGCGGCGGTACGCGGGCTCCTCGATGATCGTCCCGAGGCCGACGCGATGGGGCGCGCGGCCCGGGTCCACATCGGCGAGCATTACGTCGGCGACCTGCACCTGCTTCACTATGCGCGCCTGTTCAGCGCGATGATCTCGGCCAGCTAGGGCACCCGCGGGCCAGGACGGGGCCGTTCTCCGCAAGGACGCGCGGTCAGCCACCGCCTGCCGGCCATGATGAGCCGTCGTCAGCCGAGCTGGAATACCTGGTCCAGGGTCAGCGAGAAGAAGTCGGCGACGGGATGACCGGGGACCTCGATGCCGACGGCGTTGACGAGAATGATGCGGCTGATGCGCGGGGACTTCAGCAGCGCCATCTCGGCGGCTATCCAGCCGCCGATGGAGTTCCCCACCACCGTGACGTCATCCAGGCCGAGCTGAACGATCAGCTCGGCGTAGAGCACGGCGAGTTCCCCGACGGTGGTCAGTGCCTCGGGGCGGGGACTGCCGCCGAAGCCGGGATGGTACGGGCTGATGACGCGGGCAGGCCTTTCCGCTGCGAGCAGCTCGCCGAAGCCGGTGACGGGTCCGCCGCCGCCGTGCAGCAGCAGGAACTGATCTCGGCCACCATCACCCGCCCCGACCTGGCTGGCACCCGCCCCGGCGTCCGGTTCGGCCTGATCGATCAGGCCCTTGCGCCGCTGAACGGCACGCTGGGGCTCACCCATCCCGGCCGGCTCGCTCAGCTCCGGCGTGACCTGGCCGCGGTGGTCAGCGCGGAGGCCCTCTTCTCCCTGACCGACCTGGCCGGGCTCACCCCCGACGAGGCAGTCGCCAGTCTGGTCCGGACCGCGACGACCGTCACCGAGGCGGCGCTGCGCAGCGGCCCTGCCGCCGTCGCTCGCCGGCCGCGCTGACGCCCCCGATGTGACAACCGGGCAGCCGGCCGGGATCCTGGAGGTGACCGGCGTCCTGGCCCGGCAGGAGCTAGCGGACAGCGGTGCAGGGCTGGCGCAGGCTGATCGCGACCTGGTCAGAAGCCAGCCGCGCCCGGACCGGGCCGCTCCGGTGTCACCTCGACCACGGCGTCGGACAGCAGCCGCAGTACGCGGTTCTCGCGGCCGTAGGCCAGCGGATAGAAAAGGAACTGGTCGAGCGGGAACCACAGGCCGATCCAGGCCAGCACCCAGCCGAGGTGATCGGTGACGAGATTGGCCGCGCCATTCGACGGGCGGATGGTCGTCGCCACGGCGGTCAGGACTAATCCCACGGCGGAAACAGGAATCCCGATCCGCAGCGCGCTGACGCCGCCGACCCGCAGGGCCTGGCTCTCCCGCCGGTTATAGCGGATCCGGTGGGCGCAGTAGCGGCGCAAGGTCCGGGACAGCCGCTCGGCCACCCGGTCGTCGATCTCGCCGGGCGGCAGGTGAACCTCCAGCAGCACAGGACGCCAGGAGCGGCGGCCGCGCAGCTCACTGAGGCAGAAGTCGACTCCGGTGAGAAAGTTGCGGTGCTCCGAGAACAGGTCAGTCTGCGGCATCTCGAACATGTCGTGTGCCCGCATCAGCCGCAACTCGATGACCTGGCGTTCGCGCCGAGCCGGAAGCCGTCCCAGGACCTTCGTCATGCTCAGTCACACTACGATGCGCGACGTGACCGTAAGGGTCCACTCGAATACCCAGGGCTACCGGCCCGCGAGCCGCCGCGGCGGACGCCGCCGGGCCGCGTCCAACAGTTATCGGCACGACGGGATCGCCCGGCAGGCAGCGACGATGACGGCAGAACAGGCATAGGCCCGATGTCCGATGACACGGGTATGCAGGCCGGGCACAGCGGCGTAGTGTCGTGACGAGGAGGGCCCGTACCAGCTTGCATCAGGCCAGAGTGCCAGTGCGGGTGTCCGCGTCGCTTAGGACCCCGGTGACTCGGCCAGTCGAGGCGGGGCCGGACCAGCCAGGGAGCCTGAGCCATGAACCGACAAGCGAGCGCTGTGACAGCTGCCGCCGCGACACCCCCGCCGGGAGTACCCGGCGGGATGCTCGCCAGTATTCCGCGGGCCGGCCCGCGCGAGGCTACCGCCGGGGCGCCGGCGGCAGGCTCAGCCGAGCTGGTCGACTACCTCGCCGCTGATCACGACCGGATTGCCGAGTGCATCAACGATGTCGTCGTCCGCCGGATCTTCGCGGCCGGGCTGGACCTGCAGGCGGCACTGGGGCTGATCGGCGACCACCGCGGGGCCGGCAAGATCTACCACGCCATCGACGAGCTTGACCAGGTCATCAGGGATATCCGGGACATCATCTTCGACGACAGCCCGCCTGATTCGCTGTCCTGTCGGCGGGGCGGCCGGGCGCGCGCAGTACCTGCACGCCGCGGGTCGGGTGCCAGTCCGCGGCATTGAGAGCATTATCCCGTTATAGCGCGGGAATGACTCATTCCCTGGCCCGGCGGGCACATGGTGCCACCCACGTCCTGCACTCGCTTATCTACTTCGCTCCCGAGACCGGGCAGCTGACCGGCGCCGACCTCGGGTCACGCCCGAGTTCGCTCACGCCAGCCGCGATGACCCGAGCGGTGCTGGCGGCAGGCGCCCTTCCCCGGCAGGGCGTTCTCGCCGCCTGCTGACTCCGGCCCCGCGCCGCCGGCCGGGGCGCCGCGTGATCCCCCGGTGAACCGCGGCCGCCGCCGTTACGTGACCAGCATGAGCGGCCCATGCGGCTGCCAGCCGGACTGGCCGCCTGGCCGCCGGCCGGAAGACCCGGCCGCGGCATGGCGGCGGGTCCCCGACGGAAGGAACATGCCCATGCGCGCATTTCGCGCGGTCGCCCTGGCTGCTGCCAGCGCCGCCGCCGTCGCGGGAGCAGGGCTCGCGGCCACGCCGGCCTGGGCGCTGCCGAATGCACCTGGAAGCTTTATCGGCCGCTTTCACCACACCAGCAAGATCGCGTCGACGGTTCCGGGGAACGGCGACGTCAATCCGTACGGAGTGGCGGTCGTCCGGCGGAGCCAGGGCCGCCTGCACCGGGGCGATGTCCTGGTCAGCAACTTCAACAACAAGGCGAACCTGCAGGGCACCGGCAGCACCATCGTCGAGGTCAGCCCCGGTGGCCAGGTGACCCAGTTCGCTCGCATCTCCGCGAAGAGCGGCCCGGCCGCGGGCTGCCCGGGGGGGATCGGGCTGACCACCGCCCTGGCGGTAGTGAACGGCTGGGTGATCGTCGGCAGCCTGCCGTCGAAGAACGGCCTCGCGGCGACGTCCGCGGCCGGCTGCCTGCTGGTCCTGAACAGCCAGGGACAGGTGCGCGAGATCTTCCGCGGGCACGGCATCAACGGGCCCTGGGACATGACCGCGGTGAGCTACGGAGGACGGGCCGACCTGTTCGTGACCAACGTGCTGAACGGCACCGTCGCCGCCAAGGGCGCGGTGGTGCACCGCGGCACGGTGCTGCGGCTGACGGTCAGGTTCCGCGGCAGCCGAGCGCCGCGGCTGCTCGCGGTGACGAAGATCGGCTCGGGCTTCGCTGAGCAGACGAACGCCACCGCCTTCGTCGTCGGGCCCACCGGAGTCGGGCTCGGCTGGGGCGGCTCGCTCTACGTCGCCGACACCGGGCTGAACCGGATCACCGTGATCCGCCATGCGCTGACCCGCCAGTCGAGCGCGGGCACCGGCTCGGTCCTGACCCAGGGAGGCCGGCTCTCCTCGCCGCTCGGCCTGGCCACCGCGCCCGGCGGAGACGTCCTGACCGTCAACGGCGGCGACGGCCGGATCGTCGAGACCTCGCCGGCCGGCGTCCAGGTCGCGAGCCGCTTCCTGGACCGCTCGGGCACGCCGCCCGGCAACGGCGCGCTGTTCGGCCTGACCGTCGCACCCGGCGGATCTGGCGTCTACTACGTCGACGACGCTGCCAACACGCTCCGGCTGCTGAGCTGAGCGCGCGCTCCCGCCGTGCCGCCCGATGACGGCGGGAGCCCGCGGCGGACGGCCGCGCCGCAGGACCGCGTTCTGGTCCCCCGGCGCGGCCGGTCGTGGCCAGAGCCATCCCCGGTGTCCAGCCCGGCACCGGTCACCGCGGCCGCCCAGTCCTCGCGCAGGTCGGCCGGAACCGTGATCCGCTCGCACCGGGGCGTTGCGCCCTGGCCCCGCAGCACCGCCTCCTTGGAGGCAGCGCCGCCCTGGCCCGGCAGGGCATGCGAAACGGCGATGCTCCCCCGCAGTAACGCGGAGGAGCATCGCCGCCTGGCTAGCTGAGAGACCGGAGCCGTCTGGCAGGTGCGCTCGGGCTCAGCACTGTGCTGGCCTGCCGCGGGGGCGGGAGGTGTTGCGCCACCGCCCGCCCCGTTAGCAGGTCCTTGCGGAACTCAGCCTCAGGGCGAGCCAACCTCACCCGGGAAGGCCCACCACATCTGGTTGACGTTGACGCTGCCGGTCGCGAAGGTCTCCAGCCGGTAGGTCTCGAGCTGCGGCTGAGACGCCAGGTACGGCGAGCCAGACGCGGTCAGGACCTGCGGGTCGCTGAAGTTCGTGTCCGAACCAGCGATCACCGGCACGTAGATGCCTGAGACGATCGGGGCGTCGCGGAAGTCGAGCACCCAGATGGTCCGGGAGTCGTTACCGCACCACTGCAGGCTGACCTTCTCGCCGCTGACGGCGGTGCCCGCCGTGCCCTGGCACAGGCCCGACTCCACGCCGAGTGGCGTGAACTCGAGCTCGAAGGCCGGCATGTGGCCGTAGTGCAGGCGAAGGTTCGCGCTGACCAGACCGAGGTTGTACAGGTGACGGACGGAGCCCTGCAGGTCGATCGTCCAGTCCTCGCCAGGGTTGTAGTTGCTGGCGTCGAACAGGTCCAGCTTGTTGCCGACGACCCACCGGGCGTTGTTGGAGTTCAGGACGAAGAACGGTCCGTAGGCCTGGGTGTACGGGTTGATGCAGGTGACGCCACATGACCAGGTCGCGTTCGGCTTCACATGGTGCGTCGCGGCACTCGCGGTACCCGCCGCCGTGAGGCCGAGCGCAGTGGTGACGGCCACACCTGCCGCCAGCCCATACAGCGCCCTCCTAACGCGGTTGCGCATGGGTAAATCCTTCCTGTCGTTTGCCGGAGCCGATTGCCTTCCTCCGTTGGCCTGGGCGGTCAAGCTCGGGGTCGGCACCGGCTGACTTCGTGCTGGCGTTTGTTGCTCTCAGTCATCCCGCCCTGCCAGTTAGTAGTTCGCACGCTACCACGAGTAGCGAAGGTATGACCTAGCGCAATCGCGTTTCTCGACACGAGTTCCATGGCATCGGCGCGTCGTGGGCTCATAAATAGCGACAAACGAGCCGGGACCCGGCGGCCGGACTTTACCAAACAGCCGGCGACACGGCCGTTATCGGTACTACTGATTGGTAACCGTCACCTAATTAGTAAGACTAAACGAAAACGATTGCGCCGACCGCGCCCGTCGGCGCCGACGGGGCCGACGGGGCCGACGGGGCCGCGCCAGGCCAGCAATAGGGCCATGACCAGGCATTCCGTCGGCCATGCGGTCGGCCGGGCAATCGGTCAGGCCGTTACTAAATCACGAGTCAGCCCATTAGCTGAATCGAGAGTCAGCCTGACCGCTGAATCGGGGCGACAGCCCGAGCATGCACCTGCCCGATTGGCCGCTGTCGTGCTAAGGTGCCCCGCCGATTAGCCGCCCCGCCCGGCCGGCGTCCGTCGCGACCTGGCCCTCGCCCGGCCGGCGGCCGGCCTTTTAGCTGGCGCCCTGCTGCTCACTCTCAGTAGTGGCCGCAGCGGTGCCGCCGGGCAGCTCGAAGGAAGTGGCCGCGGCGCCGGCCGGCCCGGTCATATTCCGCTTGACCGACTCCAGGATGGTCAGGCCCTGGCCGACCAGGCTGGCGGCAATCTCGCTCAGCCCCTCAGCGCCATTCAGCACGCTGACATTGGCCCCGTTCAGGCCGGCCGCCGCCTCCCTGACGATCTGCGGCAGCTGGTTGATCAGCATCCGGTCCAGCGCGACGCGATCATGCGATGCCGCGGCCTCGGCCTGCAGCGTGGTCCGCTGCGCGTCAGCCTCGGCCAGGATCCGCACCTTTTCCGCCTCGGCCTCGGCCGGCTTGATCACCTCGGCGACGAGCTGGCGCTGCCGGAGCTCGGCCTGCCGGTGCGCCAGCTCGGCCTGGGCCGACAGCACCGACATCTGCGCCTGGGCCTGCGCCAGCGGGCCGGCCTGGGCCGCCTCCGCCTGCGCCTTGTCCACCTCGGCCTTGTACTGCGCCTGCACGACGGCCGTCTGCCTCGCGTACTCGGCCTGGGCACGCGCCGACTGCTGCTGGGCCTCGGCGGCCGCCTGGTTCGCCTGGGCCTGGGCGATCTGGGCCTGCCGCTGGATCGCCGCGTTGTGCGGGGCGGCCATGGCGTCGATGTAGCCGGTGTTCATGTCATCGATGGACTGGATCTGCAGCGAGTCAACGGTCAGCCCGATCTTGGCCATCTCCGCCTTGGAACCGTCGAGGACCTCGGTGGCGAGCTTCTGCCGCTCGGTGACGATCTCCTCCACCGTCATGGAGCCGATGATCGAGCGCAGGTGTCCGGAGAATATGCGTCCCGTGAGCGTGGACATCTGGTCCTGGTCGGACAGGAATCGCTGACCTGCGTTAACGATGCTCTCCTCATCGTTGCCGACCTTGAACGCGATCACGGCCCGGACGTTGAGCGAGATGCCCTGCTTCGTGACGCAGGTCTCGGTGACCTCGGCCTCGCACATGGACAGCGTGAGGAAGTTCGTCTTCCGGATAAACGGGAGCACGAATGCGCCGTGCCCGGTAACGACCCTGAAGGGCGTGCCATTGCGCCCGTAGCTGCCGCCGGAAATCAGCATTGCCTCGTCCGGCCGCGGCACACGATAACCGAGCATGATCCATCTCCAACTAGGGAATTCAGTACGAATGCCGAGCAAACCTGCCTAGCGATCGAGCCAACACATTACTCCTAAAACGCCCGATTACCAGGATCGTTACCAAACGGATCCAGCGGATCGGTCCACTCGCTGACGTCGACCGAGCGGCTGCCGCGCGACTCGATGACGAGCACCGTGGTGCCCTTGGCGAGCGGGGCCGGCGACCACGCGATGAAGGCCTCGGATCCGCCCCGGATCCGGCGGACCAGTACCTCGCCGGGGCCGGCCGTCCCGCGGGTGGCGACGGTGATGACGCCGACACAGCCCACGACCGCGTCATCGCCAGCCACCAGCAGCCGCCTCTCATGCCTGCCCGTACACCGATGCTTATTATCCACCGGCCACGCGCCGACGACCTCTGTTCGCCAGCGGCCCCGCTGGCTGCCGGGCCCGGCTCACCAGCGGGCCTCTTCCGCCAGCAGCAGACTGCTCACCAGCAGCTCTCAAGATCGCGGCGGCCCGCGGAATAGCCGGCAGGCCGGGAGTGTTGCCAGCTACTGCCGGTGCGCCTGAGTCCCCCGGGCCGCATCTACCGCCTTCGCGGAATACCGTCCGGCTGGAGCCGCGATGTGCCACTCGCCGTGAGGCGACCACGCACCGGTCTGGGAACGCCCCCGAGAGCATCCGCTCGAGGGGGCGTTGTCATGCCCGGACGGCCAGCCCGGACGGCCAGCCCGGACGGCCAGCCC
>Ga0187869_10004170_pt1 | contig 10207 bp, 7 predicted proteins | sample June2016WEW_13_1_2_FD_132972 | JGI IMG/M metagenome (GOLD analysis project Ga0187869, IMG submission 132972) | Peatland microbial communities from SPRUCE experiment site at the Marcell Experimental Forest, Minnesota, USA - June2016WEW_13_100 | ecosystem: Environmental > Terrestrial > Soil >...
CAACACATCGGTGGTCACCACCAGGCGCACGCTCATGCCGGGCCGCATTTCCGGAGCCGGATCGTCCAGCCGCATCTTGCACTCGAAATGCCGGTCCCAGGGCGAGCCGCTGGTTCCGCCCAGATCCACCACGTGCCCGTGAAACGCGCGTCCGGGAAGGGCGACCACCGTCACGTCCACTTTCTGGCCAAGCGCCAGGTGTCCGCGATCCAGTTCGCCGATGGTGGCCGTGATCTGCCAGTTGTGCAGATCCGGAATCTCGGCGATCGCCATGCCCGCCCGCACCGCGTCTCCCGGCTGGAAATCCGGCAGCGACATGCCTTCCATGAAGAAGTTGGTCTGCGTATTTTGCTTCAGCGCCACGTATCCCGCGCCATGCGCCCGCAGCGTCAGCGACGCGAGGTTTTTCTTGGCCATGGCCACTTCCACGTCGGCTCTGCCCACGCCCGCCGCCTGCACCTCCACCGCTGCCTGGTTGGTGGCCTTGCGGCTGCCGATGTCCTGACGGATCTGGCTCAAGCGGTCCTGCGCGGCCTTCAAGGCCAAATCGTTCTGCCGCGCCTGGATGGCGGAAAGGATCGGGTTTCTGCGGACGTCGAATTCCGCCAGATGGACTTGGTGTTCGGCGCTCGCGATCGAGTAGGTGTCCTCTTCCAACTGGGCCTGCGCCTGCTTTTGGGCCTGTTCCACTTTCAGCTTGGCCTCGGCCAGGTCCGCTTCGGCTTCTTTCAGCCGGTACTCCTGATCGGTCGGATCGAACTCGACCACTACCTCGCCGGCCTTCACCACCTCGCCGGTCTTGCGCAGCGTGGTGATGTGCAGTTCGCCGCCGGTGGTCATCGGCGCGCTCAGCACTTCGGAGTTGCCACCCCGCAGTTCGCCGGGCGCCGAAACGGTCAGCGTGAGGTCTCCGCGGCGGACCCTGGTGGTGGGCACCACGGTGTCCATCGGGGGCTTGACGGCCTGATACATGCGTTGGCCCTGCCACACAATACCGGCGCCGGCCGCGGCGAGGATGGCCGTCACCAGCAGCGCCTTCAAAACGCCGCGCAACAGCCGCCGCGTACGCAGCGAGCGAGGAGCGCCGGCGGCCGGCGAAGGCGTGGCCGGCGCGGCCGTCGAGCTCATTTCTTGTCTCCGTTGCGCGGCGGTTCCACCAGGGTCACCATGCTGCCCGCGGCCAGGCCTTTCACCGCGACCTCATCCGGATTGCGGGCCTCCACTGCGACCACCCGCGCCTCATAGCCGTGCGCGGTCCCGACATATACGATGGGGCGCCCTTTGTCGGTGAACAGCGTCTTGGCGGGCACGCTGACCGCATCCGGAATGCGCGCTATGATCACGTCCGCGCTCGAGTTCATGCCCGGCCGCAGTTGCGCACTCGGGTCGTCGATCGCAATATAGGCCTTGAAATTGCGCGAGGGCGGCCAGTCGAAATTCTGCTCGGTGAGTGGCGAGATTCCCGTCAGTCTCCCGGTCCACGTCTTCTCCGGCAGGGCGTCGATCTTGATCACAGCGGCATTGCCGACCGTGATCTGGCCACGGTCCACTTCGTCGACTTTGGCCTCTACCCGAATGGTGGAAAGATCCGGCACTTCGGCAATCACCGCTCCGGGAAACGCGCGGTCTCCCACTTTGTACGGCTGAGCGTTGAGCCAGCCTTGCGAGTAGTTGGATAAATAGTTGATCACGCCGTTATCCGGCGCCTTGACCTCCATCAGCGCCACCTGGTGGTTGGCGATTTCCAGCTCCGATTGTTCCTGGTCGCGCAGCCTGGCGAGCGATGCGATCTTGGCCTCGGCGGATTTTTGGTGCAATTCCACGGCAGCCTGCTCGGCGTGCAGCTTTTCTTCCGCCACGCGCGCATCGATCTTGCTCTCTTCGCCCTGGATCTCGCTCATGATGGCTTGCTGCGAAGCCTGTAGCCGCGCCTTTTCCAGATCGTATTGGGAAGTCGCCATGTCCAGCTTGTCCTGCTCCGCCGTGATGCGCGCCTGCGCCAGCGCCTGTTCCAGGTTCGCTTTCGCCTGGCGGAGCGCGGCCGTGTGTTCCCGAATGGCCTGCTGGGCGGCGCTGGGATCGAAGCGGATTACGGTTTGACCCTGGGTCACCGGGCTGTTGGGCGGCGCCAGCCAGACAATCTGCAAGTCCGACACGCGCACCGGCGCGCTGAGCTGGATGGAGCGCTCCGCCGCCAATTCTCCCCGGCAACGCACCAGCACCAGAAACTCGCCCCGGCGCGCCTTGGCCATGGGAAGATCCGCGGCCGCTTCCACCTTCCGCAACCTCGACCACGCCACCGCGCCGGCCGCCGCGGCCAGCGCCAGCAACAACGCGATCCAATAGCGGGCCTTGCCGGCGCGCCTCATTTCGCGCCCGCTCCCGGTGGCAGGATGTCCGCCGCCACGGTCAGATCCGGCAGCAGGTGGGGATCTTTCGAATCCAGCCGGTAGCGAGCTGCGAAGGTCTTTACAGGGCTCTCCAGCGCCGAGGCCGCCACCGGGCTGGCTGAATCGAAACGGGCCGTGAAGGTAAGCGAAGGGTAAGCATCCAGATGCACCACCGCGGTCGACCCTGGCTGCAAGATCGCGCCATCGGCTTCGTTCACCGAAAGCCGCAGCACCATGCTGGCGGGATCGAAAATGTGCAACAGCGGATTCCCCGCGTACGTTTGATCGCCCTCCTGCGCGTGGCCCATCGAATTATTCTTCCAGACGTTGTCGAGCGATACCATGCCGTCGATCGGCGCTTTCACGGTCAACTTTTCCAGGTCTTTCTGCAACTGCGCCAGGGTAAGCTTCTGCCGGTCGCGTTGCAGGACCAATACACCGACTTCGGCGCGTTCGGCGTCGTCGTGAAACTGGCTGGACCGCAGCAGGCTCTTGACGTGCTCTTCGGCGTCGCGCAGCTTTTCGGCATTCTTGAGCTGCTCGAGGTCGCTCAACACCGGCCCCTTGCGGATTTCCAGCTTGGCTTTTTCCAGGTCCGCCGTGGCCTGCGCCAGGTCGGACGTCCGCTTGGCGGCATTGCTGCGGTCCTCGGCCATCTTCTGTTCCACCTGGTGGGACAAATCGTCGAACTTGGCTTGTGCGTCGCGTTGCGCCTTGATTTGTGCGGTGCTGTCGAACTCCGCCACCAGATCTCCGGCGTGCACCACGCTGCCATTGGGAACCAGTTTGACCAGCGTCATCATGCCGCCCTGGCCGCTGATGCGAGGGACTTGCACCGGCGTGATTCGCTGGGCGGCAATGGTGCCGATCGTGCGTACGCCACGCGGCCGGACAGGGGACTCGGCGGCCGCTGGTTGGCTCGCTTCCGGTGCGGCATTTGCCGGCGCTTGGCGGCCTCCGCATCCGGCGCCCGCCAGGATCGCCACCAGCAGCGCGGCAACCACTCCCGCCGACGAATTTGACACTGGCCTCCCGCCTAAAATTCGACGTTAACACTTAGACGCCGGGCGGTTGCAATTTGTTGACCGCTGGTGCCGACTTTCTTGGGTGGCATTTTGCCCGGACGGGCGCGGGAAATGCGGTCACACGTGGGCCATTTTCGCCTGGAGGCACCAACCGAGCCGCGACCGAGCATCGTGGCGCGGGCCAGGTAGGACAGACGATCGGTTTTTGTGGTCTGTCAAGTTTTGTCGTCTGTCAAGCGGCGCGTCTCCTGCCGAGGCGCGACAGACGACAAAAACCGATCGTCTGTCCTACCTGGCATCCGCGAGGCCAATGAAAGACGCACCAGAGAGAATGCTGTCACTCACACCGCAACACCACTGCCGGGTCAACCCGCACCGCTCGCCGAGCCGGAATCGCGCACCCCGCCACCCCGGCCAACGTCAGCACGGCGCCTGCCGCCAGAAATGTCACCGGATCGCCAGGCGACACGCCAGCCAGCACCGCTCGCAACAGCCGCGTCACGCCGAACGCCAGCGGCAGGCCAATCATGAGCCCGTACGCCAGCGGCCGCAAACCTTGCCGGAACACCAGCCGCACGATGTCGCCGCTGGTTCCCCCCATCGCCAGGCGGATTCCGAACTCCTGCGTCCGCTGGCTGACCGAGTGCGCCGTCACCGAATACAACCCGATCGACGCCAGCACCAGGGCCACCACCGCAAACACCGTGCAGATGGCGCCGAACAGGCTCGTGGTCAGGCGGTTCTCCGCAATCCGGTCCTCCAGCGAACGCACTTCATACACCGGCAGCGCTTCGTCCACCCTCTGCACTTCGGTGCGAAACGCCTGCGCCAAGGTCGATGGCGGAACTCCCGTGCGCGCCACCAGGTACGCCACCCGCTGTGGCGCCTCCGCGTATGGCAGATAGATCAATGGCGAATGCTCCAGCGGATGGCGGAAGTCCTGCAAAATGTCCGGCACCACGCCCACCACGGTCAACCACGGTTGCGGGACGCCGTCGCGGACCAGGCGCAGCCGCTTGCCCAGCGGATCTTTTCCCGGCCACATCTTGGCCGCGAAGTTTTCGTTCACCACAGTCAGCGGCGCTTCCGCGGTGCTTTCTTCATCCGTGAACAGGCGTCCCCGGCGCGCCCGCACCTGCCCCACGCGGAAGTAGCCGGCGCTTGCCACAATCGCGTCCAGCCGCGGCAGCCGGTCGCCCGCCGGAGCGTCGCCTTCCATCTGGTAGGGGAACTCGATCCAGCGGCCGAGCGGCAGGTTCGAAACCACCGCCGCCGCTTCTACCCCCGGCAGCGCATCGAGGCGCTTGGCAAGCGTCTCATGGAACCGCACCAGCTCCTCCTCGTGTGCGTACTTTGCCTCCGGAAGGTTGATGCGCATGGTGAGCACATTCGCCGTGTTGACGCCGAGCGGCGTCGCATACAGGTTGGCGGTGCTGCGAATCATCAGGCCCGCGCCCGCCAGCAGCATCACGCACAGCGCCATTTCGAAAGCCACCAGCGTCCCGGCCAGGCGAAGGCTGCGGCGCCCGCCCGCCATGCCGTACCCGCCATCCTTCAGCGACCCGTGAATGTCCACCTTCGCCAGCCGCAATGCCGGCGCCATTCCGAACAGCACTCCGGTGGCGATGGAAATCGCCGCCAGGTAAAGGAAAGCCGTCGCGTCCAGCTTCAGATGCAACCATACCGGTTTCACCACGTCGCCGGTGCCCGCATCGAACCAGCGCAGCCCGCCGATCGCCACCAGCCAGCCCAACCCGCCGCCCGCCAGCGAGAGCAGCGTACTTTCGATCAGCAATTGCCGCATGATGCGCGCCCGCCCGGCGCCGATCGCGACTCTAATCGAAATCTCGCGCGCCCGCCCCGCCGCGCGCGCCAGCAGCATGTTGGCCACATCCGCGCACGCAATCAGCAGCACGAATCCCACCGCGCCGAACAACACCGCGAACAGCGGCCGCATGGCGTACACGCCGGTGATCATCGCGATCGGCAACACCTCCGCCGTGAGTCCGCGGTTGGTTTCCGGATACTGGCTCGCCAGTTGCCGCATCAACGTGACCAGTTCCGTCCGCGCCGCGCCGAGCTTCACCCCATCGGCCAGGCGGCCGTAAACCATCAGGCTGCGGTCGCTGCGTTTCTCCATCGCGGCGGTGGGAACCAGCGGCATCCACAAGTCCGTTTCTTCCGGGAATCGCTTCCCCGGCGGCATCACGCCCACCACTTCCGCCGGCACGTCGTCCACCCGAATCGTCCGGCCCACCATGCCTGGGTCGCCGCCGTACCGCTGCTGCCAGACGTGGTGCCCCAGCAGCACCACCGGGGCCGCGCCCGGCCGCTCGTCCGCGGACGTGAAATCGCGGCCCAGCAGCGGTTTCTGGCGCCCCACTCGGTTGCCGTTCGCCGACATGCGCACGCAGTAATAACGCTCCGGAAGCCCGCTATGGTCGCTCACGTTGACTGGCACGAACTGATACGCGGCCAGCCCCGATAGCGACTTCACGCGCGCCTGCAAATCGCGGAAGTCCGGGTACGATGCCCCGAAGTTCTGGAAGCGCGCGGGGTCGGTTGAATTGACGATGATGACCCGCTCGGCGTGGTCCAGCCCCGCGTTCCAGGAGATGGCCCCGCTAAGGATCGTGAACATCGCCCTATCGGCGCCGATGCCCAGCGCCAGCGCGACTACCGCAACCGCGGTGAATCCCGGGTTCCGGCCGAATGTCCGCGCCGCATACCGGACATCTTGCCACCACGTCTCGATTCTGGCGAAGGTCCACAGGTCGCGACACCGCTCCTGGATTCCGGTCAGGTTCCCAAAGCGCCGCCGCGCGCCGCCGCCGGACTCCTCGGCCGCCATCTCCAGGTGAAACCGCAACTCGTCTTCGAGGTCGCGGTCCAGTTGCCGGCGCCGCCACAGTGCATTGAGTTTCTTGCGAAATCGGTTCATCTCACGCCGTCTCCATCACGCGCGCGATGGCTTCCGCCAGCCGCCGCCACTCGCTCGATTCCCGCGAGAGTTGCTTGCGGCCCTCCGCGGTCAGCTTGTAATATTTCGCGCGCCGATTGTTCTCCGATTGCCCCCACTCGGAATCGATCAAGCCGTCCAGTTCCAGCCGGTGCAGCGCCGGGTAGAGCGATCCTTCTTCCACGCGCAGCACTTCGTCGGAGATCTGCTGGATCCACTGCGAGATCCCGTACCCATGCATGGGTCCGCGGCTGAGCGTCTTCAGAATGAGCATGTCCAGCGTCCCCTGGACCAGGGTTCCTTCGGGCCGCGGCTGTTCTTTTCCCATAGACGCTTGATAGGAGTATCTACCGAAGCGGTTCCGATGTCAAGCTAATGGTTTGGTCCTCGGGGTTTGCCGCGGTTGATGGCGTAGAACCGATTAGAATTCTGGTGAGCCGGGCGGGACTCGAACCCGCGACCCTGTGCTTAAAAGGCACATGCTCTACCACCTGAGCTACCGGCCCCGATTGGATTGCGCTCTCCAAAGTGTACCAGACCGCAGTCGATCAAGCGATGCTGCGATTCACCTGCACCGCGCCGCCCGCTATACTTGTGGTCTCGGATGCGCATGAACCGGTTAGTCCGGCGATTCCTGATCACCATCCTTGCCATCGCCGGGACACTGGCGATCGGCACGGTCGGCTTCACCGTCATCGACCACTACCCGCCCTTCGATGCCTTCTACATGACGCTCACCACGATGACCACGGTGGGCTACGGCGAGATCCATCCGCTTTCCCGGGCGGGCCGCATTTTCAATTCGTTTCTCATCATGTTCGGCGTCACGACGATTCTAATTGCCATTGGCGCCATGACCCAGACGATCATCGAGGTCGAACTGGGCGATCGTCTTCACCAGCGGCGGAACAAACGCATGATCGACAAGCTCAAGAACCATTTCATCGTCTGCGGATTCGGACGGGTGGGGCGCGGCGCGGCGGCCGAACTGCTGCACGCCGGAGTGCCCTTCGTGGTGGTGGACCAGAACCCGGAGCGCACCGAGCGCGCCATGCTGGAAGGCATGTTGGCGCTGGCGGCCGACGCCACGCACGACGATACGCTGCGCCAGGCCGGCATCGAGCACGCGCGCGGCCTGGTGGCGGCGCTCGCCACCGACGCCGACAACCTGTTCGTGCTGCTCTCGGCCAAGGGTTTGAATCCGGGCCTTTACGTGGCCGTGCGGGCGGCCGAGGAAGGCGCCGAAGAGAAGATGCGGCGGGCCGGAGCCAACTCGGTGTTCGCCCCCTACGCGCTCACCGGGCACCGCCTGGCGCAAGCTCTGCTACGGCCCCATGTGGTGCAGTTTCTGGACTTCACGACGCAGGCTATCGGACAGGACATCACCATCGAGCAGGTCTCGGTCGCCATCGACAGCGAAATGGTTTCCAAGACCATCCGCGACATGCAACTGGGCCGCGACCTGGGCGTGATTGTGATGGCCATCCGCAAGCGCGACGGCCAGATGTTGTTCAATCCGCCGGCCGACACGGCCATTCGCGGAGGCGACTTCCTGATTGTGATGGGCCGCCAGGAGAGTCTGCGGACGCTGGAGACGCTGCTGGCCGGCCGCAGTTTGCCGCGAACGGGTTAGGCTTCGTTATGTGATAACTGTGCCGACCGCTCCCTTGACGGGTCCTGAGTCGGCGTCGGACCAGGACCAGCGGACACCCGGAGGCGTACAATTCTAGTCATGGGAAAGCTCCGGGAGCTGTTCGAGTCGCTGGCGTATGCGGGCATGAAGCCGCAACGGCCTGGCGGCGAACCGGCCAAGCCGAAGAGCGCCCTCCGGCAACGCTTCGAAACCTATCTGACCGGGCCGGCGAGCACGGACCCGCTTTACCTGAGCAATCGCACCATCGGACAGCGATTTCGCACCGCGGCGGTGGTGGTGGTGCCGATCGGGCTGCTGGTAGGCGTGCTGTTTCTCGCCTGGAGCGGCGTGTTCAAGACGAAGGATACGTCCAAACCAAGAGAACTGACCACGGCGGAGAAATACGCGCGCATTCTGCCCAACTTCAATCCGAATATTCAGCTACCGGCCCATCACGAACTCGACGTGCAGGATGTTCACGTGGTGCACGGTTCGCCAACCCAGGTAGTGGGGCTGGTGAAGAACAACACCGACCACGTGATCGCGTCCGCCGGGATGGTTTTCGATCTCACCGACCAACGCTGGTCCCGTTTGGGCGCGGTGAGAACTCAGGTCGAAAAACTGCGTCCGCACAGTGCGACGCCCTTCCGGTTTGCCGTGAAGCAGGACACCGCGGAGCACGTCTTAGTGCGCGAGTTTCAGCTTCAGTAAGGGCCCTCTATTGTCCGTCTCTTCCAAGGCAACAAAAAAAAGCTCGGGCGGTGACCGGGGGTTTCGGCAAGAATGGACGCACCGGTACGTCTTATTCGAACCGCTGGCGGAACTCGTCGAATTCCAGGCGCAGAGCGGCCAATTCCCGCTCGAGCGCGGCGATGCGGTCCGCAACCGGCAGTTGCGCCGCGGGAACGGATGCGACTTGCCCCTCTTCGGCGCCCGCGTCGGGCTGGCCCGCCAGCAGATGCGCCCAGCGCGCCTCGCGCGATCCGGCATAGCGGGTCAGGCGGACTACCATGCCCAGCTCCGACAGGTGATGGAGCGTGGTCTCGACCGCTTCCAGGTCGTCGAACTGGTAGAGGCGATCGGAGCGGCCGCGCAACTCACCCACGGTTTGCGGGCCGCGCAGCAGCAGCAGGCATATCAGCGCGGCTTCGCGGCGGCCGAGGTTGAACTGCTCGGTGAAACGCTGGGCGTGCTTGGGCACGCGGATATCGCGGCCGGTGAGCCGGGTGGCCAGGCTCTTATGGCGCAATCCTTCTAGCGCGCCTTCGACGGTGGACTCGTCGTAGGCCACCACCGGCTCACGATTGGTCTTCTGGTTGCAGGCGTTGAGCAGCGCGTTGAGGGAGAGCGGGTAATACTCGGGCGTGGCGATTTCCTTTTCGAGCAGGGCGCCCAGCACGCGCACCTCGGCCGCATCCAGTTGCCAGTCCATTTGCTTAGGTTACCAAGGGTGAGGCAGGACAGACGATCGGGTTTTGTCGTCTGTCAGGGCGTCGGTGGCGGAGCATGACAGGCCACGAAAGGCGATGGCCTGTCCTACCTGCCTCGCTTGTCGGGCGGAGTGCTTCGCGGTAGCATAGCGGGGTACGAGAGGGCTTTCGATGGCGCAAAAAATCGGCCGGCGGCATTTCTTTTTCGGGTCGCTCCTGGCGGGTGCGGTCCCGCTGGGAGGGTTCGGGAGCACAGCCTCGCTCCGCAAGCTGGGCTACAAGTCGCCCAATGAGAAGCTGAACATCGCTTCGATCGGCGCCGGCGGCAAGGCCTCCAATGACATCGACGGTTGCAGCCAGGAAAACATCGTGGCGCTCTGCGACGTGGACGACCGGCAGGCCGCGGCTAAGTTCAAGGAGTACGAGAAGGTTCCCAAGTACAAGGACTTCCGCAAGATGCTCGACCAGGAAAAGGGCATTGACGCGGTGATCGTGACGATCCCGGATTTCATGCACTCGACGGCCGCCGTCTGGGCGATGGAGCGTGGCAAGCATGTCTATGTGCAGAAACCGCTGGTGCGCACGGTTTGGGAAGCGCGCCTGATGCTCGAAACGGCCAACAAATACGGGGTCGCCACGCAAATGGGCAACCAGGGTTATTCGAACGAAGGCACACGGCAGGTTGCCGAGATGATCTGGTCAGGGGAAATCGGCAACGTCACCGAAGTGCATGCCTGGACCAACCGGCCGATCTGGCCGCAGGGCCTGAC
>Ga0187869_10004176_pt1 | contig 10195 bp, 10 predicted proteins | sample June2016WEW_13_1_2_FD_132972 | JGI IMG/M metagenome (GOLD analysis project Ga0187869, IMG submission 132972) | Peatland microbial communities from SPRUCE experiment site at the Marcell Experimental Forest, Minnesota, USA - June2016WEW_13_100 | ecosystem: Environmental > Terrestrial > Soil >...
CCTCCTGCCTTGCCGATCCTCTCCATGGGTCACACTCCTTTCGGTTCCTCCTGGGAACCTCGGCTCCGGAGTGTCACCCATTTTCCTCACGGACTTTTGCTCATGATCTGGTCGTTAGCCCAAACTACCTGGCGGAGACGGTTCGCCTCTTGAACGGCTCCCCGGACAGGGCAGTGTCCTAAGGGGGGGTGGTGTCCTAATTTGATTTTCGTCGGGAAGGCAAGCTGCGACGTGCCGTTCAGCGGGTAAAGAGTACGACGGAGCGGTTGTCGGGGAAAAATCAGTAGTACACCGTTTGGTCGCCTCGGCGAAAAACCTCAAGCTCTTCTGCCTTCAAGCGACAACGCAATCTTTGGTATGTTCGGTCATCGTTGTGATGCCATTTGCGATATACAGCCCAGCAGCAATAATCTGCCACCTGAATCCATGCATTGGTGGCTCTCGGATGGTGGTACACCTGGAACGGAATCCGGCCGAGTTCGCGCCTACAAACGACCTTGAACGCCTTCTCTACTGGTTCCCTGTTGCGTTGCAAAGGCAAAGAGTCTGTGAAAACAAGAACCTGCGTGGTGCCTTTCTGGAGACAGCCACGAAAAATAAAAAGGAAGAGCATTGAGGCAAACTTAGGATAGAATTCGTATGGATCGCGTATCGCGGGATTTACTTTCGGCTTTTCTACGACAACCGATGCGAAACGCCAGCCGTCATAGGCGCACAATCTGTCAACGACCGCGTTCCGGGTACTCTGCTCGTCTTCACAGGCGTGAAACGAAATAATATTCTTCCCTTGCTTTAGGAGTGAGTAGCGTAGCTCGGTGAGTGAATTGGCAAGAGGGGTGGGATCGTATGTCCAAGCTGCGGTAAAGACGTAGTAGAGAGACGAGTTTCGATTAAAGTTAAAGTCTCCAGATTCATCTAGAGCAATATGAATCGTGGCCAAATTATGGGCCCAGAAATTCGACCTCCCCGCCTAGCCTTGTGGGCCGACCCCCTGGGGGTCCTTTCGGCGGGGAGGAACCTTTAGGTTCTCGTTCGAAGGAAGGCTACAGCGACGAGATGTAAAAATCAAGAAAAAAATCACACTAGGCCAACAATTCTTCTATTCCCCATATCCGGTCTGTCACCCCCGCCGCCATCGCAGGCGTCACCCGCAAGGTCTGGTGAATCCGGCAGAAATTGTAGTAGACGAAGTGCAGGGCCAGCGCGGCCTTTAGATTCGCCAGCTTCTTGCTGAAGGCATTGGTCAGTCGGGTGAACCTCCGGCACATCATCCGGACAGAAATCCGGTCAGAAGTTCCGAGCCCTCCCGAGAAACATAGCGAAAAATCAAGAGATTTTAAGATCGTTCCAGTACGTGCTGCTTTTGGGAATGTGAAGGGCCCCGCTGATTGCGGTGAGCCTGAGCGGACTGTTGCTTGCCGATAGCAAGCGGATAATCGCGATCGCCCGCAAGGTCGCCCTATTCTTTCTCAAGGACATGCCCCTTAGTTCGAAATATCGAATATTGTTCGCATTGGAGAACAGTGGACGCATTCTTTCAGAGACGGAATATCATTGTCAAGCGGAAAGCCGTAACGGGGGTTCTGCAAGGCCTGTGGCCATACATCTGTATAAGCATACCCGCAGCCGACTCCTTATCCCGGTCTGGTCTCAGGTTGTCCTTAGTATTCAGAGCGGACAAATATCTTTGACGTGTGGGTTCGAGCCCCTCGAACGTAAAAAAGGTACCGGACACCTTTTGAAGGCCAACGCCTTGATTTGCTTGGTGCGCGATCCGAAGTCTTGGCGACCGGTGCGCCAAGTGGGAAGACGACGAAGCGCTACCCCTGATTGACGATCTCGTGCGCCCGGTGCTGCGGGTCGGGATGCCGCGCGCACCGAGGCTGAATGCCCCTGGGGGCACCGTGCACGTGGTCGCCCGCTGGAGGGCCCAGCGCGCCGTGGACAGCCCGGCCTTCGTGGCGCCCTACGGTCCCCCGGCGGGGACGCCGAAGAATTGGAACCATGCCCTCGCAGAATCACGAGGCTAGGGCCTAAATGGTGTCCCGTACCTTTTTACACGTGTCGCGCCTGTGATTCAGGAATTGACACTCGGCACCCCCTTTTGATATGATTTTTCGTGACCATCCCGTCATCGACCCACTTTTTGCAGGAGCGCCACTCCGCCGTGTTTCCCACCGGGCAGAACAGGCCTACGCGCCTTCGGGTCAGCACGATCACCACCAGTGCATCCCGGGTCCCTCTAGCAGGTAGCGGAAAAACTCTTTTGGGGCATGCGATCAGAGTGTCTCCGCGGCTCGAGACTTCCTCAAGAGTCAGGGCCTGATCAAGTAGAATGTTTAAGGATCGTTGAGGAGGATGGGGCGGCTTCTATCGCCGAGCCGGAAGGGTTCCTGCCCAGGCGAAGAAGGCATCCCAAGAAAGGAGGACTTATGGTCAAGAGAGGTCTAGCCTATTTGGCGCTGGTTGTGCTGATCGCTGGGTTCTTCGTTATCGATACAGCCAAAGCCCAGCAACTGGCGAAAGAGCAGATTCTGAGCATTGCCTTTGATGCTGGAGACGTGGGAACACTTGATCCCCATCGGGCCGCATCGACGGTCGATCGCGCGACGGTCGATATGATATTCAATGGCCTCGTTCGATACCCACCGGGAGAACAGGTGAAGGTCGAACCCGATCTCGCCTCCTCCTGGACCGTCTCGAGGGATAAAACGGTCTGGACCTTTACCCTCCGGAAGGGGGTTTTCTTCCATCCCTATGCTGGCAACCCCACTGGGTACGAGTTGACCGCAGAGGATGTGGTCTATTCCTTGAAAAGAGCGGCCGATCCGAAACGCTCCTCCTACGCTGGGGAGTACGATGGGATGACCTTCGAAGCGCTCGATCCCTCTACGGTCAGGATCACGCTCGACAAGCCGATGTCCGAAACCCTGTTCCTGGCCAAGGTGGCGAGTTATGCGGGTGGATTTATCGTGAGCAAGAAAGCCCTTGAGGAGAAAGGGGACGACTGGTTCAAGACCCAGCCCGTGGGAACCGGACCCTTCATGTTTGAAACCTATGAGCCCCGACAGAAGACGGTGCTTGCGGCGAACGCCAAGTATTTCCGGGGAGCGCCGATTCTGAAGCAGGTTGTCGTCCGCTACATGCCGAGCGTCAGTTCCCGCGAGTTCGGGCTCCAGACGGGAGAGTTGCAGATCATCGAAGGACTCAAAGAGGAAAAATGGGCTGAGAAGGTCGCCACCTTCCCCGATGTCAGGGTGAGGAACTTCGGCCCCTGCGAGACGCAGATGCTCTACTTCACCATGACCCAAAAGCCCTTCGACGATGTGAGAGTTCGGAAGGCCGTCTCCTACGCCATCTCCCGTGAAGAGGTCGCCGCCTTCATGGGGAAGAGCCTGGCGATTCCGATTTATGCGGCTGCCCTCGCTCCGCCCGCACCCGGCGCCCTGACCAAGGAGGAAGCCCTCAAGGCCGGCGTGGTGTATGAGAACAACCAGGCAGAGGCCAGAAAACTGCTGACTGAGGCCGGCTACCCCAATGGCTTCAAGACAGAGGTGATCATCAGCGAAATGGAGAGCAGTTACCGAAAGCCGATGATCGCCATTCAGGCGCAGCTCAAGAAGGTGGGGATCGATATGGCCCTCAAGGTCGTCGACCACTCCTCCTTCCATACGCTGATTCGCAAAGATGCAAGTCCCATCGTCTACTATGCCGCTTGGCGGCCCAATGTGGACGTCTTTCTCACTCGCTTCTATCACTCGGGCTCTACTGTCGTAACGGGGAAGAATCCGGATACGAACTTCTCTCATTACGCGAGCGTGGACGAGCTGATTGAAAAGGCGAGGTGGGAGCTCGATGCGGACAAGCAGAACGCCATGTGGAAAGAGGCCCAGATCAGGATCCTCAGGGATGTTGCCACGGTACCCATCATCCGTCTGCTCTACAATTTCCCGGCCAAGTCGTACGTTGACATCGGCCATCCGTTGCAGTGGAGTTGGCAAACGTACTCTCCGCAGATCACGGAAAAGACGAGAATCCTGGCGAGATAAACAGATCGAATAACATCCGCCCTTGTCTCAGTCGGTCCAGCTCACCCCGTCCCTCTCATTGGAGGGACGGGGTGAGTAGCTTATGCTCATGGAGGATGCCAAGCATGTCGAGTTACGTCCTTCGGAGAGTCCTCCAAAGCATCCCTATCCTCGTTGTTGTCCTGACGCTGGTCTTTGTGGTGGTCCGGATACTTCCCGGTGATCCAGCGATCGCAGCTCTCGGAGATTACGCCAACAAGGAGGCTGTCGAGGCACTGAGAGAACAAATGGGGCTCAATGCCCCCCTGTGGCTGCAATATTTCCGGTTTCTCGGGGACCTTTGCCGAGGGAATCTTGGAACCTCCATCATCACGGGATTTCCTGTTGGGAAACAACTCGTGAAGGTCCTTCCCTACACCTTAGAGCTCACCTTCAGTTCCATCCTCTTCGGTTTTCTCTTTGGGATCCCTTTGGCGATTCCCGCAGCCGTTCGCCGCAACAGTGTTATCGATTATTTCAACCGTGTCTTCTCCTTGATGGGTCTTTCCATTCCTGCTTTCTATCTGGGCATCCTGTTGATGCTGGTCTTTTCAATCAAACTGCGGCTCTTCCCCGTGGTGGGAGGTGGCGATCTGGCGAGCCTCTCGAGCACTCTTCGTCATCTCTTTCTCCCCGCCCTTTCCCTGGGATTGATCATGACGGCCTATGTAACCCGGATGAGTCGCTCCTCCCTCCTGAACATCCTTCGCGAGGATTATGTCCGAACGGCCCGCTCCAGGGGGATCTCCGAACGGGTTATCCTCTTGAAGCACGCCTTGCGGAACGCCCTGATTCCGATCGTGGCCCTCGGCGGGGTTTATGCCGTGGTCTTGATCGGCTCCTCGGTCATGACGGAGATCGTCTTTTCCCGACCCGGGCTGGGGAGCCTCATGGTGGGAGCTATTAAGCAGAGGGACTACACCACCCTTCAATCGGTGATGGTCTTTTACTCGATGGTGGTGGTCATCCTGAATCTCATGACCGATCTCATTTATGGATGGATCGACCCTCGGATACAGTATCGTTAACGAGGGATCCTCTGGCCCCTCTCCGAATGTTGAGGAAGAGAAAGGATAGGAGGATTCCTGAAAAGACCTGGTTGCAAAAAGGCCCGAATGCCTAATGTCTGATAAGATTTCCGAGCAACAAAGGGCATGGCTGACGCTTATACGGAACAAGACGGCCCTGGTGGGCGGCGTAATTGCTCTTTGCATCGTTTTCGTCGCCATCTCCGCCCCATGGATCTCTCCGCTCGATCCCCTGGAGCAGGATCCCTATGCCCGTCTGATGGGGACCACTCCAAAGCACTGGCTCGGAACCGACGACTTCGGTCGGGACGTCTTTTCACGAATCATCTGGGGCAGTCGAATTTCTCTTTTGATCGGGGGCGCGTCGGTCCTTCTCGGGCTGCTCCTGGGGACCTCGCTGGGCATGATTGCCGGTTATTACGGCCGAAAAGCGGAAAGCCTGATCATGAGAGCCATCGATGTGATGATGTGTTTTCCGGACCTGATTCTGGCCATCGCCGTCACGGCCGCCCTGGGGGCCAATCTTCTCAACCTCATTATCACCATTGGCATCGTGATGACACCTCGATTTGCTAGGTTGGCTCACGGGATCATCCTGTCCATAAGAGAGAATGAGTTTGTTCTGGCTTCTCGGGCAGTCGGCGCAGGCGTGCCCCGGATCTTGGTTCAACACATCTTCCCCAACATCCTCGGGGAACTCCTCGTGGCTGGAACCCTCTGGGTGGGAGAGGCGATCCGCCTCGAGGCCAATCTTGCATTTATCGGATTGGGGGTTCAACCGCCCACGCCCACGTGGGGGAATATGACACGGGAAGGGGTCGATGTGCTCATCAACGCACCCTGGCTCTCCATCTTCGCGGGGTCGAGCATCCTCATCACCATTCTCGCGTTCAACATGATTGGGGATGGAATACGGGATATCACGGACCCCAAGCTGAGAGGAGGCTGAGAAGTAGCTCCCAATAGATGAGCAATTGCAGGATTTCTAAAGAAAAAAGGGACCGGACAGCTTTTGAAGGCTAACGCCTTGATTTACTTGGTGCGCTATTCGAATTCTTCCAGAGCGGTCGGCCACGCGGAGATGCTGTGAAGCCGTATCCCTTGGTTGATGATCTGGTGGGCCCCGTCCTGCGGGTCGGGATGCCGCGTGCCGCGCGCTCAATGGCGCTCCGGGCCAGGGTGCAGTTAGTGGCCCGCTGGAGGATCCAGCGCGCCGTGGGCAGCCCAAGCTTAATGGCGCCGTACGTCCCCCGGTGGGGCCGCCGAAGAATGGGAATCATGCCCTCGCACAATCAGGGGGTTGGGGCGTAAATGGAATCCGGTACCTTTTTCACGGGCGCCCGGGCCTTAGCGGGCATCTCAAGCGGGCGCCCTTCGAGGTGATCTTGCAGGAAGCGATGGGCCCAGCTTAGGATCCACGGCGCGAAGAGAAAGGTCGTGTAATGGCCTCCCGGCAGCCAATCGATCTTGGGGCGTCCGAGGGCCTGCCACAGACGTTCCACCGAGTGCCGAGGGATAACACAATCCCACCGGGCATTCACCATGTAGAGGGCCTTGCCGCGGGCACCCCCGGCGAAGGAGAGGGGATCGATTGGGGCCCATCGCTGCCGAAGGACCTCCTGGGTAAGGCCTTGGCGCTCCAGCCGCCTCCGGAACCGGCGGGCGAGGAAGCTGCTCCAGACGAGGTGGGCCGGGTCGCCCCCACCCAGGATCAGGACACCCGCCTTGAGGCGGTCCTCCACGCCGAGCGCGACGGCGGCGACCAGGGCGCCCAGGCTGATGCCGAGCACAGCCATCCTGTCATGGGCGATTTCGTCGCGCCCGTCGAACCAATCCAGAGCCCGCCGGAGATCGAGGACCGCCTGTTGGCCCGTCGCCAAGATGGCATCCGCATCGCCACGCCGGATGGCCTCCCACAGCCCCCCGTCTGCCTTCCGCATCATATGGTGGGGGAGGACGAGGAGGAGCGCCGCAAAGCCCCGCTGGGCGAACTTCCGTCCGACCCATTTCTCCAGGCGTGCCTTCTCGCTGCCGAGGGCATGGAGGATCAGGAGCGCCGGGTAGGCCCAGGGGTGCGCGGGAGAAAGTAGAAGGCCGCCACTCGATCGTTGGCCGGAAGGCCCGTTTGGACGGGGCTCGGGAAGGTGACTAGGAATTCTGAGAAGCCGGACCCCTCTGCCAGGGGCTCGACCTCGGCGATGACGGGGATCTTCGGGTAGCAGTAGACACTCGGGCAGGGGCTACCTTGGAGCAGCGCGGTGGCGAGGATAAGGCCGAACATACGGAATCACTTCTCTCTGACAAGAAGTTTATCCCCGGAAGTCTCACGGGGCAAGGGGGGGGTTGCTCAGACGGAGGCAGTCCCTGCCCTCCTCTTCGTCAGCCTCCTCGCGGCTTTTCTGCTGTACATGTCCCGGGCCGGATGGTTGACGGTGGGCCACATCCCCGCGCTCATCGCTTTCACCACCCTCCTCGGCGTCTTCCTCTCCCTGGCCGTGGAGCGGGCCGTGACGTTTCTGAGGGGACTCTCTGCCAGCGGGCTCGCGAAGGCCTTGTGGGGCTCTGCTGCGCTCATGTTTCCGGGGATGCTCAGCTTGACGCTGGCCCCGGCTGGAACGACCTGGCGGATCGCCCTGGTTCCCCCCTATCTCGTCCTGCCGGGGTTCCTGCTGGGACGACCGCGACTGCCTTTGCGTCTGACGTGGGAAGATGCCGTCGCGCTCCTCCTGATCTGGCTACCGCCCGATCTCGGCCTCCTGCCGGGCCCCCTCGCCAAACTTCTCGCCGTCGACTGGACGCTGTTCCTGTTTCTCATCGTTCGACGTCTCGATGGGGTCGGCTATCGGTACGTCCTTGGGGTGCGCAGCCTGATCGTGGCTGCCGCTAATGCCATCGTCTTCGGGGCAATCGCCGTCCCATTGGGGCTCCTCTCGGGCTTCCTCTCCCCTGCTTCAGCACACGCTTCGTGGATAGAGCTGCTCTTCCGGGCGGTCGGGGTCTATTTCGCTGTTGCTGTCCCGGAGGAGATCCTTTTCCGCGGGGTCATCTTGAATCTGTTGCAGCGGGGCTTCCCCCGACGGGGACCAACGGTCCCCCTGCTCCTTAGCGCGGGGTTGTTCGGGCTTGCGCACTGGAAGGAGCGAGACTGGCGCTACATGCTTCTCGCAGCATTGGCAGGAATCTTCTATGGCGGAACCTACCTGCGCACGGGCTCCGTGGTCTGCTCGGGCATCACTCACGCTCTCGTGGACTTCGTGTGGGGGCTGTTCTTCCGAACGTTGTGGTCCCCGCGGGGGTAGCAGGGCGAGCCAGGGGGACGCGTCGAAGGGCGGGGTTGTCCCATATAAAGGGGATCTCCCCCTTTTCATTGTGGTCGGAGGGAAGCTGAGGGCGGATGACGTCCTGGCGACCTTGACTGACTTGTTCCTCACGCGGGGGTGTCCCTATCCTCTCCGGTCCGACAACGGCCCCGAGTTCTGCGCCAAGGTAGTTCGCGAGTGGCTCCACTGGCTCGACGTGCGCACCCTGTTCATTGAACCCGGGAGCCCCTGGGAGAACGGCTACAGCGAGTCCGTCAACGGGAAGCTCCGGGATGAACTGCTGGATCGGGAGGTCTTCTATACCTTGCAGGGGGCTCAGGTCTTGATCGAGTGGTGGCGGCAGCACTACAACACCATACGGCCGCACAGCGCTTTGGGCTATCCGCCCCCCGCCCCCGAGACTCGGGCGTGGCCCCCGCTTGCGCCCCCCTCGCTTGGGCTAGAGTTGGCAGGGATCCGAAACTAACTTCGGGGTGGACCAATCACTGGGGGCAGGTCACTAGCTTCGGCGCGAATAGCGGCATGGTCTTGCTCCCTTCCTTGTCGGCTAATCGCTCGTGCCCGCGGCGCTCTCGATCACGTGGTAGTGGAAGTTGATCCGATCGACGGTATAGGTAAGGTGAACCCGCCCGCCGTTATCGGGCAGGAGGCAGGGGTAGGAGAGTTCCCCGTTGGTCGCGACCGCGACCGGCATCGGGTCCGACCAGTGGGCCCCGCCGTCCCTGGAGACGGCGAGGTCCAGGCGCAGCCGGTCGGTCGAGGAGTGGTTGTAGGCGGCGAGGATCGACCCGTCCGGAAGGTTGACGATGTCCAGCCCGCTGTTCGGATTGGGCAGGTCGAGGGCGCGGGATGCGGTCCAGGATCTCCCGTCATCAGCGGACCACGAAGCCAGGGCGCGGCCCTTGCGCCCGCGCGAGAGCATCAAGATCTTCCCGTCCGGCGCCAGCGCGAGGGCCGGCTGCAGCGCAACGCCGCGCACCGTGGTGTCCCCGAAGAGGCGCCAGCTCGTGCCGCCGTCCTTGCTGCGGAGCACGAGCGGCGCCCAGGTCTTCTCGTCGTAAATCGGCAGCAGGATCGCGCCGGTGGGAGTGACCAGGGGCCGGTTGCGGGTCATGAGGCCCTCACGCTCGTGGAGGAGACGCGGCCTGCTCCACGTCGAGCCGCCGTCGCTGGAATCGGAGAAGACGATGCGCGCACTGGTCCACTCCTCGCGATCGAGAATCACGTAAGCGAGGTGGAGCCCGCGCTCGTCTCGCCACAGGGCGGGGTTGCCGACGGCGGTGAGCGGGACGTCGACGATCACGCGGGGCTCTGACCAGACTCCCCTGCTGGAACGTTCCGATGCGACCAAGACGGTATCTGAGGAGGTCTCGTACGAGCACGCGTACCACACCCCGAGGAGCCGGCCGCCGGCGAGACCTGCGAGCGTGATGCCGTGGCACGCGGGCGGGTCGAACGGCCTGCGGAGGATCGGCTCGGGTGGAGAAACGTCGGGCCTCACCGGGCTCCCTTGCCGAGGGTTATCGCGGCCTCGGCGAACCGAACCTGGAGTTTCGCGGCGAGCGCGTCGATCTCGGTCTCGGACGCCCAGGCGAGTGGCGGCCGCGTGTGGCCGACAGGCACTCCGCGCCGGGCGAGGAGGTGCTTGAAGTAGTCCAACCGCGCGCCGTCCGCGGTCAAGCGGGTGACGTCGCCGATCCAGCGATCCCAACGCTGCACCGCGCCGTGATCGCCGCCCTCCCACGCCGTCCACAGCGGGGCGTATGGCTCTGGGATAACC
>Ga0187869_10004185_pt1 | contig 10179 bp, 5 predicted proteins | sample June2016WEW_13_1_2_FD_132972 | JGI IMG/M metagenome (GOLD analysis project Ga0187869, IMG submission 132972) | Peatland microbial communities from SPRUCE experiment site at the Marcell Experimental Forest, Minnesota, USA - June2016WEW_13_100 | ecosystem: Environmental > Terrestrial > Soil >...
CCGGGTTCCTGGGCACCGAACTGGTTGCATGGAAAGGCGAGGACCATAAGACCGCGGTCCCGATAGGTGGAGTAGAGCTGTTCGAGGCCGGCGTATTGCGGGGTGAAGCCACATTGGCTGGCGGTATTCACAATGAGAAGCACCTTGTGGCGGAAACTGGCGAAGGAGACGAGGTTGCCATCGAGCAGCGGGGCTGAGAAATCGTAAACCGAATCTTCACGAACCATAAATTGAACCTTCAAGAACCTGGGCGCCAGGAAAACCTCAATGCAGAGAGGATGTCATGTTCGCGTGATGTGCGTCTAAGAGAGATGCTGCGCAGAGATGTGGGCAGGGAGAGCAGTAAACTCCGGCGGGGCCGGGCCCTGACCCATCTGGTTCCGGTAGACTGTGGGATGAGTCCCAGATTATTCCGGGGTCCCCGGCGACAGGTTATGGCCGCAGGGGTGGAGTGGGGATGAGCCTGAGTCCGCAGGGCCAAGCGCGGCAGGATGTTCTTGGAAAGAGAAGGAATCCGAGCCATATGACAGCGCGCTGGTTTGGGCGGGGTGGGCGCGGTCCAATATAATCAATCTTTCCTCGATGCAGGATCAGATTTTCAGCAGTGAGGGTGTCGATATTTTTCCCGTGAAGCCGAACCTGAAGGCGAACTATGGACCGCACCAGTATTTTTGCTCGTCGCAGGGCGTTGACCCGGTGAAGGCGAAACCGACCTCGATGAGTCATTTTTTGCGGATTGCGAACCGGAGGGTAAGTCCCCGGCGCCTAGCGGGAGTCCTGATGTTGCTGTTGCTGGCAGCCGGGACAGTGCTGGCCCAGCAGTCGCAAACCATCGAACAGATCCGAGTGATCGGGCAGAGGCGCATACCGAAAGAGACGATCCTGGCGCGCATGTTTTCGCACCAGGGGGATACCTACGATCCTCTCTCAGTGGAGCGCGACTTCAACTCGCTTTGGAACACGGGATACTTCGAGGATCTGCGCATCGAGCGCGAGGATACGGAGAAGGGCATCATCCTGAATGTCTTTGTCCGCGAGAAACCCACGATCCGCGAGATCAACTACAAGGGCCTGAACGCCGTCTCGGTGTCAGATGTGCTGGACCGATTCAAGAAGGAAAAGGTCTCAATGACTCAGGAGAGTCAGTACGACCCGACCAAGGTGATGCGCGCGGTAACGGTTCTGAGAGAGATTCTGGCAGAGCACGGTCACCAGTTCGCGACCATCAAGCCGGAGATCAAGACGATTCCGCCGGCGTCAGTGCAGGTGAACTTCAATATCAAGGAAGGCCCGACGGTAAAGGTGGGCGAGATCAAGTTCACCGGCAACCAACATATCAATAGCCTGGAACTGCGCCGGGCTATGAAGAACCTGAAACCGATCGGTATTCCTTACTCGCTTATTTTCGAAAATCTGTTTTCGCAGACTTTCGACTCTTCCAAGCTGGAAGAGGATACGGAGCGGGTGCGGCAGGCTTATCGCGACAAGGGCTACTACAACGCGGCAATTGAAGAGCCGAAGACGCAGATCCGCGACCAGGGCGGACTGAATTTCTTTACGTTCCGTCCGAACAAGGGCAAGCGCATCGATATTCTGATGCCGGTGGAAGAAGGGGCTCGCTATCGGCTAGGCACAATCACCTTCACCGGCAACAAGGCCGTGAACAATCTGAAGGCGCTTCGCGCCACGTTTGCGGTGAAAGACGGCGACTGGTTCAATGCGACGCTGATCAGCAAAGGTCTTGAGAACCTGAAGAAGGCGTACGGACAGCTCGGCTATATCAATTTCGGCGCGATCCCCAAGCCGGTTTACGACGAGCAGAAGAAGACCGTCTCCCTGGTGATCGATATTGACGAGGGCAAACCGTTCTACGTGTCGCGGATTGAATTCCAGGGGAACACGATTACGCGCGACAAGGTGATTCGGCGCGAACTGATGCTGGAAGAAGGCCAGGTGTACAACTCACAACTGTGGGAGTACAGCCTTCTGCGCCTGAACCAGCTGGAGTACTTCGAACCGCTGAAGGTGGATGAGGATTCCGAGGCTCATCAGGACGCCGAAGCGGGCACCGTGGACCTGCTGTTGAAGGTGAAGGAGAAGGGCAAGAACTCGATTGGCCTGAACGGCGGTGTGAGTGGATTGTCGGGCGCATTTCTGGGCGTGAACTACCAGACCAACAACTTTCTTGGATTGGGTGAAACGCTGAGCCTGCAAGGGAACCTGGGCAACGTGAGCCGTCAATTCCTGTTTGGGTTCACGCAGCCTTATCTACGCAACAGGCCGTTCAATATCGGGTTCCAGATTTTCAACACCAAACAGGACTACAACGCGGCCAAGTCTATCCAGACGACCACAGGTCAGGCTCCCAATTTGAGCCAGGCACAGCAGTCGCTGGCGCAGAACTATAACCAGGCTTCGACGGGCCTGAACTGGTCAGTCAGTTATCCGCTCAAGCGACACGCCTTCCAGCGAGTGGGCATGACGTATTCGCTGGATAAGTCCACGATTACGGCGTTCAGCACCGCATCGCAGACATTCTTCCAGACGATCAGTTTCCGGTCGGGCATTCAGGGATCGAATGCATTGGCGGGCATCGTCAAGAGCGCGGCCTCTTTCAGCTACATCTACAACACAATCAACAACCCATTGCGTCCGACCGGCGGCAAGGAATACTCGGCGGTATTCCAGGTGGCGGGTATCGGCGGCAATGTACGGTACATCTCTCCGCTGGTGGCTTACAAGCGCTTCATGCGCATCCACTATCTGCAACTGTCGCCAACTGGGCGCAACATTCTGGGGATGCGCGCCCAGTTGGGATATGTGCAAGGGTTCGGGGGCGACGTGGCACCGCCGAACAACCGCTTCTTCACCGGCGGCGAAGCAGACTTGCGAGGCTTTGATGTCCGCGGAGCGACTCCTTACGGATACGTGCCGAATCGGGTGACCTTGCAATTGACCAACCCAGACGGGCAATGTGTTCCGCGCGACCCGACGCAACCGGAAGACAACCAGTGCATCCAGGTACCGTTGCCGGTGTATGGAATTGCCTCCATTGGCGGCGACACGAGCTTGACGACCAATCTGGAATACAAGATTCCAATTGCTGGGCCAGTCACGTTCTCGTTCTTCGACGACTTTGGCATCGACGTGGCGCTGAACAAGGGGCAGCTGAGGCAGAGCCCCGAGGGGTTTGCCTCGCTGACGGCGCCGCTTTATGGCTGCCCGGTGTTTAACAACGGAGCGTGCCAGGGTGGAATCCCGGGGTCGCAGGTCGGGTTCCAGGAGAACATCCGGCCGATTGCCGGCACTAATTTTGTTCCGCGCATGTCGACAGGAGCAGAGCTCTCGGTGATCATGCCGATCATCAATGCGCCTGTCCGGCTTTACTATGCGTACAACCCACTTCGCCTGTATGAGCGGCCATTCTGCAACGATGTGACACTTGGAGAAAATAAGCAGAGCTGCTCTGCCGAGTTGATCACGCGTTCAATGTTCCCGCCGGGCGGTGCGGGTGACTATACCTACGGACAGGCGATTCAAGGATACGGAGCGATCTATCAATTCCGTGAGCCGCGAAAGACCTTCCGGTTGACGGTCTCGACAACGTTCTAGCGGGGCTCAAAGTGGAGGCCTGCAAGGGCTTCTGCAGTGGCGAGTGGCGCGAGAAGAGTTTGCATGGATGGCGAGGGAAGAAACGCAGCAGCCCATGCAATGTGCAATGAATAAGGGTGGATGCGGGGCGGGCTAGAGAGCAGCAATGTGCCCAGGATTGAGCGGGGACTGAGCAAAATTCACGATGCCGTGGTTTGACGCTCCCACCGTGCGCTCCTATAATCCAAGGAGTTCCTTTTGACGTCTCCTCGCGCGTCTTTGTTTCGTCTCTGGCCTACCAGGCGCGGAGCCCCTCAAGAAAGACGGTATGGTTTCTCAGGAGGCGCAGGCTCGGTCATGCGCTGAAACGCGGACGGCCACAAAGGAATTTCGAAGGAGTTTTTCATTCAAATGAAGCATTCGCTAGCCGTAGTTGTCATGCTGGCCTCTGGCCTTGCCCTGAGTGCCGCTGCCCAGACACCCGCCGCACCTGCCACATCCGCCGCACCCGCTGGACCGGCCAAGGTCGCAGTCATCGCTTTCCAGACGGCAGTTTTTCAGACCAACGAATTCCAGCGCAATTTTGCTGACCTGCAGAAGAAGTACGAACCGAAGCGCACCCAACTGAAGACGATGGCCGATGAAGTTGATGGGCTTGAGAAGCAGTTGCAGGCGCAGGGCGACAAGCTGAGCGACGCCGAGCGGGCCAGCCGCGCCAAGACGATCGAAGACAAGAAGAAGCAGGCGCAACGCTTTGCCGAGGATGCGCAGAACGATCTCCAGGGTGAGATGCAGGAGTCGTTCAACGGCATTGCATCCAAGGTGGGCGACGTTCTGGTCAACTATGCGCAGGCGCAGGGCTTCACCCTGGAGGTCGACGGCACTGGAAGCCAGCAGCAGGCGCCGGTTGTGCTTTACGCGAGCCCATCGACCGATATCACGAAGGCGATTATCGACGCCTACAACGTAAAGTCGGGAGTTCCTGCACCGCCTCCTCAACCGGCTCCGTCGCAACTCACGGCCCCGAAGACCGCAACTCCGAAGCCTGCAGCCGCTCACTAGTTGAGAAGTTCCATGTAGCCAAAGGCCTCGCGCAGCGGGGCCTTTGATGCGCAGCCGACCCCTCCGGCCGCAGCGCAAAGATCCGAAGGAGTCGTTGATTCATATGAATCGTTCTCTTGCAATCGTCGTAACCCTGGCCTCGGGGATGGCTCTGAGCGCCGCTGCGCAGAGTTTGTCTGCTCCCGCTTCTGCTCCCGCTGCCGTCACGGCACCTGCGGGTCCTGCAAAGATTGCTGTTATCGCCTTCCAGGTGGCGGTGGCGCAGACCAACGAAGGACAGCGCAATTACGCGGAACTCGAAAAGAAATTCGCGCCGAGAGAAGCAAAGGCCAAAGCTCTCAACGATGAAATTGAGAACCTGACCAAGCAACTGCAGACCCAGGGCGCTACGCTGCAGGACGCCGAGCGCGTGACCCGCTTGAAGACCATTGATGACAAGAAGAAGGAACTGGAACGGATGACGGAGGATCTGCGAACCGACGGCAACCAGGACATCCAGCAGATGTACCAGACTCTGGCGTCAAAGGTATTCGACGTGATGTCGACCTACGCGACCCAAAACGGATTCACGATGGTGCTGGATATGAGCCAGCAGCAGGGCACCGTACTGTACGCCGATCCATCTCTGGATATCACCAAGCCAGTGATTAATGCCTATAACGCGAAATCGGGTGTTCCAGCACCGCCCCCGGCGCTGCCGTCCGCTCCGAGGCCAGCGGGCGCGCCTGCCCACTAATCCGGACCCAGAATGCGTTTATCGCACAAAGTACCCTGCGAGTGGCATTTTTCCCAAAGAAATGCCACCCCGCGGGGACCCGGGAACTGCAGGCCGGTCAAGATGCAAGTGCGGGGATTGAGCAATTTGGGCACGGGAAAAACCAGGGCACCGAGGGGTGTCCAGGCAGGGACAAACAAAGGCAGAGGTTTGCACACCCTTCCTGTGGAAAAAAATGTGGAAAGTTTTCGTGAAAGCATCGAATAATTTCCATAATCTGCTCTTGCCAAAACTATTCCGATTCTGATAGACGGGTTAAGCTCTTATTTATCAAGGACGTTTTCAGGGTCAGAGAATCTAAATCAAGAGGCCTCCAAGTCAAGCCTACAGATTCGTGGATTGGTGGGTTTCCCACATTTCGTGATGAACGTCACGTGACTTAAGTACGCCATCCGCCCTTCTGAATCTGTTACTTCTGCTGATCTTCACCCACTCGCAAAACTGCCAGAAAGGCCTCCTGAGGGATGTCGACCTTGCCGATCCGCTTCATCCGCTTTTTGCCTTCCTTTTGCTTTTCCAAAAGCTTGCGCTTACGGGAGATGTCGCCGCCATAACATTTGGCTAGCACGTTTTTTCTGAGGGCGGCTACGGTTTCGCGGGCGATGATCTTGGCGCCAATAGCGGCCTGGATGGCGACCTCGAACTGCTGGCGGGGAATAAGTTCACGCATCTTGGAGACGAGCAGTTTGCCGCGCTCGTAGGCAAAGTCGCGGTGGACGATGATGGATAGCGCGTCGACGGGTTCCCCGGAGACCAGGATGTCCATTTTGACCATTGGTGACTCCCATTCGCCGGCCAGCTGATAGTCGAGCGAGGCGTAACCGCGGGAGATGGATTTGAGGCGATCGTAGAAGTCGAGGACGATCTCGTTGAGGGGCAACTCGTAGGTGAGCATGACCCGGGTGGGCGTTACGTACTCGAAGTTCAACTGCTTGCCACGCTTTTCTTCGACGAGTTTAAGAATGCCGCCAACGTATTCTTCGTTGGTGAGAATCTTGGCTGTGATGACAGGCTCGCGAATCTCTTCGATGTTTGTGGGCTCGGGCCAGCGCGAGGGATTATCGACTTCCAGAACGGAACCGTCGGTGAGCGTGATGTGATACCGGACGCCGGGCGCGGTGGTGATGAGGTCCAGTTCGTATTCGCGCTCAAGACGCTCCTGAATGATCTCCATGTGCAGGAGGCCCAGGAAGCCGCAGCGGAAGCCGAAGCCGAGCGCAACGGAGCTCTCAGGTTCAAAAAAGAAGGACGAGTCGTTGAGACGAAGCTTCTCGAGGGCGTCCCGCAACAGGGTGTGCTCGTGAGAGTCCACTGTGTAGAGGCCGGCGAAGACCATCGGCTTGATGTCTTCAAAGCCGGGTAGTGGAGCGGCGGCGGGGCGCGAGTCCTCGGTGACGGTATCGCCGATTTTGGTATCGCCGACGTTCTTGATGGTGGCTGCGAAAAAACCAACCTCGCCAGCGGAGAGTTCGCCGATCTCGACCGGCTTGGGCATGAGTACGCCCATGGACTCGACCTCAAACGATTTTGAATTCGACATGAGGCGAATGCGCTGGCCTTTGCGCATGGTGCCTTGCATCACGCGGACGAGCACGATGACGCCACGATACGCATCGAACCACGAGTCGAAGATGAGCGCCTGAAGCGGGGCGTTGGGATCGCCGGTGGGCGGAGGAAGCCGATGGACGATGGCTTCAAGAATCTCGGCGACGCCCTGCCCGGTTTTAGCGCTGCAGGGAATGGCGTCTGTTGCGTCGAGCCCGACAGCCTTTTCGATTGCTTCCTGGGTGCGTTCGATGTCGGCCGAAGGGAGGTCAATCTTGTTGATGACAGGAATGATTTCAAGGCCGTGGTTGATGGCGAGGTAGGCGTTGGCGAGGGTCTGCGCCTCGACGCCCTGGCTGGCATCCACCACGAGCAACGCGCCCTCGCAGGAGGCGAGCGAACGCGAGACTTCATAGCTGAAGTCCACATGGCCGGGGGTGTCGATGAGGTTGAGCTGATAGGTGATGCCGTCGCTGGCTTTGAACATCATGCGCACGGCGTGAGCCTTGATGGTGATGCCGCGCTCGCGTTCGAGATCCATGTCGTCGAGGATCTGGGCCTGCATTTCGCGGCCGGTCACGGAGCCTGTGAGTTCGAGGAGACGGTCGCTCAGCGTCGACTTGCCGTGGTCGATGTGGGCGATGATCGCGAAGTTACGAAGGAGTCTTGCGTCCATGAGGGGCGAGTGAAAGATGGCAGCAAATGCGGCGAAATGCGCATTGCCTCCATGGCATAGCTTATCATCGGCATAGTGCCTCTCGCGGTTTGATGCTGACCATGGTGGCCGCACTCATTCATGCACATTCGTTGGAACCGGTATCGATGGACTGGACTGACCCTGCTGGCTTTGCTTCTGGCAGGATGCGATCCGTCACAATCTGCGGGCAGGGCGAAGCCGACACCTTCGCAAGCTACCGCACCCGCGCTTGTGGCGACCGCGCCGCAGGCTCCGCGAGCGGCAACGCCGGCGGTACCTCCTCCGCTTACGGCTTCTCAGCAGCGTGTGCGTGTGCTGATTCAGCAGGTGGAGCAAGCGTACAGCGCCGGAGAGCAGGACTACCGCAAGGGAAAACTGCCCGAGGCGAAGGTGGAGTTCGATCGCGCAGTGGACCTGATGTTATCGAGCGGGCTCGACATTAAGAGCGATGAGCAACTGCAGGCGGAATTCGACCGCGTGGTCGACGGGGTGAATGCGCTGGAGATGGAAGCGCTGAAACAGGGCAACGGATTTGCTCCGAGCGTGGAGCCGTCGCCCGCCGATGTGGCGAGCGATGTGACTTTCGAGGTGGATCCGAATATTGTGGCCAAGGCTCAGACGCAATTGGCGACGACCAAATCCGATTTGCCGCTGGTGGTGAACGATTACGTAGCCGGCTACATCAACTTCTTCGCCTATAGCCAGCGCGGCCATAACACACTTCTGCATTCGTTCGAGCGGGCAGGCCGCTACAAGGCGATGATCCAAAGGGTGATGGCGGAAGAAGGCGTGCCCCAGGATTTGATCTACCTCGCTGTCGCAGAATCGGGCTTTCAGCCGAGGGCGCTCAACGCGAGATCAAGGGCGGGGGGAATGTGGCAGTTCATGCCGTATGGCGACTATGGTCTGGTGCGTAATGCGTACGTGGACGAGCGATTCGATCCGGAGAAATCGACCCGCGCCTATGCCCGCTACATGAAGTATATCTACAACCAGCTAGGCGACTGGTACCTGTCGATGGCGGCGTACGACTGGGGCGCCGGCAATGTGCAGCGTGCGGTGCAGAAGACAGGCTATGCGGACTTCTGGGAACTCTACAAGCGCAATAATCTTCCCGGAGAGACGAAGAACTACGTGCCGCAGATTCTGGCTGCCATTATCATTGCCAATCATCCGACCCAATATGGCTTTGACGAAGTGACGCTGGATCCGCCGGTGCTGACCGACACGGTGACCATCAACTATTCCGCGGACCTGAAGCTGGTATCGGACGTTGTGGGCGCGCCGGTTGATGAACTGATGGCGCTAAACCCGAGCCTGCTGCGAATGGTGACTCCGCCGGACGCTGCATTCGATCTGCATCTGCCAGCCGGCACGGCAACGCTGTTTCAGCAGCGCATTGCGGTCGTCCCTGAGTCCAAGCGCAACGCGTGGCGGTACCATCCTGTGGCGGCGGACGACACACTGGAAACAGTGGCTCGCGAGTATCACGTTTCGGTTGCAGAGCTGGCGAGAGCGAATCAGCTGGGCGAGAGTGAGAGCGTCGCCGGCATCGAAGGGCTGGCGGTGCCGGTGGCTCCAGTGGCCGCGGTGTCAACGCGCAAGCTGCTCTATACTGCGCGCAGGGGCGATACGCTGGTGACGATCGCAGACCGCTTTGGCGTGTCGCTGGATCAGCTACGACGGTGGAACAGGATGAGCGGCGTGAAAGTTGAGGCTGGACGGCGGTTGCATGTTGCCGAACCATTGAGCGCGATGCGAACTGCGACAGGGCGTGGGCATAGCAAAACGGCAGCGAGTGACGTTGCATCCAACGAAAAGAAGGATGCAACAGGGAGTGCGAAGGGACACGGAACGACGAAGGCAAGCGGGGCAACGAGTGGAACAAGACACCGGTCCGCAACGCACGCAGGCACGAGGAGAAGCGGGACGTCGAGTTCGAAAACAGGCGTAAAGACTGGAGCAGCGAGTCATCCCGCAAGCAAGGCTGCGAAGAAGAACAAGACAGCCGGTAAGAAAGAATAGGCGGGAGCAGAGGCAAAAACAGGCAGGCATCTCATTACATACTTGTGTTTTGATGGTGTTTGCGTGCAAGCTATTGCTACAATGGTTACCGCGAACGGAGTAGGGGATTCCGCATCGCGAAGAGTGAACCGACAACGATGGCAGCGGCAAGCCGCTGGAGGCAATGGGATGGAAGAAGTGTTCAGGATGTATGCGATGAATGACGGCAACCTTGATGGGGAGCCCGCGGAACTGGACCCCGATCACGACGACAATCTCGACGACGACGAAGATGAAGAAGTAGAGACCTCCAGCATACTGACGACCTCAGACGACGACGAGCCAGCGGTTGAGGAATCGGTGGTCGTGTTTGTTGGAGAGCCGGAAACGAGGCCAGCGCCAAAGCCGGCGAAGAGGTCCGCGAAGAAAAGCCCAGCAAAGAAAGGCGTGGCGAAGCTGGACACCACGGGCTCATCGGGAGGCAAGGGGTCCAGCCCGACGCCGC
>Ga0187869_10004192_pt1 | contig 10169 bp, 7 predicted proteins | sample June2016WEW_13_1_2_FD_132972 | JGI IMG/M metagenome (GOLD analysis project Ga0187869, IMG submission 132972) | Peatland microbial communities from SPRUCE experiment site at the Marcell Experimental Forest, Minnesota, USA - June2016WEW_13_100 | ecosystem: Environmental > Terrestrial > Soil >...
GCCGCTCGCCAACCCGGCCAAGCTGCAGGTATCGACGTTCACGACCCAGCCGCCGCAGGGCTTCGGCCTCGTGCAGCGCTCGCGCCTGATGAGCGATTTTGAGGATTTGGAGGCCCAATACGAGCGCCGACCAAGCGCTTGGATCGAACCCCGCAGCGACTGGGGCTCAGGATCCGTCGAACTCGTGGAAATACCGTCTGGACGTGAAACCAATGACAATATTGTCGCGTTTTGGCGCCCGGCGCAGAGTATTTCGCCGGGACATCCGGCGCATTTCGCCTATCATATGACCTGGCTTGCGGAGCCGCGGCCGCCCAAGGGCTTGGGCGAGACGGTCGCAACGCGCTCCGGCGCGAGTCTGGACGGCAAACGGCGCGTCTATCAACTCGACATCGTCGGCGCGGGCGAACAGATCGATGGACTGCGTATCGATTTGGGTTCCTCCGCAGGCAGGATTTCGAACGTGATGTTGGTTCCGAACCCAGCGATTCACGGTCTGCGCGCGAGCTTCGAGCTCGACCCGAACGGTGCGGACCTAATCGAGTTACGCTTGCGAGTCATGCGCGATAAAAACCCCGTCACCGAAACCTGGCTGTATCGATGGACCGCCAGCTGAGTCCCGCCGTCGCGTTCAAGGCCGCGCTGCCGGCCGGCGGAATGCCGCCGGAATCGGCACTGCCGATGCCGCCCCAGGACCTGCGCCGTCGGCCGCCCCGGCGCCGGCGCGCAAGAATCACCGCGGCGGTCCTATTCGCGCGCTGCATCTTGATCACCGTGACGCTGGGCGTCAGCATCTACGGCACCTACCAGATGCTGCAAGTGGTGCGCTTCGCAAGCATGACGTTGCTGCAAGGCTTGATGATTTCCTTCTTTACGGTGTCGCTGGCATGGATCGCGTTCTCGGCCGGCTCCGTGCTGGCGGGCGCATCGAAGCACCGTGAGAAGATTCCGCCGGTGGATCCTGCGGCCAATTCGACGCTCACCGCGCTGATCATGCCGATCTATAACGAAGACCCGCGCCGCACGATGACCGCGCTTCAGGCGATGGCCGAGGCGCTCAAGAGTATCGGCGCGCATCGCGGCTTCGAGATCGTGGTACTGTCCGACTCGACTGATGCCGATTCCTGGATTCGCGAGACTGTGAGCGTGGACCGCCTGCGCAGTGCTCTCGCCGGTATCGTGCCGGTCTGGTACCGGCGTCGCTGGCAAAACATCGCGCGCAAATCCGGCAACGTCGAGGACTTCGTCAAGCGCTGGGGCGGCCGCTACGATTTTCTGATCGTGCTCGATGCCGACAGCTTGATCGACGCGCCGACGCTGCTGCGCCTCGCCGAGGCGATGCAAGCCGATGACAACCTCGGGATTTTGCAGACCGCTCCGCAACTGATCGGCGCGAAAACATTGTTCGGCCGCCTGCAGCAGTTCGCCGCCTGCGTCTACGGACCCGTGATCACGCGCGGCCTCGCCGCATGGTCGGGCGATTCCGGCAATTACTGGGGCCATAACGCGATCATCCGCACTGCCGCGTTTGCACAGAGTTGCGGCCTGCCGCAGCTCAAGGGCCGCAGACCCTTCGGCGGCTTCGTACTGTCGCACGACTTCGTCGAGGCGGCCCTGATGCGGCGCGCCGGCTGGAAGGTATGCATGACCACGGAGCTCGGCTGTTCCTGGGAGGAGTCGCCGCCGTCCTTGATCGACATCGCGGTGCGAGACCGCCGTTGGGCGCAGGGCAATCTGCAGCACTCGAAGATCATCGGCACGGCGGGCCTGAGCTTCATGAGCCGCCTGCATCTGGGCATCGGCATCATGAGCTACTTGTCCTCGCCGCTGTGGCTGCTGCTCTTGAGCCTTGGTTTCGCACTGGCCCTGCAGGCGCATTTTTTGCGGCCTGAGTACTTCAGCCAGGACTTCCAGCTGTTTCCGACCTGGCCGCGGTTCGACACGGTGCTCATGATGGCCTTGTTCTGGTTCAGCATGTTCGTGCTTCTGATTCCGAAAATGCTCGGATTGCTGCGCGCATTGCTGACAAAGCGCATTCGCGACGGCGCCGGCGGCGTGATCGGCGTCTGCGCGAGCGTGCTATTCGAGGTCGTGCTCTCGGCCTTGTACGCGCCCGTATTGATGCTGATTCAAAGCCGCTACGTGTTCGAGATCTTGATGGGCCGCGACTCGGGCTGGAAAACTCAGCGCCGCGACAGCGGCGGAAGCTCCTGGGCAGAAGCCTGGTCATTCCACAAGAAGCACGTGCTCGCGAGCTGTGTCACCGCCGCGATCGTCTGGTACCTCTCGCCGGCGCTGCTCGCCTGGGTATCGCCGGCCTTGCTCGGGTTGTTTCTATCCGTGGTGTTGTCGCGCGCCAGCGGCAGCGTGACGATCGGCCGGGCACTGAACCGAGTCGCGCTGCTTCGCACACCCGAGGAAGCGCAGCGGCCGCCGCTGGTCGCGCGCCGCCAGGAATTGATCGCGCAGGCGGCCGAGTTGCCGCAGGACGGACTGCACTATTTGGCGCGCGACGCGGTTGCGCGCGCAGCGCACACCGGCGGTAATTTGCCGCGCCCCAGCGATCCGCGTGGTCAGCCGGATCCGCATGCATTGACCGCCGCGCAGAAATTGATCGACGCGCGCACACTCGAGGAGGCCCTACGCTGGTTGACGGCCCTCGAGCGCGTGCAAGTGGCCGGCGATGCACGCATGCTCGATCGCCTCGCGGCGCTACCCGATGCGCCGCGACCCGCCTACATTATCTAGGAGTCCAAAATAGAATGATGCTGCGTCGACGTGAGATCTTGAAATCAGCGCTGATGCTTGCGGCCGCGCAATTCGGCTACGGAGATTTTGCCAAGGGTGCGCAAATGCCCGCCATCGGCGGTGCGCCGCAGCCATTCGACCTCGCTTGGATCAAGGGGCAGGCGCGCTGGTTGGCGAGCAATCTATACGCACCGCCGCCCAAGGATAGTCTGCCGCCGGCCTTGGCAAAGCTCAGCTACGACCAGTATCAATCGCTGCGCTTTCGTCCCGACCATGCACTGTGGGCAGACGACGGCTATGCGTTTCGGCTGCAGTTCTTTCATGTCGGACGCGCCTTTACGCAATCGGTGCGCCTATTCGAAGTCGTCGACGGCATCGCGCACGAAATCGTCTATGACCCCGCGATGTTCGAATTCGACAAGAGCGGCCTCGATCCTGCGGTGATGAAGGATCAAGCGGGGTTCGCGGGTTTCCGCGTGCAATTCGTGACGAACTGGAAGGCGGACGTCGCGGCGTTTCTCGGTGCAGCGTATTTTCGCGCGGTCGGCGGCGATACGCGCCAGTACGGATTGTCGACGCGCGGGCTCGCCGTCGATACGGCCTTGGGCCGCCCCGAAGAATTTCCTCGCTTCACGGCGTTTTGGTTCGAACGGCCGACCAAGGATGCGGGCACCTTGACGCTCTATGCGCTCATGGATTCGCCTAGCGTGGCCGGCGCGCTGCGTATCCAAATGGCGCCCGGCGGCACACAAGTCATGGATGTCGATGCAGCGATTTACCCGCGCAAACCCATCGAGCGCCTCGGCATTTCGCCGCTCACGAGCATGTTCTTCTACGGCAAGAACGACCGACGCGGCGCCAACGATTGGCGGCCAGAGATACACGATTCGGACGGCCTATCGCTATGGACCGGTGCCGGCGAATGGATTTGGCGACCGTTGGTCAATCCCGCGCAGCTGCACGTGAATTCCTATTTCGACGACAACCCGCGCGGTTTCGGTCTGCTGCAGCGGGATCGGAACTTCGATCACTACCAGGATGACGGCGTGTATTACGATCGGCGCCCGAGTCTCTGGGTCGAGCCCAAACCCGCGCCGACGGGCGGCTGGGGCAAAGGCGCCGTACAGCTCGTTGAAATACCCACGTCGGACGAGACGTCCGACAACATCGTCGCATTTTGGAATCCGATCGACAAACCGAAGCCGGGACAGGAACTGCTGTTCAGTTATCGTCTTTATTGGGGCACGCAGATGCCGTTTGCCTCGGCGCTAGCCCAGACCATTGCGACGCGCACAGGCATCGGCGGCACCATAGGGCAGAAGCGGAGCTATTACTCGTGGCACTTCGCGGTCGATTTCGCGGGCGGAGAACTGGGCGCGCTCGCCAAGGACGCGGAAGTCCAGGCGATCATCACCGCTTCGCGCGGCCAAACGGAACACGCGACCGCACATTTCGTGCCGGAGTTCAACGGCTATCGTGCGCTGTTCGATATCAGACCGCCGGACGACAGCGTCGAATCGATCGATTTGCGCCTGTATCTGCGCATTCACGGCAGGCCGTTGACCGAGACTTGGATTTATCAATACACGCCGCCGTCGCTCAAGGACCGCAAGCTCGCATTGCTCTGAACGGCGAGTGCGTTCGCAGCGTGCGCAGGCTCGTTCGGCTCATCGGATGGGTTCGCGTTCTAGCGCCGGCGCCTCGGCCTGGGGCCTAAAATGCGATTGCGCTGCGTGTCGCCGGTGGGCCGCCGCAGCTCGGCATCGCGCAACAGACGCGGCAGCGATTCGCGCGGATTCAATATCGCGTTGCGCCACTCCTCGAGTTGATGCTTGAGCAAAGGCAGCAGTTCCGGCTGCGCGCTCGACGCCGGGTCCAAGGCGCCGCAGATGACTCTACAGTACAGATCGAAATACTCCGCATAGAGATCTTCGTAGTGTTGCACGGGATCGAGAAAGCCGGCGTCCTGCAGGATCTCGAGGCCCAAATGATTCGTGCACAGGAAGCTGCACGCTTTGCGCAGGTACACGCGGTGCTCCGCAATGACCGCATCCTCGTAGTGCTGCCCGGTTCGGAAGTGCGCCAAGACGTCGGCGCGCAGCGGGCCGCGAACCGACTGATCACGCAGGAATTCGAACAGCGCCTTGCGATGAATGAGCCGGAAGCTCGCCCGCTTGAGCGCGAGATTCAAGTTTTTCGCCGCGCCGGCGGTCATGACCTCGTGCAGCAGCGTCGAGTGCTCGCCCTCCCACTTCTGCCAAACGGCCGGATTCTCGAGTATGCGCGTCGCGACGAGCTGTTCGTGGCTGTTCGAACCGTGCAGGGCAACTTGCACGCGATCGGTCGACTCGCGCATGAGACGAGCGTGACTGATGGCATTTCGATACACGCGTCGAATCCCCCCACGAAGTTCGAATTAAGTTAAAGGTCGCGGCTTTGGCGCTCCGTGTCAATGTGCGCAGACGGCGACAAAGGGGCCGCACTGCAGCGGGCGCCGGCGCGATCGCTGACGCTCGTCGCCATTCGACGGAGGACCCACCGCGATCTCGGGCTCACGGCGAGCCGTCGAAATCATCCAGGTAGATGATGCCGAGCGGCGTGCCGCCGCCCGCAGCGTCGCGTATTACCGCTGTGTAAATACCGGTATTGATCAGGCTCATCGCAACGGGGCCGATCGCAGGCGTTTTGCTGCCCGCCGGCGTAATCGCCAGGTCAAAGGAACCCGCGGCGTAGCTGACGAACCCCGTGTCGTTCAAAAACGCGACTCCGGGGTAGGTCGGCGCCACCGACGCGATCGACGTGCCCGGCGCAGTGAGGTAGACGTCAACGGGACCCGCTGACGGGGAGCCGTGAATGACGCGCAGTTTGGCTTGTGTGGCGTAGCGCCGGTCATGGTCCTGGGTAACGAAGGTTTGGATATTGGCAAGATCACCTACTATATAAATCGAGGAAACGCTGCCGGCAACGAGGTTCCCGGACTGGCTGATGAGCACGTCGCCGGTGTTGCTGGCCGGCGTGATCGCGATGCTCAGAGTGCCCGGGGTCAAGGAATCGTAGGGCGTCGATGCCTCGAAGCCTAAGCTCGGTACCAGTGGCGTCGCAGTATCGCCGTTGGCGATCACGCTGAGAGCCGGTGCATTCGGCGAGTCATTGATGACGCGCACGTTGGCCGGCGTAGACACATCGAAAACTCGCGTGATGTTGCCGAGCGCATCGACGGCCGACAGGAAGATCGGCGCCGTGCCCGGGTATTCGTTTTGCAGCGCAGAAATTACCAAGTCGGTGCCGCCGGCGAGCGAAATCGTTCCGGAATCGAACAGCACCGAGGTCGGCGTGCCCGCCGCGGTCACGCGTATCTCGTACTGTCCCGAGGAGATTTGCGTGGGACCGATCGCGCCTTGGAAAGAGGCCGTGCCGAATGCCGTGCTCGAAGCGAGGTCGGCGCCCGGCGCCGTTACGTAGACCGAAATGCTCGGGGCATTCGGCGCGGCATGCAGAACCTGGACTTGCGTCGAGTTGGGTCCAACGAGCGCCAACGCGTGCGGGAATGTCTGAGCAGCGATACTGGCGACCGGACCCTCGGCAGCGACCACATAATCGGTGTCGGCGGCCAGGTTAAGCGTCGTCGGACCGATGACCGTCGTCGGCGAGCCCGGCGTCAACGTCTGGATCTCGATCGTGTGCATGCCGGCAGCGATCTGCTGCTCGCCGGTGCCCTGACCGTAATCGAGATTCGGGGTCGCCAGCACGCCATCAATGAGCACATTGACGGGCGGGGCGTCGGGCGAGGCATGCAAAACCTGCAACGAGGCCTGGGGGCCCTGAACGGGCGGCGGCCCATACCCACCAAACCCGTGGTTGTGGTCGTCGCATGCGGCAAGCAGCATCGGGGCCAGCGCAGCCAGCAGCCGTGCGGTTCTAAACATGGTACGTCTCCAAAATCGTGGAAAACCGGTAACAAGCGGAAAACGGCCCACCGCGTACTGCGTTGACGACGCCGGTTGCGATTGGTTCATTCTGCGGATCAAAGAGTATCAGCGCCCGGATCGGCTCCATCATGCAATTGACCAACCGTTTCAGCCGACCAACCGCAGTGCGTCAGTTTCCTGCTCCGCAAGCAAGCTCCGGGATTGATCAGCCGCGCTCCACCGGTCATTCCCCGTCTCAGGAAGCCAGGCAGGCTTGGACCTGGCGCCTGAATTCCAAAGGATTCGAGATCCTCTGGAATGCCTCTTTCGTGCCGCCGACCCCCGATACGATTATCGTGCCGTACCCGAGGATGCGTCCGAGAATCCCCTGATCGACGCCGATACCTTCGACCTTCTGCAGCAGCAATTCTAGCGAGTGCCTCCGGATGAGCCCCACTTTGATCAAGACGCGTTTGTTCGTGATCGCGAATTCGGAACTGGTAGACCTAATCCAAGGCGGACCTAGCATGACAACCGCGATGATGGCGATCGCAATGCCGGCGACCTCGCCGCCGCCCATCGCTAGCACGAGAATTGCAATCGCAAACACGGCTACGGGCAACAGATAAATGATCCAGTGGAGCTTCGCCCGGTAGGTGATTTGCTCGTTTGGCAATAGATTGTTTTCGACGTAACTCATAATCCCTCTGTCTCGCGGCCGAGCAGCGAATTCTAGGCGGATTCGCGGCCGACGTCTGTACGCTGGCGTCCGCAACGCGAATGCGTCAGCGCAGTGGGGTCAGCCGGCGATGTGCGGATGCCGCATCCTTCGCGGCGATCGCCCGCGCGCCGCGTTCTACGTGAACAATCAAATGCGCGCGCCTGTCCGCGCGCTGAGAGTCCCGGCCGGGTGACGACTGACCAATGTTGGAGCCGGCCGACTCAAGTACGCCCGGGTCGTCGACGCATTCTGATATGGCAATCGAAGTCACGTCGATGTATTTACACAAGATATGCCAGTCATCGACCGGGAATTCTAAGAAATCCATGGTACAGAAGGACCAAGCCCCACAAAGTGAACACAATTGCGGAGGCCCAACCAATACGCCCTGGCCGCCCAAATGCCAGTAACGCGCCGAAACCTATCATTACGACACCCAAGCCAAGATCGAACCATGCTGAGTCAAAGACCGCAGATAAATTCATTGTCTCCACCCCCAAACGATGATGCCCTAGCCATCGTCCAACGAATGTCACGCAAACGCTGCCGTAGAGCGGAGTTTAGGTCAAATGTCGGGTGCGATGCCTTAGCATATCGCGCCACTCCACTCGCCGCAGTGAGACGCGCTCGCTACGTCAACCCTCAAACTCAGCAAGCTTTTGCCGCAGGTAGGCCTCTGTCGTAACGGTGTGTCCATCGGCAAATCTGATTTGGTACGGTGATCCCGAGACCGACGAGACGGAAGCACACAATCTGATGAAATCCTCAGCTGTTGCAACTCGAGATCCGGCCATCTGACGCTTTAGACGGAGATGGTCGGCAGCACTCTTGGCGTCGTAGGCGATGCCGTTTCGGATGAATTGAGCGTCCGGCAATGTTTCGATCGCCGCTATCAGATACTCGATCTTCCGATCTTCCAGCGACGCGGAGCTGCCCCCGTGCGCAAGTGCGCCGATTGAGAGAAAGAACAAAACAAGTAGACAACGCATACGCTGAAGTCGAGCGTCTAACTAGGTTGAGCAACGCGCGGTTGCGTCGGCACACAACGGAGGGCACTTGATCTCAATCATCTACTCCCTCCTTGGCCCAGTATCAACGCTGATGACACCCCGATCAAGGTGCCTGGCGCGACGACCGACAGTGGGCCCCGGCGTCGCCATAGGCCTCGGGCCAAAAAAAACCCTCACCAGCTTTGTCGGCCGGTGAGGGTTTCCATTCATCAAATTAAGAGCCTGGCAGTGACCTACTTTCACATCGACAAAGTCGACACTAGCATCGGCGCAGAGCGTTTTCACTTCCGAGTTCGAAAAGGGATCGGGTGGTTCCCACTCGCTATGGCCGCCAGGCAAACCAGTCGCTATGGGGGCGAGTCATGTCTCGCCCCCACGGCTAATTCGGACAATTTGTTTTCGACGTTTGTCGCAATACGAGTCAATTGAGCCCAACGGGATTTGCGCGTTAAAACAAATCGCTTGGGTGTTATATGGTCAAGCCTCACGGGCAATTAGTACTGGTTAGCTAAACGCATTACTGCGCGTACACACCCAGCCTATCAACGTCGTAGTCTTCGACGGCCCTTTAGAGACCTTAAAGGTCTAGGGAGATCTAATCTTGGGGGGGGCTTCCCGCTTAGATGCTTTCAGCGGTTATCCCGTCCGTATATAGCTACCCGGCAGTGCCACTGGCGTGACAACCGGAACACCAGAGATACGTTCACTCCGGTCCTCTCGTACTAGGAGCAACTCACCCTCAAATCTCCAACGGCTACGGAAGATAGGGACCGAACTGTCTCACGACGTTCTGAACCCAGCTCGCGTACCACTTTAAATGGCGAACAGCCATACCCTTGGGACCTGCTACAGCCCCAGGATGTGATGAGCCGACATCGAGGTGCCAAACTCCTCCGTCGATGTGGACTCTTGGGAGGAATAAGCCTGTTATCCCCGGAGTACCTTTTATCCGTTGAGCGATGGCCCTTCCATACAGAACCACCGGATCACTATCACCTACTTTCGTACCTGCTCGACATGTCCGTCTCGCAGTTAAGCACCCTTATGCGATTGCACTCTATGCGCGATGACCGACCGCGCTGAGGGTACCTTTGCACTCCTCCGTTACTCTTTGGGAGGAGACCGCCCCAGTCAAACTACCCACCATACACTGTCCCCAACCCGGATTACGGGCCAAGGTTAGAACTGCGAAGTTGTCAGGCTGGTATTTCAAGGTTGCCTCCATGAGAACTAGCGTCCCCACTTCGTAGGCTCCCAGCTATCCTACACAAACAAATTCAAAGTTCAGTGTAAAGCTATAGTAAAGGTTCACGGGGTCTTTCCGTCTTTCCGCAGCTACGCCGCATCTTCACAGCGATTTCAAGTTCACTGAGTCTCGGGTCGAGACAGTGGGGCCAGCGTTACGCCATTCGTGCAGGTCGGAACTTACCCGACAAGGAATTTCGCTACCTTAGGACCGTTATAGTTACGGCCGCCGTTTACCGGGGCTTCGATCAAGAGCTTCGCCTTGCGGCTGACCCCATCAATTAACCTTCCGGCACCGGGCAGGCGTCAGACCCTATACTTCCACTTTCGTGTTCGCAGAGTCCTGTGTTTTTGGTAAACAGTCGCAGCCCCCGATTATCTGAGACCTCTATCTGCTCAGGGAGTAAATCCCATCACAAACAAAGGCACACCTTCTCCCGAAGTTACGGTGTCAAATTGCAGAGTTCCTTAACCCGAGTTCTCTCAAGCGCCTTAGAGTTTTCCTCTCACCCACCAGTGTCGGTTTGCGGTACGGAC
>Ga0187869_10004198_pt1 | contig 10158 bp, 9 predicted proteins | sample June2016WEW_13_1_2_FD_132972 | JGI IMG/M metagenome (GOLD analysis project Ga0187869, IMG submission 132972) | Peatland microbial communities from SPRUCE experiment site at the Marcell Experimental Forest, Minnesota, USA - June2016WEW_13_100 | ecosystem: Environmental > Terrestrial > Soil >...
ACTGGCCAACAAGACCCTGGCGCAGTCACCGGTGACCGTGAGCGCCACGGCCTCGTCGGGGTTGACGGTGAGCTTCACCACGACCACGCGTTCGGTGTGCACCTCGGGTGGGACCAACCGGGCCACGATCACCCTGCTCAAGGCCAGGACCTGCACTGTTGAGGCCAGCCAGGCCGGCAACGCCATCTACAACGCGGCAACCTCGGTGAGCCGGAGCTTCACGGTGTCGAGAGAATGACCTGGCAACGTCGGTGACGACGCGACGGCGAGCACGTGGAGCTGATCACTAAGCGCGTGGGCCACGACGACAGTCTGAGGCAAACAAACCACGAACCGATGCGCTGTCGTCTACGAGGGACACGCGCTCTCGCTTTCGATGAGTGTTTATCGCGTGGGATCCGATCACTGGCCGGCCGTACAAAACGCGCGTCCCATATTGCTCAGCTAAGTCACTCGCTGATTGCCGGGTCCTGGCGAACAGAACGTTTCATTACTTGATCGTCGGTGCGCACCGCAGTCGCGCTCGATTCGGCGTTCGGGACGGACTCGGGGACCGACTAGCTCCGGGAAAGGGAGCGTCAATCAACCCGGGGAAGGTGCCTCGACGGGTTGCAAAGCCCCAGGACTAAGGAAGCTATCCAACTCCTGGGGCCGAACTCACGACTCGGGAATCGCTCGGTGGTCAAGTCCTCAGCGTCCTGTAAATCGCGCTCGCCAAGAGCATCACTTCGCGCTGCGCTGGTCCGCCGGTCGCCCTTGATGGGGCGCCGTCGGCCGTCGCCGGTTCCGTCCCCCTGCCCTCCCGTCCGGTGCGTGTGCCGTTTGATCCTTTTCCCCGTTGCGCCTCTCTCTCCCCACAACAGGTTCCTGGGAGAGAAGGACAGGCGCAAGAAGAGGCGCGAAAGACCGGGGACAAGGGACCGGGGCGAGGCAGGAGCAGGGGGAAGGGCCGAGGGCAAAGACGGCCGGGAGCGAGGACCGGTAGCGGGCGGGGGCGGCGAGAGGCGCGGGGGAGCCGACCGGGCGGCCGGGCGGCGTCCGGCAAGGGCGAGCGCCAGGAGCGCACGGGCGACGGGACGGGGCCGAAGCACCGCGCCAAGGGAGGCCACGCCAACGCACGGAAGGGACAGGCGAGGGGGAGCCACCGAGAGTCTTGAGGGCTACGGGCCTCTACAGGGGCCCGAGGTACTGAGGTCGTTACGGGACAAAGACCAGCTCAGAAGCCTCCTGGATAAGGGGGACCCTCTTAGGGACCTTTGAGGGCGGGGATGTCAAACCGGTGGAAAGTTGACCCCTAGACCGGTTGAAAATTGACCCCCGAACCGGCCCAGCGGGCGGGGGCGCCGAGGCGTCGCCGCCGGTGCGGTCTGTCAGGACGAGGTGGGCCGGCGAGGTTCGGTCCGGCGGGACGGTCGGAACCGGATCACGGCAGGCCTTGCACGCCTGGAGCCATCGCCTCGTCGTGGGCCTTCTCGGCCGCGGACCCCGCCTCGTCGTAGGCTTTCTGGGCCGGGACCAGCGCCTCGTCGTAGGCCTTGCTGGCCGAGGCCAGCGCTTCGTTGTAGGCCTTGCTGGCTGGCGCAACCGCCTCCTCGTAGGCCTTCTCGGCCGGGGCCATCGCCTCGTTGTAGGCCTTCTCGGCCGGGGCCACCGCCTCGTCGTAGGCCTTCTCGGCCGGGGCCACTATCTCGTCGTAGGCCTTCTTGGCCGGGTCCATCGCCTCGTCGTAGGCCTTCTCGGCCAGGTCCAGCGCTTCGTCGTAGGCCTTCTTGGCCGGGGCCATCGCCTCGTCGTAGGCCTTCTGGGCCTGGTCCACCGCCTTTCGGTAGGCATTCCTGCCCTCAGGGGGCTGGTCGGTGCTCATCTTCATTTCGCCTTCTCGTATGCCTTCTGGGCCTGGGCCACCATCTTGCCCCAGGGGGGTGCCGACCGGGGTCACCGCCTCGGCGAGGCACCGGTGAGAGCTCGTACGAACGACGACGAGCCTTCGGCAATGGGGAACCTCAGAGGTCGCAGCAAGATCCCAGGATATCCGCTTAGAACTGCGTTAGAGGGCAGTCCGTCGTTCACCGACGTGTCGCCCCGCAGGGGTTTGGCACAGAGGCACCCACGTTCGCCCACGCGGCGGCGAGGGGACGGGCGGGGGGTTCGGGACGCGATGGAGTGAAGGGACGACCAGGTCGCCTCATCCAAGTCCCTCAACCCTTGTACGGCAGGCGTGGTCCAGCGACCTTCTTGCCCGTTGCAAGATTCACCCACGGGATGAGCTCCGTGAGCCGATGCCGTGCTGAGCGCAAAGCCGAATGACGGGTCCGGCCTCGATGCAGAAGTTGAGGCAGCCCTGGGCCGCGATCGGGCCGGGCGGTCGGGCGGCGACGGGCGCGGGGCAGCCGGCCGAGCGGACGGGCCACAAGGGCACGGCGATGCTTCGCCGTTACATCCGAGGGCACGCTGTTCCGTGAGAACGCCGCCAGCGCGGTCGGGCTGTGAAGCGAGCGTGAGGTGCGCAGAAGCAAACCGAGCCGCGCCGGGCTCAGGCGGTCAGCGCCACCGCGGCTTCGGGCGTCGCGACCCGAAAGCTAAAGCTCTCCTCGAGATATAGGTATGCGCTGTCGGCGTCGTGGTGGCTGTAGCCGAGGGACAGGTCTTCCCCCGACTCGAAGAGGAAGTCTCCACCTCGCAGACTGACGACAACGGCACCGTCGACTCCCGGGGCCCACACGATCGGACCCCCGAGGATCTGGCGCAGGTGGTCGAGCACGACCAGTCCACCGTGCTCGGTCGTCTCCACGACACCGGTGTACTCCTGCGGGCCGAGGGCCAGGCCGTAGGGGCCGCTCACACCGGCCTCAAGCAGCGTTTCGACCGCCTTGGCCACGTGTCCCGGGTAGCTGGCGTAGGCGGTCCCCAGCGTGATGGGCTCGTGAGCCGTCGCTCCGGCTATTCCGACGATGCCGGCCTCGGGCCACCCGTGGAAGACCGCGATGTTCTCGGCCACGGCGATCCGCCGCGCCGCCGCGTCAAGTTCGGCCAGGTCGAGATCGGTGGCTCCGCGGTCGGCATCCATCAGTTCATGACGCGAGATCACGAAAGGAGCCCGAAGCTCGACAAGCGGCAGCACTCGTCGTTGGCGGGCCTGCAAGTCTTCGCCAGGAGCCTTGACGTTGGACACCCGACCCAGGTTCGTGGCCGAATGCCCCCAGCCCAGTGGGCCGGAGAAGTCCACCAACTTGCGGGCGCCGAGCGCAGGCACGAGCCGCTCGCGGCCTTCGGCATCGAGACGGCTCCAGGCGATGTCGGTGATCGGGGCATGGGAGCGAAGAAGGTGGTTCACAACGACTCTCCTTTGAGGCTGCCGACGCCGAAGGTGCCGGACGCGCCGGCAGGACTGGCGCCGGCGCCGGTATTCGCCTCGGCTCCGGCTTCGATCTCGGTCACAGGAGCGCTCGTGAACAGGTACGTGCGCAGTTTGCCTTCCAATACCGCGTCGTGGCGGCGCAGCCACTCGATGAGCATCGCAGCGTGCTCCTTCTCCTCGTCACGGTTGTTTGCCAACACTGAGGCCAGTCCGGAGTCGTTCGTGGCGTCGATTCTCTGGTCGTACCGGTCGATCGCCTCGAGCTCCTCCTGGAGGGACGCGATCGCACGGTGCCTGTCAGCTGTCTCGGGCGAGAGCCGTGATTCGGACTCTTGCAGGGCCGTATCGGTCATGGTGGGCCTCCTCAAAGGCAACACGGGTTGTCAGCGAAGCGACGAAAGCCTGCAGCGCACTGCTCCACGCGCTTCGGATCCCACTGCTTTCGACCTTAGTCTCCGGCGTTCAATCGGTGACCAGCCGAACGGTCGCCCACGATCCAAGAGCTGGCCGCGAAAGCGACCGCTCTCGGGCAGTAAGCCGCGCGTCAGATGACGACGATGTGCAGAACGGTGACGAGGACGACGAGGCCGAAGAAGGCCACGACGGCGGCCCAGAACCGCAGAACGCGCGCTCGTTCGCTCGACGTTCCACCTCGTACGGGTCCGCCGAGGGCTGAAACGGGCGGCCACGAGATCAGCAGACGGTCACTCGCGAGATCCAGCATCCCGGTTTCATTGTGATAAGCGCAGTCGAGCGGTCGCTACCGGCGTGGCACGCGCTCGCTCGCTGGAACTGTGGCGCCGATTTGCCACCGAAGCTGCGATGCCGCAGTGGAGAACCTACCGTCGTGCCCAGGGCTCGATGTGATGCCAGTCGATCGCGCTTGTTGCAATCTGAAATGCGCGACGTAGAGTGCCCAAGGAGGGTTGACCATGAACTATCGAAGCCTTGGCAAGACCAGTTTGCAGGTATCCGAACTCGGTTACGGAGCCTGGGGGATCGGAAAGACGATGTGGCTGGGCGCCGACGACGACGAGTCGTTGCGGTCGCTGCACAGAGCCTTCGACCTAGGTGTGAACTTCGTCGACACTGCCCTCGGCTACGGGGACGGTCACAGCGAACAGCTAGTCGGCCGGGCCGTGCGAGAGGCAGCGGGGATTGTTTATGTTTCCTCGAAGGTGCCCCCAAAGAACCTGAAGTGGCCCGCCCCCCGAGGAGTATCCGCGAGTGAGGCCTTCCCTGCGGAGTGGGTCGTGGAGTGCACCGAACAAAGCCTGGTGAACCTCGGGCTTGAAACGATCGACGTGCAGCAATTCCACGTTTGGTCCGACGAATGGGTCGGCCAAGGCGACTGGATGGACGCGATCGAGCACCTCCGTTCGCAGGGCAAGATCCGCTATTTCGGCGTCTCCGTAAACGACCATGAACCAGCCAACGCGTTGGCACTTGTGAACTCAGGGACCGCCGACACTGTGCAGGTCATTTACAACCTCTTCGACCAGAGCCCCGAGGACGAGCTGTTCCCGGCAGTACTTGCCAGGAATGTCGGTGTCATCGTACGGGTGCCGTTTGACGAAGGAGCCTTGACCGGCAAGATTAACCCTAAGACGAGGTTCCCTGAAGGTGACTGGCGCAACAATTATTTCGGTGGCAATCGCAAGGAGCAGGTCTGGGAACGTGTCCAGGCCATCGCGCGAGACCTCGGTGTCACAGTCGACCGCTTCCCTGAAATAGCGCTGCGCTTCTGCCTTTCGCAGTCTGCGACCTCGACGGTCATTGCGGGCATGCGTTCGCTGCGCAACGTCGACGCCAACGTCCGTGCGGCCGAGCTTGGCCCCTTGTCGGCCGAGGAGCTCGAAATCCTTCGCCGCCACCGCTGGGTGAGGAACTTCTACTCGGCCTGATAGCTCTTCTGTCGGTGCCAGAGGGTCGCGCGCTGGAAGCTCGGTGGCCGGCCTGGGATCGCGCCCTTGAGCCGCTTTTGCAATCCAGTGACCAGGTCCTTTTCTCGTGGGGCCAGATAGCTACAAGGCCTGCCCGTGGCCGGAACGCAGGCAGAGTGCAGTCAGGGCTGTTTCGGCCGGGCGGCGCCCCGCAAAGGGGCGAGCGCCCGAAGCGCACGGGCGGCGGGGAGAGAGCGGAGCGCTTAGGGCGGGAAGCTTCAGGGCTGGCGGCCACGTAGTGAGATTGGTGCGTTTACCGCGCACCACCGCCACCGCGTCAGGATGCCCCGAAGCTGCTACCACCCGCTACGTCAAAGGGGTATCTGCCTCGGCTGAACTCCATTGTCAGCTCGGCGCCAAGTAGTAGATCGGCCGAAGCGGCAAGAGTGCCCTCGACGCTTCAGGGATCCTCTCGTAGTACTCGACCCAGAGATCGAGCAGGTCATCCACGGCTAACAGCGACACTCGGCGGCTCTCCTGAAGGCGAGCTTCCTTAATGCCTTCGGGACTGAAGCCTCCGTTGGCTACGAAGATGCCGACAGCGGTAGGCCCGAGCACGGCGATGAAGGAGCGCACCTCCTGGACCGGAATCTTGTCAGCACGTCGCTTGACCTGTGCCTTGATCCGCGGACCGGAGGCACCGAGCGGATCGGTGAAGGCGACGATGTCAATGCCCCTGTCGGGCCTGGGGGTGCCACCCAGGCGACGTGGTATCCCATCGCCCGCAGCAGCGCTGCAACCAGCTCCTGAAGATCGTAAGGAGGAATTTTCGCCAGGTAATCGCGGATCTCCTGGCGAGCCGTCTCCTCTGCTTCCTGCCTCGCCCCGGTCCCTTGTCCCCGGTCTTTCGCGCCTCTTCCTTCGCCTGTCCTTCTCTCCCCACGACGTGCGGTCTTTCTCATCGATGGAGAGACGAGCATGCTTGCGCGCATCGCGCTCTTCGATTGGCTGACGAATGATCGGGCAGGCCAAGGTGCCTGGCTTCGACGGAACCCGAACGAGAGTCGTGGCCGAGCCCGCTGAATATCGAGAGGTTCTAGGTTGAGAATGTGAACGTCGCGATTGCACCTCGAAAACCGCGTCTTCGCGGGTGGCTCCACGTCGGGGCATTCCCGTACGCGCTCGTGTCGGGCCTCTGGCTCGCTGCCGATGGGACGACGCATGCAGACCGCGTCGCGTGCGCGGTGTTCGCGCTGACGGCATGCATGCTCTTCGGTACGTCCGCCGTCTACCACCGCGGCAATTGGAGTCCACGCACGGCGGGCCTACTGCGGCGTTTCGACCACTCGAACATCGCGCTGATCACCGCGGGCACGTACACGCCCCTCGGGATCGCCGTACTGCCTTCCTCTCAGTCCACCGTGATGCTGTGCATCGTCTGGGCCACCGCGCTGGCGATCGTTCTGCTTCGTGTCACTTGGCTGTCTGCACCACGGTGGCTCTACACGGCGATGTACGTCGGTCTTGGCTGGGCGGCGATCTTCTGGCTCCCTGAGCTGTGGCATCTCGCGGGTGCGATCACGATGCTGCTCGTCGTCTTCGGGGGGCTCTTCTACACCGCTGGCGCCGTCATCTACGCGCTGCGCCGTCCGGGGTTGTCGGCGCGCATCTTCGGCTACCACGAGCTGTTCCACGCGTGCACGATTGCGGCGTTCACCTGCCATCTGATCGCAATCTCACGCGTCGCGACCTGACTCACACGAGTTGGTGAGCAACGAGGATGTCTGGCCGCGAGTAGCCGGCGTCGCCACCGCATGGCACGCCTCTGGCGGGAAATCTGAAACCAGAGGCGACTTGGATGAAGCGATTCGCAAGCACGCCGAACGGAATGAGTCTGACAAGAAGGATGGGAACCATCTGGAGATGACTTCGTCCGAGTCACCACCGTGCTCAGCTCTGCTGGGAGGAAGGCGCTCGCTAGCAGGTTCCTGCCGTCGACATGCCATCTGAGAGGGAATTGCCAGAGCTGACGTAGCTCGGTAACATACTGGGTATGCAACTCCCAGGCGATCGCAGATGAGCGTCAAGTACGCGTTGCTCGGGCTACTGAGCGAGCAGCCCAAGTACGGCCACCAGCTCCGGCAGGAGTTCGAGGAGAAGACCGGTGACGTCTGGCCGCTCAATGTCGGCCAGGTGTACACGACCCTCCAGCGCCTCGAGCGAGACGGGCTGGTCGAATCTGATCGAGCGGACTCCGAGGGGCCACAGAAGCGGTTCCGGATCACTGCCGCCGGCGAACAGGAGCTCACTGAGTGGCTCATGACCCCGATCGACCTCACCGTCCCTCCTCGTGACGAGCTCGTGATCAAGGTGCTCGTTGCGCTCGATGTACCCGGCGTCGAAGTGCAGAGCGTGTTGCAGATCCACAGGCGGTACGTCGTCGAGCTGATGCAGCAGTGGACCCGGCTGAAGGACGACGAGGGTCAGCACGACTTCCGGCTGGCGCTCGTCGTCGACGCCGAGCTGTTTCGTCTCGACTCGGTGATCCGATGGCTCGATGCCGTCGACGGCCGGTTGAAGCGTGAGGCGTCAGAGCCGCGCGCTGCAAGCACGGAGATTCCGATACTCAGACGGAGATTGGCGGTTCGCAAATGAGTCTTCTCGAACTTCGCCAGGTCTCAAAGACCTATGGCACGGGTCCGAACGAAGTGCACGCGGTGGCCGACATCGATCTGGAAGTCGATCGTGGCTCGCTTATCGCGGTCATGGGCCCGAGCGGGTCAGGCAAGTCGACCTTGCTCACGATCGCCGGCAGCCTTGAGGAGCCGACGAGCGGTGAGGTCTTCATCGATGGCGAATCGCTTCAAGAGATGTCGCACAACGGAAAGGCGCGGCTTCGGCGACGCACGGTTGGCTACGTCTTCCAGGAGTTCAACCTCCTCGCGGGTCTCACCGCCGTCGAAAATGTCTCGCTTCCGCTCGAGCTCGACGGCGTCAGCGCGAAGAAGTCGCGTTTGGCCGGAATGGCGGTGCTGGAACAACTCAACCTTGCGGACCGGGCGACCCGTTACCCTGACGAGCTTTCCGGCGGAGAGCGCCAACGCGTCGCAATCGCGCGGGCCGTCATCGGTGGGCGTCATCTTCTGCTTGCGGACGAACCCTCTGGCGCGCTCGATCAGGCGAACGGGGAGGCAGTGATGCGGATGCTTCTCTCCGCCTGCAAGACGGGCGTTGCAGCGGTGGTCGTGACCCACGACGCCCAGCTCGCCTCGTGGGCGGATCGGGTGGTCTTCCTGCGTGACGGCCGAATCGTCGACCAGACGGTTCCACCGCCGAGCGCAGAATCCCTACTTCAGACCGGGCGGCAGTCATGACACCGGCTCCGGATGCCGCCCTCGATCTTCGGGGCGGGGGCACTAGATCGCTGTCCGCTCGTCGCGCGGTGATGCGTTGGGCGTGGAGGCTATTCCGGCGCGAGTGGCGCCAGCAGCTCCTCGTTCTCACACTGATCGTCGTCGTAGTCGGCGCAATCTTCGTCGCCGCGGCTGTGGCGACGAACAACCCGACGCCGGCAAACCTGGGTTTCGGGACGGCGAATGACCTCGCCTCCTATCAGGGGGCCGTTCCACATCTTTCGACGAAGGTTGCGGCGCTCGAGCATCGCTACGGGCGCGTTCAAATCATCGAGAACGAGACCCTCTCGATCCCCGGTTCCGTCGACACCTACCAGCTCCGGGCCGAAAGTGCGCGCGGGCCGTTCAGTAGTCCGATGCTCTCGCTCGTCTCGGGGAAATACCCGACTGGTATTGGCGAGGTCGCCCTCACCAAGGGCGTCGCTTCAGCATTCAACGTACGCATCGGGCAGCTGTGGATCGAGGGTGGGACGCAACGGCGTGTGGTCGGCATCGTCGAAGACCCGCTGGACACCCTTGACAACTTTGCCCTCGTCGTGCCCGGACAGGTGCGCACCCCAAGCGAAATCGATCTGCTGTTCGATGCACCTGGGGTGATCCCCTCCAAGATCGGACCGAACGTCGCGGAAGTCGGGTCAGTGGCGCTCGGCGCGGCCAATCCGGAAACGATCATTCTTGCGGTCGCGGTAATCGGAATGCTCCTGGTCACACTGATCGCGGCCGGAGGTTTCACGGTGTTGGCGCAGCGGCGGCTGCGCTCGCTCGGCATGCTCTCTTCGATCGGCGCGACCGAAAAGCAGGTGCGAGCGGTCGTCCGGATGAACGGCGCGGTTGTCGGGATCGCTGGCACGCTACTTGGAGCGCTGTTCGGCTTCATCGTGTGGCTCATCTACAGGCCAACGCTCGAGACGAGTTCCTTCCACGTCATCGGCACGTTCGCGTTGCCATGGGTTGTGATCGGACCGGCGATGGGCCTCGCCATCATCGCGGCGTACGTCGCCGCGCGACGTCCGGCTCGGACCGTGGCGAAAGTGCCGATCGTCGCGGCGCTCTCTGGACGACCTGTCGAACCGAAGAGGGTTCACCGCTCGGCGGTTCCTGGCGTCGTGCTGCTAGGCCTGGCCTTCGTGTTGCTCGGGTACTCCACGACGTCCAACAGCGCGAAGCCGCACGTTCCGTTCCTCATTGGCGGGCTTATTGCACTCGTTCCCGGAGTGATCCTTCTCGCGCCGTTCTTTCTCTCCTTCGCCGCTGGCATCGGTCGACACGCGCCCATCGCCACGCGCCTCGCCTTGCGCGACCTCGCGCGCTATCGGGCCAGGTCAGGACCGTCACTGGCCGCTATCAGCATCGCCGTGCTGATCACGGTGATCGTCGCGGTCGCCGCTGCTGCACGGTACGGCAACGTCCTCGACTACGCGGGACCGAATCTCGCGTCGAATCAGGTTGTCGTCTACGCGCCACTGCCCGCCGGCACGCCGTTGTTCGGACCGAATGGGTCGAG
>Ga0187869_10004241_pt1 | contig 10097 bp, 5 predicted proteins | sample June2016WEW_13_1_2_FD_132972 | JGI IMG/M metagenome (GOLD analysis project Ga0187869, IMG submission 132972) | Peatland microbial communities from SPRUCE experiment site at the Marcell Experimental Forest, Minnesota, USA - June2016WEW_13_100 | ecosystem: Environmental > Terrestrial > Soil >...
ACCGGCATACACGTTACCCGAGGCATCGGCCGCAAGCGCATTTACCGATGAAGATTCGGTCCTCTGCGTCGATACCGAACCATTCAAATAGGTGGAGAAGACCAAGGACGCCGCGCCGGACTTAGTAGGATCGAACTCGGCGACATAACCGTTCGGGCTGTTATCTACACAATCGGTATCGGGACCCGCCGCGGTTGGACTGCCTTGGCAGGTACTCGATATGGCGCCCGGGGTTGTGGGGAGGTGCGGGTCCTGGGTGAAACCGCCGATAAAGATTTTCCCCGCTCCAACCGCTAGAGCGTTGTTATATGTGTTTTCGTTAGGACCGCCGAACATGGTGGAATAGAGGATGGTTTGCCCGCCCGGAGCGAACTCGGTGACGAACGCCGAGTACGCGCCGCCGGTCAGTGCTTGGGTTTGAAACGCGGATGGCGTGGTTGGATAGTTATAGTAACTCGTCTGCGCGAACGTTCCGGGGACGTTGGTGTAGGCCGTTCCCGCGACATAGATGTCGCCCGCGGCATCGAGAGCGATCTGTGCCGCAAGCTCGCCGTTAGTGCCGCCTAGAAACGTTCCGTACAGCATATTCGTCCCTGTCGGGTTGAGTTGGACGAGGAACAAAGAATAGGTGCCGTTGTAGAAGTATCCCGAGGCGTTCGGCCCGCCGCAACTGTTGGCTTTGGTCGAAATTATGTAAGCGCCAGAGGCTATCTCCGCCGGCTCGCAGTTGAGGCTGTAAGCATTGGCCGTAATGGGGAAGTTGTTCGAGTTGGTTTGGCCCACAACCCAGGCATTGTCATTGGCATCCACCGCGATTCCAGTGCCCAGGTCGTTTCCGCTGCCTCCTGCGCCGGCGGCCGCTCCGCCCACTCCGTACCCGCCGCCGCTTCCACCCAGATAGGTGGAGTAGATGAGTGACTGGCCGTCAGCGCTGATTTTGGAGACAAAGGCTGCCGATGACGATGACGGACCGCACTTGGTGTCATAGGCTCCATTGCTAGCCGGGCAGTTTGCTTGGATGACGCCTGGTGTGGTCGGGTAATCGAGTGCGTTGGTGATTCCGGTGACATACATCTGGCCGGCGGCGTTGATCGCCATGCCGTAGATGACCGACTGCTGCGAGGAGCCGCCGAGGTAGCTGGAGTACACCAGTTCGGGATCGATTACCAGTTCGCGGCGGTGGTCGTAGGCGCCGACCTGGAAACCGACATCATGATTGGCGGCGACGGTGAACTTGCCGTTCACGGGACGGCGGATTCCCTCCACCTGCTGATAAAGGACCGGCTTGTGGAAGCGGATGTCGTTTTGGCCGTCCTTGGTCGCGAGCGCCAGAACCAGGTCGCCGCACCCATCGATCACCGGTGTGGCGCCTGAAAATCGCAGGCGGATGCTGGCCGGATCGGCATGTGGAGTTAGAACGAAGTCATATTCGAGCTGACCTTGGGTGCCGTAATAGATGAGGTCGATACCTGGATACATATTTGACGAGCGGGTCTTCGCATAGGTGGGAAGGTTGGTGGGCCATTTAGTGCGGGTGCTCCCGGTCAGGTAGTTGGCGATGCCGGGCAGCTTGCCTTGCGGCTCGATCGCGATGTCTGGGTTGGCGCCCAGCAGATCCATGCGCACCACGGCGGACTCCGCTGAGGAGGGCTGCTGGCCGGGTAGGGTTGGCCGGCTTGTCCTGGCGCCACGCTGGAGGGCGAACGTCGCTGAGGCCGGGCCGAGGAAGATGGTGTAGCCGGCTCCGCGAGAGACGAACTGCACCCGCGGGTCGGTTTGGCCCTGGTTGGGTTCAAAGCTGAGTGGTAACTTGCCATAGCTTGCGGCAACCTGCCGCGAGGCGGCGGTGCTATCTGGCGAAGTCAAATGTGAGGGAGCCTGCGCGCAGGCAGCCATGCCGATCAGGAAGACAGGAACCACGGTGCGCACACCGGTGACGATTCTGATTCTCATTGAATGATTTCCTTTGGCCGTCTTTCGATTCGAATCAAGGTGGAAGGGTGCGGCGCTTTCCTATCCTCTTACTTCCTCTTATTGCCCACTGATCGAGACGGTGAGACCCGACGGTGTACTTGCGGTGCCGACTGTCAATTCGAGCGGGACTGTTCCGCTCACGCCGGCCGGAATCTGAATGTCGACCTGCAACACACCGGCCACAAAATCGGGCGCGGCTCCCGCATAGATAATCTTGGCAGGCTGCCCGCCCACCGTCGCGCTAACCGGCAACACCGGCTGGGGATACACGGAGGTGTTCACGCCGCCATCCACACCCGCCGGTATGGTTTGCCCCTCACCCGTGCCGTATAACACCACGATTCCACCCGATGGGGCCCGATTGGAGGGCGTGTTCAGTGAATAGTCCAGATTCGTGATCGCAAACGATCCGGGGGAGGATGCGACGACGGGCAAGGTGACTGTGTTGGTGGGCTTACCCTGAAAACTCACCTGCAGTTGCGTGGAGGTTTGACCGGCGACTTCATACGGCACCACGGCGTTGATCTGTGCCGCGCTGACATAGGTCAACGGCGCGGGCGTCCCGCCGAACGTCACCACGGTGCCCCCTAGCTGGGTCGCGACGCGGCCCGACGCATCCAACTGCAAACTCAGCGGGGTGGCCGGACCCAGACTGACTCCGGGCCCTGCATAGATGGTGACAATCTCTCCCGGCGCCACTCCGCCGGCCTGGAAAGTCGCGCTGTTGGCGACGCCCTCCTTCACGATCTCGACCGGAGTAAGTTGGCGGACTCTCAAATTGTTTTCGTCGGCGAAATAGACGTTGCCGGAGGCATCCACGGCGATGCTTTGCGGCCCATTCACCTCGGCCAGAGTGGCTAATCCACCGTCGCCGCTGAAACCGGCGGTTCCATCTCCTGCGATGGTGGAGATCATTCCCGTGACTGCGTCCACCTTGCGAATCCGCGCGTTGCTCGTGATATACAGATTTCCCGCCGCGTCCACGGCCACCCCATACAGGTTGCCGCCAATGGTAGCGGACGTGGCGGGGCCTCCGTCGCCCAGGGTCCCGCTGCCGCCGCCGGCCACCGTGGTGATGGTGCCGGCGGGGGTGATTTTGCGGACACGGCTGTTGCCCCAGTCGGCGATGTAAAGATTATCGGCAGTGTCGAGCGCCAGTTGAAAGGGCTGGAACAGTTTCGCCAGCACGGCCGGTCCGCCGTCGCCGCTAAAGCCGGCAACTCCGGCGTCGGCCGTAATAGTACCGGCGTAGGTAGTGATGATCCCCGCGGAGTCTACGCGCCGGATCAGGCTGTTACCCCGATCTGTAATGTAGATGTTCCCCGCGGCGTCTCCCACGGCATCGGTCGGCCCGATCATGGCCGCCGACGTAGCCGGGCCGCTATCGCCGCCATACCCGACCACGCCGTTCCCCGCGACGGTCGTGACGATCCCGTTCGTCGCGATTCGCCGGATATCTCCGGTTGCGAAATACAGGTTGCCCGCCGGATCAAAGCCCACATCGGCCGGGTCGCCGATTGTGGCATTGATCGCCAGGCCTCCGTCGCCGCCAAAGCCGGGCACGCCGTTACCGATGATGGTGGTGATGTTGCCTGCAGGCGAAACCTTGCGGATCCGGTTATCCACGTGATCGGCGATGAGAATATCGCCGCTCGTGTCCACCGCGACGCCAAATGGGTCCAGTAGAGCAGTGGATGTGGCGGGGAAATTGTCGCCGGCGCCTTGGGTCGGCATCACTCCCGCGATGGTCGTAATGGCCGATTGCGTGACTTTCCGCACCCGGCGATAGTTGATATCCGCAACCAACAGGTTTCCGCTATTGTCGAGGGTGATTCCATTCGGCGAGAGTCCCGCCGAAAGCGGCGTCACGCCCTCCAGCAGCGAACTGCCTCCGCCCGCGACGCTCGAGATGATGCCGGTCGTCAGATTCACCTCTCGGATGCGGCCGTTATTGCTGTCGGAGATATACAAGTTACCCTTGCCGTCTAACGCCACATCCGCCGGCAGCGAGATCGACGTCAATGTGGCCTTCAATCCATCGCCCTCATAACCGGGTTGCCCGTTACCGGCGACAGTCGAAATGATGCCTTGCGCCGAAATCTCGCGAATCTTGAAGTTCTCCTGATCGGCCACATACACGTTGCCCGCGGCATCCACCCTGAGACCCTTGGGGCCAAAGAGCAGGGCGGCGGTGGCGGGCCCTCCGTCGCCGGAAAAGCCCGGCGTTGTGGCGCTCCCCGCAAAGGGCGTGACGTTACCGGCGGTATCCACCTTGACGATGGCGTATCCGCCCGAAACGTACAAGTTGCCCGCCGCATCCACGGCCACGCAGGCGACGCCGCTGCCCACGGCCGCAACCGTCGTGATCACGCCGGCCGGTGTCACTTTGCGCACGCGGTAATTGGAAGAATCGCCGATGTACAAATTGCCCGCCCCGTCCACGGCGAGACCCTGCGGATTGAAAAGCTGCGCCGAGGTTGCCTGTCCGCCATCGCCGCTAAAACCCGCTGTGCCGTTGCCTGCATACGCCGCGATGATTCCGCTGGGCGAAATCTGAAATACCTGATGGAAGTACGTGTCGCTCACATAGGTATTACCAGCGGAATCAACCGCAACGTACCTCGGCACCACAAGCTTGGCGCCAATCGCCGGTCCGCCCGCTCCAAATTGGAGCCGGCCATTGCCGGCGATGGTGGTGATGTTGTAAAACTGCGCCGAAGCAAGCGTCGGCCAAAACAGCAAGGGCAGCAGCCTCCGAGTGGACATCCTCTTCATAACCCCTCCCGTTTTCTTGCTAGGCCGCGCGGATGGATGTGGGACCGCGCGGAACCGCGTTAACCAACGTTAATGGGCAGGGCGGAGGGAAAACAAGGAGCAAGGGGTAGCGCTACGGTAGCAGCGCGTGCGATAAGCCTTGGTATCTATGGGAGTTGCATAGCGGAGAAAAAGTGCGTAGCCTGTTAGGTACGTCGGAGGGGCCTCTGCTTGAAAATGCCCGCCCAACCAGACCTCGATAATCAGTCGAAAGCCGCCGCCGAAGAAATTCCGCCGGATGCGGTGCTCGCGGCACTCGACATGGTGGTCGCGAGCGCGGCGTTTGGCACAGCCAAGCGGCCCGCCCGATTCCTGCGGCATCTCGTCGAAACCGCTCTCCGCGGGGAACGCCACCTCTTGAAGGAAAGCGTGCTGGGAACCGACGTGTTTGACCGCCCTGCTTCCTGGGACCCCCGTCTCGATCCGGTTGTGAGGCAGGAGGCGGCAAGGCTGCGCAAGCGGCTCGCCAGCTACTACGAAACCGGCGGCGCCGGGGCCGAGATCCGGATTGAATTGCCGGTGGGCAGCTATGTGCCGTTGTTTCGCCGGAAAACGGCCGAAATCGGAACCGCGCCGGCGGAGAACCCTCCGATCGAAGCCGCTCCTGTCCCTGCTGCCCGTTTGTCATGGAATCCGGCGAAGCGCCGGATCTTCATCGTCGCTCTGCTTCTGACAGCGGCAGCGGTGGGTGTCCTGTTTGTGCGGTTTGTCCGGCCTGACGGGAGCGGCCGCAGGGGGATCGAGAACCCCAGCGAACGCGCGGTGAGCCCCGCCGCTCAGGACTTGTACCTGAAGGGCAAGTATTACTGGAACAAGCGCACGCCGGAGAGTCTCAATCAGGCCGTGGATTATTTCACCCAGGCGATTGTGAGGGATCCCGGCTACGCCAAGGCCTACTCTGGCCTCGCGGATTGCTACAACCTGCTGCGCGAATACGCCGCTATGCCTGCCAGTGAAGCCTGGCCTCGAGCCATTGCCGCCGCGAAGAAGGCGGTCGAACTCGACGACTCGTCGGCCGAGGCGCACAGTTCCTTGGCGTTCGTCCTCTTCTACGGCGCGCTCGATATCGGGAATGGCGAACGCGAGTTCCAGCGCGCGATCCAACTGAATCCGAACGATGAGAAGGCGCATCACTGGTACGCCACGTCGCTCATGGTGTTGGGCCGTTATCGGGAGGCTCTCGCCGAGATCGAGCGGGCCCGCGAGCTGGACCCGGCCTCAACCTCCATCCTGGCCGATAAGGGATACGTCCTGTTTTATGGAGGCCAGCCGGATCAAGCCATCGCGCTGTTAAAGCAGGTCGAGGCGGCCGAGCCGGCCTTCCAGTCCGCGCATATCTACCTGGCGGCCATTTATCTGAGTCAAAACGACGCTCCCAATTACCTGCGGGAATCGCGGAAGGCGGCGGAATTATCGCGGAATCGGGCCGCCCTGGCGATCTGGGAGGCGGCTCGAAAGGGCTTCGCGGCCCGCGGCCCCGGCGGCATGCTGGAGAGCATGCTGGAGGCCCAGAAGAGCCTCCTGAAGGAGGGACGAGGCTCGCACTACAATGCCGCTAAGACATGCGTGCTGATGGGAAGACGGCAGGAAGCCCTCGATCAATTGCAATTCGCTATTGAGAACCGTGAAATGGACATCCTGGCCCTCGGCATCGATCCCGCGTTCGCCAGCCTGCGCACTGAGCCGCGTTTTCAGGAACTGCAGAAAAAGCTGAAGCTCGCGCTTCGATCTGGCGTGGGTTAAATGGTAGGGACGGGCGGATTCGAACCGCCGACCTGTCGCTTAGGAGGCGACCGCTCTATCCATCTGAGCTACGTCCCCACGTTCCCTTCATTGTACCGTTCCAGCCCCTTGCGGCCAATGTCGCGGCGGAAGTGCGCGCCGTCGAAGTGAATCGCTTCCACTCCCTGGTACGCGCCGCCGATGGCCGCCGCGAGATTGTCTCCACTGGCGGTGACGCCCAGCACGCGCCCGCCGGCGGTCTCGAGGCCGTGCGCGCCTGCGCGCGTTCCGGCGTGGAACACCACCGTGCCCAGCGACTCCGCTTCCGCAATTCCGCCGATGGCTTTCCCGGTTTCGTAAGCGCCGGGATAGCCGGCCGATGCCATCACCACGCAGACGCTGGGACCCGCGCGCCATTCGAGACGCGTGCCGCTCAAGCGGCCTTCCGCCGCGGCCATCAGCGCGGGCAGGAAGTCGCAACTCATGCGGTGCATCAGCGGCTGCGTTTCCGGATCGCCCAAGCGCACGTTGAACTCGAGCACCTTCGGCCCGTCCGCGGTCATCATCATTCCGGCGTAGAGAAACCCGGTGAAGCCGGTGGCTTCCACGGTCGGATAAATCACCTGGTTGAGAATGTCGTCCGCCTGGCGGTCGCTGAGGATCGCGGCGTCGCAATAGGCGCCCATGCCGCCCGTGTTCGGTCCGCGGTCGCCATCGAACACCGCTTTGTGGTCCTGCGTGGCGGCCAGTGGAACCACGTCGCGGCCGTCGCACAACGCAATGAAACTCACTTCCTCACCTTGCAGGAATTCTTCGATCACCAAACGGCCCCGTAGCGTGCCGAGCGCCTCTTCCGCCTGCGCGCGATCCTGGGCCACCACTACGCCTTTGCCCGCCGCCAGGCCATCGGCCTTCAACACCACCGGAAATCCGAAACGATCCAGCGCCTTGCGCGCGTCCGTTTCGTTTTCGACGGTCACAAACGCGGCCGTGGGGATGTTCCTGTGCACAAGAAAGTTCTTCGAGAAGACCTTGCTGCCTTCCAGTTGCGCGGCTTCCCGGTTTGGTCCCACGATGCGCCGGTCAGCCGCGCGGAACACATCCACCACGCCGGCCACCAGCGGAACCTCCGGTCCGACCACCGTCAAATCCGCGTCAATCGTTTCCGCCGCCGCCAGCAACTGCGCGGAGCCGGCGCCCTTCACCGCCAGGCATGTAGCGATGCCTGCCATCCCCGGATTGCCCGGCGCCGCGAACACATCCGTCCCCGGCGATTGCGCCAGCTTCCACGCCAGCGCGTGCTCTCTGCCTCCACTGCCGATCACGAGAACTCTCATCTTGGTTGCACCATTAGAATAGTATCAATGCGCGAACGCTACGACGTCGTGGTCATCGGCGCCGGTCACGCCGGGTGTGAAGCCGCCCGCGCCGCCGCGCGAATGGGTCTGAAGACGGCCATCGTCACCATGAACCTGGACCTGATCGCGCAGATGTCCTGCAACCCCGCCATCGGCGGCATTGCCAAGGGTCACCTGGTGCGCGAGGTGGACGCGCTGGGCGGCGTGATGGGGGAAGTGGCCGACGCGGTGGGCATCCAGTTCCGGCTGCTCAACACCAGCCGCGGGCCCGCCGTTTGGTCGCCGCGCGCTCAAATGGATAAGAAGTTGTATCGGGCGCGCATGCGCGAGGTGCTCGAACAGGAACCCAATCTCCGCATCAAACAAGCCGAAGTGGCGGCTCTGAACATCGAGGCGGGCCGCGCCACCGGCGTCACCTTGCGCGACGGCCGCACGCTCGATTCGGGCGCCGTGATCGTCACCACCGGGACATTCCTCAACGGCCTGGCGCACGTCGGCGAAGCGCGCTACAGTTGCGGACGCAACGGCGAAGCGCCCTCGCAGTTGTTGGGCGAACAGTTGCGCGCGCTGGGCCTGAATTGGACTCGCCTGAAGACCGGCACGCCGCCCCGCCTGGATGGCCGCACCATCGACTGGTCGCGGTTCGAGCCGCAGCCCGGCGATGCCGAACCCACGCCATTTTCATTTATGACCGGGCGCATCGACCGCGCGCAAATCCAATGCCACATCGGTTACACCACCGAAGAGACGCACCGCATTCTCCGCGAGGCCATCCCGCGCTCGCCGCTCTACAGCGGCCAGATCGAAGGCGTCGGGCCGCGTTACTGCCCTTCCATTGAAGATAAGATCGTCAAATTCCCCGACAAGCTGCGTCACCAGATCTTTCTCGAACCGGAGGGCCTCGACACCAACGAAGTCTACGTCAATGGCATGTCCACCAGCATGCCCATCGACGTGCAGGCCGCGGTAGTCGCATCGATTCCCGGCCTGGAGCGCGCGGAAATGATCCGGCCCGGCTACGCGATTGAATATGATGCCATCGACCCGCGCCAGTTGGCGCACACGCTCGAAGTGAAATCCATCGCCGGCCTTTACCTGGCGGGCCAGATCAATGGCACGTCCGGCTACGAGGAAGCGGCGTGCCAGGGCATCATTGCCGGCATGAACGCGGCGTCGAAACTCAGCGGGCGGGAGCCGGTGATTGTCGGCCGCTCCGAAGGTTACACCGGGATTCTCATCGACGACCTCATCACCAAAGGCGCCGACGAGCCCTACCGCATGTTCACCTCGCGCGCCGAGTTTCGCCTGCACCTTCGCATCGACAACGCTGACGCCCGTCTGACGCCGATGGGCCGGCGCGCGGGCCTGGTGACCGATGCGCGCTGGGACGCCTTCGAGCGCAAGCAGAGGCAGCATGAGTTGCTGAAAAGGCGCTGGAGAGCCACCGCAACGGCCAGTGGCTGAAGCGTCCCGAAGCGCGGATCGCGGAAATCTCCGGCTGGATTCGCGAGGTGCTGGGAGAGGACGCCATACCCGCCATGCTGACCACTGTCGAAACCGAAACCAAGTACAGCGGCTACATCGGCCAGCAAGAGCGCCAGATGGAGCGCCTGAAGGCTGCCGAGCGCCGCCCCATCCCGGCTGGCTTCGGCTTCGATGGCATTCCCGGTTTGTCGCGCGAGGTTCGCGACAAGCTCAACCGGGTGCGTCCCGCGACCCTCGGTCAGGCCGCTCGCATCCCCGGCGTCACACCTGCCGCGGTAGCCGTGCTGGATGTCTACCTGGGTCTCAGCCGTGTTTCGTGACCTGCTACGCGACCGGCTGCGCGGCATCGCGGAGTTGACCGGCGCGCAGGCCGAGGCGCTGGAATCCCATTACAACCTGCTGGTTCTCTGGAATCGCACGCTCAATCTCACCGCCATTCGGGACCTGCCTGAGGCCGTCGAACGCCACTATGGCGAGTCTATCTTCCTGGCGGCGCGCCTGCCCGCCGGCGCGCTGCGCATCGCCGATGTGGGCTCAGGCGCGGGGTTTCCCGGTCTTCCGGTCGCGGTCTACCGCCCCGATTGCGTAGTCACTCTGATTGAATCGCACCAACGCAAGGCAGTGTTTCTCATGGAGGCGGCGCGCGGCCTGTCGAACGTGCGAGTGCTGGCGTGCCGTGCCGAGCAGGTGGCCGAGCAGGTGAATGAAAAGAATGAGACGTTCGATTTGGCGATCTCCCGCGCG
>Ga0187869_10004244_pt1 | contig 10092 bp, 10 predicted proteins | sample June2016WEW_13_1_2_FD_132972 | JGI IMG/M metagenome (GOLD analysis project Ga0187869, IMG submission 132972) | Peatland microbial communities from SPRUCE experiment site at the Marcell Experimental Forest, Minnesota, USA - June2016WEW_13_100 | ecosystem: Environmental > Terrestrial > Soil >...
CGAAACATGATGCAGATTGGTACGGATCGGCTGTCCCGCCCGGTTGGCCCTGCGTGTTCAGCGCCAACCGGGCGGGACAGCCGATCCGTGCCAATCTGCATCATGTTTCGTGGCCGCTGGAAGAGGCGGATGCGGAGATCGAACGCAACGATTTGGCCGCAGCTGTGGGTCTGGAGTTGCCCGGCGTGGAGCCGGTGCTGCACTACTCGCGGCGGCTGGCGGTGTACGTGTGGCCTGCGGAACTGTTGCGCCCGGCGCTCGCCGGCCGGCCGGTGACGGTGGCGGCCACGCCAACCTGAGAATAGCAGGGGTTAGGGATCAGGGGTCAGCTTCTGGCTTCCTGCTCCTTGGCCGGGGCTGCTCGCTTGTGTGGTGAGTTGCGCGTGAGTTACCCGCTGTCGGCTCTGAGCATTTGCCTGGAATCCCAGGAACATCGAAATTAGGCGTCTGCGTAGCCCGTTTATAATCGGGCGTGGAAAGGTGCGGCTCGCAATAAAGAGCGTGCAGAGAGGTCAAGGGAAAGATGGGAGATTTGCAGGGACGAATCGCGCTGGTAACTGGCGCGGCGCAGGGGATAGGCCGCGCGATTGACGAGGAACTGGCCGCTGCCGGCGCGGTGCTGGTGCTTGCAGACGTGAACGAGGCCAAGCTCGCCGAAACAGTGGGAGAACTGAAAGCTCAGGGGATAGACGCGGCGGCGTTCACCATGAACGTGTCGAGCCAGGAGTCGATCGAGGCCGGGGCCAAGGCGATTTTGGAGAAGTTCGGGAAGGTGGAGATCCTGGTGAACAACGCCGGGATCACGCGCGACAATCTAATGCTGCGCATGAAGCGCGCGGACTGGGACCTGGTGCTGAGCATCAACCTGACCGGGGCGTTTCTGTTGACGCAGGCGCTTCTGAGCCCGATGCTGAAGAACCGCTGGGGACGGATCGTGAACATCGCCAGCGTTGTGGGGCGGGCCGGACAGGCCGGACAGGTGAACTACGCGGCGTCGAAGGCGGGGCTGATCGGGTTTACGCGATCGCTGGCGCGCGAAGTGGCGTCGCGAGGCATTACCGTGAACGCCGTGGCGCCGGGATATATTGAAACGCCGATGACGGCGGTGCTGAGCGAGGAAGTGACCAAGGCCATGCTGGCGACGGTTCCGCTTGGGCGGCGTGGAACGCCGAAGGACGTGGCGCAGGCGGTGAAGTTTTTGGCCTCAGATGCCGCGTCGTATATCACCGGGCACGTGCTCGACGTGAACGGCGGGATGTTCATGGGCGGGTGAATCCCTGCGGTCCTGCGGCTCATCTGAGAAAATAATGGAAGTGAAGCCAAGCTATCATTTTGTTTTCCGGCCGGCCGCGCCGGAGCTTTTTGCCTTCGCCTTTTTGTGCGGCGCTGCGCTGGGGGTTCTCTCCGGCATGTGGGCGAATGCGCAAAATCCAACGTCGGCGGCCAACCCCTTCTGGGGCAGCGTGACCGCGCAGCCTGCCACCGGCGAGGTGCTGAAGCTGTCGCTGGACGATGCCGTGCAGCGGGGCCTCAAGAACAATCTCGGGCTGAAAGAGGCGGAGAACGCGCAGACGATATTGCAGGGCGAAAAGAACGAGGCAATGCAGTTATTTCTGCCCACCATCACGCTGACCGGCGACACCGGGTACTACATGCACGACCTGGCGGCACTGGGATTCGGGCCGAAGACAATCTCGAAGTTTACGTCGCTGTTTCCCGGCGGCACGATACCGGCGGGGCTATCGCTGATCACGCGCGACGACCTGACCGAGGGACAGCTCCACTACAGCCAGATCCTGTTTTCCGGGCCGGTGATCCAAGGCTGGAAGGCGGTGGGCGCGGCGGAGCGGTCCTCGTATTTCGCGAAGATGAGTGCGCGCGGCGAGGTGGTGCAGCAGGTGGCCACGGCGTATCTGCGCGCGGTTGCGGACCAAAGCCAGGTGGAGAACGCCAAGGCGCTGGTGGCGCAGGCGCAGGTGCTCGAGGAGCACGCGCACGCGGCACACCAGGCGGGGACGGCGGCGAACCTGGACGAGTTGCGGGCGCGCGTCGAGTTGCAGGCGCAGCAGGAGGCGCTGATCGCGGCCCAGAACCAACAGGCGAAGGACCTGATTCTGCTCAAACGCGAGATCGGCGTCGATCCGGGGCAGGCGGTCGATCTGACGGATCCGGCGCCATACAGCGAACTGGCGGAGCAAACACCGGAAGAGGTGTGCGCGCTGGCGTACGAAGACCGGCAGGACTACCAGAATCTCGAGAATCAGGTGGTGGAGTACAAGGCGTTGCACGCGGTGTATCGCAGCGAGCGCCTGCCGACACTCAGCTTCTATAGCCAATACGGGACGAGCACGGTGAACGGTGCGGGCACGCACGGCGACTTCCTTGCCATGGGGGTGCTGAATTTCCCCATCTTTCGCGAGGCCAAGCTGCGCGGCGACGAAGACGTGGCAAAGGCGCAGATGGAAGCTGTGAACGCTCAGCTCGACGACCTGCGCGGCCGCATCGACGAGCAGGTGCGCGCGGCGCTGCTGGACGTGAACGCGAACAAGCAGCTGGTGGATGTGGCGCGGTCGAACGTGGACCTGGCCACGCGCGCGCTGAGCGACGAAACCGATCGCGTGAACGCCGGCGTGGACGACAACCTGCCGCTGGTGACGGCGCAGGCCGCGCTGGCTACCGCTGAGAGCACCCTGGTGGAGGACCTGTACCGGTACAACGTGTCGAAGATCGGGCTGGCGCGCGCGGCGGGCGTACTGGAGCAGCAGTACCGGGTGTATCTGGGCAGGTAAGCCTTCTGCGTAACCACTGATAATTCACTCACAAACGTCGTCATTCTCCGGTGTAACTTAGAAGCGGAGGTGCACCCCCATGCCTCGGAATCTCAAGGTCATGTACTACGTTGAGCCGGACGCGGCGGCGCTGGCGCGGCGGGCGGCGCAGTTTTTTGTGGAGCGGACGGAGCAGGCGGTGGCGGCGAAAGGCCGGGCGCGGATTGCGATCAGCGGCGGGTCGACGCCCAAGGCGGCGTTTGCGGCGCTCGCCGAACACGGCGAGCCGTGGCGGGAACGGATGCCGTGGGACAAGCTCGATCTCTATTGGGTGGACGAGCGGTGCGTGCCGCCGGACCACGCAGACTCGAACTACCGTATGACGCGCGAGGCGCTGCTGGATCATGTGCCGCTTAGCCCCAAGCAGATTCACCGCATGGAAGGCGAGCTGGAGCCCAAAGAGGCCGCGGCGCGGTACGAGGCGGAGCTGAGGAACAGCTTCAGGCTGGAGGGGGCGGAACTGCCGCGCTTCGATCTGGTGGCGCTGGGAATGGGGCCGGATGGACACACTGCGTCTCTTTTTCCCCGCACTGAGGCCCTCCATGAGACGAAGCGGCTAGCGACGGCCAACTATGTGGCCGATAAGGACATGTGGCGGATCACGTTGACCTGGCCGGTGATCAACCAGGCGAGCCAGGTATTCTTCCTGCTGAGCGGCGCGGAGAAGGCATTGATTCTGAACGAGGTATTCGAGGGGCCACGCGACGTGGAGCGGCTGCCTAGCCAGTTGATTGTGCCTGCGGACGGTATACTGACTTTGCTTCTGGACGAGGCGGCGGCGACGCTGCTGCCCGAGACGGATGCGCAAGGCTGCGGGATTTTAGAGAGGACTGAATGATTCTGGCTGGCGATGTGGGCGGCACCAAAGTTCACCTGGAACTGTTTGACTTTACCGATGGCAAGCTGAAGCACGCGCGCGATCAGCTGTTCCTGGCCAAAGAGTATGCGGGGCTGGAAGCGATCGTGAAGGAATTTGTGGTTACGGAGAAGGTGACGGCTGCTTGTTTTGGCGTGCCGGGTCCGGTGCGGGAGGGTCGGCTGCGGCTAACCAACCTGCCATGGACATTGGACAGCCGCGAACTGGCGAACAGCCTGAACATCGATTACGTTTTTCTTATCAATGATTTGCAGGCGAATGGATACGGAATCGCGGAGCTCGGCGCGGAGCAGATCTACACGCTGAGCGATGGCGATGCCCGGCAGGTGGGCAACCGGGCGCTGATCTCAGCGGGAACCGGGCTGGGCGAGGCGTTTCTGGTTTGGGATGGCCGCGACTACGTTCCCTACCCCTCGGAGGGCGGGCACTCGGATTTTGCGCCGCGCAACGAGGACGAATTCGATCTGCTGAGGTTCCTGCGGCAGAAGTACAACGGGCGCATCAGCTTCGAGCGCGTGGTGAGCGGGCAGGGGCTGACCAACTGTTACGAGTTTCTGCGCGAGGTGAGGGGCCTGGAGGAGCCGGCGTGGCTGGCCGAGCGTATGACCCAGGAGGACCCGAATGCGGTGATTACGGAGCTGGCTCTGAAGGCCAGGAGCGAGATCTGCGAGAAGGCTCTGGACCTGTTTGTTTCGGCGTACGGGGCTGAGGCGGGGAACCTGGCGCTGAAGATTCTTTCGGTGGGCGGGCTCTACGTGGGCGGAGGCATCGCGCCGCGCATTCTGGAGAAGCTGAAGGACGGTACGTTCCTGAAGGCGTTCACCGACAAGGGACGGCTGAGTCAGTTGCTGGTGAACATGCCGGTGCGGGTGATTCTGGAGAGCCGCACGGCGCTGATCGGCGCAGCGGCATATGCCGAGGCGCGGGCGGCGGAGCTGAGCGGGATTTCGCCGCGTGCGGCGAGCGTGAAGTTCTAACAGAGACCGGAGTGGCGCGGGCGGGGGATTCCATACGGATTCCACCGCCCGTGTGTTTTGAGGCGGTGAGGGCGCGCACCTCCGGCGGGACATGCGACGCGATACTTTGGCATGATGGACGGAGTTCTGCTCCGGCCGCCACGCAATGAGCTTGTATCCTGACTGAGGCGCGCCGGTTGCGGTGGACTGGCGTGGCGAGGAAGGAACTAGGCCGGCAAATCGAGGTGAGAGCAAGAGGATGCGCTGGTTAGGACGGTGGTTGTTGCGGATACTGGTTGCGTTCGCGGCGATTTCGCTCGCAGCTTATGCGATCGATTGGACAGTGTACAAACTGCGCGGTTCGCCGCACTCCACGGTGGCGGTGAGCCAGTTCCTCGTGATCCCGCTGAAGGGGCAAAAGACGGAGTACGACTATCTGGGGACGGCGGACGTTCCCTGCGCGGTGGCGCTGTTTCCGCACGGCGGGCAGGATCCATGCTGGCATCTCAGGCGTAATCCAAACCAGTGGGAGAACGCCGGCTCTCCTGCGTACTAGATCGAGTTACGCGCGGGAGCGGCGCCTGGCTGAACAGCGGTAAACATGTGTAGGTGACGCGAATCACGCCGGGAAAATGCGCGGTGCGGCTACGATCATCAGGTATTTCCTCGGATCGCTATGTACAGCCGCACACAGAACGAAAATGGCAGCTACAACACGCGCTGCCTCGATTGCTTTATGACGATTGCCTCGTGCGTGGAGACTGAGAAAGAGCTGGACATCCGCGAGGCGCACCACCTGTGCCCGGAAAAGGTGCTTGCGCAACTGCTGGCGCAGGAAAAAGCCGCTGCAGCGCAGGCGGCGCGGAACTAAGGCATTTCTCCCAATCCCGTGGAGTGCCAACCGTCGAGAAGGTTGCCGCGCTTACTCGCTTTTGTGTTTCCAGGGCAGAATGCTCTCCTTGTGCTCCTCGCCGGTCTCGAGGAAGACGAAGGCATTGCCGTCGGGATCGTGAACGAAGACGAGGCCGCCGTTGCGCTGGGCACGCACGCCCGCGTACTCCAGTTTCTCCAGAGCTCTGCGCGCATCGGGCACGGGGAAGAGGAACTCCGGCTGTGAGCCGGGGCGCGCGGGGCGCAGCTCCATGTGCAGATCGGGCGCGCCGGGAGCGGTGAGGCGCACGTTCTCGTTGGCCTCTTCGGCCTCGAAGCCGAGGTCGGTATAGAACTCCTTCATCGCGGCGCCGTCTCTTACCGGCAAATCGAGGCCCATCAACTCCTCCGAGACGCGGCCGGCGCCGAGGTGCTGCCCTATGTCGAGAGTCTGGCGTGAGCCCGGCATGTACTGGATGAACTCGGTAACGCGGCCCTCGGGATCGTTGAAGGAGGAGATGAGATCGCCGGCCGCGGCCTTGCGCACGGGCGAGGGATTGAGGCCTTCGGAGGCGTAGTACTTTTCGAGCGCGTTCAGGTCGCCGGCCTCGAAGCAGACGTTCATCAGGCCAATTGGTTGCGAGGGGCTGGTTTGCGGAAAGAGTTCGATGAACTGGCGGTCGTTGATCTTGATAAAGGCCTCGGTGGCTTGGCCGCCGTTGGTCGTGGTGAACGCCTCTTCGTAGCCGAGCTTGCCGAGGAAGACGATCTCGCGGTCGAGATCGCTGACGCGGAAGGCGATGTGCGCAATGCCCATGATGCTTGCATTGGGTGGGGGCGGTTGCGCAATTGAGGTTGCAGAGCAGGCGCAGGCGAGCGCAAGGGTTCCGAGCCACCACATGTTGGTTGTCATTCGAGGAAACCTCCAAAGCCCGAAGGGCCGGATGGACCAGGCAACAGGGAAAATGCGGAAAGCCGCAATGGATGGCATCAGCGGTTGAGCCAGCCTCCGTTCACTACGAGGATGTGGCTGTGAACAGTATCGCTGGCGCTGGAGGCGAGAAAGGCCACCGCGCCGGCAAGTTTCTCGTGCGCGCCCCAGCGGCCGGCGTGAATGCGTTCGAGGATCTGGCTTGCGCGCTGGGGATTTTTCTGTAGGGCCGCAGTGTTGTCTGAGGCCATGTAACCGGGCGCGATGGTGTTGACATTGATGCCTTCCGAGGCCCATTCGTTGGCGAAGGCCTTAGTGAGTTGGGTGACATCGCCCATGGCCGCGGCGTAAGCGGGCATCAGAATACCGCCCTGAAAGACGAGCAGCGAGGCGATGTTGACGATCTTGCCCGAGCCGCGCTTGAGCATGTGCCGGTGAAGTCCCAAGCCAAGCTTCATAGTCACCCTGAGCCAGTGTAGTTGGTTGCTCAAGGAGCGAAGAAGTTTGCTTGGCGAAGGATCGACGAAACTATGCGTTCCAGACTTGCCTCGGAGCGCTCGATGGTGTAGTGCCAAGTACCCGCCGTTGATTGACCTCGGCGGTATGTCTTCCCCCAGAGCTGTCGTGAATCCCTGCCCCCGGTTGGGCAGAAGGCCGCGCAGGCGAGGAATGCCGCGCTGCCTTGACGGCAGGAGCAGGAACGGGCGCCCGGGACTACCGCGCTTGAGACTGTTCTTGCGGCCGCGGTTGCGCCAGAAGCGTGCGCACGCGGAACTCAATGACTTTCACATCCGTTTCACCCTGGAAGCGCGCGCGGATCACGCCGTTTCTGTCGATAAGGAACGTAAGCGGCAGGCCCAGCACCCCGCCGTAGCGCGCGCCGAGGCGTTCATCGCCCATGGCCACGGGATAGTTGAGCTTAAGCCGCTCGACGAGATGGCGCGCGGGGGCAGGATCGTCGTCCATGGAGATGCCGACGACCTGGAACCCCCGCGGGCCATATTGCCGCTGCCATGCGGCGAAGACGGGCATCTCCACCTGGCACGGCGCGCACCACGTGGCCCAGAAGTTGAGCAGCACCACCTTGCCGCGGAAGCTGCCGAGACGAAGCGATTGGCCGTTGAGGTCCTTGAGCGTGAACTCCGGCGCCTTTTGGTTGAGCAGATTCTGCGCCGCGAAGGCACTGCCTGCGGCTGAAGCGGCGAGAAACGCTGCGACAAGGCCCAAGGTGAGCGCGCGGCGCAATGCGTGGCTCGTAGCGCGCGGCGTACAGGCCAAACTACCGCCCACTTTCAACGGCGTACCCCTTGTTCACCCAATCGTCGCCAAAGTTGTCAGCAAGGTAAAGAACCTTGACGCGGGTGAATCCCATGCCTTGCAGAAGCTGGAACGCAGGGCCAACGTTGGGGCAGCGATTCCACGGGCAGCAGCCGCAGTAGAGGACAATAAACGTCTTGTGCGGCAGCGCCGCAACGCGTCCGCGCAGTTGCTGGATGCCTTCAGACTGCGAGCCCTGTCCGGCGTACTCCGCGCCGGGAATGTGCGCCTGTTCGAACATCATGCGCGAGCCCACCTGCAGGATGAGCGGCTTTTCCGCGCCACGCGTCTGCAGCACGCGGTTCATCTCTTCGGGCTGGATGAGTTGCGCCGCGGGAATGGTGAGTGCGCTGGCCGGCGGCGGCACAGCCCATTGACCCGCGGCTCGCGCCCGCTGCTGCACCAGACAAAACAACGCCAAAGCCGCGATGGTCACAACTCTTCTGACTATGAAGCTGGATGACATGCGGTATTCTCCGCATCCAGTGTAATGCGGGCTCGTGCGGCGGCAACCGCGCACGGTGACGGGCAGGAGAGGCGCACAAATTGAAAACGCCAGAGACCGAAGCCTCTGGCGTTTCAATCTTGATGATCTCGTAGTACAACCGGCTGTCGCGTCCTCCGGCTACCCCAGCGGCGAACCTGCAGCTTTCGCTGCCGCTCCTTCCTCTGGCTGCGCCGGCTTCAAGAACCTTCGGCTTGCGCCTACCGCTCTCGACTCCGGCTCGACCGGCGGCCGACTTCCCCGGCTCGGATCGGCGTGGTTTCGCTCAGCTCGACCGGTGGCGAACCCCCGACTCGCATCGGGTGTTACGCGCTTCCGACCGACCGATGGCGATCCATCCGGCTTGCGCCGAACGATCCCTCCACCGGCAAGGCCGACGATCAACTGCCGACTCGCACCGGTTTTTGATCCTTCAGCTCGGCTGGTGGAACAACCTCCGGCTTTCGCCGAATGTCGTCGCAGCTTCCAGCTTGCACTGGCTGCCGCCGCAGCCTCCGGCTTTCACCGGCTGCTGCCTCCCTGGCCAAACCGGCGGCGAACCTCCGACTCGCATCGGCTGTTCCACCTCCGGCTTCACCGGTTTCGATTCACCCGGCTTGCGCCCGGTGCTTCTACCTCCGGCTGGGCCTTCGATGCGCCCCTAACTTCAACCGAACCTTGCATCGCCGGCTAAGCCGCCGATGAGTATTCAATTTCCGCCGGTTCGCGCACCCTCCGGATCTGCCAGCTTTGACAACTTCCGACTTGCGTCGGCATTTGTAATCTCTGGCGCGGCCAGCGATCCCTCTCGGGCTTTCGCCCCAGGTTTCACCCTCTTACCGGGTTGGCGGCGATGTTCCGACTCTCATCGGCTTTTCGTTCCACCAACCGTTCCGGCGACCAACTCCCGATGCCCCACAGGGCCATCAGTTGAGAGCGACAGTACGTCCGCTCAATCTGTGAATGCAAGTGCAAAAATCAAGTAAATCTGTGAATTTCACCAGGGATGGTGCAGAGAGAAGAGTTTCTCAAGCCGCGTCTGCGTTTTGGCCGGCACTTGCAAAGGAGGACCAGCAAAAGGGAAGAGATGCGGGATGGTTTTTGCACGGTCATGCGCGCCGCACAGACGCGATGCGGCACCTTTGGCCCGGGCCCGATTGCCTGTTCTATCGATCAAGTGGTATATATCCCCCTCCCCCCGGTATGCCATACCTCCATATTTGATAACAAAGGGTTTACGGGAGGGGGTATGGGAGCCCATATTTGATTCTAAAGGACTTACTCGTAAACGTACCAATTCACGGGAGTTACGGCGTTTTACGGGTCTCGCGGGCGACAGGGACGCACCCATTCGCCAAAAAAATGCGGACCGCGGCAGGAAAATAGCCCGCTGCCCGGATTGGCCTGGTTCAACACTCATGAATCGATTGTGCGCTGGAAGGGGGAAATACTCTGCAAAGTTGACAGAGATCAGAGATCAGGGGTCAGCGATCAGAAAAAGAACGGCTTAGGGGCGAGGTGGAAGGCTTTCGAAACGGTTGGGGGACTTGACAAAAGCAGGGACCAAGGGACCGAGGGAACAGGGGAACAAGGGACCAGGCAATCTGAGGGGCGTGGGAGGAAGCAGAGAAATCTGTAACACGCTACGGAGATTGGAGGTCGAATTTGAGCTGTGAAGAATCTGCGAACCCCACCCTAGCAAAGCTAGGATTGATGGGATAAGGAGGAAGGCTTCAGCGAAGATCGAGTAGCGAGTGGGTTGAGGACCACGAGCTCGAAGATCAGGAGAAGCCTTCCATGAAAACGATTGTAGGATGCGATTTTCATCC
>Ga0187869_10004266_pt1 | contig 10048 bp, 8 predicted proteins | sample June2016WEW_13_1_2_FD_132972 | JGI IMG/M metagenome (GOLD analysis project Ga0187869, IMG submission 132972) | Peatland microbial communities from SPRUCE experiment site at the Marcell Experimental Forest, Minnesota, USA - June2016WEW_13_100 | ecosystem: Environmental > Terrestrial > Soil >...
AGCCGGTGGGCGGTAGGAGACGAAACCACGATTAAAACCATAAGCCCTAAACCCTAATGACTAAAGAATGCTCAAATATCCAAATGACCAAACCGGCCAACCTCCCGCGCATTCGAGCTTCCACCCTCCGTAGCGGGCTACTGCGGAGGACGGGTCGGATTTTGGGTTTCTTTCGTCATTATGGTTTATGAATTAGTCATTCCGCGACGACGGGGAGGATTTATGTGCTGGATCCCAATAAAACATTCGCGCCGACCGGCTGAAGCAGAAAAGAAAAAACACTTTTAATGAAAAAAAACTTGTCTATCCACATACCTGTTCTTTGTGGTTAAATAAACTTCGTGATTCGCAACATCATCTTCGACTGGTCGGGCACTCTCGTGGACGATTTGCCCGCCGTTTGGAAGGCAACAAATTTTGTGCTCAACCAGGCTGACCGGCCCGAAATGTCGCTGGACGAATTTCGCGCCGAGTTTTCCCTGCCGTTCACGAATTTTTACGACCGCCACACGCCGCACGTGCCGTTGCCGCAGCTCGAAAACTGGTTCCACACCAGTTTCAAGCAGGCACAGGATTCCGTTGGCGAACTGCCGTATGCGCGCGATTTCCTCAAATTTTGCCGCGCGCAGAAGTTACAGACTTTTCTTTTAAGCACGGTGCATCACGATCATTTCAGGGCGCAATGCCAGGTCACCGGATTCGACGCCTACCTCGACAAGCCCTACACGGACGTTTGGGACAAGCGGAAAAAAATTCACGAAATCCTCGCCGAAAATCATTTGCGTGCGGACGAGACGCTGTTCATCGGCGACATGCAGCACGACATCGAAACCGCGCATCACGGTGGCGTCCATTCCTGCGCCGTGCTCACCGGCTACAACACGCTGGAGCAATTGCGCGCGGCGCAGCCGGATTTGATTGTCGAGCATCTCGGTGAATTGCGCCGGGTGCTGGAGCAGAATGATTTCCACCTCAAACCGGCGGTGAAAAACTTTGAGGAAACCCATCCGCCGCTGGCCACCGTCGGCGCCCTGATTTTCAACGGCGCGGGCGAAGTGCTGATGATCCGCACCCACAAATGGTCGAATCTCTGGGGCATTCCCGGCGGCAAAATCAAATGGGGCGAACCCTCCGAGGCCGCGCTCCGCCGCGAAATCAAGGAGGAAACCAGCCTCAACGTGACGGACATTGAATTTGTGCTCGTGCAGGATTGCATCCACTCCCGGGAGTTTTACCGCGACGCGCATTTCGTCCTGCTGAATTACACCTGCCGTTGCGCCGGCAAACCGCGTGTGAAGTTGAACCACGAAGCCCGCGAATTCCGGTGGGTTACGCTTGCCGAAGCCGGCAAAATGAAACTTAATATGCCGACGCGGGTCCTGATTAACGCCGTGATGGAACGGCGGAAAAGGCAGAAAACCAAAAAGCGGGAAGTAAAAACGTTCGGTCGCAGACGCAAAACAAATCAGAAGAATCGTCATGTCTTTTATCACCATTGTTGACCTGGAAGTTTTTTATCGTGTCGGCATTTCTGAAGAGGAACGCGCCAAGCCGCAACGCTTGTTGCTGACGTTGGATGTCAAGTTCGATTTTTCATCAGCGGCAGTGAGTGGCCGCATCGGGCGGACCATAGATTATTATGAGATTACCCAACGACTATTGAAACTTGGCGAAACGCGGAACTGGAGGCTGATAGAGTCCGTGGCAACGGACGTTGCCGACAAAATTTTATCGGAATTCCACCCCGAAAGTGTGACAATCGAAGTGAAAAAATTTTCGATTCCGGAGGCCCGTTATGTTTCCGTAAGCCTCACGAAACAGCGGCCTTTGCCCGAAAGCTATAACCGGCCATTTTGGTGGTGGCAGCGGTGGTAGTGATCCGCTCAATTCCCGTTCGCGGTTCGATATGAATTTTTTTGCCCGTCCATCGTGCGCAATTCCCAACCGTTCGATCGCAACAAGATTGTCACCGCGCCCGCCGTGCGCGTGTAAATAACCGGACCCCCCCTTTGCTCCAGTCGGGCGCGCAGTTTCGGGCTGGCCCGGCGGGTCGCCGGAAATTCTGAATCGGCAATGACAATGACTTTTGGCTGTGCCGCATCGAGCAACGCATCGCAAAGCGGTTCGCCTTCGTCGGGCAAACCGGCAATCACAATGTCCGCGCGCAGATTGTTCGTGCGTGAGAGCAGGACGTTTTGTCCTTCGCGACCCAAATCGGACAGCAGGAGGACGCGCGGGCCGTAAAAATTTCCCAACAGCACCAGCGATGCGTCGTCAGCGCGCTCAAAATTATCCGTGGCGTCGGGAGCGAAAGCCTGCCAGCAACCGGCAGTGCTGCCGCGATTGATGATTCGGTGTCGCCGGGGTTGCTTTTCGAATTCTGCAATGATTTCGCGATACGCCATCGAGCGAAAACGCGCCGGGCTGGTGTAAATTTCACCGGTGCCGAAAAGTTGGTTGAGCAATTCCGCGCCGCCGCAGCTTCGCAAATCACCGTGTGTCAGCACGAGTCTTTGAACGCGGTTCACGCCTTGCGCGCGGAGAAACGGTTTGAGCGTGAAGTTCACGGCACTTTCGTCGCCACAATTCACGAGCCAGTCGTTTTTCCGTCCGGCAGCATCCACGAAGACCGCGTGACCGCCATTGAGCGGAAGGACGGTCAATCTGGTTTCGCCGCGTGTCGTTTGCCAGTGCCAGGCAAAACCGGCGACAATTAGAACCAGCGCCGTCGCGCTCCAGATTCTTTGTTTTGGTGCGAAAAGCCAGCCGCTCAAGGCGCCGACGAGCACGGCGTAGTAAATGCCGATTTCCAGCCAGGATGGCGCCGGCACGTAAAAATAGGCGCCGGGAATCTTTGTCGCGAATTCGCTCACCGCCGTCATCGCCGACATGAAAAACCACGCACTGTGATTGAACAATTCCGTCGCCCACGGGAACCACGTGCCACAGACGAGGCTGCCCAGATTGCTCATCAGCGCGAGCGTGCCGAGCGGCACGGCAACGATGTTCGCAGGCGTTGAAACGGGGCTGAACAGGTGAAAATACTTTGCCGCCAGCGGAATCGAGCCGACCCAGGCCGCGAACGAGAGCGCAAAGTAACGCGACAACATTCGCAGCGTCGCGATGAGCGCGCGCCGCCAGCGCGGGAGCAATTCGGCTGGGAGCAATGGATCGCTTTGCCAGAGCCGGTCGGAAATTTTATTCAGCGGTGGCAGCATCAGCACGATGACGAGCACGACGAAAAAGGAAAGTTGAAAGCTGGCTTCAAAAAGCTGCCGCGGGTCCCACAGCAAAATAATGAACGCGGCGGCGGCGAGCGAGTTGATCGTGTCGCCCGGCCGTTTCAACGCCCAGCCGCCGAGGACGACGGTCATCATCACCGACGCGCGAATGGCGGAGGATTCCCAGCCGGTCGCGGCGGTGTAAAACCAGATGAGCGGAATTGCCACGATGCCGCACCATGCCCGCGAGACCTGCAACACGCGCAACAGCGCGACGAGCATCCCGGAAATCAGCGCGATGCGCAGGCCGTCAATCGCGAAGAGGTGCATCGTGCCGGCGCGCAGGAACGGTTCGCTGATGTCAGCCGTCAATGCGGTTCGCCAGCCGAGCGTCATCGCCCAAAGCAACCGCAGCGGCTGGTCTTCCCCCGGCAGACCGAGCGCGAGCGTGCGTTGCGACCAATTCAAAAAACGGTCGGTCAGCGGAGGATTGGACAATAACGGAGAACCGGGCCGCCAGTCGTTCGTGGAACCGGCTTTGAGCTGGTAAAATATTCCGCGCGTTTGGAGGTAATCACGGTAATCAAAGAGTCCCTCGGCCAAAGGCGACGCTGGCTGGCTGATGACACCGGTGACTTTAACCGGTTGTCCGGCGAAAAAACTGGCGGCGAGTGTGCCTGGCGTCGTCACGATAATTGAACCGGCCGCCGGTTGCCAGTTTGCGTCGCGGCACAACACCGCGACCTGGACTTGTGCGACCGAGCGTTCGGTTTGCTGGCCGTCGCGTTCGGTGATGCGCCAGTGCGGTGTTTCGATCAAAGTTCCGCGCACAGTCACGATGGCGTTGGTATCGCCGAGCAACGCGCGCAAGTCGTTGGGTGAAACCATGGCCGTCCGGCTGGCGAGATTCGTCCAGCCGGCAAACGCAATGAGCAGCCAAAGCAACAGGGGACGAAGTTTTTCAAGGACGAGAACCTGCCTTCGCGCAGACGCTTCGGCGCGGCAGGCGAGAACGAGAACGGCAAAGGCGATTCCAAAAAGCGCGACGAGCGGCGGTCGAAAAATTCCGGCCAGCAACAAGCCAATGGCGTAACAGGAAACGACGGCGACGAACGGACGTTTCATGGCAGGTTCTTACCAGCGTTTTCGCCAGCGGCCAATCATCCAAAGCGCGAGCAAACTTGCCGCGCCACCGGCGGTGTCAATGAACACGTCAGACACCTGTGCCGTGCGCGTCGGCACGAAGATTTGGTGGAATTCATCGCTGGCGCCGTAAAGAAAAACGATGGCGAGCGCGAGGCCGGCTTCCGGCCAAATCCAGGGAGAGGGATCATTTTTCACTGGTCGGCGCACCGCACGCCAGAGCAGCAACGCGAGCACGGCGTATTCGGTCAGATGTCCGCATTTGCGGATCACGAGATGAAATTCTTTCACCTGCGCTTCCGGCATTTGCGGAAACAGCCAATGCAAAAACGGTTCAACGAAGCGCGAGGAATGCTCATAGGAATGCGAATCGCTCGACGCTGAAAAAATCAGCGCCATCCAAATCAACGTCGGCAGCCAGTATTTGAAGAACGGGCGGAGTTTGAGCACGGCGAATCAAAACCGGATTCAGCGCGCAGGGCAATCAGAATATGATTGGATTTGCCAAGTGGCGGCGCATTTGGCACAGAAAAGACCTTCAATGAAACAGTTGTTTTTGTTTTGTGCGGCGATGATGGCCGCGGTTGTGGCTCAAGCGTCGCCACCGGCGCCGGACTTGATGGCGCGGGTTCATTTCGCGGGCGCTGAACAGATTTCCGCCGACACCAATGCCGTTGCATTCACAAATCTTTGGTGTTCACCCGAGGCGCAGGCGCTCCGCGAACAAACGCTGAACAAACTTTCCCGCGCGCCTTACAACTGGTTCAAACGAAAAATACTTTCCGGCACCAACGACGGGGCCGGGCAGCTTCGGCCGTTGCTCGACGATTTGTTGGGCGCGGAATGGTTTTTGCAAATTCGCGACGCGACGAACGGGTCGCCGGAATTTGCACTGGCGATCCGGCTGAATGCCGGCCGCGCGCAGCTTTGGCAGACCAATTTGGGAAATGTTCTCGAAGCGTGGACGGGGATGTCCGTGGAAAAAATCCGGAACGGCTGGGAGTTGAAAAAACATCTTCCACCCAATGTGATTCGTTTCGTCCGCGTTGGCGATTGGGTCGTATTCGGCTGGGGTCAGGACAAACTTCTGTTGAATGACGAACTGGTCCGGCGCGTGCTGGCCGAAAAACGCCCGGCGCCGGCGGAGAAAAATAATTGGTTGACCGCGGATTTGGATTGGCCGCGTTTGGCGCGTTGGTTGCCATCGTTGAGCGCAGTTGATTTGCCGGAGACGCGATGGCAGGCCGTCGGACGCGATGGCAATTTGCATGTGGATGGCAAACTGATTTTCCCGCAGCCGCTGGCGATGACACTTGAAAAATGGCGGATGCCGACGAACACGATTCACCAGCCGTTCGTCAGCTTCACGGCGGCGCGGGGCATTGCGCCGTGGCTGGAAAAACAAAACTGGGCGCAGCCGTATGAAATTTCACCGGTGCCGAACCAGGTGTTCATCTGGGCGCTGGCGTTGATGCCGCTCCAGACTTTCGCCGCCGTGCCGGTGCCGGACGGGAAGAAGGCCCTCAATGGGCTTGAACAAAAGTTGTCCGCCAGCACCAACTGGCAGAGCCATTTCATGATGCCGCTCACGATGGAGATGACCAACAACCAGATTTCCTGGACCGGATTGCCGTTCGTGGCCCCGAAACTGGAGGCACTGCATGAACCGTCCGGTGACTTTTTATTTGCCGGAGTGTTCCCCAACAATCCGAAAGGCAAACCGCTGCCGCCGGAGTTGTTGACGCTGCTGGGCCAGACCAACTTGGTTTATTACCACTGGGAAATCACCGCCGAACGCCTGAAATTATTGCCCCAACTGACGCAACTGGCGCTGATGGTTACGCGCCACCGGCAGCTCGATGCGCAATCCGCCGCGGGCAAATGGCTGGCCGCCGTCGGCCCGACGCTCGGCAACAGCGTGACCGAGGTTACGCAGACCGCGCCGAATCAATTGACGTTCGTGCGCAAAGCGTCCGGTGGTTTGACGGCGGTTGAACTCACCGCGCTGGCAAACTGGCTCGAAGCGCCGAATTTCCCCGGCTGCGATTTGCGTTTGCCGCCGCCAAAACCCAGGCATCCGCACCCGAAAACTCCCGGCACGCCACCGGTGCAAACGCTCAGTGCTCCATCGGTTGCTCCGCCGCCGTCACACTGATATGCTCAAACTCGGCGTCAACATTGACCATGTCGCCACGCTGCGCGAGGCGCGCTATCGTGGACGCGGATTTGGTGAACCTGATCCCGTCGAGGCCGCGCGGATTTGCGAAGCCGCGGGCGCACACGGCATCACCGCGCACCTGCGCGAAGATCGTCGCCACATCCAGGACCGCGACGTTTGGAAGCTGCGCGAGATCGTCAAGACGCGGCTGAATTTGGAAATGGCCATCGTGCCGGAAATCATCGGCATTGCGCTGAAATTGAAGCCGGACATCGTTTGCATCGTGCCCGAACGGCGGCAGGAAGTGACGACCGAAGGCGGACTCGACGTGGTGGCGCAGGAAAAGGCCATCACCGACGCCCGCAAGAAAATGAACGACGCGGGCATCGAAGTGAGCTTGTTCATCACGCCGGATGAAAAGCAGATTGAAGCCGCCGCGCGCACTGGCAGCCAGTTTGTGGAATTGCACACCGGCGCGTTTGCAGAAGAATTTTTCCTGGGAGCGCCGGCGTCCCGCCGGCGTGTTCCTCAGGACCAATCATCCCGATTCGCCGGCGAGACGCCGGCGCTCCCAGGCAATGAATTGCAGCGGTTGATTTCCGGAGCGAAGCAGGCGCACGTGCTCGGCTTGAAGGTGAACGCCGGACACGGATTGAATTACGCGAACCTGCCCGCGTTGCGTCGCGTGCCGCATTTGGTGGAATTGAACATCGGCCACAGCATCATCAGCCGTGCGGTGACGACGGGTTTGGGAAAGGCCGTCAAGGAAATGCTGCGCTTGATGAAAAGTTATCGCGGGTGAAAATTCTACGGAACGGGATACTCCTTAAGCACATGTCCATTCGCGTCCGTTCGCCAGGCTTTTTGCAGCTTCCAGGAACCCTTTTCTGAAGCGCGAATCACGGTGTAGTGATACGTGGACGGATCGCCTTTCTTCTGAACCTCAACCGTGGTCGAGTTGCCAGTCAAATAGACTGTCGCTCCACCCGGCTGGGAGTGCTCATCCTTTGACCAGCCGGGCAACCGGCCCTTTTTTTTCAAGTCCTTCAGAAAACTCGTCGCGGTAGCCATGGCGTTGGCCGAGACGTCATCCAACAACGGACCGATGCTGGTGCGTTTGAGATAAAGCGTGTGCCGGGGAAAATCCAGGGTGACCAGATGCCTTGACAGGAACAAGATTCCGATGCCGTTATGCTCCGGCTCGCCCGTCTCCCACGGCTTGCCCCTGTCTAACCAGACCTCAGGATAAATCTCTCCGCCGAGCTGTGCCTCGGGAGAATGAACCTGGCCCGCCATGAGCGGCAGCGCCTGATTGGTCCATTGTTGGAACAGCCCCGGGACCAGCCAGCCGTCGCCTAGGCAACCGAGGTCAATCGCTGTGAGTGAACCTGAACCTTTGTTGCCAACAAGGTTATTGCTGATGTAAATTTTTTCGTCGGGAGGACCAGTCAGGACAAACGGTTGCCCCAACCCCTTTGCGGGCGTGTCCGGGTCGAGGAAGCGTATTCTATGGGAGGCAAAATCCAGTTGGATACAATATTGTTGCAGCACATCCCAGCCAAGGATGCCCATCACCGGTCTGCCACAAAGAGTTGACAACCATTTGAAATCACAGGTGCAGATGTTGGTGCCGGTGTGCTCTAGCAGGGCGCCGCCCAGATAGAGCTTGGTTGCCTTATAGATGCCCACTTCATGTGTGACACCCATAGCCGAGGTCGACTCCGTGTCGCAACGCTTTCCTAATTTCGGCTCCAACGATTGGTCGAGAATGGTGATGAAACATCCGGTGTCCACTTCGCATGGCAACTCCTGGCCGTCTTCCAACTGGAGGGTAACGAATATTAGCTGTGAGCGGCCCGCATCCTTGTTCATTGCCACTGTTGCTGGGAGCTGCGGGTGAATCGAATTTTCCGTCGTGCAAGAGCACAAAAACAGCAGACAAACACAAGCAAGAATTAGGCGGATGATTTTCACTGATTTGTGTTTGAGCGTAAATCTTGTTTGATTTTTGTCCAGCGAGTTTGCTTGCGCGTCAATCGTCAATCGTAAATCGTAAATCCCATGATTTTGGGCATCGGCATTGACATCATCGAAGTGGCGCGCATCGCATCGTCTTACGAAAAATTCGGCGAGCGGTTTGTGAACCGCCTTTTGCTCGCGGACGAAATCGCTTACTGCCTGTCGCACAAAAATCCCGCGCCGTTCCTCGCGGCGCGGTTCGCGGCCAAGGAGGCGATTTCCAAGGCGTTCGGCACGGGCATCGGCGCGTCGCTGGGCTGGCAGGACATGGAAATTTGCAAAAAGGAATCCGGCGAGCCGTTCGTGGTGTTGCACGGCAAGGGGAAAAAATTATTCAAGTCACGCCGCGCGAAGCGACTGCTTGTCAGCCTGAGCCACACGGTAAATTACGCGGCGGCGACGGCAATTTTGGAAAGATGAACCGCGGAGGATGTTTTTTTGACGCGAATTCCGCGAATTTTCACGAATGAAACCTTTGAAAAACACCCGATTGACCGTAGCGGCGTCTCGGCAGAGCGCCGCAGTCCCTGAAAATTGAAAAGTGCGGCTTTCTACCGAAAGCCGCTACGTCTGTTTTGCAGAGGTCTCAGATTAAATTCGCGTTAATTCGCGCAATTCGCGTCGCTCCTTTCTGCTTTTTTCGGCGGGCAATTTGCTTCAAACTTCGCGCATGGGGATGGCGATAGCGGCGATTCTGATTTTCGCGGGCGCGAGTTTCTTTTTCGCGCTGGCGGAAACGGCGTTGTTTTCCCTGAGCAAATGGCAGGCGCGGCAACTGGGCGAATATCATCCGGGCGCTGGCAAAATTGTCACGCAACTGCTCGAACGCCCGCAGGATTTGCTGGCGACGCTGGCGCTGGGCAACACCTTCGCCAACGCCGCGATGCTCGCGGTGGCGCTGCGAATGGTCTTCACCGCGCACTGGACGCTGGCGCTGACGATGCTGACGTTGCTGGCGTTGACGCTTCTGGGTTGCGAGGTTTTGCCCAAGACGCTGGCCGTGCGGCGACCGGAACGCTGGGCATTGCGGGTCGCGTGGCTGATGTTGGTTTTTGAAAAAATCACGGCGCCCTTGCATCGCGTGGCCCAACAACTCAACGCGGCCATTTTGAAAATTATCACGCCGCAAACCGCCCCCCCACAAGGGGTCGGGGCGTTGACGGACGCCGAGTATCAGGAACTGCTCGAAATGGCCTACCGTCAGGGCACGCTCGAAGAATCAGAAAAGGAAATCATCCTGCAAATCATCAACCTCGACCAGCGCACGGCGCGCGAAGTGATGCGTCCGCGCGCGGGCATGGCGTGCATTTCCGATGACGCGCCGGTCGTGGAAATGATTGCGGCGGCGAAAAGGTTCAAGCACCGCCGCCTGCCGATTTACGACGAGACACCGGATACCATCGTGGGCGTGCTCAACACGCGGGCGCTGCTGCTCGACCCGCAGATTGACCTGGCGGATGCGATCGAGTTTCCCTCGTTCGTGCCGGAGACGATGAACCTGCTGCAA
>Ga0187869_10004273_pt1 | contig 10041 bp, 9 predicted proteins | sample June2016WEW_13_1_2_FD_132972 | JGI IMG/M metagenome (GOLD analysis project Ga0187869, IMG submission 132972) | Peatland microbial communities from SPRUCE experiment site at the Marcell Experimental Forest, Minnesota, USA - June2016WEW_13_100 | ecosystem: Environmental > Terrestrial > Soil >...
GCCTGGTTGACCTCGGAGAGCTTGAGCGAACTGGAGCCGGTGATGTTGATGAGGATGCCGCGCGCGCCGTCGATGGCTCCGGCCTCCAGCAGCGGCGAACCCATGGCCGCCTGGGCCGCTTCAATGGCGCGATTGGGGCCGGTGCCGATCGCCATGCCCATCACCGCGTAGCCCATGCCGGCCATGGTGGTCTTCACGTCGGCAAAGTCGCGGTTGATGATGCCGGGGATGGTGATAATGTCGCTGATGCCCTGCACGCCTTGGCGGAGCACATCGTCGGCGATGAGGAAGCTCTCGAAGAAGCCGGCGTCCTTGGCCACCGCCAGCAGCTTCTCGTTGGGAATCACGATCATGGTGTCCACGCTCTCGAGCAGCTCCTTCAGGCCGCGTTCGGCCTGCTGCAGACGGCGCTTGCCTTCGAAGGCGAAGGGCCGGGTAACCACGGCCACGGTCAGGATGCCCATCTCGCTGGCCAGCGAGGCAATCACCGGAGCGGCGCCGGTGCCCGTGCCGCCGCCCAGGCCCGCGGTGATGAAGACCATGTCCGCGCCTTCCAGCGCCTCGATGATCTTCTCCGAGTCCTCCAGGGCGGCGCTGCGGCCAATGTCGGGGTTGGAGCCCGCGCCCAGGCCGGAGGTGAGCCGGACGCCCAGCTGGAGCTTGATCGGAGCCTGAGAGAGCTTGAGCGCCTGCACATCGGTGTTGGCGGCGATGAACTCCACGCCCTCCATGTGGGCCTGGATCATGCGGTTCACGGCGTTGCCGCCCCCGCCGCCTACGCCGATCACCTTGATGCTGGCTCCGCGCACAGGTTGCTCGTGATATTGAATGCGCATTTCACCGGCTTCATTTTTCTCGGGATTCATTGGCTCCTGGACCTCCTGACGGTCAGTAACTGGCTGCAAAGATGGCGCGCAGTTTCGAGCGCAAACTGTTGTTTTCCGCCGGGCGGGTCCCCCGCGTGCGGTGGGCATACAAGAGCATGCCGATGGCCGTGGAAAAGCCGGGATGGGCCAGTTCGCCGGGCATATGGGATAGACGCACCGGCATTCCCGTCCGCGCTTTCACCCGCAACTGGCTCTCGGTTACGTCCAGCATGCCGGGCAGCATGGCCCCGCCGCCGGTGAGCACGCAACCGGCGCCCAGCGCCTTCTCCACGCCGCCCTCCCGTTCCACGCCGCCCTGGCGCAGGCTCTCCTTCACATAGTAAAGAAGCTCGCGCGCCCGAGGCTCCAGGATCTCCGCAATCATGCGCAACGGCAGGGTCGCCGCGGCGCCCGACTGGGGGTTGGCAATCTCAATGGCCGCATCCTGGGGCACGGCTGTTACCACGGCGTTGCCGTACCGGCACTTCAGTTCCTCGGCCTGGGCCACCGGCATCTGCAGCACTGCCGCCAGGTCGTTGGTAAAGTGCGTCCCGCCAATCGGCACCGACCCAGTATGGGCCACGGAGCCCTCGAAAAAAACCACCAGGTCGCTGGAGTGGGCGCCGATGTTCAGCAGGCACACGCCCAGCTCCCGCTCGTCGGCCAAAAGCGTGGCCTCGGCGGCGGCAATCGACTCCAGCACCGCCTCGGTGACTTCAAGCCCCGCCCGGTTGGCGCAGGTGACCGTGCTTTGCAGAGCGCTGCCGGAACAGGTGGCGATGTGCAGGTCCAAATCAAGCCGCACGCCCTCCATGCCCAGGGGGTCGAAGATGCCCGGCTGGCCGTCGACGATGAATTGGCGGCGCAGCAGATGCAGGATCTCGCGATCCGGAGGCCGCTCGAAGACCCGCGCCCGCTCCACGGCGGTGCGCACGTCCTCGCTGTAGATCTCGCGCTTGCGATTGCCCAGATCGAACCCGCCTCTGGTATTGAGCCCGCGAATATGCGGACCGCCTACGCCCACCACGCACTCGTCGATGTTGGCCTCCGCCACCCGCTCGGCCCGCTCGTTGGCCGCTTTCACCGCCCTGGCAGCCGGGGCAAGTTCGCTGATGAGCCCCTTGCGCATCCCGGCAGACTCCACCACGCCGTGCCCGCGATAGCGCAGCGAGCCTTCGTTCACGTCCGCCGCCACCACGCGGGTCCACGCGCTGCCGATGTCCAGCACCACGATCAGGTTGTCCTGTCTTTGGCTCATCGCGCTCACTGGCCCTCGGCCGAGGCCGGACGGGTTGTGGGAGCAGGCTTCCGCTTGCTCATATTCAGCGCGGTGCGTTGGGCCCCGGCGCGCTTCTTGTCCTTTGCCGCCCTGTCCTTTGCCGCAGCGGTTTTCGGCCTGGATGTTGCCTTTCCGGCCGGCTCGCCGCGGCGAGCGCCCGCCTTCAGTTTCTTTACCTTGACTGCCGGTTTGGCAGGCGCCGGCCTGGACTGGGAATCCTCTACCGGCTTCGCGGCCGGCGGCTTGCCGCCCTCCGTGCCCGGCGCGGCCTGATCGCCCACCGTGGATCGCGCGGCGTTGGCGCCGTGGATCATCTCCAGCACCACCTGCCGGTCGTAGCGCAAATCCACCGCCGCCAGCTTCGGATACTGCTGCCGCCACTCCGCGATGTGCGCCTTGTAGCGCTGGTAGCGCTCCAGAAAGCGGTCATCGCCAAAATGAGCCAGAATGTCGTCGCCCTGCTCGGGCATCAGCACGCGGGCGTCCTCGGGATCGGTCAGGTCTATTTCGGAGATCTGCTCGGATAAGTGCTGGTTGTTGGCGTCCAGCTCCGCCAGCAGGCGCTCATACACCGCCATCCGCGCCTTCCGGCTGGCCAGCGGGTCGCGGGGATCGATGCCCGTCACCACGGGAAACGAATAGTGGTGCTGGGCCATCGCGGACGCCGGCATGGTGAGCAAAACCCCGTTCGCATCCACCAGGCCAATTTGCTGGTCCTGGCGCACAAAGGCCACCGGCTGCCGCTCCACCACCTGGATGTGAATCTGATCCGGGAGCAGCCGCATCACCGTGGCCCGCTCCACCCAGGGAATCTCTTCCAGCTGCCTGCGCCGGTCACTGAGGTCGACAAAGAAGATATTGCGCCCGATATCTTCGCCGAAGACCGGCAGCATCTGGGCGCGGCTCACTTCCGTCAGCCCGGTGGCCTGGATGTTGCCGGTCCCGGCGATGCGGAAGCGCGCGTCGCGCTCCAGATAAGTTTTGAGAAGAAAGGCGCCCGTGGCCAGCCCGCCCAGGACGATGAGCGTGCCCAGCCCCAGAAACACGCGCCCCACTTTGCTCGCCGGCCGCCACCAGGGCCCATTTGGCGAATTGTTGCCTGGCCCGCCGTAGCGACCTCCGCCGAAGCGGTTTCCACCAGTGTAGGGGGGTCCGTAGCCATCCAGGTCGGCCATATCCAGAGGCATTCCGGGTCCGCCGCGGCGGACGCCTCCCCGTGGGGACACACCCTGCTCTCTGCGCCGGAAGCGGGACTCCGCGGGCGCTTCATCCTCCCATACCAGGGGACGGGTTCGGTTACTGCGTTGAGTCGTCACGCCTGAGCAAGGTCGTGAGAGTCGCCAGCTTCAACTATAGCCCGCGGCTTGCCGGCTTTTATCCGCAGGAAATACGGGGGGAATCCGCACCGTTACGGGTGTATCGTTTCGAGACAGTTGTTGAGGCGAACAGGGGTCAGTCTGTCTATAACGCTTTACATATCATGCGATACGTTATATTCTATCTAAAGATGATTCAGAGCTTCAAGGACGCCGGTACGAAGGAGCTCTTTGAGACGGGTACCAATAGGCGCTGGGTAACCATTCAGGCGGTTGCTCTCCGCAAGCTGGACCAAATTGAAGCTGCTATCAATCTGAACAACCTGCGCGTTCCTCCGGGCAATCGGCTGGAACCGCTTAAAGGTGACCGTATCGGCCAACACAGCATCCGAATCAACGATCGATACCGCATCTGCTTCGCTTGGAAGGTTGACGGGGCGCACGAGGTCGAGATCACGGATTATCACTAACGGCAAGGAAAGGAAAGGAAAGGTAAGTTTGACTATCAGCAGACCAACTGCCGGATGGAACCTACAGAGGGTCAGCACGCATCCCGGCGAGATGTTGCGAGAAGAGTTTCTTATTCCACTCGGCATTTCACAGAATGCCTTGGCACTGAAGATCCGGGTACCTGCAACCCGCATTGGCGAAATCATCCATGGCAAGCGGGCGATCACGCCGGATACCGCGCTTCGCCTGGCTCGCTACTTCGGCAACAGTCCGGAGTTCTGGCTAAACCTTCAGCAAATGCATGACCTGTCAAAAGCCAAACTCGAATTGAGCAAAACGATCGAGCGCGATGTGGAGGCCTACGCCGGGGCTTGATCCCTGTTGCAGAAACCGACTCACCGAAGAAATGGTTCTGCAGTCACGAGACTTCAGGCACATTTCCGGCGTCAGCGGCTCCAGATTATCTCTCTAAACTCGCTTTTCGATTAAGCCATCTCCAGCGCCGCCAGAATCTGCGGAGCCAACTGGCTCACGTTTCCTGCGCCGAGGGTAAGCACCAGGTCGCCTTCGCGGACTTCGGCGGCCACCAACTGGATAGCGGCGCCAAACTCCGGGGCATAGTGAACGGTTGGTCCCTGAATCCGGCTGGCCAGCCGCTCCGCTGTCACGCCGGGGATGGGTTCCTCGCTGGCGGCGTAGATGGGCAGCACGATCACGGTGTCCGCGTCTCGAAACGCTCCACTGAACTCCTCCAAAAGATCAAGGGTACGGGAGTACCGGTGGGGCTGAAAGACCACGTATACCCGCCGGTGGCCGCATTCTCGCGCGGCGGCCAGCGTGGCGCGAATCTCCGTGGGATGGTGGCCGTAGTCGTCCACCACGGTCACGCCGCGCGCCTGGCCGCGCTGCTGAAAGCGCCGGTCCACGCCGCGAAAATGATGGAGCCCCTCGGCAATTTTTTCCGGCGAAACCTCAACCTGGCGGGCAATGGCCACCGCGGCCGTGGCGTTGAGCACGTTGTGGCGTCCGGGCACATGCAGTTCAAATGGCCCCAGCGGTCCCTCCGCCGTCGTTACCAGGAAGCGCGCAAAGCGCCCTTGGCCGGCCTCAAGAAACTCCAGCCTGTAGTCGGCCTCCGCCGCAACTCCGTAGGTAAGAACGCGGCGGCGGGCGCGGGGCAGGATGGCGGCCAGCAGAGGATTGTCCAGGCAGGCGGTCACCGCTCCGTAAAACGGCACCTTGTCCATGAAGGCCAGAAAGGCATTCTCCACGTCGGCCATGTCGTGGTAGCAGTCCATGTGCTCGCGGTCCAGATTGGTGACCACGGCCAGGATGGGCGAGAGCTTGAGAAAGGAGCGGTCGCTCTCGTCGGCCTCGGCTACCATGTATTGCGTCGTACCCAGCCGGGCGTTCGAGCCCAGGGCGTCCACGCGGCCGCCCACCACCACCGTGGGGTCCAGGCCTCCGGCGGCCAGCACAGAGGCCACCATCGAGGTAGTCGTCGTTTTGCCGTGCATGCCGGCGATAGCGATGCCGTATTTCAGGCGCATCAGCTCGGCCAGCATCTCCGCGCGCTGGATGACGGGAATCTTGCGCGCATGGGCCTCAACGACCTCAGGATTACCGGCGCCGACCGCCGAACTGGTAACCACTACCGTGGCCCCGGCTACGTGCGCGGCATCATGACCTTCATAAATTGTCGCGCCCAGTTGGGCCAGCCGGTCGGTCACCGGCCCGCGGCGCAGATCGGAGCCCGAAACCTTCATCTCCAGGCTGAGCAGAATCTCCGCAATGCCGCTCATGCCGATGCCGCCGATACCGATGAAGTGCGCGTGCTGGGAGGTGGTAAACATGGAAGATGAAACTCCACTGTACCACTCGCGCCGGGAAGCGCACTGCCCGCTAGAGCAATCTCCTATTCACCAGCACACGTAAGGACCAGCTTCCCTGACCCCAGATGCTAGTTTCCTATTCCCTATTCCCTATTCCCTATTCCCTATTCCTTATTCCCTGTTCCCTGTTCCCTGTTTCCTGTTTCCTGTTCCCTGACCCCTGTTATTCAGGCAGCGTGTACTCCAGGTCGTACGAATGCTGCCCGTTTTCCATATGAATGGTGAACGTGCCTGCTATGCCTTTCAATTCTCCCGTCCCTGAACCCGGCACCACGAGTACCGTCATCTTCTGCCCGCTCTGATCCATGGTGGCTGAGTGCTGCAATGCGAAGCTGCCGTGCTTTCCCTGGAGCGTGCCGGTGACCACTTCGATGGCTACGTATCCGGCAGCTCCCTGCTTCGGATCTCCGCCTGAAAACATCTCCCCTTTACTGGTGGCTTCAAGATCGCCGTGAATCTGTTTGACGCTGGAGAAGCGGCTGATCCCTTCGGCCGGCGCAGGAGTGAGCGGCTGAATATTCACAGTGAAGGTGCCGTGCGCATGGTGGGTCATCGGGGTCTCCTTTTGCTGTGCGGGCGCAAGCGGTGAGAGCAATGCGAGGGCAAGAACCACAGAGGTCAGCGGCATAAACAAAATAGTACGATAACCTGAATCCATGTGCCAGACTGCCGAGTTTCTTCAGGTGCTCCGCCGCAACGGTCACGTTCGCGACCCGCAGGCTCGTCTTGTGCCCATGCAGGGCGGCGTATCGAGCGAAATTTATCTCGTCGAAGACGGCGCGCGGAAGTTCGTGGTCAAGCGGGCTCTGGCCAGGTTGAAGGTCATGGACGATTGGTTTGCCGACGTGGGGCGTAACCGCAGCGAGCGGGATTACATGGAGTGCGTGGGCCGTATGATGCCGGGCGCCGTTCCGCAACTCTATTTTTCCAGCGCGGATGATGGCTACTTTGGCATGGAATATCTCGGCGAAGATTTTGTGAATTGGAAGCACCTGCTGCTAGCCGGCGAGTTCTCATCCAGCCATGCTGCACTCGCCGGGCGCATCCTGGGTGAAATCCATCGCCGCACAGCCGGGGACGAGGAACTGCGAAAACAGTTCGATACGACGCAAAATTTCCACCAGCTTCGCGTCGAGCCGTATCTGCTCACCACCGGAGAGCGGCATCCGAAGCTGCGCTCGCTCTTCGATGCCGAGGCGCATCGGATCGAAGCCACGCGCGAGGCGCTGGTGCATGGAGATTTCAGCCCCAAGAACATTCTGATTCGCGGCGATCGCCTGGTGCTGCTGGACTGCGAGGTAGCGTGGTATGGCGATCCGGTCTTCGACGTCGCATTTTTCCTGAATCATCTCTTTCTGAAATCGTTGCATCACGCACCGAGGCGCAGTGGAGGCGATGAGATGGTGGATGCGTTCTGGCGCGCCTACGTGCGGGAGTGCTCCGCCGCGGATGCCCTGGCGATAGAAAAGCGGCTCGTGCCCTTGCTGCTGATGCTGCTGCTGGCGCGCGTGGACGGCAAATCTCCGGTGGAATACCTCGCCCCGCCCAGGCAGGAATTCATCCGCGCCTTTGTCGCCAAGCACCTGCCCTCGCCGCCGCGGAATCTTGCCGCGCTGCGGGAAATCTGGTTTGAGCAAATAGTAGCTTCAGAATCCATTGAGGCCCATGCATGAAAATCACTTCGATCGAAGCCTGGCAGATATACGACTCGCGCGGCGTGCCCACCGTGGAAGCCGAAGTAACTCTGGCCAACGGCATCCGCGGACGGGGTCTTGCCCCATCCGGCGCATCCACCGGGCAGTTTGAGGCCATTGAATTGCGCGACGGCGATCCCAGGCGATTTCGCGGCAAATCCGTTTTCAAGGCCATTGCCAACATTCAGAATGAAATAGCCCCCGCTCTCTGCGGCGCAATTGTTTTTGAACAGGCTGCGCTGGATAAAAAGCTGATCGAACTCGATGGCACGCCCAACAAGAGCCGGCTGGGCGCAAACGCCATCCTGCCGGTATCGATGGCCCTGGCCAACGCCGCCGCCGCGGCCCGCAACCAACCTCTGCACGCCTACCTCGGCCAGGGACAAGGCACGCTGCTGCCGGTTCCCGAGATCCAGATCATCGGCGGCGGCGCGCACGCCAATTGGCGGACCGACGTGCAGGATTTTCTGCTCATCGCCATCGGCGCGCGGAATTTTGAACAGGTTATGGAGATCACGCATAACGTCTACCATGCGGCGGGCGACATTTTGCGCGAACGCAACAAGTATTTCGGCATCGCCGACGAGGGCGGATTCTGGCCGGAGTTTGCGCGCAACGAGGACGCGCTGGAGCTTCTGGTTGAAGCCATCCGCCGCGCCGGCTATACGCCGGGCCGCGAAGCCGCCATCGCGCTGGATATTGCCGCCAGCGATCTCTATAACGAGGAAACAAAACGCTACAGCTTCAACCTGGAACAGCGCACGTTCACATCAGGCGAGTTTTGCGCCTTGATGGCGGACTGGTGTAATCGCTTTCCCATTGTTTCCATCGAAGACCCCATGGCCGACACCGACTGGGAAGGCTGGCGCGCGATCATGGAGAAGCTGGGCAAGTCCATCCAAATCGTCGGCGACGATCTGTTCACGACCAACGTGCAGCGCATCCGCAAGGGAATCGAAAACAAGGCGGCCAATGCCGTACTGATCAAACTGAACCAGATCGGCACGGTAACAGAAACCATCGAGGCCATTCGCCTGACCCAGGCCGCGGGCTGGCAGCCGATCGTCTCGGCGCGTTCCGGAGAAACCGAGGACGCGTTCATCTCACATCTCGCCGTGGCCACCAACGCCGGGCAGCTTAAAGTAGGTTCCTTCTCGCGCAGTGAGCGCATGGTGAAGTGGAATGAGATCCTGCGCATCCAGCGCGACCTGGGCGCCCGCGCAAAATTCGCCGGATTTCAGCCCCACGCGTAAACCTGGGGAGCAAAGCTTCTTTTCACCGGAGGGGCCGCTTAGTTGTTGATTTTGTTGAGCTTTCATCAGCAGGCGTTCGCCCGGGCGGTTACCGGGAAGTACCCTTGGCCGTGAATTACGCGGAAAAATCTTGCCCTTTTCCTTGCCGTGAACGATTCTTGAAAAAAGACCGCAACTAATCTGCGGAAATGCTGTCTGAATGATCAGAAGCCGGCGGGGTGAGAAACCCATAGGCCGGATGGTGCTGAGGACGGAGGCGACTCCGGGTCCCAGGTCTGGATCGGCAAGACGGGGCAGCACATGGAGGATTTTATGCGGAGTATGCGACTGGTTGTGATAGCGATGCTTCTGGCTCTGCCGTTTGCAGTAACTGCAGCGGCCCAAGTGGATGTGGGTGTGGGAGTCGGCCCCGCGGTCGTTCCCGCTCCGGATGAATACGGTCCCCCGGTTTGCGATTGGGGCTACTACTCTTACTACCCCTATGCCTGCGCCCCCTACGGCTTTTACGGGCCGGGATGGTTCAACGACGGCATCTTCATCGGCGTCGGGCCGTGGTACGGCTGGGGCTGGGGTCGCGGCTACGGTTGGGGTCGCGGCGGCTGGGGTCGCGGCGGATACGGCTACGGCCATGGCGGATACGGCTATCGTGGCGGCTACGCGGGACGCGGCGCTTATGCCGGTCGTGGAGCTTATGCGGGCGGCTATCGCGGCGGAGTCGCCGGCGGAGCGCGACCGTATGGCGGCGCAGCCCGAGGCTATGCGGCTCCGAGAAGCGGCTCTGGTGCTCGCCCCGGAGTTAGTGGCGGCGGCCATGCCAGCGGCGGATTCCATGGTGGAGGCGGTGGCGGCGGTGGCTTCCACGGCGGTGGTGGCGGCGGCCATGGTGGCGGCGGCGGACACCGGTAAGACTTGTTGATGGTTCTCCAGAAAGGCCCGTCTGCTTCGGCAGGCGGGCCTTTTTGTTGGCTTGAAGAGCGACGAGAGCCTTTGGTCTACATCTGCGCCAGCTCGGCCAGACGGTTTGCGATGCGCTGGGCGGCGTCGGGGTGGGCTTGTGTGCGGGCTGCTGCGGCCATGGCAGCAAGACGCTCGGGCGAGGCGAACAGGCCTGTGAGGGCGGCGAGGAGTTTGCCGGGAACGTCAAGGTCTGACTCGTCGAGGAGAATGGCAGCGCCGGCCTTGACCATCTCTTCGGCGTTGCGGCGCTGGTGGTCGTCGGCTGCGGCGGCAAAGGGGATCAGAAGCGCGGGTTTGCCTGCGGCGGCGAGCTCGGCCACCGTCGAAGCTCCGC
>Ga0187869_10004306_pt1 | contig 9988 bp, 7 predicted proteins | sample June2016WEW_13_1_2_FD_132972 | JGI IMG/M metagenome (GOLD analysis project Ga0187869, IMG submission 132972) | Peatland microbial communities from SPRUCE experiment site at the Marcell Experimental Forest, Minnesota, USA - June2016WEW_13_100 | ecosystem: Environmental > Terrestrial > Soil >...
AACCTGGGCAACCTGTGGCGGCGGTTGGTGCTGCCGAAGGGAATCGAAACGTGGTCGTTGACCAGCTTGCAGCAGCGGCTGGTGAAGACCGGCGGGCGACTGGTAAAGCATGCCCGCTACTACCGGCTGATGCTGGCGGAAGGACACCTGACGAGAGTACGGTTCTCCGCGACGTTGCGCAGGATGGCGCTGCTGCCGCTTCCGGCAAACTGAACGACCGAAGGCAGACTTGGCAAACCGAATCGCAAGGGATAAACGAGGAGGGAAAAGTGTCGGAGGAATCGACTACGAGAGCTCTCGATGACGCGGCCCAGTCCATGACGGCGGCGAATCGCCCGGTTTTTCCCTTGAAACTGCCTCGTTGGTCTTGCAACTTGCGCCAACAGGTGTACAATTGCCGGGAATCTGTTTTCAAAATGGAAATTCCGACTCAGGATCGGCACGCCGTATAACCCAGGAAGGAAAAGAGGTGACTTATGACGGACAACTCAAGTAGCGGAACTGACCGCCGAACGTTCATGAAACAGGCAGCGGGCACAATGCTGGCGGCGGGGATGAGCGCGCGTTCCTATGCGCGGGTATTGGGCGCCAACGATCGCATCCGGCTGGCTCAACTCGGATGTGGACACCGCAGTGGCGGTCATGTGCACATGGCCCAGTTGGCCTCCCGGCAAACCCCAGTTGAAACAGTTGCTGTCTGCGACATTTGGAGTTTGGCTCGGGAGCAGCGCGCGGCCCAGGTAAAAGATGCCTTCAATCTGGACCCACAATCCTATAAGTACTCCGAGGACATGCTCGCAAACAAGGATATCGACGGCGTGATGATCGCCACGGGCGACTTCCAGCATGCCAAGCTTTGTGCGGAAGTGGTGCGGGCGGGCAAGGACTGCTATGTAGAGAAGCCGTTTGCCAATGTTCTTTCCGAAGCCAAAGAGACCCGCGATACGGTGAAGGCCTCTAGGCAGGTGGTCCAGATGGGGACGCAGCACCGTAGTGAGCCCTACCCGTTAGCCGTTCGCGACATCATTCGCTCCGGCCGTATCGGCGCTATCGTCCATATCGAACAGGAGTGGAATGTGAATGAGGAGCGCTGGCGGTTTGTAAACATGGATACCGGCAACTCCGCCGAGAGGGAGCAGGATCGCAACATGGAATGGAAGAAGTGGCTCTACGATACGCCATCGAAGCTTCGCGAGGAGGATACGGACTGGGAGCGGTGGCTGCTAGGCAAACCTCACCGCCCTTTCGATCCTCATGTATATCTTGAATTCCGTCTCTATAAGGATTATTCCTCGGGGATCTTCGATCAGTGGATGAGCCATGGCAGCGACCTGGTGCATCTCTGGACCGATGAAATATATCCCGAGAGCGTGGTGGCCAACGGCGGGATTTATGCCTGGAAAGATGGACGCGAAAATCCCGATACCTGTGTTGCCGCGGTCACTTATCCCAAGGGATTTCTCTATACCTATAAATCGGTGTTTGGGAACAGCTTCAGAAACTTCTCAAGGATCCAGGGCCGCGATGGCACTATCGCGAACTATGGCGGCGAAGGCGCTTCACTCTTTACGGTCAGTAAAGAAGGCGGAAGGGACGAATTAGGATCCCCAGGAACCAAGGGCGTACCTGTAGTGAGTCCAGCCATAGACCGGGAAGAAATCGTAATGGTTCCAGGCGCCAAACCGCCGGACTCGGGCGGCCCGCCGGAAGACAGCGTGGTTCATATCATGAACTGGCTCAATGCCATGCGCTCGCGAAACCAACCAAATGCAAACGTGGATCACGGATTCTCGCACTCGATTGTCATAATCATGGCCGCACAATCTTACTGGAGCGGCAAGAGACTCTACTGGAATCCGGAGACGGAAGAAATCGTGGAGCAGCCAGTCATCCGCGCTTAGCGTTTTCACCGTTACTGTAAGCCGAAGCCAATATGATCGAGTGACGTTTTCTTTAAGAAAACGCCGTAGTTAGGGACGACACGGAGTAGCCGGTATCGATACTCAGGCACTGCCTGAAATACGGCGTTTTCGCTTTTAGTGGGCTCTCGGCTGCTCGAACTTGAATGCAGCTCCTGGGAAGTTGAGCCACTGTAAGGTGTAAGAGGGAGGGTAAATCGCTTGTCCGGAAGCGTATTCATCAGCCATGCAGTGGAGGACAAAGAGCTTGCCAATGCATTAGCGGACTTGCTCGCGCTGGGCGTCGGCCTTGGTCAGGCCCAGATATTCTGCAGCTCACTGGCCGGCATGGGCATACCCGCTGGCAAATCCTTCAAGGATTACATCGGAGAAGAACTGGCCGGCGCGCCTGTAGTCATTGCCTTGTTGACGCCAAATTATTATTCGAGCGCATTTTGCCTCTGCGAAACCGGTGCCACCTGGATACTCTCAAAAGATTTCATTCCTCTGCTGACGCCTGCAACCAAGTTCAGCGATATGAAGGCTGTGCTCGAGGGGACGCAAGCACTCAGAATCGAAGAGGAAACTGCGCTCGACGAGGTGCGTGAGCACCTCGAACCTTACGCTCTTAAGAAGACGAAAGATGCGTGGTGGACCGTCAAGAAAAAGGAGTTTCTTGAAGAACTGCCATCTATCTTAGGGAAACTTCCGAAGCCTAAGCTGCCTACGGCGGAAGATCATAAAGTGCAATCCGTCGCATCCGCGAGGAACAGGAGATCATACAGGAAGAGGCGGCGGAGCGTTGCGGCCTTCACAGGACAAACTACAGCGGAATCGAGCGGGGTGTCAGAAATGTTTCGCTGGTAAACATTGAAAAGATGTCCAAAGGACTGAAAACAAGCCTGCCGGAACTGCTCAGCCGTCTCTAAAGTTGAATACGGTTCTCTTTGCGGCTTCGATCCGGTTTCGATTCAGAACGGAGTTGTCCGCTTCGAGCAAGACTCCGGGGCGGAGTTTGCCATCGGCGATGGGAAAAATAACGAGTTTCATCGTGCCATCCTAAGTGTTAGTTGGAGGATGAAAAAGTTTGCCGGACTCGTGCCGCGGTTCGGCCGCCTTTGACGGCAAAGGGGGAGCCGGGGATGGAAGGCGGCTCGATCGAGAGGGCACGGGGTGGGGCTCATGCATTCCCATCCTTGCGGCAGAAAGAAGCAGCAAGGACGGGGCACCCTGCCTTTGAGCTGCGGGTAAGACTGTTTCACGGCCGGCGATAACTTGCCACCGCCTGCCCGACAGATGAGTCAGTTCACCGGCAAGTAGATCAGCTCGATGCCTTTGCCGTTCTTCGGGTCCTTGTTGCGGGAATACTGTCGGCTGAGGTCATTGTCCCAGTGTTCAGTGACGCCGAGGCTGGTTACCTGCTTGCCGTTCTGCCGGTACGCCGTGCCCGATGGCGGGTGATCGGCCAGAGCTTCTTCCTGAAGGTAATCGTCGGCATTCTCGCGGATCATGATGCGCGGGTGATGGTCTTCATCGAGGTTGTTGGTGCTCTGCGAGAGGAGGATATCCAGGCCAACCGAATCGAGCGCGACCCCGTCAAGCGAGGCCAGAATGCTTGACGGCCAGCCGGTATTGGCATAGGGCTCGACGCGATCATTGAACGGAGCGTTGGGGAAGTGTACCGGGTAAGACCGATAACGGCGGCCGCAATAGAGGGCGTCGAGAACGTAAAGGATGGTCTTGGCTCCCAGGTTGGGCGATGCGGACAAATCGACGATGGGCGAGTAGGCGTGCGGCGTTCCGCTCTGGTCGGTGTTGATGGCGTCATGCAACTCGGGCGTCCCCTTGATGGAACCGAAATGGTTTTTGCCGGTCATGGTAATGGCCGTCTGCCCTTCATCGCCGCCTTCGGAGGTTGCATACGGATAGGAGTGGGCCTTGAGCAGGGCGAGATTCACCAGATAGGTTGCGTCCATAATCTGTTTGGGGATGAGTTTGGCATCGCGATAGCTGTTTGCCGAGTAACTTACGCCCTCGACCCACTGCGCCTGCTCCAGGCCGTGCGTGCCGCCATAAACGGGATTCTGCTGCAGGGCCGGGTCGGGCGCATTACGCTGGACAAAGCACACATCCTTGTACTCATTCCAGATTTTGGTCAGCAGTTCTGGGTAGATATTGCGGCTCGCGTCGTAGACGACGATGTCCGCAGGAGGCACATGCGCATGGTTCACAAGCTGACGGACCATGGCCAGGGTCACCTGGGGCGATACATTCACGACATTCACGGCGCTGTTGTTGTTCAGGTTGACCTTCACGGCTACGATTTCGCCCGCATGATAGCCCGTTTTTTTCAGTCCACGGACGTGGCTATTGTAGTAATTGAAGATGGTCTTCCAGGCCTGGTCGTCGGTGGCCGTGCCGGTGAGCTGGCGCAGGGTGGTGGAGAGCATGGCGTCGACACGCGCCTGATCGGTGCTTCCTTCCATCCACCACTGATCGGTTTTGGATTCGATATGGCCGGTCCAGTGAGCTGCCTTGGGATCGCGAGTCCAGACCACGCGTCCCGGATAGACGCCGCGGGCAACGCCCAAGGGAACGTTGCGCTGCTTGGGCTGGAAGTCGTAGCGGGTGACGATCTCCGCCGCGGCGATGGCCCTGGAACGCACCAGCCAGAGACCGCCGGCCACGAGCGTGAGCGCACAAAGACCGGCCGCGGCCCACTTGTAGCGATGCACCAACCGGCGCAGACTAGCCAGGGAGAAGATGCCGGCCACCGAACCGCACACCCAGAGGACGAAGGCGCTGGCGACGGGAAAGGCTGCTCGCTGGCAGGGATAGGTTGCGCGGCTGGGCTTGGGGATGACACGCAGCAGGAACCACGCGAGGGCGATGAATCCCAAGAACGCAGCGCTTAAGCGCACCATTTTCCCCGTTCTGTTTTCACGGGTCCGACCAATTTCACTGTTCAAGCTGTTACCCCCTTCGGCGTGCGCCAAGCTCTGTGTAACCAAAAGGAAGTATACGCCCGCTTTCGCTTTTATGCCGAATTGAATGACCATCTGCCGTTCGGCCAGCAATATGGGATGGTGGAGAAGCAGTTCTTCGTGCCGGCTTCCGTGAAGGACATGATCGAGGGTATTGGCGTGCCGCATACGGAGGTGGATCTGGTCCTGGTGAATGGCGAGTCGTCGGACTTCTCGCGCTTGGTTCAAAACGGCGATCGCGTGGCGGTCTATCCGGTGTTTGAATCGATCGACATCGCGCCGGTATTGCGTCTGAGACCGCAGCCGCTACGGGAACTGAGGTTCGTACTCGATGTCCATCTGGGCAGATTGGCGGGTTATCTGCGTACGCTTGGGTTCGACGCGGTGTATTCCAATCGCGCCAGCGACCGGTTCACAACTTTAGGCGTGGAGATCTCTTGCATTGATAGTTCCATCAGGTACCCGATCAATGTTGCGATTGCCCCGGTTTTTCCGGGATGCCGGGGTCGTCCAGGATCTGAACGGCGGTCGCTGGGCCGAAGTCCGCCCAGTCCCACAGAACCCAGACAACCTTCTTGTCCGGAGTCACTTCGACGAGCTGAGGGCCTTTTCCATTTCCGCGAAAAGGACTGCCGATATGTCCGCGGGAGCAGATGATGGTGTTGCCGTTGGCCAGGCGGGTGGCGCTCTGCGTGGTGATATATCGGTAGGCCTCCGGCAGGTCGCTCGGCCTGAGTTCCCAGACTGTCTCCTTGCTGGGGTTGACTTCGCGAGTGAGAATATCCTTCTCGTCGGTGATCAGAGTGTTGCCGTTCTTGAGGCGGATGGCGGCCCAAGGGCTCTTGATTTCGTACTTCCAGATCTCCTTGAAATGCTTGTCGTATTCGACAACCTGATCCTTCTCCAGTAAAGGAACGAGGTAGGTTCCTCGCGCGGTGTAGCGCACCCGACAGATCATGCCGCTCATGCCGCCGACAGCCAGGCTCACACCGGGCAACTCGTGTTGAACTTCGACCTTATTGGTCTTGATATTGACCACCATCAGCTTGGGTGGCAGGCCATTCAGGACGAACAGAACCTTGTTCAAGCCGATTGGCTGGCATGCGCGGATTTCGGTCCCTTTGGGAGCGTCGTAACGCCACACCACCTGTTTGTCGGGCGTGACCTCGGCGACGTATTGCGTGCGGGTAAAGAGAATGTTGCCGTTGGAGAGCATCCACACGTCGTCGTATTCCCAGCCGGGCCCAGTGGAATAGGTCCAGATGATTTTGCCGTCATTGACGAGGAGTATTTTGTTATAGCCCTCGCCGATGTAAAGCATGGGGTGCCGGGCCATTCCGTTGCCGGGTAAGCCGGGCGGGATGGGTTGGTCCCACTTGCGGGGGGCGACCTCGATCTCGGCAGGGCCCATGACCGGCACGCTGGCGGCCGTGAAGCGACTCAGCAGGGCCATCAGCGGCGTTGCCCGCGATGGCTTGTCTTTGAGCGCGTGTTGGGCGAAGGCCGCTAAACACAAAGCGTACAGCACGAGGCCGGCCGCAAGAATAGCCAGTGGGGGTAGTTTTCTAAAACGCAAGTCGATTCTCCTTTCTCCTCCTCATACCGTTATTGGCAAAAAACTTGATTGTGAGGACGGTGGGGGTTTGGATAGAAGGATTCTCATCCGTCCCCCGCCAGCCTTTCTTACGCTTTCCGGCGTTCCATCAGGGCTTTGGTTTGGCCGTAGTTGGGTGAGCCTGGGTTGCCGGCTTGCGCTTGGTCACGGGGACACCGATCTGCGTATCGAATCTCTGGTTTGCTGGCGCAATAATATTGGCCGCGCCACTCAGGTCATAGTTCACAAAGACGCGGCGATCCTGCACGTTGTCCAGTTGCAGAAAGGTTCGCGTTCCCGGCATGGGGCGGGAGTTCGTGATCGACACGCCCGAGCCATTTTTCAAGTATATAGCCGCGCCCGTTGCAATCTGCGCCTGGCGTCCGGCAAAGCTGTCGATCATGAGGTCTTTAAAGTCTTCCACCCGCAGCCCATCGGTGAAGTAATCCGGCATCGCATCGGCCCAGTCGACTTGAACATCCCGCAGCCGCAGCCCGACCACCTGCTTTGCGTAAAAAGCGGGAATGTCGCTTTTGACGATGCCATAGCGCGGCGTGGCGGTCCATCGCAGGTCGAGGTTTCCCCCAACGCTCTCGGCCAGTGCTGGGTTCGGAGCGATCATGTGCAGGCGAACGCCGTTGAATTCGACTCCGGTAATCGGTGTGCGTTCGTCGCCCCAGAGTAGCACTCCATTTTCTGCCTCGGCGGTGATGTTGTTGAAGGAAACATTGCGTACCCGGATGCCGCAGAGAGTCTCGGGGGCGCAGGACTGCACGGCGATGTAGATCGGTTCCGCCTTGCCCCACCAGTGTCCGGGAAACAGCCGCGTTCTGATCACAATATCGGAGAAAGTTACGTCCTCGGTAGCTCGATTTTCCTGACCCACATAGAAGTCCCCGAATATAGCTATGCCGCGGTTCGTGTCCATGCTCAGGCCAGTAAATGTGCTCAGCTTGGTGCTCTCCAAACGGATGGCTGACGACCGCGACGAAATCGAGCAGTTGCTCACGTTCACATGCTCGCTGCGAATGATTGCGAAACCGTCGTCGCCGGTGTCGATATTGCAGTTGGAAATCCGCACGTGCTGGCACTGCATGCAGTCGATGCCGTCGTTGTTGGTGTGCATCTTGGGATTGTTGAGAATCTGAATGTCGGAGATCGACGCGCCATTCACGTCTAGCAAGTTTAGAGTCCAGTTCGGCGACTGACGAAGCGTAATGCCATGCAAGCGCACATTGGCGCAATGAAAAAAGACGATCATGGTGCCGGGGCGATTGCTGCGATCAACCGGACCGTAGTTATCCGTGTTCATGGCGGCCTGGAGCTTATCGGGATTGCGCGCACTCTCCGGCAAGTAGTCATCGGCGGCGTGCGGTGCCCGCAAGCCCATGAAGGTGTCGCCCTGGCCATCGATTTCGCCTTGTCCTTCGATGGAGACATCCTCAGCGTTCTTGGCGATGAGCATACCCAGCACGGAACCCTCCCCGGTCATATCGACCCCATAGTTGCGGCCAAATCCGAAAGGCGGGCTGGGAAGGTAATTGTGAATATCATGGCTCCCAACCAACGCAGCTCCACTCTCAAGGAATAGATGAATGTGGCTGTAAAGCTGCACCGTGCCGATGACGTAGCGACCCGGCCCGAAGTAGACGGTGCCTCCACCCTGCTTGACACAGGCGGCGATTGCGAGGGAAACGGCTCCGGTGTCGAGGGTGATACCATCTCCCTTGGCCCCAAAACGGTGAACGTCGCAAACCGTGGAGGTCTGAGCATGAACGAAATTTGCCAGCACCGGGAGGAGCAGAAGCAGAAACAACTTTTTCACAGAAATACCTCCAATGGATATTGCCCTCCTCAGCAGAATCTGTGGGTCCGAAGTAGAAGAGGGCAACCGAGGATTCTGCGGAGTATCTACTGCTAAGACTCTTTTGTTTCAATGGCTTACATGGATTCATTAACATGTTAAGAATCAAGTGTGTCGGCACCAGAGTCCGGTCACCAGTTCCGCTGTCGAGCTTTCAAAGTTAACCGTCCTCCGGGACGGTGGAAAAAGTGGGAATCCCGCCGTTCTTGCGGGATTTCCAAGCGAAGTGGAAAAGTCCCACTCTTGGACTTTTCCACGGAGTGGCGTCTTCCACCGCCCTTTTCACCCACAATTTCTGCTATAGAGCCGGATATTCGAATCATCGTAACATGCACCTGACATGCACCTGGCGTGTGGGGCAAATCTCGACTTTGAGCCGGAATCTCCCTTTTCGGTACCGGTTCCAGGGAATTGTATCGCTCCTGAGGCAGATTGCAAGGCCAAAAGAACGTTTGCGGCAGAAAAGCCAGACGATTTGCTGCCGTCATGGACTGGGCCGCGTCATCGAGAGGCGTCCAAGTTAATTTCTCCGACACCGGTCACTCCTCCTTCCTTCCGTCATTGGGATTATGCTCAGCGCCGCCTGTCGGCTAGTTTGCCGGAAGCGGCAACAGCGCCATCCTGCGCAACATCGCGGAGAACCGTACTCTCGTCAGGTGTCCTTCCGCCAACAGCAGCCATCGATAAGGGCGAAGGTCTTGTCAAGGGCAGAATTTTCCGCCCGGTGTTTGTGACACCGCGTGTTGGCCAGAGAAGGTTGAGGACCAAGACCCCGGAATCTCACGCTGAATCACCACTCGGGGAGCGAATCGCTCCACCAACCATCGATGCGGTCCAGCACTGCGGCCATGATTCTTCCATGCGAACATCCAGCCGCCGGGCCGGTGCGGAAGTGGAAAATGCTACATGCGTTTTCCAAGGCGGCCCTTGCCCGCCGTCTTCTGCACCGGCCAGTCTGGATGCGAGAGTGCCCAATCAGTAGTTCGGTCTAGCTTTCGTCGACCATGGCTAATGTGGGGCTGCTCTCGATGCGAACGATCTCCGGATACCCCGTCTTTGTGCGCAGCATCCAGTAGAGTCGTACTGCCAATCTGCGCGCTGCCGCCACCTTGGCCACGCCTTTGGCCATGCGGTGGCAGCGGTGCAAGTACTGCTTGCGAAATCCTTCATCCAGGCGCGTGACGGTCTGCGCGCTTTCCACCAGCAACATGCGCACGAAGCTGTTGCCTTGTTTATTGATGGCTCCCAGCCGTTGTTTGCCTCCCGAGCTATGCTCGCGCGGAATCAGCCCCAGGTAACTGGCAACCTGCTTGCCGCGTTTGAAACGGGCGACATCGCCGAGGGTCAGCACAAAGGCCAACGCGGTGATCGGACCCACGCCGGGTTGCGTCATCAGCAGCGCCGCCTGAGGATCTTCGTCGGCCGCCTGTTTCACTGCCACATCGAGCCTGTCGATCTGCTTCTCCAGACTCGCCAGCAACCCCAGCAGATCCTCGCGCCGGCACGCCGCCCAGCTCTCCAGCGGAAGCTCGCGCAGTGCCTTCTGCCCGGCCTCCGTCCACAGCTTGCGCTTCTTCTGCATGCCGCGATTCAGAGCCAAGTGTTGCAATCCGTTCTTTATCCGCGTGCGAATCTCCACCAGCTTGTG
>Ga0187869_10004324_pt1 | contig 9961 bp, 6 predicted proteins | sample June2016WEW_13_1_2_FD_132972 | JGI IMG/M metagenome (GOLD analysis project Ga0187869, IMG submission 132972) | Peatland microbial communities from SPRUCE experiment site at the Marcell Experimental Forest, Minnesota, USA - June2016WEW_13_100 | ecosystem: Environmental > Terrestrial > Soil >...
AATAGCGTTTCTTTCTTCGTGATCAAACTGGGATCGAGCCATGCTGCGGCGGCCAGCTCGTCCCAAAGATAATTGTAGTTGCCACGCAGGTGCGCATATTTACCGATGTAGCGCGCCGCCGGCGAGTCGCTCGCCTTGATGCGGTCGATCAGACTGGAAGTCAACCGGGTCTTCACTGAAATATCCACCGGAGTGCAAACGATCCTCTTCCAAGGTGCACTGAGCACAATGTGAGCCGCTTCAGGATCGAACCAGAGGTTGAACTCGTGGGTTGGAGTGTTAACAAATTCGGGATCGTCAGTTCTCGGATTGAGGCTGGCGCCCATGAACACCAGTTCTTTGGCAAGGCCGGCGAATTCGGGATCGATGGAAATGGCGAGGGCCAAGTTTGTCATCGGGCCGCCTTCGTAGATGGTCACCTGATTAGGAAACTTATGAACCATGCGCACTAGAAAGTGAGCGGCGTCTTCATCGGCAGGCTGGATGGTGGGCTTGCCCTCCGGCATTTCCCCCAACTGGTCCGGGGGATGATAGAACCTGGGCGTCCATGCGCCGAGCCAGGGCACGGAACCATATTGTTGCTCCCATTGCTCCATATCCGATTTTCGCCGGACCAGCGGATACTCCGCTCCCGCTACGACTGGAATGTCCGTTCGTCCGATGAGTTCGAGCATGCGCAGCGTGTGCGCTAGCTCTTCGTGAAGCCACTGATCGCCCGTCACCACGGTGATGCCCAAGACCTGTGTTTGCGGCGACTGAATCAGCAGAAGCATCGACTGCTGGTCCGTTCCGGCGGGGCCAGCTGCGTCTTGATCGATGATGATTTTGCGCTTTTCTTTTTCTTGTGCCCCGCTCGTCAGGCATGTAATCAGCAAAAGAGCGGCTGTTACGTACCGCATCCGCAGTGGTTTCATCGATAGCCTCTGAGTTGTGAAACTAAGAATTCATTGTACTTGCGCTGAAGCAACCAGCAGCTGCGTCATGACCTTAACGTAGAAATCGCGAAGCATTCAAGTCCATTGACAAGTGAGTTGGTGTATACACTATCTTGTCAGTGCAGACCATGCCGTCAAGCCTGAGGATCGAAGCTATTTTAGGTGACCGTACTCCAACCTTCGTGCTGGCGGTGACCTTGCTGTTTGCTCCGTGCATGTTTCAGGGGCAAGCGGTTCAGGGACAAGTTGAGGAAAAACCCGCGCCTGCCGGGGAAGCTACATTGCGTGGAATCGTGCGAGACTCGCGCCACCAACCGGTTGCTGGCGCTACTGTGCGCCTGCACTCTCAGGACGCGCAGAGTCTCACCGCACGTACTGATTCGGCGGGAGCCTATTTGTTTTCAGGGGTTCGCCAGGGCGCTTACACCCTTCGTGCGGAGATGGCTGGATACCGCGACGCAACTTCCGATTCCTTTACTCTCGGCCAAAAGGAATCCACAGCGATCGATCTCATCCTTGAGTCTGCGAAGGCATCCGAACCGCAAAATCCATTGGCAGGACGGCCTGAGTTTTTCGACGAACCCCATTTCACCGTGGCCGGTGTCACGGATACCACGAATCTTGGCGGTCATGGCTCCGATACGATAGTTAGGAACAGGGAAGCGCTGGCGCAGGCGACGGCTTCGCTGAAAAAAGAACCGCTGAATAAGACGGACGACGAGGCCGGGCGGCACCACTCGCTCGCAGACGCTGATGAGAGACGGGGCGACCCGCTGGAAGCTGTACGAGAATACCAGCGTGCGGCGGAACTGAACCCGAGCGAATCCAATCTCTTCGATTGGGGAACTGAACTTCTGGTGCATCGCGCCGCCGAACCGGCCATCGAAGTTTTCACGAAGGGTAATCGAATGTTTCCGCATTCCGTTCGGATGCTCACGGGTCTCGGGGCAGCCTGGTATGCTCGTGGCTCCTACGAGCAAGCGGTGCAGCGGCTGTGCGAAGCGTCGGATCTGAACCCCGACGATCCGGAGCCCTACCTTTTCCTGGGAAAAATGCAAGCTGTCCAGACCACTCAATCAGAAGCGCTCACCGAAAGACTCGGGCGTTTTGCCAGGCTTCAACCGGAGAACGCCCTGGCAAATTATTATTACGCGGTCAGTCTTTGGAAGCGGCGGAAGTCTCCGGAGGACGTTGCAGATTTGGCGCAGGTGACGTCTCTGCTGGAAAAGGCTGTCCGGCTTGATCCGAAGCTCGGCCCCGGGTATCTGCAACTTGGTGTTCTCTATTCGGAGCGAAAAGATTTCCTCAACGCAATTTTGGCTTATCAACAAGCGATCGCGGCTACGCCGCGGCTGGAAGAGGCGCACTATCGCCTGGCGCAGGCCTACCGGCAGGTGGGAGAAGCTTCGAAGGCGCAAGCAGAGCTGCAACTCTATGAGCAGATTTCTAAGGAGAAGGAAGAAGAACTTGAACACCGGCGGCACGAGCTGCAGCAGTTTGTATATCAGTTGCGAGACCAAACGCCGGCGTCGCAGCCGCAATAAGATGCTGGAATTCTCAGTGAGCGGCAGGCGTTGGCGCGGTCATCAGGCTTACGAACATTCGGTAGAACCTTTCCAGATCCAAATCCACCTGAATTTCGACCGGTTGCGCGCCAAGCGCTGGTTTGTCCTTCTCAGTCCAGGTTAGCGTGTTCCCGTATCCCGCCCCACGGTCGAGGTCCACTTCCATGTAGCGAATTTCACTCTTGGTAATCAGAGTCGGGTCAATCCACGCGGCGGCTGCGAGCTCGTCCCACATAATATCGGCACCGGGAGCATACATGGCAAAACGCGCGACGTAGTGGGCCAGCGGGGTGCCACTCGCTTCGATTTGTTTCATCATGGCAGGGGTTACATGGGTCTTGATTGAAATGTCCGTTGGTGTGCAGACGATCTTCTTCCAGGGCGCGCGTAAAACAATCTCCGCCGCTTCCGGGTCAAACCAGAAATTGAACTCGTGACGGGGATTGTTGGCGAACTCGGGACTGTCCGTCAGCGGACTCAGGCTTCCGCCCATGAAGACCAATTCCTGCGCCAGTTCGGCGAACTGCGGATCGATTGAGATCGCCAGCGCCAGATTCGTCATGGGCCCGCCCTCGTAGATCGTCACTTCGTGGGGATACTTGTGTACCATCCGGATGAGAAAGTGAGCGGCGTCCTCGTCACTGGGCTTGGTAGTGGGCTGCCCCTCGGGTAGAGGCGGCACAATGAAGGGCTCGTGCCACCAGCGGTCATCCCACGCGCCCGCGTAGGCAACTTTTCCGTAACGCTCCTGCCATAGTTGCGTCTCGTCACGGCGCCGCACCAGCGGGAACGCCGCGCCGGGCACGACGGGAATATCCGTCCGGCCAATGATTTCCAGCAGGCGTAGCGCGTGTGCCACCTCTTCGTCGCGCCACTGGTCTCCGCTGACCACCGTCGCTCCCAGCACTTCCACCTGCGGAGATTGGGCCAACACCAGCAGGGTCTGCATATTGCTTCCGCCGGGCCCCGAGAAATCTTCGTTGATGATGACCTTGCGCCTGGCTTGGGCTGAGGCAAACGAACTCGCGAGCAGCAAGAATAAAATTGCGACGAAGCAGGTGTTATGTTTGGTCATGAGTTGGCAATCCTGGCGTGAGTCATAAAAAGCTGTTGGACGACGTTTCTGAAGTCAGTCTGAATCCGCACTTCCAGATTATTCTGCATCGACCACGCAACGAAAACCGATCGTTCCCGCGCGGTCGCGGCCCGGGGACATCAGGAGATATTTCTGGTGCTCATCGAGCCGGTAGGTCTGCGGGAAATACCAGATCGATCCGCGAGGTTGATAGGCCGCACCCCCACGAATAATGGCCGCTCGTGTGTGGGGGTCGGCGTACTCGTCGGTCCATTGCGAAACATCGCCGACAAGATCGAGAACGCCGAAAGGACTTGCGCCCTGCGGGAAATCGTCCACGTTGGCCGGTGGGCGCATCGTGTGGCCGCGATCGGCGGCCGGCAATGCATGCGGGTTCCACTCATTTCCCCAAGGATACATCCGGCCATCAGCGGACTGCGCGCTGAACTGCCATTCCCATTCGTGGGGAAGGCGTTTGCCGGCCCAGGCGGCGTAGGCGCGGGCATCCTCGATCGATACCCAGGTTACGGGCTTGTTGGCGCGGCCCTCGGGATAGTTTCCATCTTTCCAGTCGCGCAGGAAATTGTGGTCGTCCTTGGGGCGATACTGAGTCGCACTTAGAAATTTCTTGAAATCGGCGTTGGTTACGGGCGCGCGGTCGATATAGAAACTGCGGATGTGCATGCGATGGCTGTGAAATCTGCGGGCAGCGTCTTCCCAGGGATATTGCACATCTACGCCGGGATCGTTACCACCTTCGATTTCAATGCCGCGAACTTGAAAGTCATAATCTCCCGCGGGAATGCGGATCATGCCGGAAGGGGCTGCCGCGGCGGGCTTGGTCGTTTTAATCTCTACCATGGTCTGCGGCACGGCCTTCCAGTCGCGCGAATAGCTGGACAAAGGACGTTTGGAGCGCTCAGACATGAAAGTAAGAACATCACGGAGCGGACCCGTGGTTGAACTTTCGTTAGTAGCCACAACCGCTCCGAAGCCTCGGCCCTCAAGCTCGAAGCTGAGAGTTGCTTCCGCGCCGTGAACCGCGGGCTTTAATTCCGTGCCGTGCCACAGATCGTAGTAATGGATTCCCGCGTGATAGGGCACGAAGAGTTGCTCGCCGGCAACGTCGTATTCGTTGCGATTGACGATGGTCCAAAGCGTCCTCGTAGCGGCAGGAAACTTGCTCGCAAAAACACCGGCCTGAAGAACTTGCGTATGAGGCTCCCAGTCAGGACTGCGAAGGTTTTCCGCCAATGCCCGCTCGATGCGCGTGAATCGCAACACGGCTTCCGCATCGTTGGGGTTCATTCCATACCAGAAGCCCCAAAGATTTTCCAGGATCGCATAGCCTTCGCCGTTAAAGAAGGCGTGTTGCAGGCTATCGGTCTTATCCCGCGTAAACCGGTCCGTGACATTCACGGTGTGGCGCGGTTCCAGCCATTTTGTTTTGTCCACCATGGGGACGAAGGGATACTCCTTGCCTTCCCATGTGACCCAGTCGTTCCAGCCAATGTTGGTCCAGGCGAGCGATTCGTCGCGGGGTTCGAATTGCGGTTCGAGAGCGAGCGCGTGGCCGGTGGCGTCGGAGGCGAGCCGGAACGATAACGGGACGCTCTCGAGCGTGTCGAAGTTGATGCCGTCCGCCCCGATCTCCGCCAGCAGTTGCGACATCGAAATCCAGGGAAAGGCGCCTTCATCGCGTGTGCCCGTATCCCACGCCAGGATAGGGAAGAATACTTTCACACCCCGACTGTGGAATTGCTCGACCATCCGTCGAAGCCCCGGGATGCCGCCGGGCAGATCGCGCAGGAGATCGAATTGATTGCGATCGTCGACGCCGAGGTTGGGATAGACATGCCAAATGAGGACGGCGTCGATCGGACCGATGCGGCCCTCGGTCTCATTCAAGAAACGATCTACGGTGTACTCGCCCTTCTCTGGATCGTAGAAACTGCGATCCCAAATGAGCAGCTGCACCTGGGAAAAGACGTGCTGGGTCCACTCCAGTTCGGGGCGTTCGAATTGCGACCCGTCGTAGCGAAGGCGAATGCGCCGATCGGCTCGCCACGCTTTAAGCTGCTCGAGCCAGGCCGCGGCATTCGCCGGATCTTCCGGCCCGGAGAAGAAGACTTCGCTGGGCGGGGGCATGTCGGACAGATTCATCACACCGGTGGGAGAGACCAGGGGGTGACGCGCCTTCCACTCGTCGGGGAAGGCCATAGAGTCAAGGCAGATCAGGAAGGAAGCGAGCACGAGGCAGCGCCAAGCGAGAGCACGGTTCATGAGCGCGGTCATTGAGACGATTCGTGGATTGATTGTTCGAGAGCGGACTGGGAAAGCCGTACCTAGTATAGCTTTCCCCAGTCCGCCTGAGTGAGACCGCGTCTGACTGCTCTAGAAGTTCAGCCTTAGAGCAAATTGAATCACGCGGGGATTGTTTACCGTCTCGTTCACCAACCCGAAAGTTGAGCTCGAATCCACGTCCTGCATCCCGCTGCTGCCACCGCCCAGAAAGAACTGAGGATGATTCAGGATATTGAAGAACTCAGCGCGGAATTCCACATCTGCTCCTTCACGGAACGACAAGGGAAAGTTTTTCATGACTGAGAAATCCGTGTTCACGAAGCGCGGTCCATACAGCGGTGCGCGAGCGGAGTCTCCCAGCTCTCCGGCTGGGGCGTCCATGAACGCACAAGAATTGAACCAATGCAAGAGCGTATGTACCTGGGATGGCGCAGCGCAGTTCGGGTTGGCGGCGACCGGCCCGGCTTGGTTCGGGTCGCCTACCTCGTTGGGGCGATTCAGGCTGTTGCCGTTCCACTGAAAATTCACACCGGAGCCACTGAAATTGCCGTTGGCGCTGGCGACCGCGAACAGCGGGAATCCGGAGGTCGCTTTTTCTATCACGTTCAGTTTCCAGTTGCCCAGGGCTGCGTTGACTGGGCCGCCCCAGGTGCTTCCGAACTTCTTGCCTTTGCCGAACGGTAAGTCGTAGAGGACGCTGGCGGTGAACGAGTTATTGAGATTGAGTTGAGACAATCCCCAATCGGCCTTCTGAGTTCCGGGCAAGGGCCAGAACGTCGCGCCGGGAGGCGTACCATCGCCGTCGGGAAAGCCGGAGTCGAAGGTCCTCGACCATGTGTAACCAACGAGCGCGTAGAGACCATGGCGGGCGCTCTTGGTTTCTGCCTTGACCTGCAGAGAATCGTAACGTGCCCTGCCCACATCGTTAACGTTGGAGACAGTCGTGAATTCGCCATAGGGAGCGGCGAACGCGGTTCCGCCTGGACCGCAGCCCAGTGTATACCCGGGAACGACTCCGCATGCGGCTGGTGAACCTACGTTCTCGTTCAAGCCGTCAACCAGGATGTGAGTGCTGCGTGAGCCGGCATAACCCACGGTAAGCACGACATTTTGCGGCAGTTGGCGCTCAATGTTGAGGTTGAACTGCTGCACCATACCTTGTTTGAAATTGAGGTTTTGCGACAAAATCGTTCCGGTAAAGTCGGCAGGATTCGGCTGTGCTTCATAGGGCGCGCAGGGACAATTTCCGGCACTATTCGAGCCCTGCAGGAAACCGAGTTGAAGGCCGCAGTTCAACGGCGTTGCTGAAGTAGCGTTGCCAAAGGGGCAAGGGTTGCCTAAAGTCGCCGGGATAAATGGGGTGGTTGAGGTGGCTGGAATGGGCGGAGTCCCAGAGAAGTAATTGAACTGGTCGATTTCCGCGTAATACGGTGGGTTCTGCCAAAGTCCCTGGGCACCCTGACTCCATGCCGAATCGTGATAGATGGCATAACCGGCGCGAATTGCGGTGGTCTGGCTTCCCAGAGGCTTCCAGGCTAATCCAATCCGTGGCTCAAGAGCGGTCTTGTCAAATTGAATGCCCACAGCCGGACCGCTGGGAACGCAGATGGCGCAGTTTGCCTGCGGACTCTTTCCTGCCACCAGATACTTGCCGGTCTGGAAATCGAAGTTGGCCTGGCGATTTTCGTTTTCGGTCTCGGGCGTCACCAGTGCCCAACCCAGGCCGATGTTCACCGTAAGATTATTGGACACTCGCCAATCGTCCTGCACAAACGGCCGGTACATCTTCCAACGGCGGCCAGTGGTTGATCCGTTGAACGTCTGATCGTGGATCGCACCGGTGACCTGGCCCAACAGTAGGTCGGCGGCGTCATCCCCGGTGAATGAACCGCTGCCACCATTCAGAATGAAGTAGCCGTCCTGGAAACCATTCGTGCGCACATTCATCTGGTTGGCACGAATTCCAATGCCAAAGCGTACGTTGTGCTTGCCGCGAATTATGTCGAACGTATCGGAAACGGAATAAACGTTGGTGCCCCTTGGAAGGGAGCAAAGCCGCGATCGCCTAAAGACCAGTAATCGGTCATTTGGGTCGAACTTAAACCGCAGCTCATGCAGTCCTGCGTCGATTGATTCAGGCTCGCGGGGTAGCCCGTGATGCTATCGCACTGACTTGACAGATCGGCGCCCTGAATTCCCAGAAGAGCGGCGGTGCAGGTGCGGCCCCCGAAATCTCCCCAACTATTGATGTGATTGAATATCCGGTTGAAGCCGGCGCTGAACTGGTTGATGGTGCGATCGGAAAGGACGTGAGTCTCCGACACGGCCACATTACGACCGTGGTTGGTGATGTTCTGCGTGCTGGCAAACGGACTCTGCTCGGCAAACCCCGGCGAACCTCCCGGAACGAAGGATGTGGCTTGATCGTAGCTGAAGCGGGCAAAGATCGAATCCTTGCTGGAGAAATTGTGATCCAGGCGGATGTCGAACTCCCCCTCGTTAAGCTTCCTGACGGGGACGTTGGCATAGTTGTAGCCCACCTGCGCGGCGTTGCTGACGTTGTTCTGGGGATAAAGCAGAATCATTTGTTGGCCGGCCTGATCGAACATGTTGGTCGGAATCTTGTTACAGGGCGTGCCCCCCGTTTGCACCCCACCGGGACCGGCCGGGATCGCATTCTCTGAGACGTCGCACTGGAACGGCGTGGCTGTATACGGGTTGACGAGGTCGACGAAACCGTCTTGGTTGCTAGAGCCATCGAAAAGGCCAGGCCGGCCGACTCCTAAAGGGTCCACACTGAAATCGCCGCCCATCATCGCCTGCGTCGGAACTAGCCCCACGAACGGGATGCCGTGGCGCTGCATCTTGGCTTGGTAATCAACGAAGAAGAATGTCTTGTCCTTCTGAATCGGCCCGCCCAGGGATCCGCCAAATTGATTGAGATTGAACTGTTCCTTGGTGGCAGCGAAGTAGCTGCTGGCATCGAGGGCGGTGTTGCGGAAGTATTCGAAAAGCGAACCGTGGAATTGGTTCGATCCTGACTTCGTGGTGACGAGCACCGTTGGACCCGCTCTGGTACCGTATTCGGCAGAGTAGTTGTAGGTGAGAACCTTAAATTCCTGGATGTCGTCGATGGAAGAGAAAATTGAGATACCGCCGGAGGTGAGCTCATTGTTGTCGTTGCCATCGAGCAACCAATCGGTGCTCTGGGCACGCGATCCACCAACCGAAAGAGAAAACGTTCCCCGGGCTGAGACTTCGCTGCTGCCGCCGCCATTGAAGAAGCTCTGCGGGTTGGTCTCCTGAGTGGTGCCTGGGGTAAGCGTGGCAAGCTGGACGAAATCGCGGCCATTGAGGGGAAGGTCGGCTACCTGCTCGGAAGTGATGACCTGACCGAGCGAGGGATTCGCAGTCTCTACCGCGACTTCGGTGGCATTGACTTCGACGGTGGAGGAAACAGACGCGGGCACGAGGGCGAAATCCACTTCGCGGTGCTCATCGACCTGGAGGCGAATGTCCTTCTGTTCGGTGGTTTGAAACCCTTGCGACTCCACTCGAATGGTGTAGAACGACACGGGCAGCAGGGGAATGAGGTAGTGTCCTGAATCGTCGGTCTTGGCTTCGCGGGCAAGACCAGTGTCCCGCGAAACGGCCTTCACGGTTGCGCCCGAGACTACGGCGCCGCCCTTGTCGGAAACGGTTCCAGAAAAACTGCCGGTTGCCTGGCCGTGCAGCATGGGACAGATGGAAAATATTAACGAACAGACAGCCCCTACAAGCAGCGCTCTCTTGTTAAGCATTAAAGCCCCTTTCGGCGGACCCGCGCCGAATGACGGAAAAGGTCTCCGTTCCGCAGGTAGTAAATTTGGAAGTCGGACCGTAGAAACGCCTTATAAATGGCAACTCCTTACGAAGTCAAGACTTTTCGATAGTTCAAACGCACTAGAAGCCCTCAAATTTCCGAACCGGCACACAAGAAAATCCGCAGCAAGTTTCTCAATATCTCCATGCACCTAATTCTTGGAACGGGAAGCCCACTCCGCATCGAAGCGTGCGCGATCATAGAATGATTTTTGCGTTCC
>Ga0187869_10004330_pt1 | contig 9954 bp, 10 predicted proteins | sample June2016WEW_13_1_2_FD_132972 | JGI IMG/M metagenome (GOLD analysis project Ga0187869, IMG submission 132972) | Peatland microbial communities from SPRUCE experiment site at the Marcell Experimental Forest, Minnesota, USA - June2016WEW_13_100 | ecosystem: Environmental > Terrestrial > Soil >...
ATGGCTACCCAGCGGGTTTTGCGGGTGCGCTCGGACTGGCGTACACTCCTGCGTGGCTCGCCATCTGGCGCGAGATAGCCAGTCGCATCGTGGACGGGGATGACAACAGCAACAATCGATTCGAGGTTGCAGGTGACCTGAACCGCCGTGTGTCAGGTGTTGGTTATCCGTTCTGGGGTTGTCCTGAAGGACGCCAAGTCGCGACGCTGTCCTGCACCAAAGGCGGACCGGGGAGCCTGCTAGAAAAGCGTAGTACGGACATCGGGAGCATGCAACCGATTTGGAAATTGTACGGGAACGGCTCCGTCGGTAGCCAAGCCCTCCTCGGCATCCCGCATTTAGCATCGTTGCGCAACGATCCAGTGCTCGCGCCAGTCTCTCGTGTGTGGCCGTTCGAGACTGGCCTGGTCGCGTTGCCCGATCGGTCAAAACGAGACTACCTGATCGTCCACGCCGAGATATACCCGTCGCTGCTGCGGAACGAGCCGACTGCAGGAGAGGTGAAGGATGCCGCGCAGGTCAGGACGATGGCGACCCACTACGCCGGGTTGGACGATGCGGGGGAACTGTCCAGTTTGTTCTCAGGTCCGGCATGCGCTACACGCCAGGAGCGGAAAAGGATTGAGCAGGAAGAAGGATGGACACTCGGTGTGGTTGGCGACCGACAAGTGCAGCCCGACCTGGCCTCGCAGCCTCTTCACGCAACATTCTCGACCCCTCGCGCGGTTACGGAATCGATGAGCACTGATCGGGACAAGTCGGTGATCGGACCCGGCGACAGCTCGCACAGACTTCCCGAATGCGACTTCGTGTATTTTTCCACCCCCGCATGCGCCTCGTGGACGCTCACCGCGGAGTTCGTGGATTCTGCAAGAGCGATCATCGCACACGCTTACAACAACCTCGGTCAGCGTATGCCGCTCATTCCGCAGCTGCGCCCAGGTCACCGGATACTCCTAGCCTACGGGGTGGATGGGAAGTACTCTCCCGTGTTTTGCTGCCAGGTCTGCGCATCCCCTGAACCGGTGCGCACTCGCAAGCACACCTTTGATGTGTTTTGTTATATCGCTGACCAGTTCTATGAGCGATTGATAGCGGCAGGCTATGCTCCCGATCCCGTGATCCAACGGTTCACAGGTATATCGATCGGTTCACTACAAGACCTACGCGACAACACGTGCAAGATCACAAAACCGAAAGGTAACAATACACTCCGCCGGTGGGATGAGGTGTTTCCCCGAAACTAACGGGCCGAAGCTCAAGAATGCGCCCAAGGCCGCTTTGTGGCCTCGCTGATCGCCTTTCGGCCAGCCGCACTCAGTTTCTTCTTCTGCTTTGCCGGCTTGAGTGCAGCCGGTGATGCTGTTAGTTAAGCTCCAGCCTTGATCTTGGCCCACCTGGCTTTTTGCGCCGCTGCAATCCTTCGACGGCCAGCGGCGCTCATCTTTCGCCGGCGCGCAGGGGTTGCTGGCGCCTCGGTGGTTTCTGTGCGGCCACCACGGAGCTGTTGACGTAGCTCATCGATTTGCAAGTTAACGCGTCGCTTCTGAGACTCGAACCCTTCGATGGCTGCATTGAGTATTTCAGTAGTGAGTTTTGTGGGCATGTTGGTTAAGCACTTCGCTCGTATGCGCTTGTGCGTTTTAACTATTCTACATCTTCAGCCGGTGAATCTGATTTGGACAAGTGAGCCCGATTTGAAGGTTGGAGCAAAGGAGGACGGGGCAGAATGTGCTCAGGCGGAACACTTCTATTTCGGCCACATGGCGCACCGCTGGTGCGTCGTTGTGGTTCGGCTGTTCTTGACAGACAAGGAGAGGAGATGAAATGCAGACAAACACAGTCACAGCGGGGACCGCCGACGTATCGTCGCCCGCGATCGCACCGCAGCACGTGTCGGTGATGGAGAAGTACACCGATGAACAGGTCCGCCAGTTTGTCGCCGCACTCGAAGAACCGTTTGACCCGGGTGCGGTCAAGTGGCGGGTAACGAATACGACCTCCGATAGACGCCGCGGTCAAGTGATTGCTTACGCCGACCCGCGCGCTTACACCGATCGGCTAAACGCGCTCTTCACAGTCCGCGGTTGGACTCGGGAGTACGCTGTGCAGATGATCCAAAACTTCGAGCGTAAAGACCGAGGGGAACGAGAATGCATGATTTCCGGAAAGATTGTCGTGACCTGCAGGTTAACAATCGATGGCCTGGGATCGCATAGCGGCCTGGGCGAGGAGTGGGCTGATAACGAGAACGCCGGCACCTCGGCTGAGGCGCAGGCATTCAAGCGGGCTTGCTCTTGCTTCGGGTTGGGACGGTACCTTTACGACCTGGGTGGCAACTGGGTCGATCTGGACAACCGGAAGCAGCCGCTGTTTAGACCCCGCCTGCCCGACTGGGCAATTCCGAAGCGCAAACCGGGCGTCACGGCAGGCCAAAACGGAAATGCTCATTCGGGCGCGAACGGGCACATGCCGCACAACAGTGAGACTTCCGTCGACTTGCCAACTCTCAAAGCGCGGGTGAAGTCACTCTGTGAACACGTCGGACTTGGCTTGGCAAGATCGGTGACGAAGTCGATCACCGCGACTGCCCCGGACCAGATCTCAGACGCGGTGGTGCTGAGCGCCTTGGCGGCAAAACTAGAAGACACCCTTCGTGGTGTGGAACGCCTTCACACAGCCACCGGAGTTGTCGGGCAGGCGAACCTCTCACGGCTTTGCCAGCAGATGAATCTGGCCGGCGACTGCCTGGACGACATTCCAAATCGCAGCGTGCTGCGGCAACTGATCGAGGCTCTTGAGAAAGCGGCTGGCGCAGCAACGCTGCGGCAGAATGGCGCCGGACAGACCACCCAGGTTGTGCGCAGCGAGCACGCTCCAACAAATGCAACGAACGGTCGCCGCAATGGAACGCAAACGCCGGCCAGCCAACCGGCAGCTGATTCGCTCGTGGGAGGCTGACGTGGGGATTCCGCTGAGGCTGATCGCCGATTCCGAAGGGAAGCCGGTCAGTATTCCGGAGTGATTCCGATCAGCCGTCGGAGCGAAGCGACGCTGATTCTTCGATTGTGGAAGAAATGATCGGATTCGTCAAGAGAAACTATCCGGAGCGCAGCGGAGGAAGGATGCCGCAAGCGGAGAAAGGGGTGCGGGGAAAGGGGCGGCAGCCCTTGTCCCCGCCTCAGCACGCAGTGACCCGGAGCGCGATGAGCGCTCCGGAAGATTGGCGGATCAGCAGAAACTAAAACCCTCCATCTGTCGTTTGCGGTCCCTGGAGCATGCCTTGAGTTCCCAAACGCCATTCAAGTTTCGAAGTCCATAGAAGACAGTTCGCTTCCGCTTGGCATCCAAAGTCCCGGGCGGCCAGAGAGTGTGCACGGCCGCTTGGCGGTGCCGGGTCGTCCGGGAAGGAACCGCGACGCGGACGGAAATAAAGCGTTTTGCCGGCGATGTTTCCGGAATGACCCAGCCTAATGGGGCAAGATTGAACTGCAGTCTGACGCTCCAATCAAAGAGTGGAAGACCGGTTCTGCTGAAGCGGGTGCCGCCATACCCAGTTGGCCACGCAAAACCACCGGCCGCAGTCCACCGGGTCTGATGTGGACGCAGCCAATGAGAACACACGCCTACTTCAGCGTATAGCGGTGAACCGTCAGTAACGAGTACTGACGCGTCCTCGGCCAGAACCTTCAGCACTTGTTCCCAGAGCGCCGGGTCGTCTTCCGCAGACAGCCGCTCCTTGAAGCCGAAAGGCAGGGCCACGGAAGCCTGGAGTTGATCAGTCATTCCAATTCCATCGTACGTCAGACGACCTCCGACTTTTGCGGTCCGGTTCAGACGGAGGCACGTTATCCAGCTTTGCCTCGATTCTTCCGCATTGAATCACCCCGCATTTCGATTCGGTGGGCGTTGTGCACGAGGCGATCCAGAATACCGTCAGCCACGGTGGGATCGCCGATCTGCTCGTGCCAACGCGACACCGGCAGTTGCGAAGTGAGAATGGTCGAGCGTACCTGGTAGCGGTCTTCGCAGATCTCCCAGAAGTCGCGGCGCTCTGGTTCCGATAGCGGCGCCATAGCCCAGTCGTCGATCACCAAGACATCGATGCGGCTGAGCCGGACCAGCAGACTCCGCAGGCTGCCGTCGGCGCGTGCCATGGCCAGGTCGCGAAACAGCGACTGGGCGCGCGTATACAGCGCTGAGTAGCCGTCGCGACAAGCCTTCTGCGCCAGCGCGGAAGCTACGAAGCTCTTCCCGACGCCTGTGGGCCCGAGCACGAAGACGTTTTCGTGTTTGCCGACCCAGGCCGACTCTTGCACCAGGGCGCGGATTACGGTCTTATCCAGGCCGCGCGTTGTGCGATAGTCGATCTCTTCGACACAGGCACTCATGCGGAGCTTGGCATTCTTCAATCGCCGACCGAGCGCTTGATTCTCCCGCCAGTTCCACTGTTGATCTACCAGCAGGCCCAAGCGCTCCAAGAAGCTCAGCTCGTGCGAAGCCGCATCCTGCTCCTGCGTTTTCAGCGCCTCGACCATACCCTGAAGGCGCAAAGCCACCAGTTTTTCGATCATAGGTTGTTTGAGCATTGCCATGTCTCCTTAGTCGAAGTACTCCGGCCCGCGGATGTTGTCATGCGGCGGCGGTGGTGACGATGGGGGAAGGTCCACTGGCAGCACGGCGTCGAGCGAGTTCTTCAAAATGGATTTCACGCTCTGATAGCGGCAGGCTCCCGTCGCGAGCGCACGTTCGGCAGCAGCTTCCATTCGCGAGGAGGAATACTGTCCGGCGAGCCGGATCAGCCCCAGGCAGGACCGGTAGCCCATCTCAGGGTGCGGCTTGTCGGCGAGAATGCGCTCGAACAAACGGGCGGTGTGTGGACCGATGGACTGCGCCCAGTGCGTCATGCGCGAAGGGGTCCATTCCAGATGCGCCTGATGCGATCGTGGGCGATGTTCGGCTATCGTGATCGTGTGCCCATGACCACGTGCGCGCAGGTGAGAGGCTACGCGCTGCCCTCGGTGAAAGATCTCAACGGTGGTCGGCGTTGAGCGAACTTCCACCAGTTCGTGCACCAGATTGTAAGGAACACTGTAGTAGTTGGTGTCGAAGGCAATGTGGTAGTCGATGTTGACCCGTGCGCGGGACCATTGGCTGAGATCGAAAGGCTCGGCGGGTAGAGGATTCAGCGCGGGCCTATCGAGAGCCGCGAACTGTGACGCTCGCGAGCCTTCGCGTTTGCGGAACGGCCGCTGATTGATGCGATCGCGCAGTTCGCGAATGGCCCGGTTCAGTTCCTCGATTGAAAAGAACTTCCGGTGGCGAAAGGCGGCGATGATCCAGCGTTCGACCAACTGCACGCCCGATTCGACCTTGGCCTTGTCGCGCGGCTTGTATGGTCGTGCTGGCACCACGCCGATGCCGTAATGCATCGCCATTTCCTGGTAGGTCGGGTTGAGGTCGGGGTCGTAGCGGCACGCTTTCGTCACGCCGGTCCTGGTGTTATCCGGGACCACCAGCTTGGGCGTACCCTGATAGAACTCAAACGCCCGCACGTGTGCGCCGATCCAACTGGCCAGCTGCTCATCGCAGGTTGCTTCCGCGTAAGTGTAGGAACTGGCGCCCAAGACTGCGACGAATAAATGCGCCTGCTGGGTGGGCCCGCCGCGAGGATCGTAAATCGGAACGGTGTCACCAGCCCAATCGACAAACAGCTTCTCTCCAGCCTTGTGTTCCTGGCGCAACACGACTTCCTGCTTGCGCCGCCAGCGCTGGTACAGCTCGCAAAAGCGCGAGTAGCGATACCCGTCGGGCTGGACCTGTCGATACTCTTCCCAAACCAGAGCCAACGTCAGGTTCGAATGCTGCTTCAACTGGTCTTGGATCGATGCGAAGTCTGGCTGCGGGTGCTGCGGTTGTCGTCTCTGATGCTCGTCGTAAACGAAGAGGGATCGTTCGAGCCGCTCGTCGTCCCAATCCTCCGGTAGCGGCCACCGAAGCCCGGCCGCCTCGGCTCGCTTTAGGTAGTCATAGACTGTGGACTGGCCAATCGAGCAACTGCGTGCGATCTGCCGCTGCCCCAACCCCAGTCCGTACCTCAGTCGAAGTACTTCTTTAATCCTACGCATGGATAATCTCCTGGCCGGCAATATGATTCCTCCCTTACGGAGGTTCGCTTACCGGATCGTTATCCAGCGACGGACGCTCTTCAGACTGTGGAAATCATTCCGGGATCAAGGCGATCACGAATCCGGGATCGGCCGACTAATGATCGGCTTCGCGCCGGAATCGGTGATCGCCTTCAACCCGGAACGGTGATCGGAATCATCCCGGAATACAGAACGCCTTCAGCCCGGAACCGTGACCGCCTTCGAGCGGATTCCCCAGTTGAGCGGCCTGCTCATCAAAAAAGTACTCAACAGGTGCCATGCTCGCTATCTGGTGGTTTGATGCGACGAGTATGTTTACTTCGTTTATGATCGAGCGGAGCAGAAAATAGTACGGGTCACCGCGAACGCTCCTGAGAGGCCCCTGGACAGCAGCGTTGAATACATCCCATGGCATGAAAGCGCTAAACTCTCGGAGGTCGTTGGACTTAAGAAAGGGCCGCAACACGTCAATCATGACGTTCAGTTTTCTATCGGCTTGGAACCGGTTCAATCCTTGGAATTGGCCCTCAAGTTTGAAACATTCACGCATGTGAAAAAAATCGATTCTTGGCGGGCTCTCAAGTGCCCTTCCCCAGGCATCGCAAAACGAAGTCCATGTGGAATCTAAGCCGAGGTAGCCGGACAATATAAAATGCCCGCGAGGGGTGTTGTTCGATCCACTCTCGTCACCGTAAAAGGATAATGCCGACAAAAGCCACCTGCCCCGAATCCCTGCGGCCCTGGCAAAATGCTCAACGTCGTTCATGTGATATACTCCAGACGTAGAGCAAAATCTCAGGGCTGACGCTCCGCCAAGATTGGCAGCCCTCGATTAACCCGATTACTACGAAGAAAAGTAAGAAAAGTCTAAACTGACGAAGCAGGCTGCGGAAGCCCGTAGCCGATTCACGCGCGCCGGCCGCCAAAAACTGCTATTACTCCGCCTTCTCCAGAATCTGCTTGAACATTGGCGCAGCAACGTCTCTCCTATTGTACCGGAAGGCGTGTTCGCCCCGATAGGTCTACAACTTCTAATTCACGGCATTGCCGCCGATTCCGCGTTTAATCTAGACCCAAGAATCCTTCGACAACGGCGGGTTTGGTCGCAGCCACCGCGCCTCACTTCAGCGGGAGACCAGGGTCATCGCGCCGGACGGGCGCGCGGGCCTAGAATGGAACCTCTTCGCGGCGCGAACGCTTGATATCTGCGATTCGCTGCGCGTACTCGATTCGCTTTGATTTCGGTGTGGCATGGATAATAGCCCCGCCTTCGTCGTGGCTTCTCCGAGTATGGTGCGTGACGGCCCATATGTACTGGCCGAATGTGGGAACGCCGGATGACGGATTGTACTGCCGAGTCCGCACGCCGGCGCCGATGCGCTTGAATGCGTGCGCGAGCCTGGTGTTGCAAGACCTGCACCCGTACGCGAGGTTTTCCGGTTCTCCGTGGGACTCGTCGCCGTCCAGGTGCATCACGTCCAGTCGGCCCCGCGCGCCGCAAAGTACACAACGCCTGGGACCACGAATCGCCTTTTGCGCGCGGTATCGCTTGGCCCGGTCGGTAATGCGGTCAACGGGCTTGCGGTCGGGAGGATTCACCGCGGACGGCGCGACTATTCCCCCCCGTTGTCGTCTTCCAAATCCTCGTCTCCGTCCGGGCTGAGCGCGTCCAGTGCATCAACCACGGCTTGGGCCAAGTCTTCACGGCTGGAGGTCACATCGTTTGCCGCGTCCAACACGTCGCGAGCGGAATCGATGGAATCCTGTAAGTCGTCGATCACGTCTTGTAGGTCGTCGATGGACGTCTGATCGTTTTTTGCCATCTTGAGTTTTCCTTTCGAAATGATTATGGGGCGAACACTTCAGGACAATGGCGGGGGTGGCAATGTCCGCCGGACAATCACGAACTCTAAGGTCCGGGTTCGGGCTCGACCTGCAGCGTTGGCGTGGCATCCGGCTGGTTCGTTGTTCGGCGGCCTGCCCGCTCTTGCAGCCGACGGGCGCGCTTCCTGAGACCGTCCAGGAGTCTGTTTTCTTCAGCAGCACGATGATACTGGTTCATCGCGCTGTGGCCCGGTATGTGCCTTCGATACAGCTTCAGACCACGTACGCCACGCTGGTAATCCTGCCAGGCTGAGTCAATGCTGGGGTTCTTTCGGCCGGGCTTTCTTTTCGGAACGATAACTTGGCGAACGCGGGTAGCTACCTGCAACCGGGCTGAGCGCGGGAGATGTTCCCGATCCACAGTCTCGCGCAGCGTGTCGATAGCGCAGACAACCGGTTCGGGTATCCGCACGTTGGTTGAGTCGGGTTCGTTGCTGGTGTCGGCTAATGGCACTTTCGCCCGCTGCTGTGGCTGCCGTTCGACGCAGTCGCCGCCACAAACAGCACTCCGATTCCCGCCCAGAGTATTAGCCTCTCCGGCTGGGTGGCTGCAATCGTATCCGCTACTGAACGGATTGCTACATCCAGCAGGGTGGCCCACTTGACCGCGTCGGCTTCCTGGGAACTCGTGTACACCGTCTCGCCGTCCGGCAGCATCACGGGGATGAGATTGATCGTGAATGGTTCTGGACGCGCCAGACGGCCCGCTTGATCGAGACGGGCGCGAATCGTCGCCCATTTCTCAGCGCGCCGGTTCCATTTCTTCCGACTCGGCTTCGTCCGCTGCCTCCTCATCTTCTGGCTCCTGGTAAGCGATGAATTCCTCAATGAACTCCGGCACTCGCGCTTGAAGCGGGCCCAACTGTTGCCAAAGAGGGTGCGATTGCAAGAACGCCAGCAGCGTCTCCTTGCCCAACGCTGCGATCTGCTGGTAGCGAAGTGGACCGAAGAGCATCACTACGCTGTCAGCCAAATCAGCGCCCGTTCTTCCAGGTTGCGCCATGGCATTAAAAATCAGGGGCGACATGTTCGCAGCCATCTCGGCAAAGTCTTGGCCGGGAGCCTGTGCAGTATGCTGCTGCTGAGGCTGTCCGTCTGCGGGTGGGGCGCCTGCGGGCGCGGGTACCGGTGCGACCACGGGTGAGACCTGAGGACCCTGCTGCGGCCGGCCGTTCTTGGCCAGCATCATTTGGGCGACGGCGGGGACAAGAGGGGCCAGCGCGCCGATGAGGCTGGGCAACACCGGCTGAAAGAACTCCTGCCACGATCCCATCTGGGAGTCACCGGACGCACCCGAAACCACGGGCTGGGGTCGCAGTTTTTCCACCAGGTTGACTGCCTTCTCGACGTAATCCAAAGGGTCCTGCTGCGCTTCACGGCTTGCCGGGTTGAGTTTCTCCGTAATCGCCAAGACTTTTTCAATCAGCGCGAGACCGTCCGGCGGCTGCTGCGATGGCAGTAGCGATTTAAGCTCCCGGAGCAGCGCCGCCATTTTCGTCGGGTCGTTGTTTTCTCTTTCCCTGCCGGTCTGATCGAGTGCCCACTGGACCAATGAGCCGGTGAGGTTGGATTGCGCCGAGTCCGCCGCTGAACCTCTTTCGCGTTGTTCGAGGGCCTTGTTGAGCAACTTGGAGAGTTCCTGCACGGCGGTGGAGTCGGCCGCGGATGAGGAGGGCGGGGCGGTCGCCGCCGCTGGCTCTTTTGGCGCCCACACCTTGAAATACGTTTCGTTGCGCGGGTCGGTGCGGACCACCTCATCCGGCGAAATCGCCGGGGGAAACGCTGGATTGTGGAGAGCAACAGTCTTGGAAGCTACTGTCTCGCCCCGTTGGTTGTTCAGCCTCAAATAGTACTTCCCACTTCCGAAGTTCCGCATGAGGTAGTCTTCATCGAAAGGCTCGGTTACTTTGCACAAAAAGTG
>Ga0187869_10004333_pt1 | contig 9949 bp, 6 predicted proteins | sample June2016WEW_13_1_2_FD_132972 | JGI IMG/M metagenome (GOLD analysis project Ga0187869, IMG submission 132972) | Peatland microbial communities from SPRUCE experiment site at the Marcell Experimental Forest, Minnesota, USA - June2016WEW_13_100 | ecosystem: Environmental > Terrestrial > Soil >...
GCCCTTGCCGTCATCGCGCAGAACCAGCTTGTACCGCTGCGTGCGCGCCATCGCGGTATTGCGGTACTGGCCGAATACCGTGTCGCGCCAGGGCTGCTTCTTGGGCAGATGTTTTCCGGTGGCGAGCGCCAGATAGCTGCGGCCGCACAGGTTGCGGCTGGGAACCGCGGCCGAAACCAGATCGCACAGGGTGGGCAGCAAGTCGTACGTGCTCACCGGCTCCATCCGCACTTCCTGCGCCGGCACGCTGCCCGGCCAGCACCACAGCATGGGCACGGCGACGGATTCGTCGTACATGTTGACCGGCTCGGAAGCGTCGCCGGCGGCCCATAAACCGTGACGGCCGAGCAGCGCGCCGCAGGTAGCAGTGAACACCACCAGCGTGCGGTCCAGCAACTGCTTCTGCGAAATCCTGGTGGTCATCGCGCCCACGTTGTCATCCATCATGGAGATGGCAGCCGCCACTTTCCGCAGGTTCGCCACGCGATCGGCAAGCAGCTCCTTGCCGCTGCGCGCATTGGCGGCGGCGGGCTCCACGCTGTAGTTTTCGAACTTCTCGCTGCTGTACAAGTCCAGGTATTTCGATGGAATGTTCCCGTACGGGAGATCGAGAGCGGAATAACGAACGGCGAGGAAGAACGGCGCGCCATCCTTCGCCTGGTCGATCAGTGCCGGCGCACCCTCCGGTTCGGCAGTGTGGCATGCGTAGCCGGCCCCGCCCAGCACCTTTTCGAGCGTCACATCGGCGGCCGAAATCGCACCCGCATCCCCGAGTTGCATCGGCGTGCGCCCCGTCATCAGAGTGGCGAAGCCCGGTGCGGCGGCGGGGACGGGTGTGAAGTGGTTCAGGAAGTGGGTTCCCATTTGGCCCAGCCGGTTCAGGTTCGGCGTTTTCACTTCCTTGTTGCCATAAGCGCCCATCATCCAAGAGGGCAGGTCATCGGCCACCAGCAACAAAATGTTGGGCGGCGCCACGACGGCCTTTTTGGCGGCGAAGGCGGGCAGCGCAAGGCTGCCGTAAAGAAAATGGCGGCGCGAAATGGGCATGGCTCACTAACAGTATAGATGGCTGCCAAGTTAAGAGCGCGCCCCTATCTCCTCCCCAGCAGCAAATGGAACCAGTTCCACTGGCTGGAAAAGGCGACGCTGTCCACGAAGATCTGCGAGCCGGCCATGACCACAACCATACCCATCAGTACCCACCACAACAGCCCTTTCACATCGAGACGTTTTGCCACCCATTCGAGGCCGTACAGGTAGACCAGGAGAAATGGGATCAACGTGCCGGCGAGCAGTCTCCCGGAAGTGAAGTACGGGCTCGCGCGCGAAGGATAGGACCACTCGCCGTAGTCGAACGCAATCGAGAGCAGGGCAAGGTACCCGACCGAGGCAATAAAGGCGCCGAGACCCAGCCAAAGCGCCTCCCGCTGTGCCTTGGATACGGGGGCGAATCGTGGGAGCAGCCCAACCAGTGCGGCGACAATCAGCTCGGTCGAAGAGATCCAGTAGAAGGCGTCGGCGGCTGGCAGAGCAAGCTTTCGCAAGCCCCACACAGACTCGCCCCGCCAGTAGGTGGTCGTCAGGTCCGACCAGAAGTACATGAATCCTCGTGGTGTAAAGATCGGGTGATGCAGCCAACGGCTGATGGGCGTTCGTGTCCAGCCAAACATCCCGATTTTCGGACCCGATCCAGTGAGGTCGCCGAAGTTGTGGAGGTTCCATGCGGCCCAGCACGCGATGGGCAAGCCGGCACTGACCAACAGGAGCGCCAGAGCGGGTGACGCGGCACGCAACCTTCGAGCGCCAGCCAGGCGCCAGGTCTGGATCAGCACAGCCACGGCCGCCACCGCCATCAAGGGCAGGTTGCTGACCTTGACCAGGCACACCGCCGCCAGCGAGAGCCCTGTCGATAAGCCGAGCCTCACACTGGGCACATCGGCGCGCAGCAATCGCACCAACCCGATGAACGCCAATCCAAAGCACAAAGGCGATAAAACGTCGTTCTGAATGGAGTAAAAGATGTCCTGCGGCAAGACGGCCAGCAGTACCGGAACACCCAACCGCACAAATTGCGTTTCCGGGAAAACCAGGCGTGCGGCGGCAAATCCCAGCCACACCAGTGCCGCGGCCAGGAACACATTCAAAAAGCGAATCCAATAGAGCAAGAAGCCGCCCGCCAGGCCGAACCAGCCGCCAAGCCGCAGCCACAAGGCCGCTACCGCGTAGTACAGCGGCGCCTGCGACGATTCGTAGTTGATGCGCCTGGCGTTGGCCCTCTGCGCCATCATCGCGGACCGGTCTTCGTCCGATCGAGTCCATTCCGGAGGTGGAAACGTCTTTCCGGGAAGCTGCTCCCGCTTCACGTTGTACTCAGGCGATCCGTAAAGCGTCATGTAATTCGACGTCTCTATGGACATGCGATCCAGTTTGCGCGGGACAAGCCCGTGAGAGTATTTCAGAACCAGGTCGAAGTGCGAGTCTTCATCCACATTATTGAAAAAGGGAAAAGCGGCGGAGTAGACAAACACGCGAATCGCGGCCAAACAGCACAAGGCTAAGACCAAATGGCGCTCGCTAAGTCTTGATAGGGTGGTAGCCCGGGGCAAAGCCATCATACCTGTTGCCTCGGCGGATATGCGGGGAATCGCATATTGGTTCAGCCAGCGCGATCCCGTTTCCGTGCCACCGCGATGAGGGACAATCCCGGCCAGGGCATCAAAGCATCTAACCGGCTCCAGAGCCAGACGGTCTTGTCGAAAACCTTGAGCACCAGTTTGCTGATTCTTTGTGCGCCCAGTATGCGGCTGTAAACCCACCAAGGCAGCGTGCCGGCCTTGTTGAGCTGATAAGCCCGGTCGAGCGAAAAACCGTGGGCCTCGAGCAGGCTCGCCAGCTCCTTTTTGTTATAGCGGCGCCGGTGTCCCAGCCTCAAGTCCAGGCTTCCAAAAAGATGCACACCATTCGGCACCAGCACCAGCAGTGTGCCGCTGTCCTTCAGCACGCCGCGCAGGAAGTCGAGCAAAACACCGGGCTGCTCCAGGTATTCGAGGACGTTGAGACACAAAACCGTATCGAAGCCGGTGTCCAGGTTGCCGAGCGAGTCCGGTTGCTCCGGATCGAAACGCTGCACCACCACGTGCGGCGTCCGCAAGAACCGGTTATTCAGCGCGTGCAGGTGCAGGGCGTCTTTCTCGGCAGCCACGTAAAGCGTGCGGCGTCCCATCAGCCGGCCCGTGAGATTGCCGATGCCCGCTCCAATTTCGAGCACCGTATCGCCCACGTGCGGCCGCAGCTTGCGCGCTAGCCAGGCGAGATATTGCGGCGTGCCGGTCAAATTGTTGAGCACGCCCCGCCCATAAGGTGCCGCATACAGGTCGTCGATCAGCCAGAATCTCAGGATCACGCCCAGCGCCTTGAGGCCGTCTTTCCAGCCGATCTTCTTGCCTTCCTCGTAAGTCCGCCCGTGATAGCTGATGGGGACCTCGTAGATGCGCAGTTTCCGCTTGGCGCACTTCATCACGATCTCCGGCTCGAAACCGAAGCGGTCGGAGCGTATGGGAATGCTCTTCAGCAAATCGGTGCGAAAGACTTTGTAACAGGTCTCCATGTCCGTCAGGTTCAAATTGCAGAACATGTTGGAAACCAGCGTCAGCCCCTGGTTGATCATCGAGTGCCAGAACGGCAGCACGCGGCTCTGCTCGCCGGCCATGTAACGCGAGCCAAAAACCGCGTCGGCGCGGCCGTCCAGCAGGGGACGCAGCAGGCGCGGATACTCGGCCGGATCGTACTCCAGGTCGGCATCCTGAATGATGGCGAAGTCTCCGCTGGCTTTCCCGATTGCCGTGCGCACAGCCGCGCCTTTGCCGCCATTGCGCTCGTGCCGGTAGAGCTGGATTTGGGGTCGCTCGCCGGCCAGCCGCTCCAGAATGGCGTACGTTCCGTCGGTGGAACAGTCGTCCACAATTACCAGCTCGCGCTCCATGTTTTCCGGGATCGGCGCTGCCAGCACCTGGGAAATGCAGCGCTCCACCATGGTGCGCTCGTTGTAGACCGGCATCAGGATCGAGAGCTTCATCGAGAATACAGAGTCTAGCAGAGGTTAAGGCGCGCTACCTGCGATAATCGGAATTGGCGGTTGTTTCCTTGCGCGTCGCTCTGCTCCAGATCAACACAACCCCCGGTGATCTGCCCGGCAATGCCAGGCGGATCGTCGAAGGCGCCACGCGCGCCCGGGAGCTCGGCGCCGAGCTGGTGGTCTCGACCGAACTGGCGCTGATGGGCTACCTGCCGCGCGACCTGCTGCTGAGCGCCGGCTTCGTGCGCCACGGCCGCGAGATGCTGGCTCAAATTGCCTGCGCCACGGCCGGTGGGCCGGCCCTGTTGGTGGGAGTTGCCACGCCCAACGACGCCGATAGCGGACGCCCGCTGTTCAACAGCGCCGTGCTGCTCGAGGACGGCCGGATCGGACCGGCCTTCCACAAGACCTTGCTGCCCACTTACGATGTTTTCGACGAGGACCGCTATTTCGAACCGGCCACGGATGCGCAAATTCTCGATTGGCATGGCCGCCGCCTGGGAATCGGCATTTGTGAAGACGTTTGGAACGATCGCAACTTCTGGCAGCGGCGCCGCTATCAGCAGGACCCCATCGAGACGCTGGTGGCCGCGGGCGCGCACGCCATCCTGAATCTCTCGGCCTCGCCGTTCTGGGTGGGCAAGCAACTCCTCCGCGAGGACATGCTCAGCCACATGGCGCGGCGCCACGGCCTGCCGCTGGTAGCGGTGAACCAGGTGGGCGGAAACGACGACCTCCTCTTCGACGGCCGCAGTTGCGCTTTCGATTCGGCCGGCCGCATGTTCGCGCGCGCCAGAGGATTCGAAGAGGATCTGATCGTGGTGGATCTGGACGCTGGCGCGGGCTCCATCGCCGAAGACGATTTCACTGCCGAGGCGGAGATCTGGAACGCGCTGGTGATGGGTGTGCGGGATTACGCGCGCAAAACCCATTTCGAGCGGGCGCTGGTCGGCCTCTCCGGCGGCATCGATTCCGCTCTCACGGCGGCCATCGCGAGCCAGGCGCTGGGGCCGGACAACGTGCTGGGCGTGCTGATGCCGTCACTCTACTCGAGCCGGGGCAGCGTCGACGATTCGCTCGAATTGGCCCGCAACCTGGGTATTCGCACCATGACATTGCCGATCACCGGCATCATGCAAACTTACGATGCCGCGCTCGCCGAGCCCTTTCGCGATCTGCCGCGCGACGTCACCGAGGAAAACATTCAATCGCGCATCCGCGGCAATCTGCTGATGGCGCTTTCCAATAAGTTCGGATCCCTGCTGCTCACCACCGGCAACAAATCGGAATTGGCGGTAGGCTACTGCACCCTGTACGGCGACATGGACGGCGGCCTGGCCGTGATCGCGGATCTTCCCAAGATGATGGTCTATCGTGTCGCACACTGGCGCAACCAGCGCCGGCACGACATTCCGGACAATATTTTTACTAAGCCGCCCTCGGCCGAGTTGCGGCCCGATCAAACCGACCAGGACTCGCTGCCGCCCTACGAACTGCTCGACCAGATCCTCGAGTTGCACGTCGAACAATCGCAGTCCGCCGAGGAAATCGTGGCCAGAGGATTTGCGGAAGACGATGTGCGGCGCGTCCTGCGGCTGGTGCGTAACGCCGAATTCAAGCGCAAACAGGCTGCGCCCGTGCTGAAGGTGACTTCGCGTGCTTTCGGAACCGGCTGGCGCATGCCGATCGCGCGCGGCGACGGATGACAGGTGGTAGGACAGACCATCGCCTTTCGTGGTCTGTCAAACCCCGCCAAGGCGCGAAACCTCGACAGACGACAACAACCGATCGTCTGTCCTACGTCACTGCTATCATGTGTTTTCATGCGCGTACCGTTGCTCGATGTGCGGCGTCAGAACCTGCCGCTGGAGGCTGAATTATCCGCGGCTTTCGAGCGCGTACTGCGTTCCGGCCAGTTCATTCTCGGCCCCGAGGTGGAGCGGTTCGAAACCGCGGCCGCCGCGGTGGCCGGTGCCCGTTTCGGCATTGGCGTATCCTCGGGCACCGACGCAATTCTGGTTGCCCTGATGGCGCTCGGCATAGGGCCCGGCGACGAAGTGATCTGCCCGTCGTTCACGTTCTTCGCCACCGCCGGTTGCGTGGCGCGGGTGGGCGCGGTTCCGGTGTTCGTGGATTCGTGCGCCGAGTGCTTCAATTTGGATCCGGCCGGAATCGAGCGCCGCATCACGCCGCGCACCAAGGCGATAATTCCCGTGCACCTGTTCGGGCAGCCGGCGGATCTGGACGAGATTCTGGAAATAGCCCGGCGGCACAATCTGGCCGTCATCGAGGACGCGGCGCAGTCCTTTGGCGCCGAATACCGCGGGCGGCCGGTGGGCTCGATCGGTGAATTCGGCACTATCAGCTTCTTCCCTTCTAAGAATCTGGGCGCGCTCGGCGATGCCGGGCTGCTGGTAACCAACGATGCGTCGCTGGCCGAGAAAGCGCGGCGGTTGCGCAATCACGGGATGCATCCGAAGTACATGCACGCCAGCGTGGGCGGCAATTTCCGGCTGGACGCGCTACAGGCCGCGCTGCTGGCCGTCAAGCTTCCCCATCTCCCGGAATATACCGCGCGCCGCCAACGGCACGCGGCGGAATACACGTTGGCTTTGGCCGGAATGGCAAGCGGAGCCGCCATCGCGATTTCGCCCCCGGTGACTCACCCGGACCGCACCCACATTGCGAACCAATATTCGATACGCGTGCGGCGCGGGCCCGCCTGGCAACACCGCGAATCGCCGCGCGACGCTTTGCGCCGCCGCCTGGCGGAACGCGGGATTGCCTCCGAGATCTATTACCCGGTTCCGTTGCACGCGCAGGAATGTTTTCTGAAGTTCGGACCCCATCCAGCGCTGCCCGTGGCCGAGGAGGCGGCAGGAGAGATTCTGAGCCTGCCGGTCTTCCCCGAGCTGACGGCGGAGGAAACCGCGTCGGTGCTGGCGGAGATTCGGCAGTTTGCGAGCGAGTCCAATGGATACTTCGCGTCTGAACCACATCGTCGAACGCCTGGGCGCCGGCCGCATCCTGGTAGTGGGCGACCTCATGCTGGACGAATTCATCTGGGGCAGAGTGTCGCGCATTTCGCCCGAGGCGCCGGTGCCGGTGGTCGAGGTGACCTCCGAATCGTATTATCCGGGCGGCGCCGCCAACGCCGCGCGCAACGTCCGCGAGCTCGGCGCGGCGGTGCGGGTGTCGGGGATTGCCGGCGCCGATCCGCAAGGCGCGCGGCTGCTCGAGTTGCTGGCTGCCGCGGGCATCGATACCACCGGCGTGCTCCGCGACCCGTCTTTTTCCACCACCGTGAAGACGCGCATCATCGCCCGCCATCAACAGGTGACGCGCGTGGATCGCGAACGCCGTGCCACGCTCAGCGCCGCGCAGACCGAATACATCCTGGCGCAACTGGAGCAGGCGATCGACGCCGTGGACGCCGTCATCGTGGCGGATTATGGCAAGGGCTTCCTGACCCAGCCGCTCGCCGACCGCATCGGCCGCAAGGCACGCGCGGCCGGGAAAATCCTCGCGGTCGACCCGCATCCCCACACCTCGCTCCTCTGGCAGGATTCGACCGTCATCAAACCCAACCGCCGGGAAGCCTTCCTGGAGGCTGGTATCCCTCCCAGCCCATCGGTCGACCCGCCGCTCGAGGATCGGCCGTTGCTGGAAGCCGCGCGGCGATTGCAGGCGCTCTGGCGGCCGGCCAGCCTGTTAATCACGCTGGGCGCGCAGGGAATGCTGTTGCTCGAAGGCGACGCGCCACCGCGTCATCTGCCGGCCCACGCCAAGGATGTCTTTGACGTTTCCGGCGCCGGCGACACGGCGATTTCCGTGCTGGCGCTGGCGCTGGCTGCCGGCGCCACGCCCGCCGAGGCTGCCGAGCTGGCTAATCACGCCAGCGCCATCGTGGTGGGCAAACTGGGAACCGCCACCGTAACCGCGGCCGAACTTGCCGCGAGCATCGCCCGATCATGAGCCGGCACCGGGCGGTGTTCTTCGATCGCGACGGGACGTTGATGGACGACGTAGACTATTGCAGCGATCCCGCCAAAGTGAAGGTCATTTCTGGCGTGCCGGAAGCCATCGAGGAACTGAAGAACGCTGGTTTCCTCGCTATCGTCATCAGCAACCAAAGCGGCATCGGCCGGGGCCTGTTTACCGAGGTGCATTACGCGGCCGTGCAGCAGGAGCTTCTGCGCCAGATCGGCGCCGGCCGGATTGACGCATCCTACTTCTGCCCCGACGCGCCCGGCGTTCCATCGCTGCGCCGCAAGCCGGCGCCGGGGATGGTGCTCGAGGCCGCGGCCGAATTCGAGATCGACCTGGCGGCGTCCTTCCTGGTGGGCGACAAGGCGTCCGATATCGAATGCGGCCGGCGCGCCGGTACGCGCACCATCCTCGTGAGGACGGGTTATGGAGCCGCGCTGGAACTCGATCCGGGTTTTGTCGCCCCCGATTATGTTGCCAACGACGCACCCGAGGCCGTTCGCTGGCTGCTCGAACGGTAGGCCGCCCGCAGGCAAGCCCCCCAGTACTCAAAGGCTTCAACTGACATTGTGCATTTTTCGGAGAGAAGCCGATCGCTCGGTGCACTCTCGGATAGGGCGCCGCGTTATTCCCGCCGCCGATGTCGGGCTGAATCGCGATCACCGGAGTGGCCTTCGTGAGTTTTCAGACACCGAGGTTGCCATCGTAAGGCTCGCGGTTGAACAAGGGAATGGAGCGGGCGGCGCTCCGCCATAGCGGAAAAGTGCGCAAGGGATCGAGCGCTTGAGCGCCATGAGCGAATGTTTGGCGGCATGACAAGATGAACCTCCGCTCCAAGCTCTTTCTCGATTATTATTTCGGAGGCTTTCTTCACGCCGTCCTGAGGGTCCCCACGATTCTTCTGGGGAAATTGCTGCGCCGCGATCACGATCTTTCGAGGTGCCGCGAAATCGCCATTCTGAAACTTCTGGGCGGTGGCAGTCTGGTGATCGCTTATCCGGCACTGCTGGCGCTTCGGCGTCTCCCGCGTCTCGAAAAGCTGAGGCTGATTACGACTCCGGCCGTAGCGCCGTTTGGGGCGCTGCTGGGGATCTTCGACGAGATTGTGATCGTCCGCGACGATCGTGGGTTGCCGGCGCTGGCCGCCGATTCGGCGCGGGCATTCCGAAAATTCTTCCGCCACGACGCTCTGATCGATCTGGAGATCCACAGCCGCCTTACGACCGTATTCGCTCTGCTAACTGCAGCGCGAAACCGCATAGGGTTCTTCACCAACATCTCGTTTTGGCGGCGCCACCTCAACACGCACCTGCTGTTCTGCAACCTCACCAACGGCATTTGCGATTTCTACGATCAGTTGGCCGCATTATTCGGCACCTCGCCGGTGAATGCCGAAGTTTGCGAGCGTGAGTTCCGTAGCCGGCTGGGGAAAGACGAGTTCGCGGGGGATCTAATTCGGCTGGCGATGGCGCCGGCGTGGGTGGGGGCCCTTGCGCAGCGGATTGCGCGGCGCGAGCCGGCAAGTATGGAGTTGTATCCGCTGGAAGCCGCCGCGGATCGTGCGCGGCTCGAACGGACGACAACTCTGATGAAGGGGCGGTCTCCGGGCCGCGGCGCGGTCCGCAGCCAGGCCGGCAGGACGAGCTTGCAGGAATTGGCCGCGGCAGTTGGCGCCACGCCGATGGATGCTGGAGTTTGCGAGCCGGAGTTCCGGCGCCGGCTGGGAGAGCGCGGTTTCGAAAGGGACCCGTTCCGGCTGGCGATTGCGCCGGCTTGTTCCGGGTTGAGCCGCGAGCGGATGTTGCGCCGCGAAGAGTGGGTGGGGGTTGTGGCGCGGCGGATCGCGCGATACGAGCCGGCGGTGGAACTGCATCTGCTGGGGGGACC